>Ga0268251_10000314_pt1 | contig 16084 bp, 23 predicted proteins | sample AgamicAsMae_FD_200527 | JGI IMG/M metagenome (GOLD analysis project Ga0268251, IMG submission 200527) | Agave microbial communities from Guanajuato, Mexico - As.Ma.e (v2) (version 2) | ecosystem: Host-associated > Plants > Phyllosphere > Phylloplane/Leaf | place: Guanajuato, Mexico | collected...
TCTGGATCGACTCACCAGCCGGCACTTTCCACTCGACATCCTGCGTGAGCAGGTCCCAGACACGGCGCTCCTGTGCTGCAGTCGTCATCAGTCCGGCATGTGCCTCAGGCGATAATTCCTAGTTATCCGAAGAAGCCGCCACGTGCGGCCAAAGCGTACGCGCTGACGTCCGGCAGCGTCTAGTGCCAACGCTGGCTTTAGGAGATGTCCATACCACCGGCGGCATGCGGAGCCGGACGTGCGTCGCCGTCGCGATGAGCCAGTTCACCACCGTCTGCGCGGCGCTACGTCTGACCGAGCAGGCGGCGGTGGAGGTCTCGCGTCTCCCGCGCCGGCTCGAGGCCGAGGCGCTCGCCGAGCAGCGTGCGCAGGCGCTCGTAGCGGCCCGCGACGGCCTCACGGAGCCCGAGCGCGTGTTCTGCCTCCATCGCCAGCCGCCACAGCGACTCGTTCAGCGCATCGACTTCCAGACCGCGCTCGGCTGCATCGAGAGCAGCCCGCAGGTTGCCGCGTTCGAGTCGGTGGCGAGCGGCCTGCTCGAGGAGCCCGATGAAGGTCGCGCGCAGCCGCGGGAGTTCGCTCTCGGCCCACGGGTAGTCTGCGCCGGCGAGTGGCTCGCCGCGGAAGAGGCGCAGCGCGCTTTCGGCCAGCGCCTGCGCGTGTTTGGGTTGGGCTGTTTTCGCGGTGGCGAGGAGGCGGTCGAGCTCGGCAAGGTCGACCTCGATCGCGGTGCGGTCGAGCTGGTAGGAGCCGTGTTCGCCGGCGATCGCGCTGCCGAGCAGGCGGCGCGCGTCGCGGACGGCTTGGCGCAGCCGTGGCCTCGTCCGCCGTGGGTCTTCAGCGGGCCAGAAGGCTTCGAGCAGCTCGTCGCGGGGCACCGGCCGGGGGTGGAGCGCGAGGTAGGCGATCAGCTCGAGCGATCGCGCGCGCAGGCCGCGACGGCTTCGCTTCGCGCCGGTAATCGCCAGTGGCCCGAGCAGCGAGATTCGCGGCCGTCCCGGCAGCACGTCCTGTGCCGGCATCAACGCCTCCGCCGACCGCGCAGGCGCGGGCGCTGCGGCGGGCGTGGCCTGAGCCCGGCGGCCCTCGGGCGGAGCGACCACGAGGGACGGCGGTTGAGCTCGCGGAGGGCGTGCATGCGGCGGCAGGTTGGGCGCCGCATGCGCTCGGCGAATCGTTGCAACGGCTAGCCGGCGACTCGCGGGTCGTGGTGTGAAGAGCAGTGCGAGTGCGAGCAACGCGCCGGATAGCCAGACCAGCCACAGCGTCACGCCCTCGATCGTCTCGATCGTCAGCGGGGCGGAGAGCGAGGAGGGCAGCGTGGGCGGAGCCGGGCGGAACAGCGCCAATGCCGCCAGGGTCGCAGCCGACGTAAACGCTCGGGCCAGAGTGAGGAGACGGCTCCGCTGCTCCGCGGTGGTGGTCATGCGAGCAACGCGAGGAGCGTTCCGGCGGCGAAGAAGGGCGCGAGGGGCAGCCGGCGCGCGCCCGCGACGCGGCCGTGGCGGGCGACTAGCTGCAGGCCGAAGCCGGCGGCGAGCGCGAGTGCGATCAGGAGCGCGAGCGGGCCGCGCCCGTCGAGTCCGAGGACGAGCAGGAGCGCGAGCTTGACGTCGCCCATCCCGAGCGCTTCGAGGCGAGCGAGGCTGAGCGCGAGCAGGGCCGCGACGAGCGCGACTCCCTCGAGAAGTGCCAAGGGCGCGGTCCCCGCGGCGATCGTGATGGCGGCGCAGGCGGCCGCGGCCGGGGCGACGATCCGGTTCGGGATCCGTCGCTCCATCAGATCGCTGTCCACGACCGCTCCCAGCGCGGCGCCGAGCAGCGCGAGCCGCGTGACGGCGAACGGGCCGAGCTGAAGGAGGAGCGCGCAGAGCGTCAGCGTCACGGCGCCGGCTGCTGCGGCCATGAGGCGCCTGGTCCTCATGGTTCGCGGGGCTCTGCTGTTGCGTGGGCGGCGACGGTCAGGGTGGAGATGCCGACCAGCCGAAGCAGGACGGTCGGCACCGTTCGCTGGACATCGACGTGGACGTCGGCGGCGTTCGCGCTCGCCTCGCCGCTCAGCCCGGATTCGGCAGCGAGCGTCTGCAGCGCGGTTGAGCGGGCTAGCTCGGGGTCCAGCGCGAGCCGTCCTTGGTGGAGTGCTTGGAGGTCGAGCGCTTGGCTGCCGGTGAGAGCGGCGTCGTCGGCGACGGAGACGAGCTGGCGGCGGACGATGAAGGCGTGCCCGATGTCGACGCCGGCCCCGATCACAAGCAGCAGCGCGAGCGCGAGCAGCAAGCCGGCGACAAGCACCGCGCCGCGCTCGTCGCCGAGGCGGCTGGGGAGGCGTTTCATGGTGAGCCTCCGGTGAGCAGGCTGCGGTAGCGGTCGACGGGCGCGCTGGCGTGCCCGCTGAGCTCGATCGAGCCGAAGCGGCCGATGAAGAGCAGGCTGGCGAGGGCGACGGTGGTCTGGACGCGGGCGGTGAATACGCCGCCGCGGCTGAAGGTGCCGTCGAGCTCGAGCCGCAGCGGCTCCCCCGTCTCCGCCTGGGCGCGTGTGAGCGCATTGTCGGCGGCCGCTTGGGCGGCGCTCGCGTTCGGCGCCTCGACCGCGGCTCGCACGGCGTCGCGGGCCGTTTGCTCGGCCGCCAGCCGGCCTTGCTCGAGCCGCGCGAACAGCGGCACCAGGAAGAGCAGCGGCAGCAGCACGCCGGCGAGCAGAAGCAGCGCCGAGACCAACCCCTGCCCCGCCTCCGCGCGCAACCGCCGGCGCAGGCCGGTCACCGCGCTGCCTCCGCTTGCGGGTAGCGCTCGAGCGGCAGGCTCGCGCTCGCCTTCACGTCAGGGAGCAGGAGCGAGAGCGGGAACAGGCGCGGCGCCGAGCCGGCCACGCGCACGGTCACCTCGTCGACGTCGACCTGCGCCGAGGCGTGCAGCGCGGAGCCGGCGCCCCCGGCCGCCCGTAGGACCGCCTGGGCGCGCGCGACCCCGGCCTCCGCCCCGCCCGCCGCCGCCGACCGCGCCCCGTCCTGCGCCGCCGCCGCGGCGACCGAGCGCGCGTGCGCGTAGGCGAACGCCTGCACCGCGACCGCGACGACGAGCAGCACCAGTCCGAGCGCGAGTAGGCCCTCGACCAGCGTCTGCCCTTCTTCGCGCCGCAGCCGTCCGGCGAGCGTGCGCAGCACGGCTAGCCGGAGATGAAGCTGACGATCTTCTGCCCAGCCGTCTCGATCGCCGGCCGTAGCAGCGCGACCACGGCCGCCGCCGCGGCGGCGAGGCCGACGGCAAGCACGACCCAGTTGACCAGGCTGTCGCCGCGCTCCTCACAGCGGACGCGCTCGGCCCAGGCAAGAAGACGGAACCAGACCCTGTCGAACATCGTGACCCCTCCTTTCTCGATGCGACTACACGGTGTGGGCGAGGAAACGGAGAAAGCCGTACGCGACCAGCAGCACGAGCACCGCCAAAAGCGGCGCCAGCGGCGCGTGCATGGCCAGGTAGGCGCGGTCGGCGGCGCGCTCCAGGTAGCGGTTCTGCTCCGCGCGCGCCTCCCTGGCCTGCTGACGCAGAAACTCCAGGTACGGGCTCTCCTTCGCCGCCAGCAGTTCGGCGAAGCGGGCGAAGGTCGGCTCGCCCGCCTCGCGCGCGACCCGCACCAACGCCTCCCGCTCGCCCAGGCCGCGCTCGCGGCGCGCCAGCGTGAGCGCCCGCTGCAGCTCCTCCCCTAGCGGCCCCGCCGTGTCGCGCCCGGCCAGCTCGAGCGCCTGCCGCAGCGACTGCCCCGCGCGCAGCGCCAGCGCCAGCACCGCGATCGCCTCCGGCAGGTCGAGGAAGATCGCCTCCCGCCGCCGCCGCACCTCGGCGCGCAAGAGCAGATCGGGGACGAAGAAGCCCGCGACCACGAACAGCAAGACGACGCCCGCCGAGGGCAGCCGCCCGACCGCGGCCGCGTAGGGAAGCAGCGGCACCAGCGGCGTCGCCAGCGCCAGCAGCACCTTCTCGCCCAGGAAGCGCGCCATCATCTTGCCCCCGCCGGCCCGGCGCAGATCGCGCTCGTAGCCGGCAAGCAGGCGCGCCAGCCCGGCCGGCGGCTCCATCCCCAGCGGCCGTCCCCGCGACCAGCCGGCCGCCGCCACGCCCTGCGCCCGAGCGAGCCGGACCGCCAGCGCCGGCCGGCGTCGGCCGAGATAGAAGTTCCCGAACAGCAGGCCGCCCGCGATCAGGCAGAGCGTCGAGAGGGCGAGTAGCCCGTTCACCGTCGAGCCTCCGTGCGACGCGGCTCCGGCACGCGACCTAGCCGGCGCATCAGCAGGTAGCAACCGAAGATCACCACCGCCCCGACCGCAGCGACGACCGTTCCGCCCGCCGTCCGATAGGCGTCCAGATAGCCGGGCGAAGCGGCACCGACGAGCAGCAACAGCGCAATGGGGCTCAACGCCAGCACCGCCGCCTCCAGCCGCAGCGTCGACGCCCGCGAGCGCGCCTTCTCACGCGCCCCGAACCGCTCCGACAGAACCTCCGCCAGCTCACGCAGCACCGGCGCCAGCCCACCCGAAGGCAGCTCCAACAACCCCGCCCGCAGAAGCAGCGCCACCGTGTCGCTCGTCCGCTCCCCACCCTCGCCCAAACCCGCGATCGCCGCCGCCAACCCGCCCGCGCGCAGCCGCGCATGAAACGCCGCCAACTCCGCCCGCAGCGACTCCGGCCCGCCCTCGGCGACCAGCGCGACCGCCGCCGGAAACGCGATCCCCGCCTCAAGCGCATCCGCCAGCTGCGCCAGCGCCGCCGGCCACCCGCGCTCGCGCTCCCGCCGCGCAGCCTCGCGCCGGCGCAAACCGACCGCAACCGGCGCGTACGCCCCCGCCACCGCGCCCAAGGCCGCCAGCACCGGGATCCGCGCCACCGACCACGCCAGCAGCCCAACGACGACTGCGCCGAAGACGCCGATCGCGATGAACCGCGGCGGCGGAAGCTTCCGCCGATACACGGCAACGAGCCGGCGCAGCGTTCTGTCCTCGCCGCCGCCGGGGCGCGTCAGGCCACGCCAGAGCAGGCCCACACCGCCGGCAAACACGAGCCCGAGCAGAAAGCCCGTCATCGTGTAGCGCCTCCGACGAGGAAGCCGCGCGCCTCGCTTACCCGATAGGAGATGCCGGTGCTGGTTGTCCGCGCCGGCAGCGACCCGCTCCCGCTCACCACCCCAGAAGCCACGAACGAGATCGACCAGTGCACCGACGCCTCGACCGCATACCCGCCCGAACCGCAGCTCGCCAGCACGTACGGATTCCGGCCCGCGTCGCCGGGCAGGCAGCGCGTCTCGTACAGATGCCGAACCGCATCAGCCGGCGGCGGACCCGGCGCGTACGGCCGCCCCGGCCCGCCCACGAGCGACGCCCCATCGCCGAACCGCCATTCAACACTCGGCTCCGCGCTGACGCTGACACTCTCCCCGCGCAGCGAAATCGACAACACCTCTCGCCGCGGTGCCGGAGCCAGCCAGAACCACGCGTCCGCCCCCGTCAGGCCCCCACGAGCCGCCCCCGGACTCGCCTCGATCCGCCCCGGAGCAAGCTCCAACCGCGCCGCAAGCGCCGCCGCGATCGCCGCCGGACTAACAGCTGGCCCCGCCGGCGTACCACCCCGCGGATTCGTGACCGTGTAACACAGCGCCGAAGAGCTCGGCCCGTACACGCACGTGTGACCGGAACCGTCCGAGTACCAGAACGAATTCGGCCCGAGCGGGTGCGGGTTGTGCAGTGGCGGCGAGCTACTGGAGAGGGTCGCCACCGGCCCTTCATCGCTGGCTAGAGAAGGTGCCGAAGTGCGTTCACCGGACGACGCATGCGCGCTGGGTCGATTTGTTCCATTCCGCCCCGGCCGCCGTCCACGGACGCTGATCGATGCACCGACGGCAGCGCGTGATGAGGATTCCTTCTGGGAGTAGACGCCGATCTTGATCGAGTCTGCGCGCGAGGCGGCGGGGAGGCTGAGCGTGGCGAGCCAGAGCGAAACCAAGAGGAGCGAGACTCGCCGGCTCATGTGATCGCGGTCACTCTCCAGACGACGAACCGCGTGCTAGAGCCGAGTCGCCTGAGCTCGAGCCGCGCGCGTTCATTGAGCGTCACCGCGTGGCCAAGGGGTCGGCCGTCGCGACCGTACGGGCGAACGCGCTGCGGGTCTGACACGATTGCCGTCGCGCGCTGGTACGACGGGTCGAGGTCGATGCGGATCACGCGGAAATGCTCCGCGACAAGGCGGACGCGGATCCCGCGCCGCGCACGAACAGCGACAGAGTGCCGCAGAACCGCAAGAGCGGGACCGGCCGTTGCTAGGGGCTTAGTTGGAACTGAGTTCGTCCACAGAACCCGGACCGACATGCGGTGGTCTTCGTCGATTGCGTCGCGAGCGGCAGCAATCAGCGTCGCCCTAGCGTCCGGAGTGGCTGTTGCTGTGCTGGAACGCGTCGAAAGCGCGCGCCCGTCGCCCGACTTCCCCGAGCACGCGGAGCTCAAGGTGCCGAGGGATAGGAGTAGCGCGCCGACAACTAGCCACGCTGGACGCGTCATTGCGGCGCCTCGAATCCGGCGAGGGCGAGGTCTGTGCTGTAGGCCGGGTCGCTGCCGAGCCAGTGGAGGTTAGGGCCGACGCCGGTGAAGAGGGGGTTGAGGGTGAGGCGTGTTCCTTCGACGCCGGCCACTTCGGCGATTTCGTCGATGCGGCGGGGGAGGAAGCGGCGTTCGCCGCCGTCGAAGCTGCGCGGGCGGTCGCAGTGGATGACGAGGTCGATCTCGCGCAGCCAGTCGAGGGCTTGCTCGGTGTCGATGCGGGCGCCGGAGGTGAGGGCGAAGCGGACGAGGTTGCGGAGCGCGTGTTCGGCGGTCTCGCCGTGCACGCTGGTCATGCCGGCGTGGCCGGTGGCGAAGGCCCAGAGCATGGCCATCGTTTCGGGGCCGCGGCATTCGCCGACGAGGATGCGGTCGGGGTTCATGCGCAGGGCGTCGGAGACGAGGTCTTCGAGGGTGACGGCGGGGAGCCCGTCGGGGCTGGCCGGGCGGGCTTCGTAGCCGACGCAGTTGGACAGGATGGCGGGCAGCTGGAGCTCGGCGGAGGATTCGCAGACGACGATCCGTTCGCTGCCGGGGATCGTGCGCCCGAGCGCGTTGAGGAGCGTGGTCTTGCCGCTGGAGACGCGGCCGGCGACGATGATGTTCTTCCCGGCGCGGACGCAGGCGGTGAGGAAGGCGGCGGCCTGGTCGCTGAGGAAGTCGAGCTCGACCAGTTCGGCGAGGGTGCCGGCGCCGAGCCGGAAGCGGCGGATGGTGCAGATCGGGTGGCCGTTGGAGGACACAGGTGGGATGGCGGCGGTGAGCCGGGAGCCGTCGGGGAGGCGGGCCTCGACGCGGGGGGTGATGCGGTCGAGGCGTTTGCCTTCGACCTGTTCGAGCAGCCGTTCGAGGAAGGCGCGGACTTGGCGGTCGTCGTGGAAAGTGAGGTCGGGGACGCGCTCGATCCGCTCGCCGGTGTCGCGGAAGATGCGCTTGGGGCCGTTGATCATCCATTCCTGCGCGAAGGGATCGGCGAGCATGCGCTCGGCGATCGCGCCGAGGCCGATCAGGTCGTCGCGCAACTCGCGCGCGAGCTGTGCCCGCTCCTCGCGGGTCAGCTCGCGCGCCTGGCCGTTCAGTGCGTCGGCCTCGTAGGCGCGCAGCACCTCCTGGATCAGGGTTTGCGCGCGCTCGCGGCCGCCCTCGCTCGCGAGGTTGACCTGTTCGGCGGCGAGCGCGTGCTCGACGCGGGCGCGGACGAGCTCGCGCGGGTCAGTTACGAGGCTCGCCACGGCAGCGCCACCTCCTCCTCATTGGGCGGCTTTGCCGGCGGTGGGAGGAGCAGCCGCTTGCGCTCGCGCGGTGCGGGTGCGACTGGCAGGAACAGCTGCTCGAGCAGGCGGGTGAGCGCGCGCGCGTAGGGGCCGCGCGGGCGGGCGGCGGCGAGCGGCAGCCCGGCGCGGGTCGCCCTGGCGAGCGCGCGCGCGTCCCAGGGCAAGACGGCGTCGAGCGCCAGCGTGTGCTCGGCGAGCCGCTGCGCGAGCGCGGCGGTGAGCTCGTTCAGCTCGACGGCGCCAGGGCCGCGCACGCCGTTGACGACGACGCGCAGCCGCTCCGGCCTGATCGCGAGCCGGTCGAGCAGCAGCTCGAGCTGCGCAAGGCCGGCGCGCAGCTGCTGGTCGCGGGCGCCTAGCACGAGCAGGACGGCGTCGGCGGCGACGAGCGCTTCCCGGTGCACGCGCCCAGCGGCGCCGACCTCCTCGCCCTCCTCGAGCAGGAAGCCGACGTCGAGCACGGTCAACGGACTGAGCGCGGCGAGCGCGTGCAGGGCGGCGGCGATCGCGCCCGGGCGGGCGAGCTCGGGCAGCGCCTGCGCCGTGTCGGCGGGGCCGAGCAGCACCGGCGGCCAGCCCGCGCGGGCGGTCAGCCAGCGCTCGAGCAGCTCGCGCAGCGCGCTCTCGCCGGCCTCGGCGGCGCGGGTGATGCCGAGCAGCGAGCCCTTGTGGGCGTCGGCTGCCAGGCGTAGGTCGAGCGCGCCGCCGAGGGCGTCGAGCTCGACGAGCAGCGTCGGCCAGCGGGCGGCGGCGAGCGCGGCGAGCGAGGCGGCGCACTCGCTCGCACCGGGAGCGCCCTTGCCACCCAGGACGGCGATCACGCTCCCCGTCTCTGAGTCCGCATCCGGCGCCAGCGTTGGTGCGGGTTCGGGGAGTCGCTCCGGCGTGCCGGGGCGGATGGCCTCTCGGAGTGCGTCGGCGCCGGTATTCGCATCCACGGTGCCGTCGACGGCGAGCGCGGCAAGCGCGCGCCGGTCCTCGTCGTCGAGGGCGATCCCGACCAGGCGGGCGCCGCGTGCGCGCACGCGCGCGCAGTGGCCGGAGGTCAGCCCGGACAGGTCGGGGGAGACGAGCACCGCGTCGGCGGTCGGGCCGACGGCGTGCTCGAGCTCGTCCGCCTCGCCGACGCTGGCCAAGGGCTGCACGGCGGCCTCCGGCCCGACGAGGAGCGGCTCGATCGCGCGCTCGGCGATCGGCGTCAGCGCGAGCACGACCGCCGGCCGCTCGGCACTCACGATCCGCCGCCTTCGCTGGCGGGCGGGATCGGCGCCGTGCGCGAGCGGCCGCTCTCGCGCAGCACGTCGAGCTTGGCGTCCGAGTTGGCGAGCGCGAGCGCGCTCGCCAGCGACGGGTCGGGCAGCGCGAGCGTGACCGGGATCGAGGCGGCCGAGCTGTCGAGCCCGCTCGGCGGCGCGCCGACCGCGAGCACCTCCAGCCCGCGCGCGATCGGCCGCGTGCGCGCCTGGCCGCTGCCGCTGCCGTAGGTGGCGAGCACGGTCACCCGGTCGCCCGCCTGCAGCGCGCCGGCGAGCGCGTGCAGCGCCGGGACGACAAGCGTGAACGCCGACGGGGCGGCGGCGCGGGCGCCGAGCGCCGCCCGCGGCAGCGGCATCCCCGCCGGGACGGACGCGGTCAGCATTCGCCCGAGCAGCGAGTCGAGCTCGCGCTCGGGGACGAGCGCGCCCATCGTGCGCCCGTCGCCGGCCAGCTCGCCGATGCGCACGTCGCCGACGCGGAGCACGGCCCCGGCCGAGAGGGCGCGGGCGGCGACGAGCACCGGCGTGCGCTTCGTCGAGGCACGGTAGACCGACCAGTAGCCGACCAGCGCGACCAGCACGAGCAGCAGCCCGAGCAGGGGCAGCGGCTGCAGCAGCCGCCGCGCCCGCGGCAGCACCGGCGCCGCGACGGCATCCCGCTCCCGCGGCCGCAGCCGGGCGGCCGCCCCCGCCGGCGGCGCGCCGTTGCCGGCCGGAGCGGTGAGCGTCCCGCCGCCGCGGCGGCGGATCCAACTCGGCGTCCTCATCGCCCGCCCCTAATAGGCGAGCGCTGTGACAGTCCTGTGACAGCGCTGTGACGGTCACAACGAGCAAAGAGGCGAACGGCGTCCGAACTGTTGCGAGCAGTTCGCCTCGGTGCTGATCCGATCTGCATTGCTCCCTTGTGGCTGACGGCGGGCCGCAGAACCGACGCACTCACGCGATTAATGGCTACGGCTTTTAGCGCTTACGAGTATTAGCTGCAAGCGATTTTTCTTTACCTGAGGCAGACGGGGTGCTTTCTCAGATTCGGAGCTGGTGCCCCTTCCAAAACCGACTCTTCGCAGTCGCTCGACAATCGACCGGCGGAGCCGCGTCACAGGCCAGTCACAGCGCGGTCACCGGCATCGGCGACGCTCAGCCGCTCCAGCCAGCGAGCAAGGAGGAGCGATGTTGTTCGAACCGGTGTCGAGCCTTGATCAGGACTGGCAGCGCCTTCTGCGTGGGCCACTGCCCGCGCGGCTCCGCGCATGGGCAGACCATGAGCCGGCGCTAGCGCCCTTTGCCGCGGACCCGGTTCGGCTGATCGCTTTCCTGCGAGGGTCTGCCCCGGCGGCGGCCAAGGATGAGCTACTTGTGGCGTTGGTGCGAATCGCCGCCGATGAGCCACTGGCGGCACGGGTCGTGCTCGAGGCGATCGTGCCCGGCATGGCGCGGCTGGCGGAGCGAATCATCTTCGACGCCCGCGACCGGGACGAGTTGTGGGCGCTGCTGTTGGGACATGCCTGGCAGCTGATCCGGCGCTATCCGCTGGCGCGGCGGCCGGGTCGTATCGCCGCCAACCTGCTCTTGGAAGTACGGCGAGCAGCGTTGTCCGATTTCTCGCGCGATCGGCGGGCGGGACGAGAGTTGACGCAGCAGCATTGCTCTCTCGCGACGTCCTCAAGCGGGGATGTCGACGCGCTGCTCGGGCGGGCGGTCACCGCCGGCGCCATTTCGGCCGAGGACGCGGAGCTCATTTTGCGGACGAGGATCGACGGGATCTCAATGACACGACTCGCAGCCGAAGCGGGAATCCCTTACCACACGCTGAACGTCCGTCGGCTCCGAGCTGAGCGACGTCTGCTCGTCTTCCTCGGGGATCCAAGGCCAGCCAGGAGGCGTGTGAACTCGGGCATGCGGTCGGCATCGACCGCAGCGGCTTCGGGACTCCACTCGAGCGCCGTCGGGGCTTTTGACGCAGAGACGACGCCGGCGTAAGTTGCGGGGCGGGAGCCTTGCCCCCGCCCCGGCTTCGTCGGGGCCCTACGGCCACACGTGGTCGAGCTTCTGCGCAGCGAGAGCCGCCGCGGCGCCGAACGACGCCAGCACAATGAGGACCCGAGTCGCGTAGACGCGCATCGCACACCTCCTTTCAGGTGGACTCGACTTCGTCCCAGGCGGCGATGGCCGCCCTGAGCCGTCTTTGCGGCCGAGTTTTAAGGAGGGGGTTGCCGGGCGGCAAGCACGTCCTGTTGACGACGGTGCCCGCGAACAGCATGATCCGCGGGCGTTGTCCCGGGGCGAGGACCAACATGGAGAGCCACGCGAGGAGTCGGTTGGCCAGCGGCTGAGGCGGCTCCGGCTCGAACGCGGCCTCTCCCAGCGCGACGTTTCCGGCCCGGGCGTCTCGTACGCGTACGTTTCCCGCATTGAGGCAGGTCACCGCGCCCCCTCCCTCAAAGCTTTGCGACAGCTCGCGCGCCGACTGGGGGTGACGCCGGAATACCTCGAGACTGGGGCGCGTACGCCGGAGGTCGTTGACCGGGATCTGCGCCTCTCCGACGCGGAGCTGAAGCTGCGTCTAGGCGGCGAGCGGCAGGAGGCTGAGGACACCTTTCGCGCCGCATTACGCGAGGCAGTGCCCGCGGGAGACGAATGGGCCGAGACACGCGCCCGCATCGGCCTCGGCTTGGCCCTCGCAGCGGACGGCAAGTACAGCGAGGCAATCGGCCATCTGCAGGCAGTCACCGACTCAGGGGCGGCGACGCTTATCTCACGGCCTGACGTGTACGCGACCTTCGGGCGCGCCCTCGTCGCTCTCGGACGGCAGGGCGAAGCGGTCGATTTCTTTCGGAACTGCCTCGACGAGCTCGAGCACGAGACACCGAAGGATCGCGCGATCGAGTTCCGCTTCAGGACATATCTCAGCTGCGCCCTGGCCGACGCCGGGAACTTGCCGGAGGCGCGACGCGTCGTGCTCGAGGTAATGGCGAGAGCCGAGGAGGTAGGCGACGCGACCGCCCGCGTCCACCTCTATTGGTCACTCGCCCGCGTCGCCTCAATGGCAGGGCAGCCAGTGCCAGCGATGGGGTACATGCGCCGCGCGATCAGTCTCCTCGAGGCGTCCGAGGACAAGCGAGAGCTCGCGGTCGCCCACCTGCACTGCTCGCAGATCCTTCTGCTCGAGGGAGAGGCGGACGAGGCGGCTCCGCACCTCGACGAGGCCGAACACCTGCTCGCTGTGGGCGGCGACAGCCGCGATGTCGGCGCACTCCGGGCGCAGCAGGCGCGGCTCGCCGTTGAGCGCGGACAGGCCGACGAAGCAGCCGCGCGCGCGAACGAGGCGCTAGAAATTCTCGCGGAGCACCAAGTCGCGCAAGGTGCGGCGTGGCACGCGCTGGGCGATGCCCTCGCGCTTAAGGGTCAGATCGACGAGGCCGTGACCGCGTTCGAGCGAGCATCGGTCCAGTTGGAGGGCAGTGGCGAGTGGCGCGAGCTCGTCGCCGTTTTCAAGTCGTGGGCACGCCGCCTCAGCGAGGCCGGCCGCAGCGACGAAGCGCTTGACGTGATGGAGCGCGCCACCGAGATCACTGTTAGGCGTTCGGAGGAGCGCGCACGGGGAGGTGTCGCAGCTGCCAGCGGAAGGCGTGATAACTAACGGCGGAATCGACGGCGGCTCGAAGAAGTGAGTACGCCCGAGCACCGGCGCCCAGATCATCGGCGCGGTGGGCAAGCTGACTTGACGCTGGAGGCGTCGCTGAACGAACTACAACCCGCGCGCCGGGGAACGGGAGGACGGATAGACGTGGGCGCAGAGCCATACCGGAAGCTCAGCGATGACGAGCTACGCGCCGCGATTTTGGCGCGGCCGGACAGCAAGCTCCCGCCGCCGGACGAGTTCAAGGCGCTGACCGACGAATGGATCAGGCGGCGCCGAAGCCCGAAGATCGAACCTGGCGCCTCGGCTCGCCTTCCCGTCTCCCGCTAAGGACCAGCGCGTACGCTTGTTAGGGCACTGACATACTTGACTCACCCGAGGTGAGGTAGTAGACTCACCCGTGTGAGTGAGCCGCTTCCGCAGACACTCGTCGAGGCGATTCTGCACTTCTCCGACGAGGAGGTTTGCGTTCAGTTCGTCGCGAAGCTGCGCTGGCCGGACGGGCCGATCTGCCCTCGATGCGACGGCCGCGAGCACTCCTACCTCAGCACGCGGCGAGTCTGGAAGTGCAAGAGCTGCAAGAAGCAGTTCAGCGTCAAGGTCGGTTCGATCTTCGAGGACTCCCCGATCGGCCTCGACAAGTGGCTGGCTGCGATCTGGCTCATTGCGAACAGCAAGAACGGGATCAGCTCGCACGAACTCGGCCGCGCGATCGGCGTCACGCAGAAAACCGCCTGGTTCCTGCTCCATCGCATCCGGCTCGCGATGCAGACCGCCTCGTTCGATCGGTTTGAAGGAGAGATCGAGGTGGACGAGAGCTACACCGGCGGGAAGGCGTGGAACATGCACAAGGGTGCGCGTAAGCGGAAGATCAAGGGAACCGGCGGCGCGAACAAGATGGTCGCTCTCGGCATCCTCGAACGCGGCGGGAGGATTCGTGTCATAGTCGTGCCCGACATCAAGCGTTCGACGCTTCAGGTCACGTGCGCGAGCGTGTGAGTGAAGGATCGGCGGTGTACACGGACGCGCTGGCGTCCTACTCGGGGCTTGAGGACGTTTACGACCATCGCACGATCGACCATGCCGAGCGGTATGTGGACGGCCGCATCCACACGAACGGGCTAGAGAACTTCTGGGCGCTGCTGAAGCGAGGTCTGAACGGCACCTACGTCAGCGTCGAACCGTTTCATCTCTTTCGTTACCTCGATGAACGAGCTTTCACCTTCAACGAGCGTGACCGCGGAGACTACGGGCGCTTCGAGGCCGTCCTGAAGGCCGTCACGGGCCGTAGGCTCACCTACCGCGAGCTAACCGGAAAGCTTTAAACGCTTTCGCGAACCGCTCCGACTGGGGGTCCGTGTACTATCGCGTGCATGGCATTCGAAACGTTTCAACGGCAGCGGGCGCGTCCAAGCGACGATCCTTACGTCACGATCCAGCGCAAGGGCGTGATCTCGCTCAACCTCTCTGCGTTCGAGGCTCTCGAATCTCCTGAGACCGTCGAATTGCTTTACGACCGCGGGGAGCGATTGGTGGGCATTCGCAAGGTCGATCCGTCCGTCGAGCATGCTTACATAGTCCGAGGACTGGGCGGAAGGACGACTACAACCTGGTTGATCTCCGGGACAGCCTTTACCAAGTTCTACGGGATCGACACAGAAGCAGCGAAACGGTGGAAGGCGCGAATCGAAGAAGGCCCGATGTTGGTAGTGGATCTGAAGGAACCGGGGACCGAAGTTGTCGGCAACCGGGGCCGTAAGCGCTTGGAGGGCGCGACGAGCCCGGTTACCTAGTTTCTCTGGGGCGGGGAGCCTTCCGTTGTATGGAAGGCGACACCGGCAACGTCCCGGAGATAAGCGGGGGGCGGAGTTGCCGCTCCGTTCCCCGCTTCCACGTTGTTGAGGTGAGTGTACTACTCACCCCGGACGGACCGCAAGCGCGGGCGGCGGTACACTTCGACACGTGCAGGATCATTCCCCCAACGGGACTGACCCCTCCGACGACGACACCGGCACCGCGTTCGAGCGCTTCGAACGCCTCACGCGGAACTTGGTCAGGGTCCCGAAGGCCGAGATAGACATGCAGCGGAAGAAGGCCGAGCGGGCCAAGATCGCCCGCCGCCGCAGCACGTAGGCGGACGCGTGGCCTTGATGGCAATGTCGGTGGGCGTCAGCTTCGCCCGCGTCCCGCTTGACGAAATCAGCCAGCTTGTCGCGAAGATCGAAGCCCTGGGCTGGCGCGAGCGCGGGCGTGGCGATCCATGGGTCGTTTCGTTCGGGAAGCAGATCCCCGAAGAAACGATGCAGGCGGCAAGCGACGGGCTGCGCGAGGTGGTCGGTGAGTATTGGGTCGACGCCGACGAGATCAAAGACTTGCTCCGTCGCGCCGACGCCGACACGGACGCGTAGCGCAAGATCCCCGCGCGTCCGCTCGGGTGAGGCAAGTATGTCAGTGCCCTTGTTAGGGCGCTCGTAGACGCCAGCGGCACTCGCTGAGTCCTTCGCGCAGGAGATCGATCCCCGCGAAGCCCTAGCCGCGCGAACCGCCTGGGCCCGCTCGTTCCCGCGCGAGACGCAACGCCGGCGCGCCTAACTACCCCTGAGACGGCTGTGACTTTTTGCTGGCTCCGGGCGCATTGGAGGGGTGCTCGCGCGGTCGGCGCGGCGCGGACAGGTCGCATCACCGGCGGCCCCTAACTGGAGGGGAGGAGCGGACCGGCGCCCGCGCCGGCCGCGCGCGAGCGGCGGACGACGGACGGGAAGGATGTGATGGGGAAGAGAGTGACGCTCGCGCTCGCGCTCGCAGTAACGCTGGCGCTCGCGGCCGCGCCGGCCGCGCTCGCCGCGGCGGACATCAACACGGTGATCTCGAACCTGCGCCTGTGGCTGATGGGGCTGCTGGCCGCGCTGGCGACCCTGTTCCTGACGATTGGTGGGATCCGCTATCTGCTCGCGAGTGGCGATCCGGGCGCGCTTGAGCGTGCGAAGGGTTCGATTAGGGCGGCGATCATCGGCTACGGGCTGGCGCTGCTGGCGCCGGTGCTGGCCACGGTCGTGCAGCGGATCGTCGGCGGGTGAGCATGAGGGTCGTGCGGCGGCGGGGAGTCCCGCGCTGAGCGCGCGTGCGGCGTTGTCGTGGGGGGCTCGCGCCGCGCTGCTGCTTGTGCTGGCGCTGGTTGTGGTGCCGTGTGCGTCCGCGGCGCCGCCCGCCGCGGGGTCGCGGGTGGCGCCGCCGGAGCCGCCGGGGGTGCAGGTCGGGCCGCCATCCGCGCCGGGCGCGCAGCCGGCGACGGAGCCGGGCGGGTCGGTGTCGGGGCTGTCTCTTATAC
>Ga0268251_10000316_pt1 | contig 16042 bp, 11 predicted proteins | sample AgamicAsMae_FD_200527 | JGI IMG/M metagenome (GOLD analysis project Ga0268251, IMG submission 200527) | Agave microbial communities from Guanajuato, Mexico - As.Ma.e (v2) (version 2) | ecosystem: Host-associated > Plants > Phyllosphere > Phylloplane/Leaf | place: Guanajuato, Mexico | collected...
GTGGCTAGATGCCCGTGGCGCAGTAGTCATCATTGGAAGCCCTTGTTATCTAGAAAGTGTTCTTTTAGTTTTACACAAATTTACTCAGTTTAACACAAACGTCCACGATTCGTATATGTACAAAAGTGTCTACCATTATTTCTTTATATTCATAACAATCGTCTTCTTCAGGTCTTGCCAAACACAAAGACACCCTTGCCAGATCTAAAGCCCTCCAATGTACCTTGAACGGCCTTGATCAGCTCATCACCCTTGGTCTCCCATTCCCACTTTACTTGATCAAAAGGCGTGTCCTTGAACTTTCCCTCTCGTACCAGGTCTAGCACATGCTCGACAGTCTTTTTCTTGTCTTCTGGATTTGCGTCCGACCATCTGCTCACCCAAAAGCCATCGTACGAAATGTTCTTGAAGATTTGAAGACCGGCAGGCACGGTGACGGGTTCGCGAGACATGGCGCCATAGGTTACGATATGTGAATTGTCGGCGAGGATCTTGGCCATGCTGTTGACGAGCTTGCCCCCTACGCAGTTTAGAGCCAGGGAGATCTGTTCGCGACCACCGTTGGTGGCCTCCTTGATGACATTGCGGAAGGATTTGTCCATTGCTTCTTTGTCTGTAAGGACGATGTCCGCACCCAGCTCTTTCAACTCTTGCTTCATTGCTTCTGTTGCTGAGGCATCAGAGCGTTCGCGAATGATGTTTATACTGCGGTAGCCCCAGAGTTTTCCGAGTTGGATTGCTGCTCTGCCTACGCCTGAGTTGGCACCGTTCTGGATGAACCAGTCGCCTTCTTTGAGAGGCACAAAGTCTTTGAGCATGCGGTAAGCTGTGCAGGGGTTTACGCTGACGGTGCCAACTTGGAGGGGTGTGAGGTTTGTCTTGTCTTCGATCTTGAGGAGGTTTTCTGTAGTGGTTTGGGCGTGGGTGCGCCAGGTTCCAAAGCCAGGGCTGCGCATGATGACCCAGTCGCCCCTTTGGAAGCCCTTAACGCTGCCACCCGCAGAGATGATTTCGGCTACACCTTCATTGCCTCCTACGGCCGTGGGTTCGGGGGCTCCGAGGGTAGTGCTGAAGGTGGGTTTGGTAGGGTAGACGCCTTGGATTTGGTTGATGTCTGCTGGGTTGATGGGAGAGGCGAGGAAGCGTAGGGTCACGAGATCCTTGTGTGCTGGAGAGATGCTGTGGCCGTGGAGGCGAAGGACGTCTTTGGGTTCGCCATAGTTGTTGAAGGCTAGTACTTTTGTTTGCTCGTAGCCGTATGCGCTGAGGTGACGGCGTGTGATGGGTGTCGCTGCTGGACGGGCGAAGGATGTTCGCAGACTTGTGCTGCGTGTGCTCAGGCGGAACGACATGGTGTATATGAGATGTGTCGGTGTGAGAATTGGTTAGATTGAGAGTAACGGAGAGAGCTTTCTGTATCGGAGCTGTCGATCAACAGTGACGACGCCGAGGCTTTGATGTCACCGACGACTCCTCCGCGTCTTTTGACATCTCGACTTGCATCCCGTCTCCATCAGAGACTTGTGTCAACTCAGGATGGAGACTCCCAGAGTCGATAACCCATTGAGACAGTTGTCGCTGAAAGACTTCGCGAACTGATCAGGGGGTCGATCACCATTCACCACCTCCTCGGCCGTGTAGCCCTTTTCTCATCGCTCGCGTTGCCCTGTCCTTGACCCTCTGTATTGATCTTCTCCATGCCTGTCTCAGCCCTCTGGCGATGCCCTTCGCAAACTTCTTGATGGACCTCTTCTCTGCCCCCCTTGGTGCCTCGCCTACCTCAGGAGACGCACCACAGTTGCATGTCGCTTGACCTCCCGTTCCAACGCAAGGTCCCCCACTCACACAGAAACACTCCACGAATCTGACCACTCGTCTCGGTCGTGGTGCCCCTGGTCTCAAGACGATGTCGATCACGCTTGATTGTGGTGTGTCGAAGCCGCATCGGAACGGACTCTCGTCCGGCGACGATTCGTATGCAGCATCCACTTCATATTCCACGCTTGAGTTTGTCGAGGTCTGGCTCGATTCTGCTGTGCCTTGACCTGGCATGCGCCTGAAGCTTGACTCGTTGACTCTCGATGCTGCTTCCATTTTGAACGACTGTGACCAGGCTGACAGAAGGGGGACGAGTAGCGGAACCTCAAACTCTTGCAGTCTTTTCTACGCAGATGTGCTGATGACAATCATAATCTTTCACACGTGGGAGGCTGTGTGAGACATCCTTCTTCAGAGTCGCTCCTGGCCACTGGAATAACGGACAAGACAGGTATCTCCTATGCGCTCGCGAAGACTTTGAGGTAATTTGCGGCACTTCAATAAGATCTATACCTGAACGACTTCACAGAGCAAGCCAAGGATAACCATCGAGTGTTCGAGACATAGCCCATGAATGAGACCCGAGTCATCTCTGCTGGCTGTTGGAGACGTCCTATCAAGGCTTATCACCGTCGCGGTTTCTTTCATGTTGTCCGCTAGAATCGAAATCTGGTCACAAATTGCTGCCTAGGGGCAAGAATTTATCCATCTCAAAACCACTCAGGAGACAGCCGGCTGGTCATAGTGACCCGATCATTGTATTGGCCCTGAGGGACCGACATCTCATACAGACGATACTTCTCGCACAATAGGCGAGTGATCTTTTCTTCTCCTGTGAGTAGAGTCAGATATAAAAAAAAGTGTTTCCTCCCTCCTTCATCCTTCCTTTCCTCATCCAAAAACAAATATCCGTGACTGCTACAAATCAAAGCACACACGATTCCTTCAAAGCATAACCAAGAGTGATCTGTATATTGAAGCTAGGTCCACTTACCTCGCACCTCCCCTCTCATATACCATCCTCTTCTCTCTCCACAAACAAAATGGAAACCCCTCTCCTCCTCCAGGCACGCGCTGCCATCGCAGGCGAAGGCCTCAAGGCCAAGAAAGTCTGCCGCCTCACAAAATGGGTCCTTTCCACACAAAACAAGCTGCGTACCACCATCAACAGGTCCAGCACCACCAACACAACCACAACCGCCAACAACAAAAAATCCTGCTCTCACTCGAGGATCAGCAGCAGCAAAAGCACACAACAACGCCGCATCCACAACGAGATCTTCGGCTGGACGAGCGACGCTTGGGATGACATGAGCGAGCTCTCTACCCCTGCCTCTTCTTCCACCACAACCACACCACCTCTCTCACCAACACCCACTACTCCACAAACAGGGCACATGAGCAGAGAAGAACTTTTCGTACGCTACGAGGAATACATTCTCCGTCGTCTTGAGAATGCATTTGTGCAAAATACGACACACCGCCGCCCCTCATGCGGTAGAAGAACAGACATCAGAGATGGAGAATGGGAATACTATTGACCTTTTGTTATCTTTAAAGATACTTTGGTTTGCAGAGCATGTGTGTGACTCTTGTATCTCTTTTCCCAAAACTGGATGACATCCAAATTCCCAGATGGGTTTTTAACGAGGCAAGAGTACACTGCGATAGAAATATTGGAGTTTCATGAATTCACGATTTGTTGAAAGTACTTGGCAGTTATAGTACTTTACGCGTTCATCATAGCGTTGGATTTGGCAATGGAGTTATTTGTTGGAGACAATGTTTTGTGCCTTGATTTTGATGCGTGTATGTGCAGTGTTTTATGTTTTGAATGAGCGTGGTCACCCTTGCTGTCTCTGTAGCCAGGCCGTTATCTGTGAGCACGCCCAAGTTGACGTTGACGAGCCTCCCACCTTATCTATCAGATCACGAAGATGTCCTACAAAGATATCCAAGAGTTCGAAATTCGGGACATGAACCAACCTTCGCATACCGAAGCGACATTTGATTCTCAGTGACTCTGACCGAATATGGTACAATCCCAACTTCGTGTATTGCTGGCCCAGGATCCAGTGCACGCACGTATTCTGGAGCTCGTTGTCGAGAACGCTACCGCTCCAGATATCGCCATGTACACCAAACTCAATCTCATCGAACACAAAGCAAGTCATCAGGTCTCTGTGTCGCTGTCACCGGAGCATCTCCCAATCAAGAAACCGCCGACGCTAAGCCGTCTGTGATACAGCACAGGGATACAATAACGAGAACGATCGAGAGGAGAGAAGACATAACCAGGTGGCAAGAAAACCAAACATAATTCATTCACTATTCGTCTAAGTAGGTCATTTCTAAACCTCGATTATATGCTATCGACATCAACATCTGCTTCCACTTAAGGCAAGCTCAAGAACAAAGCAAGCATCTTGAGACTGTCAGGGGTACCGAGACCAGTGACCGGGTCCCAACCCTTGCTGGCGCTGAAACCAGCAGTACCACAACCCTGGTTACCTCCCTGGGTGACATCGTTCAAAACCTCGGGGTGAGCATACAGAGTAGGGTTGATGAAACCAACACTGCTCTTGCCAGCTTGGAGACGTCTCTCGTTGATGATGGTCAGGATAGAACCAAAAGTAGGCGAAGATGCCGAAGTTCCGTAGACCAGAGCGAAGGATCCATCGATGGCGACGATGTAGTTGGCGCCGTTTGCACTGACATCGGGGAAACCGCGAGTTTGTTGGGTGTTGTTGAAGCGATCGGCGCCGTATGGTGGGGGGTAGTTCTTGAACCAGCTCTTGACGGCCGAGGACTGGTAGCTAGGGAGGGGGAAGACGTTGCTGAAACCACCGCCAGAGTAGATGACAGTCTCGCAGGCTTCTTCGGGCTGGGTGCCGGTAGCAAGCGAAGTGATGATGTTGGTACCGGGGATGACTTGGGTAGCGCCAACAGCGGTCACGTAAGGGCAGGTGGCAGGGAATGAAGGGTTGAAGCGACCAGACTTTCCAGAGTTGTAGGTACCGTTGGCGTTGAGACACTGGCCGCCGTTGCCAGCAACACCGTAATCACCTGAACTGTATAGCACAGAGGTACCCATGAGGCCGAGCTTCATATACTCGTTACACTGGCGCTGCTCGTAGTAGGGAGTAAGATCGGCCTCGTTGTAGCCGTAAGATGTACTGATGACCTTGGGGGGAGCAAAAGTTCCACAGTCCTCCTTGCCCTTGTAGCCTCCAGCGTAGACATCAGGGTAGATACCATCTTGAGACGGATCATCGCCACCCTCGTATGAGCAGTAAGAAGCATCAATGGCATCGAGCAAGTTGTTGAATGATGCACCTTCGACGAGGTCACCGACTTGCAACAGTGTCACTTTCTCAGGGTAGATCAGGGTCATGGCATACTCCAGGTCAAGGTTACTCTCGCCGTTGAAGCTGAAGCTCTTGTTGGTCTGCTGAACAACGGCACCGTCAATCAGATCAGTGATGGGACGGTCTCCGACCTGCTTGGTCGAGAAGTTGGCAAAGAAGAGATCGAGATCAGATGGAACGTAGGCCTGAGGAGTGTACTCGACGATACCATAAGAGTTCTTGACACTCTTGCCGGTGCTCTTGGGAATCTTGTAAAGGGCCTTGAGACAGTCGGGGGTGATCTGCTCATCACACTGCTCAAGCTCCTTGATGAATTGGGACTTGTTGATCAATGCACCCAGATGAGGTGTGCTCCAGCTGCCAGGCTGACCAATCTCCTTGCCGGTGTCAGGAGTCACATCACGCTTCTCGAGGTTCTCGGAACGCTCGGTGACTCTGGCGTCGAAATGCAGAGAAGGAGTGACGAAGTCAATGTGTTCCTTGAGATGCTTGGGAAGACTGTACTCGTCACAGCCAATATGAGGATGACCCGTAGCATCGTGCTCGTAGAGGTGGTACTTGGTGTTGAGCAGAGACTCTGCCTGATCGACCGAGGCTTCGTAGTTGATCCAGTTCTTTCCCTTGCTCAACTTGACGCTGTCTGAAGAGATTCCGGAAGCGATGAGCCAATCCATCACGGAGGAGATGGTCTCCTCACTGGGGGCGAAGTGGTCTGCAACTTCTTGTGCAGTCCAATGCTGACCATACTTGGCAGATGCAGGATGACTGACTTCATGCAGATAGTCTGCACCCATGTCGATGTTGCGCTGTGTCAAGGCAATCTTCATGGGGATCAGAGCACGGCGATCAAGGCGATCGCCCTTGCTCCAGCCCATGGGAGTAGCATCACGCTTCTCGTGGATGATGAAGTTACCAGTAGGCGAGGCAAGGACATAGGAGACCAACACACTCAAACTGAGTAAAGAGAGATGCATGGTAGCGAAGGAAACGAGAGGGCTCGATATGCCTTCTATGTGATTAAGAACGAAAGACAATGAAGAAACGAGATATACCTTCCTTCCATGGTGGTTAAGCCCGGTCTTTATAGACCACTCCCAACTCCTCCTTCCTCTTAGAGATAGTAAAGTTCAGGGGTCCTCGCCATCAACCACTTGAGAAGTCGTATATGATCTTCCCGCCATATCGTCCCGGAAGCATGTTGTGTCCGGATGATATGGACCCCGTGCAGCTCATACTGAGGCGGAGATAGAGGCGATACAGGGCAAGTGCAAAGGGCCAGAGCAGCTAGTCCCCTGTTGGGAAGGAGGATAGAATGATCATAGACGCCATCGAACGACTAGTCAGCGGCACCTCGAAGGTACCTACATGAGCTCCCGTGTCGAGCTATCTTCATGCTCGTGCAAACAAAGAAGCGGTCACTTGAGGTGCACGGATTGAGAAGGTCGATAGCATGTGTGGAAAGAAGGTGTTCACGGCCGCAAGCACGCGAGCAGACCGTGCCGCGGTCGGAGGACTTCACCCCGCTTCGGGGTGCCATCTGGTAGATCCACCCTCATCTGGCTCTGATTGTTCGTGCTGAACTTGGATTTGATCGTCAATATAAAGCTTATCTAGCCGTGCACCCATCTTCTCAGCTTGAGAGAAGTGAAATCCACCTGGTGTACAGCGTGGATATAGTTAAAGTGGTTGCAACTTGAGAATGTTGCATGTCTGCAATGCACGATATGCTGTGAGTGGCGTCGAGGGGTGGGGGCGCAATTATCACCGACCCTATCTGCTGCATATAGATATAGTAAATGCGGGAGCTGGTAGTCTTGACACTTGACCAAGATGCTTATCCGTGTGATGGCCCTTCCGTCAAGCTTTTATTACCGAAGGCTTGTCCTGAAAATTGTCTCGGTAATCATGGGACGATAAGCAATTGCCTCATCAGAGTCCAGACTCAAATGGGAAAAGCTCGTCTGTCAAACCCTGCAGGTCGATATGTGTGATTCGAGGCAGAACAAATAGGCGAGGAACACTTAATCAGAAGACTCGTATCACGAACACGCGTTTTGGTCTCTATAGAATATGTACATTTGGGTCTAGCAATTGCAGTGCCTATCTCGGGATTATCCTTATCAGGGACGGAATTAATAATTGCGTGCAGAAACACGAATTGTGGGCTCTATATGAAATTGCCTCCGTATCGCTCAGGTGGTGATTTACTTGTAGTAGAATCTCCTGAGCTGTTTATCACAGGACTTACGTCAGGAGAACCGATCCTTGGAGACATGGTCATAGATGAAGGGGGCGATACCACACTTCTCTGATCATAGTTGTTCCAGCTCATGATGTGTCGGCTGTGCTGTCTCCTGCGCACATCTTCTGCAAGACTGCTCTGCTCATGGTTGGTGTAAACGTTAGAAGTGTATCTTCCTAGGACAGGCGACTCGTTGGGTTGTGCCGACATTGGTGTTTTTGGAGCCACGATGGGACTCGCATCCATCTCAACCGGTGCCGGAGGACCGACGTTGGCCGAAGGATATACTGGCCTGCCTTCCACTTCTGCTGGACCGGTCGGAGTGTAGGCAGCTGGTGTTGGTGCAGGCTTGTCGTATTTGGTTGCCAGGAATGCGTTTGCAGAATCTTCCCTAGCAAGCTGAGACTCATCAAGCGGTGTTTGCGGAAAGCTCTGGGTGGCCGACTTGATCTCCTCTCGTCTTCTGCGTCTTCTACGCAGGCAAAAGATTATGAGCAGAGCAAGAAGGATAAGAAGAGCTAGACCACCAATCACACCTCCAACAATGGCCCCGATAGGCGCACCTCTAGAATCTTTCGATGAGCCGGGGGAGTTTGTTGGCAAGGCATCCGCTGGTGGGTCGACTTGGGCGTCTCGGTTCAGCAAAGCAACCGTCACATAGTTGGATCCTGCCGTGGTTGAATAGCCGTCTTCCGGAAGATTTGATTTCAAGTAGCAAATTCCCGAATCAGTTCCCACAAATGTGAAACCTGCGCATGCGGCAAAGTTATCGCATGCCGGAAAGCATTTCCCAAATCCTCCTGCGCTAACAGTCGTAGAGTTGAAGGAATCGTAAGAATTGTCGGCGTTGCATCTGATAGAGTATTTGACTCTGTTGGGGTCGATGTACGTTGTCATGTTGGCGGCCGGGCACGTCAGGCTAGTTGCTGTAGGTAGTATGGTAGTCGAGCTAGTCGTGGTCGAAGAGGAGGATGTCGTGACTGGAGAAGATGCGAGGACTGTGGACGGAGTCGCAGCAGCTGTTGATGTGGAGGTCGAGCTTGGATTTCTTGTAGTGATTGAAGATGTAGACATGGTGTTGCCGATATCTGGGCAAGAGGCTCCCGGGTTGCAAGGGTCGATGGAACAGCAACCTTTGAATCCATTCTGGCACACGTAATATGCGCCTCCTGGACAGCTTTGGCGGTGTTGGAGATCTCTCAGTTGCATTGTGTCGGATTGGCTGTTAAGACGTCTTGAAGGTCAACTATTCTTCTTGAGAGATGTATCGCAGACTAATGTTGGGCGGAGAAAGCTGGGTATGGGGAGTGAGATACCCGCGCGCTGTAATGAAAGAGGAAAAGTGACGACTGTGGCCGGAAAGGTGAATGGACAAGACAAAGAACGAATTTGAGCGACGGTCAAAGAGATGCAATCGACAGCTTTACCATAGAAAAACTACAGACAAGACCTCAAACGGCCTTTGGGAACACAGGAATGCATTACCTGAAGCATTCAATCGGTTGCATGCCGTTTGTGACATCTGACACCAAGCACAATGGCTATGTCTCTGTTTGTGATCTCAGACGCATGGCTATTGGGTGGAAATGACATCACATCACAACTGTGCACATCCCTACCGGTCAAAAGGCTGCTTGTTGACACCTGAAAATTGGGTATGAGAATTATAGGATACAATAGGTGCGAGTAGGTCGGTCGACAGACGTCGGACCTGCTCGCGGCATCGGACAGTCAGCGGAACGAGAGAAGGGCGCTTGGACCAACCGAAGCATCCAGAATGTGCCCTGGAACGAGTAACCTCGGACGAGCTCTGGAGAGCGCCGTGTCGTATATTTTTCAACCTGACGCTCCACGATCCACCCTCTCCGTCGCCGTCTTCTCCTTCTCATCTCGTCTGCCATTTGCTTTGTGGAGTAACAGGAGCAAACGGGTCATATCATTCCATTTGCATTTTTGTCCATTCGCCTCAATATGCAGCGCGCTTTCACCTCCCGTGCCAGGGCTTCTGCCCTTTCCTCCAAGCTGCGTTCCGTTTCCCTGCAACAGCAGCGCTTCGCACACAAGGTACCGCCTCGTCGCAGACTTGCCTCTACCACCAGCTAATCGTGGCCTCTAGGAACTCAAGTTCGGTGTCGAGGGTAGACAGGCTCTGCTCAACGGTATCGACACTCTTGCCAGAGCCGTCGCCACTACTCTGGGTCCCAAGGGTCGTAACGTTCTGATCGAGTCCAGCTACGGCTCGCCCAAGATCACAAAGGGTATGCGCCCCTCTTCCTCGAAACCACTTCGCGCGACCAATTGATTGCTAATACATGTCCCAGATGGTGTCACTGTCGCCAAGGCCATTGTCCTCAAGGACAAGTTCGAGAACCTCGGTGCCCGCCTCCTCCAAGATGTCGCCAGCAAGACCAACGAGGTTGCTGGTGACGGTACCACCACCGCTACTGTCCTCGCCCGCGCCATCTTCTCCGAGACCGTCAAGAACGTCGCCGCCGGGTGCAACCCCATGGATCTGAGACGCGGTATTCAGTCCGCTACCGAGGCCGTCATTCAGTACCTCCAGGCCCACAAGCGCGATGTCACCACCAGCACTGAGATTGCTCAGGTCGCTACCATTTCCGCCAACGGCGACACCCACATCGGTGCTCTCCTCTCCAGCGCCATGGAGAAGGTCGGCAAGGAGGGTGTCATCACCGTCAAGGAGGGCAAGACCATTGAGGACGAGCTCGAGATCACCGAGGGTATGAAGTTCGACCGCGGTTTCATCTCGCCTTACTTCATCACCGACACCAAGTCGCAGAAGGTCGAGTTCGAGAAGCCTCTCATCCTCCTTTCCGAGAAGAAGATCTCGGCTGTTCAGGACATCGTCCCCGCTCTTGAGGCATCTCAGCAGCTCCGCCGTCCTCTTATCATCATCGCCGAGGACATTGACGGTGAGGCTCTTGCTGTCTGCATCCTCAACAAGCTCCGCGGCCAGCTCCAGGTTGCCGCCGTCAAGGCCCCTGGTTTCGGTGACAACCGCAAGTCCATCCTCGGTGATCTTGCTGTTCTGACTAACGGTACCGTCTTCACTGACGAGCTCGACATCAAGCTCGACAAGGCCACTCCCGAGATGCTCGGCTCCACCGGCTCCATCACCATCACCAAGGAGGACACTGTCATCCTTAACGGTGAGGGCAGCAAGGACCAGGTTGCTCAGCGCTGCGAGCAGATCCGTGGTGTCATTGCCGACCCCACCACTTCCGACTACGAGAAGGAGAAGCTCCAGGAGCGTCTCGCTAAGCTTTCTGGTGGTGTCGCCGTCATCAAGGTCGGTGGCTCATCCGAGGTTGAGGTTGGTGAGAAGAAGGACCGTCTCGTCGACGCTCTGAACGCCACCCGTGCTGCCGTTGAGGAGGGTATCCTTCCCGGTGGTGGTACCGCCATGATCAAGGCCGCCGCCAACGCCTTGAACGACCTCAAGCCCGCCAACTTCGACCAGCAGCTCGGTATCAGCATCGTCAAGAACGCCATCACCCGCCCTGCTCGCGCCATCGTCGAGAACGCCGGTGCCGAGGGCAGCGTCATCGTTGGCAAGATTATGGACGAGTTCGGTCAAGACTTCAACAAGGGTTTCGACAGCGCCAAGGGCGAGTACGTCGACATGATCGCTGCCGGTATTCTCGACCCCTTCAAGGTCGTCCGCACTGGTCTCAGAGACGCCTCAGGTGTCGCATCGCTCCTCGGTACCACTGAGGTCGCCATTGTCGAGGCACCCGAGGAGAAGGGCCCTGGTGGCATGCCTCCTATGGGCGGCATGGGTGGCGGCATGGGCGGCATGGGCGGTGGTATGTTCTAAGCCAACCACACCCTGACACCTTGAAGAGTCGATGATACCCCAAATTTTCTTTAGCCTTTGACGGGCGTTCACGTTATCATGTATTGTAGCTAAAAGCCTTGTGGCATTTCTGCCGTGTCGTTAATGTACAAACATTTCTCCTCTCATAGATTGCATAGCAGAGGATGGGGTTAGCGATGTGTATTTGTACGAATTCAAACAATTCTCTTTCAGCTCCTGCTCGACTGTGCTTGGTCAACCATGTTGTGTTCTGAATTATATCATATAGGGTTGGAGAGTAGATAGCCAGAGTCAAGAAGCATGTGAAAGTGTGGGTTGAATCATGATTGAAATGAGGCTGAATTGGCGTCGTCATGGTCAAACGGTCACGTGTCGGATGTGAAGCAGGAGAGGAAGTCGCGGAGAGGTGGGCGCGGGCGCAGGAGGGGCCAAGGAAGCTCGTACATAGCAGCACCACGTTGTTGTCCATCTCACAACACCAATCCTGACTTTTGCAACCCCGTCTCTCACCCGGTATGTTGCCATCTTTGCAGTACACGCGTACACTGCCAGTCTGCCCTGCCAATGTGCTCTTGTTACGAATGCTGCTGCCTCGACCTGGCCCTACTTAACACTGACGGCTGACACCGCTCTAACAGCCACCATCTTGTCTTAGACCTGCTAGACAGATAATCAACATGGTACATTTCCCTCCAGCTATCATCTCTGCCGGAATACTGACATGACTGTTTCTAGGCCCAATCTGGGTACGTTCGCCTCAATCTACAACTCCCGCCCTGAGAGCGGCCCCATGTCCATAGCGCTGATAACCCCACGACAGTGTTTCCGTTGCACCCGAGTGCATCACTGCATTCAACGACCTCAAGCTCGGCAAGTCGACCAAGTGGATCATCTACAAGATCTCGGACGATTGGAAGGAGATTGTCGTCGAAGACTCGTCGACCGAGGCCAACTACTCCGTCTTCCGCGAGAAGCTCCTCAACGCAAAGAGCAAGGACCGAAGAGGCAACGAGGGCATCGGTGGCAGATACGCCGTCTACGATGTCGAGTACGACACTGCTGGCGAGGGCAAGAGGTCTGTCAATCTCGACTTCCGTCTTGTCGCCGCACAACTGACGTCCATCGCAGAAGCAAGATTACCTTCATCGCCTGGGTCCCTGATGATGCATCGCAATACGTGAGCAAATCTGTTCCGCAACCATGTACAGTCGCAAATACTAATTACCTCGTTTCCAGCCCCGCATGATGTACTCGTCCTCCAAGGAAGCCATCAAGCGCGCCCTCAATGGTCTCGCCGCCGATATCCAGGCCAACGACCCTGATGACATCGAGTACGAGAGCATCGTCTCCAGAGTCGCCAAGGGCCGCTAAACGTCTCACCCCTCCATATTCCCTAATCTCTGCTTCCTCCGACAAAAGAGCATCAGTGTTTCTTTGCTCGACACATGGAGCAGCTCTCTTTTACAAAGCAAGAAGCGCATACAGAAGACATTGGAGAACGACGAGTAGTGCTGCCATCAGCCACAGCCCATGTTGATCGAGGCGTCCTATAGAAACACTTATGAAAGCACTGCTTCATGCATTGTAGTGGCCAACTCGGCCAGCATGTATAGTCACATATGAGCATGTTTTCTTTCTACCATTCTCTACTTTTGCACGTTCAATGACTTCTAATTTCCCCCACTGAAGTGCTTTAATCCGGTTTCCTGTTCACGATTTGCGCATATAAAGAGTGCACATGATATGCACAAGTTGGTCATAAAATCTTGTGCTACGTCATAGCAAACAACAACCTATGTATACACGTGTGCGAGAAGCCAGACTTCTTTGGTTTTCTTAAAGCAACCTTTTCAGATATACTTCTCGAGCACCCTTCCTCGAGTTGCTGGGGTCCATCCATACTGATATCGCTGAGCAAGCTTCACGATGTTACCCTACATCAACGCCCGTGAGTAATACGCGAACCCGAGCTCCAGAAGAACGGAGAATAGCTTTACTGACATGAGCTTGTAGCGTTTGTCTACGTGGCTGGCAAATTGGGCGCAGCACCAGATGAATGTATGTGTCTCTAGAAGCAGGTTGATGTCAGACCAGCTGATGGTGTGTAGTAAAACTCATCTTCTCGTTCTTATTGTCGTATCCTCTGGCTGGAGTACTCAAACGTATTCCCGATTCCAAACCTGCGCAGAAGAATGCTTTTATCATTGCGTATGTATTGCTATTCGTTTCTCTCCCCTCTACACTTATTGACTCTGACAGGGTGTCCATGTTCTACCTGGTCGGCCTCTTCGACCTGTGGGCCGGTCTACGTACCATCTTAATCAGCTCTGTAGGTGCATACTCGATTGCAGCGTATATCCAAGGACCTTATATGCCATGGATTGGCTTCGTGTTCCTCATGGGCCACATGTCTGTCAACCACATCTATCGCCAAATCATCAACGACCCTAGCTCTGTCGACATCACTGGTGCCCAGATGGTCTTGGTTATGAAGCTTACAGCTTTCTGCTGGAATGTCTATGATGGCACACTTCCTGAAGCCACCCTGACCGATCACCAAAAAGACCGCGCCCTGAAGAAGCTGCCTAGCCTGCTTGATTATGCTGGCTTTGTACTCTTCTTCCCTTCGCTTTTCGCAGGTCCTGCCTTTGACTTTGTGGATTACAGAAGATGGATCGAGACCACCATGTTTGAGCTTCCCGCTGGTGTTGATCCCTCGAAGGCCCCACCGACTCGCAAGCAACGCAAGATTCCTCGCAGTGGAACACCAGCAGCCTGGAAAGCAGCCTTCGGTCTTCTCTGGATCTTCGCCTTCCTCCAGTTCTCTGGCTACTACTACACCGACTTCCTGCTCTCCGACGGCTACAAGCAGTACGGGCTTTTCCGTCGTGTCTGGGTCTTGCATATGCTGGGTGTTACCACTCGCATGAAGTACTACGGTGTCTGGTCTCTCACTGAAGGCGCCTGTATCCTCTCTGGTATTGGCTTCAAGGGCATCGATCCCAAGACTGGCAAGGCCGACTGGAACAGACTGCAGAACGTGAAGCCTCTGGCTATAGAACTGGCTCAGAACAGTCATGCCTACCTTGGCAATTGGAATATCAATACCAATATGTGGTTGAGAAACTATGTGTACCTGCGTGTTACACCCAAGGGCAAGAAACCTGGTTTCAGAGCTAGTATGGCTACCTTTGTCACCAGTGCTTTCTGGCATGGCTTCTACCCTGGTTACTACCTTGCCTTTGTGCTCGCGAGCTTCATCCAGAACTCTGCTAAGAGTGAGTGTTACAAAACTTTGATACTCCAGAACACATGATACTGACTTGTTCGACAACAGACTCACGACGCCTGATTCGTCCCTTCTTCATGAGTGCAGACGGCACAAAAGCCCTGCCCTCCAAGCGCTACTACGACATCTTCACCTGGCTCTGCACTCAACTCGCCTTCTCCTTCACCGTCGCCCCCTTCATCTTCCTCAGCTTTAGTTCGTCGCTGCTAATCTGGCAGCGCGTCTACTTCTACACCATCGTCGGCGTCACCGCATCCTCCCTCTTCCTGCTCTCCCCCGGAAAACAATTCCTGCAGCAAAAAGTCAAGCAGCACTCTAAACCCAGCGAGGAACAGATCAAAGCGGACTTGGAGAGGGAGCACAGAAATCCGACGTTGGGGTTGCCCGATGATCCGGGTAGGGCTTGGGATGAGATGGTTGAGGAGATTGTGGCCGAGATTCAGGAGAGGAAGAGGAAAGGATTGCCTATTCCTGCCAAGTTGAGGCAAGATGCTGAGAAGATTGGCAAGAAGGTCGCTTGAGTAGCTTGTGAGAACGGGATATGGTAGTTTCGAGAGACAAGAGGGGAAAGGCTGGGATGGGGAGAGGAGAATGGACAAGAAAATCGGAGGTAGAAGAGGGATTCCGGCACCCACGTTGTCAGACCCTGATTAATAGCAGAAAAACAGCACGAATGGCATTGCATAGAACTGGTGGGTATAGCAGTTGCGTTGTTGGTGGTCATGGTTCCTCATTCGGACAGGGTTGGGGTCGAGACTACATTATTCAGGTCGATGAATATCTTTTGCTCTCGCAATATCTATCTTGCTTTGAAACGATGAGGATGATATGTCTGTTTGTCGATCCTGTACGCGCTGTCATCGTCCGTAATCGATGTTGCAGACTTGGAACTACTTGACATGGTCTTGCGGTGCAGCGATGTTGAGAATCTATCGAACTAATCCTTGCTCCTTTCCAGCAGTATAAACATGTGAGAACTCGTAGATCTGCCTGATGATCACCAAGAATATACCTCTTTGACCACCCACTTGTAGTCTCCAAAGGTCAGAGTGTTGCCCTCGATCAAGCTCTCGGGTTTGAATGCCAAAGAGACAGGCAAGAACAGATCGCCCAATCTGGCAAGGCGTTTCCAATCACCTGTGCTGTCCTTTTCTGGCACTTCGAACTTCCAACGCTCGACAGTGACTTGGTCACCAACCTTCAGTATGGCTTGACAGTGTTCGCCCACACGAACAACCCTTCCCTTAGCCTTGTGCTCAAAGTCTTCGAGATCAACAACAACACTCCACCGCGATCCTGCTACAGTAGAGGCAGAGTAGTCGACCCAAACCTCCTCGTAAGCTTGCTCTGAATTGGTGAGAGGGTTGTACATTGCGCCGAGTTCGAGCGTTGTGTGGCTGGGTTGTGGATACATGTCACCTTGGTCAGGTCCAGGAGTGTCGGTGCGACTATCAATCCAATGAGAGAAGGTGGAGTGGCAGACAGAT
>Ga0268251_10000317_pt1 | contig 16015 bp, 15 predicted proteins | sample AgamicAsMae_FD_200527 | JGI IMG/M metagenome (GOLD analysis project Ga0268251, IMG submission 200527) | Agave microbial communities from Guanajuato, Mexico - As.Ma.e (v2) (version 2) | ecosystem: Host-associated > Plants > Phyllosphere > Phylloplane/Leaf | place: Guanajuato, Mexico | collected...
GGACCAGACGTCCTCTACCAAGACCCCAACACGACACACCACCAACGCAGCCCTGGAGAATCTATATTGGTTGTTATTGGACAGTCCCACAAGACCGGACTTATTATCTCTGAACTGTTTAGGAGCCCCGCGAGAATGTCACCAAAAGCTATTTGAGAACTCGAGAACAAGGGAAGTCTAATAGAGTGTGAGATAGCGGGTGGGGCATGGAGATATGAAACAGGCACTCGAGCGCGAAGCGAGAGTCAAGATGAAAGCGATGGCCGTGTAGTCGGTCGATGGTTATGGATATGGCTGTCATACAACGGCCATGGACAAAGGATTCGAGTCAAAGGTCAAACCTACACATGCAAGCAGTCATGCTACAGTACTCTCTTGCGCCAAACTCTGTCCTGCTGAGCAAGCCAAACAGTCTTTCAAGCCTCTTGGAGAGACAGAGACCCACTGAACAACCGATTCAAACGTGTTCCCGGATCCTCATGACAGCGTGACCGACAGTAGCATAAACCCTGAGATTGTCACCAACGACCCTGATGTAGGGCGACGTGTTGCGAGAGAAAGCCAAAGCAAATCGAGAGCATTGTTCTGTTTCTCGCATGTACCGAAGTATCAAGTCAACGCCTCACGTAAAGATGGCGTTAGGCTCGCCTCCGAATGGACGCCTTGATTGGTGGAGAAACGCATCGCCACGACTTTAATCTGAGCCTTGCTACCTATTTTGTTCTGGTGCTCGGAAGCTTAAACTGACTGGAGTCTTTGTGGCATTGGCAACTCGGACATTCGGTCTCGGACTTGTACATGCACGTATTTGTGTACACAGCTGGACAGCTGCGGCTGCGACCAACGGCTACACGCTCAAATGGTCGATACATCTAACACTTGATACCGCATTCAATGAATGGCTTGGATGGCAATATCAACGAGTGGGACCCGTTCGCTTGGTTCGGTTGTTGGCTAAATTGAAGACATTTGCAGCTTGAGCGTTCGACTCGGACGCCGCTGCCGAATGAGTGCGGAAGTAGAACCGCTAGGTATGATGTGGTTGGAGAATGCACAGCGGCACGTCACCACGGGATGTGAGGTCAAGCACGTGGATTAGAACGGAGTGTGGAACAACGACATGTTGATGGCCATGTTTAATCTGCAGAGACGCGGCGTCCGGTCGGCCTCCTTTGAGTGATGATAAGAGGGCTAGATGTCTATTGGGCGGAATGGGTAACTGGACGGCATGTTAGCAGTAGATATTAGACGTTTGGTGGAGCTCGCGCACGGGAGATCAAATGGTCTCATCAGTCTCTCTCTCAGTCTCACGGTATCTTCGGTAGTGTACAAGAGCCGACTCTTACGGACGTAAGCACTGGCACTATGCTCTGCAAGGAAATTACAGGGCCTAGATCGCTTAGAAAAGAAGATGATGCATCTGCGCTTGTACATGATGGTGAAATGCGCGATCTGACGACGCATGTTACAAGAGCACCAAAGACCAGCAGAGTGTATAACAATCAACGTTTCGACGATGCATGTTCGTGCAGATGGTGGATGCTGTTCGGCGCATGTACAAGTGATGGAACATGTCGCGACAGCAGGGAGTCGGCGAGGCCGAGGCGGGGGTTAGCGCAGGGAAAGCTTGATCGGATTTTCGAGGCCTTCGGCATCATCATGAATCAGGCAGTTGCGACCAACAGCTGAGCTTTGCGAACCAGCAACAGCGACCATCAACAACACCATCACTATGCCCATACTGCAACACTTGCAGCGCCAAGTCACCCGCGCCTCGACCGGCCGCCTCTCCGCCCAATCCAGGGCTGCAAATCAGATCTGGAGACCTCAACAGCGAGCTCAATTCCACAGGCTATTCGCTCAGAAAACTGCCAACACCACAAACAACACTGCCACATGGCGACAGCTACTCGCTCGCTTTCGTAACCCTTCCTCGCGGCGATGGAACAGCTCGAGGCCCACCCCCGATCCCACACCACATCTTGGTAGCCCGACGCCTCAGCTCTCTTTCTTCCAGCGATTCAAGCAGCTCGGCAAGGAGTACGGCTGGGTTGTGACTGGTGTCTACTTCGGACTTTCCGCTTTGGATCTTCCTTTCTGCTTTCTAGCTGTCAGAGGTCTCGGTACCGACCGCGTCGCCCGCTGGGAACATGCCATTGTTGGAACTGTCAAGGATGCTATCAAGGCTGTCATGCCCGATGTTGGCGCAAAGGCAGACGATGTTGTAGAACAAGTCGAGACTGCTGTCGGCAGCCCTGCCGCCAGGGAAGGTAATGTATGGGGTGTTCCGGAGGCAGATGCTCGCAACAAGGAGGAAGCATGTACGTCTACTATCCACATCCCTCGCCATGCTCTCATGCTGACTATACCGAAGCTCTGTGGACACAATTCGTTCTCGCTTACGCCATCCACAAGTCCTTCATCTTCATCCGAGTACCACTGGCTGTAGCCGTTACACCCAAGGTCGTCAAAATCCTGAGATCTTGGGGCTGGCAAGTCGGAAAGAAGAAGCTCAGAGATATCAGGCCAACCAAGCCAACCAAGCCGTAAATCGAGACTGCATCCTCCCCACGAGTGTGAGCTCTATCACTGTAAGAATAAACAATTGTACAAAAGGTTGAAGGACTTCCGCTCTCTTGGAGATGTCAGGAAACAGAAAGGAGCATATAGTTTGTATATTAGGAAAAATGGCGTAGAAGAAAGCGCGCGCACACACTTATCGATATTTCACCTCTCCCTTGATTTTGATCTTCTACTCAATACTTCCCCTGATCGGCAAGAGCATGGCAAAACCATCACACCGGTCAAGCTGACAGACCAGCATACGCCATCTTGCTATTTCCATCAGCCGAGCCTGCTACAAGGAGAGTAAAGTGAAAGATGCTGATGTGAGAATGCAAAGCAGTGGCATGCAAACAACAACGCAGATGCTAAAGGAAGCCGCGCTGACGATGCACCTTGCTCGTAACACGTTCTTCCCTGACAAGACACGATCTTCTAGTCGACTCGTGCAAATTGACCACAATTCTCATTTCAATAAAACCAAAAAAGTGTTTGTGTTCTCATAGCTTTGATACTCGAAATGCATAATAGAGCATTCCGCCTTCCGAAAGCTAGACTCTCTGGTGGTTCTGTTCTGATTCTGGTTCTATATTGGTTTCCACGGCCTCTCATTCGTGTGATGGCATCTCTATACTCTAGTTTTGATGTTATCAAGGCAGATGCTACCTGCTATCTGCGACCTCTGTCGGTGTAGGATGGAGACCAAAAGTCCTTGCGTTCGGGTAGCGCGCACATTGCTTTGGTGTTTGGGCATGCCTGATGGGGTTGCCTCGTATCGAGGTTGCAGTTTTGTCACCAGGATAGAACATCTGGATGGACTGAATCGATCTCGAGACACGACTTTCGAAGTCTCTCATCCGTTGCCGCTCTCTTTATTGTGAGTCGATGGCGCTTTCCCATCATTTGTGCAAGGTGGGACGAACGCACATAGTTGGCGTAATGTCAGTTCCGACCTCGTCGCCTGCCATCCCTGGCATCACAATTGTGTCGAATGAAATCTGCGGATTTCTGGTCCATGGGTATCACAATCTCGTGCCCTTGCCTCTTCTAGAATTCAATCTCTTGCTTTTGTCCTCATTATCGTGAGCAACACTTTCTGGGCATTATTCTTCTTTCTCTTGCGCATGTAAATCTTTCGTGAAACTTTCTTCTTTTGTAGATTTTTCTGTCTTTCTGTCTTTCTCCGGCCTGTTTCTTCCTCTCGTTGCAGAGACCCCAATATAGTAAAACATGAAAAGAGAAGCAGAAACTAAGAATATCAAGAGTCGTTGGTCGCGCGCATTTCCTTCTTCGTGTCGCCTTCCCACTTTTCGCCGCGAATTCATCCACGTGCCCACGTATCGACTCGAAGCACTGTTGCCTGGTTTGGCTGGCTCAGAGGTCGTGTGATGTGATGACAGAATGACAGTCCGTAGCCGAGTCTTTTGCTGCTACGAGAACTGGTCGCCAGTAGTTGCTGCAATCTGTGAGAATGCTGGTTCATCAGTAGGGAGCGTAGCCTCTGCCACGGCCGCCACGGTAGCCACCACGGTAACTGCAGAACCTGTCAGCGTGTGTTCGGTGTGAGAAAGATCTGTTTAACTTACCCGCCACCGCGAGGAGCAAATGGAGGTGCACCGCCAAAGCCACCGCGAGGAGGACCGCCGAAGCCAGGACCACCGCGACCGCGTCCACGGCCACGGCCTCCAGCAGCGGCAGCAGCGCCTCTAGCAAGACCGGGGAGGTTAGTGCGCTTGGGTACAACCTGGACGTAATCAGCCAACCGTGAAAAGAAAGATATCAGAAAAGCCATAGCATACCTTGAGGTTGCGGCCTCTGAAGACGCTCTCATTGAGCACAATAGCATTGGCGACAAGACTTGGCTCCTGGAACTCGACGTAGGCGTAGCCCTTGGGGTGACCAGTGAACTTATCAAGCAGAATAGTGACACGGTTGATGGGACCACAGCTGCCAAAGTGTGCCTGGATCTCCTCGGGCGATGCGCCGTAGTCGACGTTGCCGACAAAGACGGAGCGCGAGTCAATGTCTTCTTTGCTTTCGCGCAGACCGTCCTGCTGCTGATCCAAGCTGGCCTGCATCTCGCGCAGCTTCTGTGCCTCTGCTTCCATCTCTTGCACGCGCTTCTTCATTGCTGCGATCTCCTCTTCATCGTTGGTCTCGTCGTCGTTGACGGGTTGCTCCTCCTCGGGTCGCGGCGGTACTTCGTTGTCTGCCATGGTTGCGCTGAGAGGGTAGAAGGGAGCTGCGAGTGGGTTCAGCATGGTCAAGCGACAAGGGACAATGGTCTAAGATGGAGAGCAACCTACATTGATGGAAGTCTGGAGAATAAGAGGGAAGGCGGATGTTTGTTGGTGAAAACAAAGGTTGCTGGCCGTCACACAGGAAGTATCCAGACAGGCGATTCGGTCACACGTCACAAGGCAGTGAGGTACGAATGTGATTGATGGGACAGGTCGATGGAGGGTCGAGTCAAAGTAACTGGCATGCGAACGCTCCCGTGAGCCGCTGCCACTCGCGACTGCCAAGCATCCTGGAGAAACCTTATTCGCACTTGGTACATGGGTTGGTTGGTCCGTATCCTTTGTCACTACCTATTTCACTTGAACTTGATTCAAGTCTGATCAGAGACCTATGTCTCTTGAGTATCACTAGTTCAGTTTCATCAAGATTGCCATTCATGCGAAGTTAGAACCTTCTTGGTGTGTATGATCGCCTTGTAAGCTCCTTTATCTTTGACCCTCCTCACAGCATATCTCAGATCAAGTGTTCGGAATGTGAGACCAAGATACTGAACATTTGTAGCTCACAAACATCATGGAAGAATCACAAAGACCACTTCTGCACGAGCCCTCTCACGAATACAACGATTCGAGAATCAGTACTGCCCGTCTACAGACTCGTCGCTATCTAAATTCAAAGTTCGGCCATTATGCCATCCTACTCCTGGTGTCCCTCGACTGCGTGTGTATTTTTCTCGAATTCATCATCCAGATCCTCAGCCGCGAAGGGAGAATTTCCGAGCCCAAAGGTCATGTCACCGAGGAAGCATTAGGTATCGTCGGTCTGGTCTTTTCCTGCTTGTTCATGCTGGAACTGTTGGCGAGTATATGGGCTTTTGGATTCCAGTAAGAAGAACTCAGTGACACTTTCGGTCCTCCGATGCTAATCGCCACAGCTTCTTCCGATCCAAGTTCCACTGCTTCGATGCAACTGTCATCGTCGCGAGCTTCGTCATAGATGTCCTTCTGCGTGGCATTCTCGAGGAGGTCGCTTCTCTGGTTATTATCCTGCGTCTCTGGCGTGTCTTCAAAATCATGGAAGAGTTGAGCGTGGGTGCCCAAGAGCAGACGGAAGCACTCCGTGAACGAATCGAACAGCTCGAACAAGAAAAGTCGCAGTTGGAGGTTGAACTGACCAGGCTCAAGTCAATGGCGCAACCAAGAAGTTTGTGAACGACAACATTGAGAAAAACGATCGAAGTGTTTACGGCTCTGCTACATGCGTATGGCAGCTATCAACACTCCATAACTCCTCGCTAAGCCGGAATATCTCGTATTAATATGCTCATCTTGCCCAGTGGCTCCGTCTCTTTGTACTTTCGTGCCCATCACATACCCATGCGAACATCACGGTTGTAGGATCGCTCTCCTGGCCACATGTTTCCTGTCATCGCCGGATCAGGACGACCATATTCTTCTTCTTGGGTCGGTATCGGGACAACGTCACGGACTATTCTCATTGGGTTGCCGGCGACGACTTTGCCTGGTTGGATGTTCTGGAAATGTCAGTATCAAAGGCAGAGGTCAAAGTGTCACTTTGGCTACTCACACCGCTGACCACAGTCCCGGGCTCGATCACACATTCTCGTCCAATGATCACGTTGGGCAATATGACGACGTTGCCGCCAATGAAACAGTCTTCTTCGACCATGATCTTGCCTCCTCTTAGTCTGCCTTCGCTACCGTTGCGTACTCTTGCATCGAGCCTTGTATCCGGTCCGAGTCCGTAGAACTTTACGTTTGGACCGATGATGGTGCCTCTCCCGATCGTGACAGGGCAAGGATCGTATATCTCGCAGCCTGCCTGTATCACCACATTGTCTGCGATATGAACGTTGTAGCCGTACTCGCACTTGAAAGGTGCTTCGATCAGAATCTTGGAGCCAATGGTGCCGATAGGATGATTGCGCGAGTCCGCTTGTCGCAACAGACGATCCGGCTGTAGTATTTGTCTGAACAGCCTCATGCGTGAGTCCATGTCAATGTCAAAAGACGACTTCGCGCCTTTGTTGTAGCGTTCGACTGCTTGTTTACACCATGCTCTATCGGTCAGAAGTTCTGGATCGGTGAAGTGGCGATAGTCTCTGCCGTTAAGCATGTTATCTTTCTCACTGGGACCAGCAGTATGGTATGGCCCTAGTGGTGCTTTCATGGCGATGCGACTTGTGATCATACCTCTGGGCGTGTCAAAGCCACTGCCCAAGCTAGTACTCACGCCACCACTGCTATGGCTTAGACTGCCGCCATTGGTATCGCTCATGATACTGGGCGCTGACATGCCGAATCTGGAGGAAGGTGGTGCCCGGGCTCTCTCAGGAGGATGAGGTGGGGCATAACGATCAGATGCGAAAGACGGTTCAAGTTCTGCTGGCGCGACCAGTCTTGCGTAGCGCGATGCATCTCCGGGGGGTTGTGGGCGACTGTCATGGGACCAGCGCCTTTGTGATTCAAGCCAGTTCTCGGCGGCACCGGGCGCCCTGCTAGGTCTGTCAGTGTTGAATTGGGAGATCAGTGGTTGAGTCGACTTACGATTGTCGATGGGCAGGAAACGCATACGCCCCGGTAGTCTTTGCTTGCAGAGGAACTGTTTTAGACGGCAGCTTGACGTTGAGCTCATGTTTGGGACCATAGCCCTCGCAGGCAAACCCTCCACGGGTGCAGTTTTGACACTGCGGCTTGCCTTCGTCACACTTCTTCTTGCGCCGCCGACACGTACTAACAAGGGACGTGTCAGTGTAAAGACAAGGTCTTGGAGCTCTGTTCACTTACTGGCAACCTGTCTTTGTTCTTTGCGAGAAGCGCCGTCGCGCAGGCCCCTTTCTGCCGCTCATCGAGTCGCCCTGCATCTCTGATTCTTGGTCGCTTTGCATGTCTATGTCCATTTGCGGACTACCACTACCTTCGTCATGGTCGAGCTCTTGGTCGTGGTCGTGGTCATTGCGCGTCTTGGGCATATGCGAGTCTCGTCGCAAAGCGTCCTCTAGCTGCGACTCTGTCTGGCCAGGACTCGGCCGTGGTTGGTGCCAACCTGAGAATTGATCTCTGCTTGCATGTCAGCGGACTTTGAGACCGTTTCATCGGAGATCTTACGATGCATGTTGGGAGTCAGTCTCTCTGAACTGTAGAAGTGGTGGTAGGCTTCGAGCAGGCGATCTTGACCCGGTCGGTGGCTTGAGGGTATCTTCGCGTCGTGGAGGTGGAGATGCGAACTCGGGTGAAACTTTGAAAGCTTCCTTGGACCTTTTGCGCTTCCCCTGACGGCTGGACTCGTTCTCAGGAGAGCGGAAGGAAAGGTCAGCGTGATAAGCGCCTCTATTCTCCTCCGAGTCCACAAAAAGCGGGTTTGGCTTTCCTTCTGATGGAGGTGCCTGTCGAGTTAGAGAATGTTGTTTTTGTTGTTGTTCTTGTTGTTGTCGGAAAGGTTGAGGAAGGGCCGATGGATCGGGTCGGAAGGAAGTGTTTTGTGGAGGGCTCGCGGCACTCTTGTTGCCATTTGTTGGTGTAAATCTTCTTGCTGTCGACACCTCTTCGACCTCTCTACTCATCCGAGAGTCATCGACCTCGGTAGACTGATTGATGGCAGCCATACACCTTCGAAATCCAGTCTTGCAGAGTCTTGCGCAGACACGCAGACACAGAATATCTCGCCGAGTCCAAGGACTCGTACTAGCGGAAACAAGCACAAGACACTTCGCGTTCGCTGTTCCAGCGGACCCGTTAGTCCCTGCGATTAGCCAGTCTGTCGGGTGGGGCAGCGGTGCAAAGGGATTCGTAGAGAAGCCTGACAGTGAAACGTGTCAGAGAGGTCTTTCGCGCGCAAGAATGGAAACAAAAACACGAGAAGCGAGGGTATTGGGTTGGCAAGCGTATGCAGCGTCTGTCAGAGCCGCCGGCTTGCGGCTAAGAGACCTGTGACTCGGCGCATGCACTCGAAGAGAGACAAAGGCAGGCAGGACGAAACGAGCAAACACGCGGGCGAAGTAGAGACAGGGAAAGCAGCATAGCACAACGCAGCGAACCATGCAAGCAACGCCAGCGGCGACAGCATTGGCCAGATCGGACGAATACAAGAACAAGCACTCCGAGCAATAGGTTACCGCTTCTTTTCGTGGAGCTGCGGGCTTGCTGCTTGCCGCGCCTGCCAAAATCCGCGCAGGGATCGTTTAGCGTTTTGATAGGCCGCCTCGAGCGCCCACTTTCGTTTGTCCACTCAACATGGTACCTTCTTCACATCTACACCGCGAACAGTCGAGAGTAGTTCTCTGTGTATTGGACCATCAGCAGCGCTCCAAGGGTCCCGACATGGCTGGGTCCCGGTTCCCGCAGCATGATTGATTGTCCTTTGCTATGTTCGAGGCAACGGCCTGGAGGGTTGTCATGCATGAGAAAGTGCCGAGCTTGTCAAGCGCGCACTAACTGACGCACATGGACCCGCTTAGGACCCCACGCGTTACATTCATCAGGCGCTGAGCGGCATCTGGGAGAGATGGGTGTACTGGAGCAACCGTCGAAATCATGTTCTTTCGGCCTTAATCCAAGGCGCTTCGTCCGAATGTGGGAAGTCGGTTCCGTGTGCGCGTTGCGATCTCGCTGCCAAAGGGCGCGACGACCGCGACTGGCGTGAGGCTGTACAGTGACAATAGGACATGTCACTCATGAAGTGTGGTTCTATTTTGAATTTTATATCGCAGACCCAATCTCCAAGACCCGGCAATGGTTCGTTATGCGGGCCCTAAGGCGGACCGTTGCGAGTCGTACCAGACTTGACAATGGCACGGAGGCTTTTCCTTTGAGGACATATCAAGAGCTGGAGTACTACGCCCCATCAACATCGATCGCGTTTCTCGACCCAACTGTGGCTATGCCGTCTCCTGGCACACACCGTTGACAAGGTGCGACGACGAGATGAAGCTTACGTGCGAAAGTCGGATGTGATGATCTAATTGTGTCATGGAAAGTTGGCAGAAGGGGGTCGAGTTGCAGTCTGTGGTCGCTTCTGGCAGTTATGGCATGGACACTTATTCTTAGACGACCCGACAGAACGGGCATCAATAAATCAGGAGGCGATCACACGGTTCAACATCTGCGACTACGGCCGCGTGACGTGTCGCAACGAGGAGATGCTGTAAAATCCACAGAACCACGGCAGGAAAGGGGACGAGAGAAGGCCTAGTGAAAACAGTGGTTGAAAAAGACATTGAAAGTCTCCGAGAGTCTCGACAAGACGCGCGCGGCTAAGTTGGTTGGCGGCGTCTGTCGGTGCACTTGCAGACGAGAAAGGGACCTACCTTAAAAAAACACAGCTTCTTCAGCATCATGCGCCGATGCATGCAACAGCCACCTTTGGGATATGAAAGTCCGCCTCAATCAATAGGGCCTATATTCTGACACTTATCAAAGATACCATGGAGCATGTGAGCACGGCGGGCTTCCTATGTAGTTGATTATACTGTTGATATGCTATAATTCCATGGCGGGAGGGTGACCCTGTCTAGGTGACGAAGACTTCTGACGCTCGGGAGATGGCTTGGGTCGCGGCGGCCATCCGAAAAGGCAAGCGCGCTAGCAGGAAAGTCGAAGCAGCGACCAGCATCAGAATATCAAAGTCCATACAGCAGCGGCGACATACCGCAACCACACACACGCAATGCCGCCCGTCACATTCGCCGCCCCGCTGGCGCTATCACAACCCTCATTGCTGCCGCGCACATTCACACGCTCCATCAAGACGCTCAACCCGAAAATCAAGCCCAGTCGCTTCAATGCCGGTTTCGATCTGCCCGTGCTGGGCTCCTCAAAAACCGCCGCCCTCGAGCGCAAGTCATACACCCTACCGCCGCGCACCGGCGCCCTCGCCATCAAGAAGGGCATGACCGCCCTTTACGACCCCGAGACCGCAAAACGAACCCCCTGCACAGTCCTCCAACTCGATCGCGTCCAAGTCGTTTCCCACAAGACTCGCCAAAAGCACGGCTACTGGGCCGTCCAAATCGGCGCTGGCATCAAGGAACCCAGGAATGTGACGCGGCCTGAGCGAGGGCACTTTGCTGCCAACAAGGTCGGTCTCAGCCGCCACTTGCACGAGTTCCGCGTCAAGGATGAGGCAGGCTTGCCTCAGGTTGGCTCGGTCATTGGCGCAGATTGGTTCCAGGAGGGTCAGTTCATCGACGCAAAGGCGAATTGCAGGGGTATGGGTTTCGAGGGTGGTATGAAGAGATGGGGATTCCGCGGTCAACCTGCCAGTCACGGTAACTCGCTGGCTCACAGAATCATGGGTAGTTCGGGTGCCTCGCAGGGTAGTGGTAGCAGAGTCTTGCCCGGCAAGAAGATGCCTGGAAACATGGGTGGTCAGCAGGTCACTGTTCAGAACCTACGCGTTCTCAAGGTTGACGCTGCCAACGGAATTGTCGTCGTCAATGGTGAGTCCGTCTCTAACATCTTACTGTTGCTTCTACTGACTCGAATACAGGATGCGTTGCTGGACCCAAGGGAGCTCTTGTCAAGATTCAAGATGCTCTGAAGAAGCCGTGGCCTGAGGTTCCTACCTCTCCAGCTGCAGACGCGGCTGCTGAGCCCACGGCAACCGCCTAAGATACGACTTTTGCAAGATACCATTTTGATCAGCACAGTGTCTCGGAGGGCGAGGCAATGTAAATTATGTAACTCTATAAAAGAATCCAAGAGCTGGCATTCCGTACTTTTCTGCATATCCTCATCACCATGCTGAACCCCAGTCCTCTTCCTCTTCCTCCTTGGGTGCAGGCTTGACTACCTTACCAGGCGCTGGCTTTGCTACTGGCTTCGCCTTGGTCGTAACTGATGCAGATGCAGTCCTAATCACAGCGGGCTTTGATGCTGCAGCTGAGACAGGCTTGCTCTTTGCGAGACCTTTGGGTAGAGGGTTCTTTGCTTTCGTCTTGGCCTGCGCCTGCGCATTAAGCCAGCCTTCGAAGTCGGGTTCACCGCCGTCATCAAAGGAGGCCGCCGAAGCTTTGGTAGACGCAACGGGCGGTGCGCTGTCTGTTACCTCACCCCAAGCATCGGCAGCACCATCGTCATCATCATCCATCGCGCCCCAGTCATCACCAAAGTCTTCTTGATCCACATCAGACATGGTCGGAGTCGCGTTTCGTAGGCCTGAGGACACTCTGGGCACTGTTGGCGCAGAAGGAGAATAAGTTGGTGTGGGTCGAGTACGGCCAGCTGTAAGAGACTCAGCAGCTGACGAGCTCGGGTTTGTTGGCGGAGTAGAGGATGGTCGATCCGAGCTGGCTGTTGTTGCAGCACTACTGTTGGGCTGGATTTCTCCGCTGGCCGTTGCAAGCTTGTTGGTGAAAGACGATATAGCCCAACCAGCCCATCCCGATCCCGATCCTGGCTGTGGTGTGCTCATGCGTGGCGCATTTGAACCAGCAGCTTCTGGCGGTGGCAACACACTATCAGGCAGGGTTTGTCCATACTTGCGGATGCGCTGGAGGTAGAGATCCAGAGTCTTGTTGGCTTGGTCTCGAATAATTCTTCGTCGAGTCAGCATGTGAAGTCGATCGGTATAGGTGTCTGGTTACTTACTTCTCCTTGTCTACGAGCGACGGGCAAATCGCTGGAAGCAGCTTGGTCGCACAGTCGTCCTCCGTGAACAGATCAGCAGTTGCCGACAGGGCGAGAAGTGCTGCGTTGCGTGCATGAACGAAGGGATCTCTAAGGGATCTCGAGAACGCAGCAACCAGAACTTTAGTACGTGACTGCGAGTTTATGAGACAATGGAAGAGGTAAGGACGGAGGACATGAACATACGCTAGAGCCAAGGTTTTTCGCAATCTTTCCCAGACAGATAGTGGTGTTGGTACGAATGCCTGGCTGCTCATCGTTTGCGGTCTTAGCCAGGTATCTCAGGAGTTCGCCATTGATGATGCGATCCGACAGCTTGGGCACCACGACCAAGACCGCCTTTACAGTCTGTTCTCTGACAAGCGGCGCGAGGTCAGTGAAGCCAGTAACCTACAGGTAAGTTAGCACAATAATCGACTCAGAATCAATTGTGAGTTCGTACCATTTGTGGGTAGATGCCGTTATTCACAATCTTTTGAGGAAGATGATCAATCATATGTGGCAGATTATCGAGAAGGCACACGCGAAGCGCGCGGTCTGGACTACTGAAAAGTCTGACAACCACGGGTGTGATGGTCGACTCATATTCTTCGTCCGAGAGTTTCTTGCCGATACGCATGACAAGTGACAAAACCTTAGGACCTCCGCCGCCAAATTCGAGGGATTTAAGTAGCTCTGGCAGCACTTTGACTCTGAAGAAATCTTCTGGGAAATCGTCTGCTTCTGCCACGGCCTCGAGTTCGCTACACCGACATCAGTAGTGTTCGTGTATTCGATCGGCATATACGTACCGAAGAAACTCTTCACGTTCAGTCTCGGTCTTCAGACCCAAGTTGTCAATGCCATCAGTCAGCTGGATGAGTGGCGTATCAAAGAATGAACCCGATTTCCTCCCTTGCTCCAAGAAGTGAGCAATACTCAGTCTTGTCTTAGGATTTGCGTGGGCTAGGCGTTTGTATGAAGCGTGCATGCTGACCGGGATCCCCTTGGTCTGACCGACCTGGTCGCTGGCCGAGAAACTTCCGTTGAAGACCTCAATGATAAGAATAGCAAAATCGTAAGAGTCGACAGCGGACACAGGGCTTTTCTTAATACTGTCCCAGCCGCCTTTGGCAACCTCAGGCGGGGCATAGCGTCCCGAGTCAGGAGCGAGACTCCCATATGTCTGAGTGTCATAGTTAGCACAGCAAGAACATACAGCTGATATGTCCCACTAACGTAGATGACGGCCTCATCCTCCTTCATAGAGCTCAAAACGTCCAGACCGCCGAGCTTCCATTCTCCGCTCTCGGTAGTGAATATCGATGAGGTACGGACGCATCCGTGTACTGAAGTGGCTTCTTCATTGATGAATGCAAGCGTTTTCTACAAGAGCAGCATGAGCAGACGAACGAGGAGTGCAGTATGCGTAGGTGCTTACAGCGACATTGTGTAGACCCCATTTGATGCTCTCTTCCGAGACAGCCTTTCTCTTGGTCTTCCAGCCAAGAGGAGTTACACGTTCAGTTGCAATGTAGATGTAGGTGTCTGTCTGCCTTGGCGTCCGGTAAGCGCAGGTCGGTCTTTGGGAAAGTTGTTGCGACTACCTCAACAGTATCCAAGACCTTTATTACACCCGGGTGTCGAAGAGTACGGAACTTGCGTAGGGCGTTCTTTGCGAGCGGAAGGCGAGACCTGTTTGCGGTCACGTCGAAGGAAAATATGCTGCATCGAGAGCCGTCTTCCTGTAATGCTGTCAGAGACGAGTGCGTCGAGAGGAGTGGGACGTGTGGCTGTTACCCTCTTGGTGCCGTTGTGGAGAGTCCAGATGGACTGGTCGATGTCGACTCTTTCGCCGAACGAATAGGGAAAGGCCGGGCCTTTGGAAATGGCTGATGCGACGGCAGACTTGAGAAAGTCCATGTCTGCTCAGCTGCGCCCGAAGAATCGAGGAGTTGGTCTTGAGAAGTGTTGGCTGCTGTTGCTGCCACCGTCGCTTCCCTACGGAGGTGCTTCCTTATCGATAAGCTCGCCTCACCTTCCCTCGTTCTGTCCATCAGCCTGACACTTCTACATCACACTCTCCACACACTTTATCCATCTCACCAACCGCCCTCCCCCCTCGCTGATTGTTCATCTAACTGCAATGTAATGATTGGTCCCGACTCATTTGCCGCTCGATTGAGCATCGATGTCGCAAACACGTTACAAGAAGTAGGTTCATCTCATACTCCGACCATGCCTCCATCAAAATCAAAGAATGATGATCACCATGGTAAAAGGGCATATCGCCTGCGCTATCGCGTTTGAACTGTTTGGAATCATGTCCTTCGTTGCGATCAAACTCGCATGTTCCTTTTGTCATCCATGTTCCCGAAGACTCAAGCCAACACGACACATGCTTTCTAGCCTGGAGTTGACGGTTGATGAGTACATCAATATCCTGCCAGCTTTGGAGTTGTTACGCTGCTTCCCTAGCCCACAACCAACGGCGCTGGCCTACAAACTATCATCTACTTCGAGCAGCTTGGCACACGGACTTGAGTCGTTTTGCATCCTCGAAGTTCCATGGTTCATCAGTGCAGCTTGATCTCTCGCAAGTGTGACATGATGTTTCAAAAAATTCAAAAAACCTGACTTAAATAATCTTTGATCCTCTCCACTTCTCTTCCGCTTCCATATCCCATTCAAGTTCACTTTACTGACCCACGCCAGTCGGCGAATCAGCAGGAAGTCATGCAAAATGCTTCACCGTCCGTCGGATCCACCGACATGCGACCCCCTCCAAACAAACCTCCGACTGTCAAGAAGAACAGAACTTCTTCAGTCCGCGACCAAACCCCATCCGAACGATCGTCAACCAGTTCGCGGAGCCGACAAGACTTGTGCTTCATTTGCGCAAAGGAGTCTAATTACGAGAAGTGGTCTCTCGTCTCATGTTGCCAGTGCAAGCGCAAATACCACAGAGGTTGCTGCAGAGGCTCTATACCCAGACCTTGTCCACTTGAGTGGACATGCTATATCTGTAATCTGAACTCCGCCGACAACATGCAACCAGCCCCGAAGAGACGCAAAATTGAAAGTCCCGTGTCCGCCGCTGTCACCAGACCATCTAGATTACCATCACAAGAATCGGAGCAACAACAAAGTCCGAGACTACGGAAATACGATCAGCTCATCGGCATGGCACTGCATAATGCTCCAGAACAATGCTTACGCATTGATGAAGTGTATGAGTGGATCATTGAAAATGTTCCCGACCACAATCTCGAGGACAAGAGCTGGAGGGACGGAATCTGGGTCGCTTTGGCAGAAAACAACGACTTTGTCCGCCGAGATGGTGCTTCGGAAGGACTTTGGACATTCCGTGAGGACGCCAGTATGAGATACAGACCACAAGATCAGACAACGGTTTCTCAATCGAGAGCTGGCGCCTCACCACAAGAAGTTCATGACAACCGGGTCAATACATTCATGTCCCTTGCTTCAGCTCATGATCTTGTTAATAACGACTTTAAACTGCCTGGAACTCCAGTCGGCCAGACCAGCAGGAAGCTGTCAGTTAGAGCTAGGAGTACAACCTCTGT
>Ga0268251_10000321_pt1 | contig 15831 bp, 16 predicted proteins | sample AgamicAsMae_FD_200527 | JGI IMG/M metagenome (GOLD analysis project Ga0268251, IMG submission 200527) | Agave microbial communities from Guanajuato, Mexico - As.Ma.e (v2) (version 2) | ecosystem: Host-associated > Plants > Phyllosphere > Phylloplane/Leaf | place: Guanajuato, Mexico | collected...
CCTACGCGTACTTGCCGATCCACACCCTCTCGTCCACGTCGTCTAGCCGCCATTGCTCTCTGCATTCGACGACCGACCAAGGCTTCTGCTGCCCGCGACGGCGCCCATGCAGGATGGACACTCCTTCTATTTCTCCCCTCAGTACCACTTCGAGGTCCGCTATTCCTTCCGCCATCGACCCGATTCCTATACAGCTCCAGCCTGTCCAACAACCCGACCTCGTCGATCCAGTCGACCAAAGCGACGGTTCGAGCAGTCTGAGCGACTATGACGCCGAATTCGACGATCAAGACCAGAGAGACAACAACGACCGAGACTCAGAAGCAGAGACCGAACGCCTCGAGCGCTCTCCCATAAAATCGTGGATCCCATCTCCGACAAAACTAAACCAAGCCGACATTCGCTCCGAGCCTGCCTCTTCACCAGAGCCCCAACCTCAGTCGCCCTCGCCCACACAAGCTCGCCTGGGTACGAACACTGCCGCCCGTCCACAATCACCTGCTGATCTCCCACTCTCAGCCTCTCCTACAGCCATCGCAGGCAGGAAACGCAAGCGACCGAGTCCTGCTGTCAGCGACGCCGACAGTCCTCTCTCCGAACACTCAGACTCTGAAGAAGCCCTTGCTCTGAGTCACAGCAACCATGTCGATCAGGTCCCTGAGAGTCGACAGGAGACACCAGAGCCTAACGACGAAGCCGACGAGAACCCTTACATCTCACCAATGAAGGCTGCCCGTCTTAAAAGAGCAAAACAAAAATCCAAACAGCTTCGCGACATCTCGCCCGCTGTTCAATCGCTCGCGAATGATCTCGAAGACGATGACGCCGATGAGCCAAACGACGGCGACCAAGAGACGAAAAAGCGCGCCACCGAGGCCTTCACGGCTATCGTCGAGCAGTTTCAAACATTCCGCACCAAGCAAGTCGCACATCTTCCTATTATGTGAACCAACGCTAACATTGTACCAGAATGCACAGCGAACGCTTGGCTTCAGCAGAGGCCGAACTGGACCAACTCAGTGTACCGAACGCAACCCATCCCGATTTTCTTGCCATGTTACAGTGCATCACGGCTCGTCGCGACACCAAGATTCAGCAGGAGATGACACTGCATCGCTATAAGCTCGGCACCCTTCGAAATCAGATTCTGGCAGAACGCGCTCAACTACACACTCAATACTTCCAGGAAGCAAGAGAGCTACGCGACTCGCTGTTGGAGCAGCTAGGAAAGCAATGGTACGACATACAAAAAGAGCGTCGCCAATTCCAGGCCGACCAACAGGACCAATACTCGTACAAGTTCCCCACAAAGCGCTCCGACCAGGTGCGCAACCAGGAAAAGTACAACCGCGAAGTCTCAATCTTGTCTGGTATGGCCAAGTACCGAGGCTTTCCTGCTGCGCCAGATATCCAAGGCGCACGGACGAATGAGCTCGACGATGATTTCAAGGCCATGCATATTCCGCGCAGGCAAACGTTACCTCAGCAGCAAGGCCTCGCTTACCAAAACCCTGTGCATATGCATTCGGCTCCCGGATCAGGACGCACTGCCGAGGAGAGATTCATAGAGCAGACACCTTGGGCCAATCCTCAACATCCTTTGCATCACCAATCACGGACTCCGGGTCCATTCGGTACTTACGGCATGCATCTCCAACCGAACATGATGCGCCAAGTCTCCGCTCCTGGCCAGCGTACTGCTTCTCCATTTACTACACCACTGCCGAACCCAGCAAAGCGTGCCGATTACCCTCAGAACGGCCTTGGCTCTAATGACACCATTGGTATCCCTAGCGACCCTCCTTCGAGTGCAGTACCACATACTGCAGAGAACTTCGCACAAGGCCCTCCTGGCGATGTTTCGCCAACCGATCAGCTTAAAGTACGCTCTGCTTTGGGAAACCCGCTGAACAACCGTGGAGACAGGCGTGATTTCTCAGGTTTATCCAGTGCCTCGACTATTGAGACACCTAGTGACCCAGCCGAGGTGGACCGTCATGGACCTATACATACCAGTGCCGGGCAGAACGGCTTACCTCTACATCACCAGGCCGACCACTCCGCTCCTCATCAAGCTTTCGTCACGAGCGCGTTGCATACGCAGAATGGAAAAGCAGATGATCGTAAGCCAGATCTTTACGAGAACATCAACTACAGAAGGTCACAATTGGGCGCATTTGGTACACCCATGCCTCTGTTCGGCACAAACTCTCCAGCGCACCCAGATGGCCAGAAAGCTTCATAGTTTGGGATTCTGGCATACGTGAACGCGGCCAAAGCTTGCAAGGCCTCATATACGAATAATGATTAATCGTCAAACGACAACAGGGACATGGGACAACTGAGATCTACATAAGACGAATTAGACAAAGAACAGCAGACAGGCTAGCTGTATATCAATCATGAAAGATTTTGAAGGTGTCTTCTGCTGATTCAACTTGAAATACACACATGAATGAACGAGAAAGTGCTTGACTTCGAGCAAGTGTTTTATATCCACTACCCATTACCCAGGCGCGATCGGTTGTTATACGCAATAATAGTAGTAGTGAGTGTCAGGAGGTGCACGCTTTGTGGTCCAGACTCTTTCTTGTTATTACATGCTTGTATGCACGAATGCTATCTGTAGGTAATGAATGTAAATCGCTGTCTCTGGTCACGATCACACGAAGGAAAAGAAGTAAAATCAGCGAAGGTACGTACATGTTACTGAGCGCAACCGCAGCGACAAAGAGTTCATCGAAGTCAGTCCTGAGCAAGGTATTGTCATTATCCTTAATGCTGGTGCAAAACACAAAAAGAAATCTCCTCTCTCTGAGTCGAACAAAGGACCTTCTGATGACAATTAACAATTACAGTCAGACGCTCTAAACCAACTGAGCTAAGAAGAGATTGATGAGTAAGCTGCCAGATTTTTGCGTATATAATCTACAATGTACGAGACCATTGCAAGAACATGACCTCACGATCTACGTTCCACGGCTCCTCTCAACATCCATCCTCGAGTAACCTTTCGATCTTGCTTTTTCTCCTGCACCAAGGTTCTTTCGCAATTACCGGTGCTATCCAAGACTCTTGCCAAATCATGCAGTACACTCGCTAAGGAGCAGTACGACACTGTTCCTGAATCACTGCCTATGTGTCACGCATTAATTCATCACGTATTGCATCAAAAACCAACGCAGGATGCATGTAGCTTCGAGCCGGAGTGACCGATTCGCTGTATCGATGATCCCCCTCTTGCTTTCTCCGCATGCAGGTCTCGACAGCCGACCACAATAGAGGTGTCACTGCGAGGGCATGCATGTAGGAAGGAACAGCCATCACTGCTTCCTTCTCCGCACTTGCCATCCATTGATCATTGAACTTATAATCCATGTTTCCCTCCATGGAATCCCCATGCATCGACAATGCCTGTCCCATCCATCGCCATGATCAAAGTATTGCTATCTGCATTGCTTGTTGTAACCGTCTGTGCACAGGATCCTTACACCCACAACTTTGATGCGAACAGGTAATTGTGCTTCAGCTTGAGGATTATACCTGAGGATATCTCTCTCTGTGATGTTCTTGCTCACATTTCCTAGGCACAAGACTCCATCCTATTCACCTGTCCGGCCTCCAGCTGTACCCCTTGCTGTTCGTAGTCCCTACACCAGCATCTGGACGTCTACTGCCAACAATGGTACTCTCAACACCAATGGAGCTATGTTCTGGCCCGGAACGCCTGCTGGCTGGGAAGGCATCATAGTCGTAGATAAGATTGCTTACGAGTACATGGGCACTGGACTACAATCTCTTCCGCAGCTTGCTAATGTCAAGGCCGCCTCCCAACTCGCCGTCTCTTTTGATTCTCAATACTCGAACTTTACCATCCGTGCCGGTCCCGTCGATCTTGTCGCCAGCTTCTTGAGTCCTGTCATTCCGCAGGACCTCTGCCGGACCAGTATTCCGCTCAGCTATCTTGAAGTCAGCTTCCACAGCACGGACAACCAATCTCATGACGTCCAGCTTTATAGCGATGTCAACGCAGGCTGGATTTCACCCGAGACTAATACGACCGTAAACTGGAATCTGTTCGAAGGCGCTTCAGCTGTCAATGGAAGTGGTAATGCCACTGGTGGTCCGTCGACTGTCTACAGCTGGGTGCTCTCGCAGGAGAACCAGTACGAGTTTGGAGAAGAGCAAGATTTCCCTCAATGGGGCAATTTCACCTACTCTTCGAGCCCTGGATACTCTCGAAACTTCAGCTTCCAGAGCGGCCACTCACTTGATCTTCGGTACAACTACGTCACAAGCCTCGAGCTCTCCAACGTTGTGGACTCTAATTACCGCGGCGCCCAAAGCAAGGAACCAGTCTTCGCATTCGTGCATGACTTCGGTCCGGCGACTTCAGGGAGCGCCCTGTATACTATTGGGACAGTGCAACAGAATGTGATCAGGTTTCTGACATCCGAGGGACTTGTCCCTCTACAACCCTGGTGGACAGAGTGTTACGGCGATGATTTGTTCGATCTCATCGAGTTCCACTACAACGACTTCGCGACCAGCCAGGCGAAAGGGGCCAGTTTCGAGGCTCAACTCAAAGCAGACGTTCAGTCGTACTACGGGGCCACACCACCCTACAGTAACAGCACTCCCTCACCACCACCGCCTTATGCCAATGCTACTGGGGTAGAAGAATACGGCACAGATCAATACGGTCAAGCTTACATCTTCGACTCAAGTAATGGTTATGGCTTCCTCAATCCCAACAGCTTCAGCGGCATCGCTGTCCCAGATGTGTCGGAATCTGAGAACTACTATGCCATTGTCGCTTTGAGCGCCCGTCAGATCATGGCAGCATATGTTCTTACTGTTCCGCCGAATCTTCGCTGCAGCAACTCTTCCTCTATCACACAGGGCGAACCGCTCATGTTCCAGAAAGAGATATCGAGTAACGGCAACATGAATACGGTCGATGTCATTTTTCCTGCATTGCCCTTCTACCTTTACGCCAACCCCGAGATGCTCAAATTCGTCTTGAACCCATTGTTTTACAATCAAGAAAGTGGATTTTATCCTAACGGTTACAGCATGCACGACCTAGGAACTCATTTCCCTAATGCTACTGGCCATGTAGAGGGCAATGACGAATATATGCCTGTTGAGGAAAGTGGTAACATGCTTTTGATGGCCTATGCTTATTTCAAGTTCACTGGCGATACAAGCTTCCTCTCTAAGCATTACGCCAAATATCGACAATGGGCAACATACGTCGCTGAGTACTCCCTTGTGCCAGAGGCTCAGCTGAGCACTGATGACTTTGCGGGAACGCTCGCCAATCAGACCAACCTAGCGATCAAAGGTATCTTGGGACTCAAAGCAATGGCTTTCATCTCCGAAGCTTTGGGCGATCTTCAATCTGCAGCCAACTACTCAGCGACGGCGTCTTCTTACTACACTCAGTGGGAACAACTCGCCATTGATCCAAGCGGGACTCACACCATGCTCGCCTACCAGAGCCGTGGATCCTTTGGTCTGCTTTACAACACGTATCCCGATAAGCTTTTGAACCTCGGCATCATACCCAAGCGTCTATATGATATGCAGAGTCGCTGGTATCCAACTATTTCTCAAGTCTTTGGTGTAAGTTTCTGCCACCACTTGCTCCTGATTTTCTTGACTAACAAGCGTAGGTTCAACTCGACAGTCGGCATACATACACCAAGTCCGACTGGGAAATGTGGACTGCATCTACCTGTTCTCCAAGCACTCGGCGACTGTTTGTAAATGCGCTTGCATACTGGCTCAACAACACCAGCACACGACTCGCCTTCGGCGATCTTTTCGAGACTGTCGGCACCGGAGCTTACCCTGACGGTGTGACATTCATTGCAAGGCCCGTTGCCGGTGGCCATTACAGCTTGCTAGCACTTCTCAAGACCGGTCAGGGCAGTCAGACCGGCACCTCGCCTGGTGGCTTCCCACAAAACAGTACCCAGGCATTGACCCAGTGGAGAGCAGGTTACTTGAACATCTCGGCCTCAAGTGCTCCAGGGTCGACGACAAGGACAGCTACAGTTCCAGCGCCGTCGAGTGGCTTCTTTAACAACTCCACGACCTCGCGTACCAGGTATAGGTGAGCAGTGGTATCAGGCAAGGAAGAGTGAAACGACGGAGCATGAAAACAGCGTAGTCACAAGTACAATTTGGCAGACAAGCATTTTTTCATCATCAATTGGGGTTGTGGTCTAGTGGTATGACATCTTCTTAGCATTGCTCTTCGAGCATTACTGAGTGGAGAAGGTTCTGGGTTCGATTCCCAGCTACTCCATATTCCTTTTGCTCGTGTTCGCAAGGGCATCACCTTTTGCTGTTGCTAAGTGCGTAGGTAATCAAACCTTTTGTGATTGAAATTCGCTGGCTTGAAAATGTGGAAAACAGAGAAACACGGGCCGTAAGAACGTGGCAGCCGCATTTAGCTAGCTTAGCCGGAACGAGCAAAAACGGCTAGCGTAGCCGAAGCTATGTTACCGAACAGCGTGCTTTAATGCTGAGCTTTATAATAGTAAGAAGTAGGAAGGACGTTCTATATAGGGTGCTCGTTTAGAGGAGGGGAGAAGGCGGAGGTTATAGATAGATAAAATATAAAAGAGTACATATGATCTATACCCTAGACTTCACTTAAATTGTCTTTAGCATTCTGGTAACAATGAGTCCAAATTTTCCATCGAAGAAAATGTGTTTATGGTCAGGGTCATACCACAAGCAAGCATTGTTTTGACTAAAACATGGATGTTTACACCGATTCTATCTCATATGATCTGAAACTCTGCTGATACATACAGACAGCTAGTCCCCATTGGTTGGTACTAGTCATCGGGTATATATCAGTGTCGTTGTGTCGACATACACATTTCAAGATTTTTTTAATAGTCGAATTTAAAAAGGTGACTACCGCTCCCCTAACCCGCAATACCAAAACCTGTAGGAATGCAAAAAACTTGTTCAGAAAGGAACTGTTTCCGTTGGGATCGTTACGGGGAGGTCATCTCCTGACTATGTGCGAATAGGAGTGCTGAATACCGTTACCATACATGAGACTCTCTACATTGATAGCTCAGCAGAGGAGAAGCATCAAGACCACTACGAAACAAGAAGAGCAAGCACACCGCAAAACATCTGCAGGGCCACTGAACAAACCTACTGGTGATTCATCTTCATTGACCTGATGAGCCGTCACACCCACTGAGTCGAGACAGAAGGCGAGATGCAAAACATCTCAGACTCTCTGAGATCTCTCAGATCTGCACCGCAACACCTCCCAGACACCCAGGTCCGCCGACTAAGCAAGACATCTCTCGGCGCTCCCACGCAGTCATATAAAACAAGTCTTAGACTTTCTTTAAGCACGATGAGACTCTGCGTTCAGCATCGTGCAAGACATCCTAGGTCCGCGAGCGCCGTACATATATCTCCCCCTCCCTGCCCCCGAACAATCAGTAAGAACACCAAACAAAGACTCCATGATGATCACCAGGAGTAAAAGCAAGTTGCTAATGCTAGCTCAGAAGAAGATGCCTGAACTACAGAGCTGCAGGGAATGCCACTTGCGCAGCTCAAAATGCGATCGCGGCAGACCTTGCTCGAGATGCGTTGACGCAGGTCGCGAGTGTACCTATGACAAAGTCATGGTGAAAGGCAGAGGCGTAAGTGCCTCTCACCCTCAACCGAGAGAGTTGTACTGACGCGCAGAACAGGTGTACCTGAGAGACGACGGCCGCACCAGACACGGTAAACTCGTCATCCCTGACCAGCCCATTGCAGCACCATCTGCAGCAACACAGTCTACAGCAACCCCGGAAACACTCTCTGCAGCAGCCCCATCAACACCCTCGGCAACAGCAATCTCCCCTGCTATAGTGCAAGCTGCTACTCCCGGTGCAGACTCAGATGACACTCTACCCATCGCGCCTCTACACCTCTGGCGTGACTTCAGTGGCCCCTTGGTCTACAAGCCTGTCGATGTTTCTGGCACCCCCTTCCCCTGGCCCCCAAGAAGCGAGCGTCTGCCGTCGTCATGGCGCCAGTTTGCGTCATCTGTAACTGCTGAGACGCACAAGGGCAATGCTGGTGACGATGACACCAAGGAGAAGGGCGAAGAGATGAGCGAGGGAGACGAAGAAAATGATGACGATGCGAAAGAGACTGAAGGTCGCAACGCCAATGATGAGAAGGTCTACAAGGAGAAGTAGAGATACGGCCGTCCAGAGTATAGCCCCACAACGCGGAGCTGGGAATCTGATTCGGCAAGCAAGTCGAGCGTGGTCAGACACTTGTGACATACATATATCATTCAGCGCGAAGAAGCATTCCGATTCCCCTTTGCCTTGTCAACATGGCATGAATCGCTCGTTGATCATCCGGATTGTGGAAAAGAGGACTGTGTGGATATTGGCACAGTCAGACCTCGGAGCGCAAATAGAAAGCTGGTCTCCAATGAGGTAAACATAGGCGGTTGATGTGAGATAGTCATTGACAATGATACGCCAATAGCTCCCAGGCTCGTTCCATATAAAAAGAAAAAGAAAAGGGCGACAGGCTTATCTTACCAGAGAATTGCAACAGAATGTGGTTCAGAGCAAGTCGAACGTGTCTGGGATTTCATGGACATGTCCATGGGTCCTTCCGATTTCGACGCAACTGTCTTCGCTGCCACCACGATCGAAGAGGTAAGCGTGCCCGATGTGAAAATTCGCCTGCTGCGAACGGAGGCTGGGGGGAATCTCCAACGCTCCGCGCTGAGTCGAGCGCTTGACATAGCACATCATGTACCAAATCCTGTGACCCTGAATCCTTTCCCGCAGAGGTTTAGAGGGTCGTCCTCGCTGTGAAAAGGCACAGCGTCTTCGAGAAACAGGATATTATCCATTGAGAGAAGTCAAACTCTTCACTTTCTTTGGACCTTTCCCTGGTCTGGAAATGACTGTGCATACTCACAGCCACGTGCGCTACATATGTTTGTACGCAGGAGGGAAAGGAGGGTATAACTCATAGGTTCAGGATGTGTAGATCTTATATGCAAAAACGCATATCAACAACATGTTTAATAATCCAGTCGCACCAGAAAAACACCTCCCAAACGCCAGTGTTCCCAAGAGCCAGTTTGACGGCTTGATGCAAGTTAAAAAAATAAGAATGGAACATCAGCTACCTTGAGAAATGGTTCATATGACCAGGCACGCGGTTCCTGCATTTTTCGCAGTCCTCGCGATATCCCATAGAGAACTTTTTGGAAGTGTCTTGGTCTCGCGGAGATGTGAACGCACCACTCCGTTGTCGCTGCTTCCGGACATGTACGTCTGGCGTTTGTGGGGGAAGAGCTCGAGGAGTCGTTTCGGTATCCATGTCCATGTCGCTAACAGTCAACAGCGAGAACTGACTTCCGGCAGCCGTAGTGGGAGTGTGAGGTTCGTCTTCGGAGATTGGTGATGGGAAGCGTTCTCTTGGGCCGGCCAAACGAGCACGCATGGATGTGGAAGGAGCATAAGCGTTACTGGTAGTAGTATTACCTTGCAGCGGAGAGGGCTTTGGACGTGTAGAAAGCGGTGCAATTGGTGTTGGTACTCGCATGCCTCTCTCGTTCAGCGCCATCCGGGGATTCCGGAGCGGGTTGTTATTCAATATCCAGGAAGATGGCTGGTCGGGAGATTGGGAGCGGTCCATTTGGAAGTCGTCTCTCATTTCCATGTCCATATCATCAGAGGAGTCGGTTTCGCCCATGATAGAAGTTGAGGAATCGTCCATGGCACCAGGTATAGATTGACCTTCGACATCAGGGTTTGAACCAAAAACACCATGATCAATTCCAGCAGAGTGACGCAGTCTCTTCGAGGATGTGAGCCTCAGAAAGTCATGTTTGTTGAGGAATGTGGTGATATACCTTGTCGTGGTGCATGGACATGACCTCGTCATCATCATCGTGCCGACGTTTGTGGGACATGGAAGAGAACATAACGGCGGGCTTCGGTACAGCTCGTGGATGTGGATGGATGAGTGATGATGCGTGGGGTGCAAAGGAGGGACCAAGAGACATGAGCCAGCATGCGAGTGAAAGTCGAGAAAGTCAGTGAGCGTGTTTCATGGCCCAGGTCAGGCAGGCACTAGTGAGAGCAGGTGGACGTGCCATCGAGAAGGCAGTTGCAGTTGCTTGTTCGATGTGCGTAGCTGATTGTGGGGTAAAAACAGAGCCGTGCTTGTGGCTTGACCTAGAACAAAGAAACGTGAGCCGAGAGCCGCCATCGGCTTTGAAGGCGGGCCGATTTCTATTTCTTTTCAACAATAAGTCATACAGTCATCCCCCACCAAGCACTTTACACTGCAACAATCTTCTATCCAACATGGCCGGCCCCAACATTGATGCTCAGCAGCAGCTCCGCGAGTCGCAGAACGACGACACCCGCGTCTTGGGTTACGACCCTCTGATCTCGCCCGAACTTTTGTCCTCTGAGATCCCCGCTACCCAGGTCGCCCTCGACGCCGTCAAGAAGGGCCGTCGCGAAGCCCAGGCAATCATTCACCAGCAAGATGACCGTCTTCTTGTCATGGTTGGCCCCTGCTCGCTCCACGACCCCGACGCTGCCATTGAGTACTGCGGCCGTCTGAAGAAGCTCGCCGACGAGCTCGAACAGGACCTCTGCATCATCATGCGCGCCTACCTTGAGAAGCCCCGTACCACTGTCGGCTGGAAGGGTCTGATCAACGACCCCGATCTCGACGAGAGCTACAAGATCAACAAGGGTCTGCGCGTCTCCCGTCAGCTCTTCTGCGACCTGACCAGCCAGGGCATGCCCATTGCCAGCGAAATGCTCGATACCATCTCTCCTCAGTTCCTTGCCGACCTCATTTCGCTCGGTGCCATTGGCGCCCGTACCACCGAGTCGCAATTGCACAGAGAGCTTGCCTCCGGTCTGTCTTTCCCCATGGGCTTCAAGAACGGAACCGACGGCAGCTTGGGTGTCGCCGTTGATGCCATTGGCTCCGCTGCTGCCAAGCACTACTTCATGGGTGTCACCAAGCAAGGTCTTGCTGCCATCACAAAGACCACCGGAAACAAGGACTGCTTCGTCATCCTCAGAGGTGGAACCAAGGGTACCAACTACGACGCCGAGAACGTCAAGAAGTGCAGAGAGGCCCTTGGCAAGAAGAACCTGCCCGAGGTCATGATGATTGACTGCTCGCACGGTAAGCGACCTGACATCCTATCTTTGAAGGAGCCAAAAATTGACAATGGCTCTAGGCAACTCCCTCAAGGACCACCGCAACCAGCCCAAGGTCGCCAAGACCATCTCAGAGCAGCTTCGCGCCGGCGAGGAGGGTATCGTTGGTGTCATGATCGAGTCGCACCTCAACGAGGGTGCCCAGAAGGTCCCCGCCGAGGGTCCCTCCGGTCTCAAGAGAGGTGTCAGTATCACCGACGCCTGCATCAGCTGGGAGACAACCGTCGACGTCCTCAAGGACCTTGCCGAGGCCGTCAGAGTCAGAAGACAGGCCAAGAAGTCGACCACCAACGGTCAATAAACGAGACGAGCATATGAACGGAGTCCTGGGATTTTTGAAAAAAGCGTATCGTTTGGAGATTTAGGTAGACAGGGTGATTCATACGGAGCCTTTTCTTCTCCCTCATTCATGACATGATTGTTGCGCTCTTTTGTGCTGGATTCTGAACTGATGCTCTTTGGATCTCTGGTTCGTCGTAATCGTGGAGTTCGTCATGTCTTTGTTCTGTGTCCTTCTCGTTCCAGTTGTACTACGGCCAGCTCTTTTCAGCCATGACAGTCTGGGGAATGTTGTCCGCAACACGGTCGACACAAAAGCTCTTTCTTCTCTTAGACAGGCAGATCCTTGTTCTTGTTTCCCTCTCCTGCCTTTTCTCCAGCCTTTTGCAAACCCCTCGCAAGGTACGGTCCCACGACAGGAATGTTATAAGCGAATCCAGCTATCGTCTTGAAGAACTCGCCAAACAGTATGAAGATGCCGTAGATTTCGACGAGGAAACCGATCAATGGCCAGCGGAGGAGGATAAGTATGATGCCTGCGACGAAAGCTGCTGTGCCCTTGATCTTTTGACGACGTGCGAAGAAGAGGAATGTGCGTTGGACTCCGAGGAGTAGGGTGATTCCGGCTAGGAAGAGGATCTGTGGCATATGTGAGTGGTTGAGTTCAGGAGTGGTTCCAAGATGCGCGTACGTTTCCCATGGCCAACCTGTTTGTCTTTGGTCAGTAGGTTTGTTGTGGATTGAGCAGGAAATAAACGTACATTGAGCGGTCAAAGAACATGATTACTCCTCCGATCAAGAAGAAGCCTCCTGTATTGAACATTAGAGCTGCTCGTGCGATGAAATGCGACTCTACGCGCATGCTCACCTACCTCCGGAGCAGAAGGCAACCCCAATCTCTACATTCAGATTAGTATTGTATCTACGATCGCCAAACAGCATATGCTTACTCTGAGAATCTGAAAGCCACATAGTAGGCATCTTGGCGATTGATTGTGGTGTTGTAGTGTACCGAGTATAATCTTTGGTCTTGCTGGTCGGAAGTTCAAGAAAGGTGGGAGACGTTCCGCGCGTCGCGAAAGCGACAAAACGAATTTCGGCCTCGGACGACCACTTTCCTCTTCCGAACCAACCATCTTTCAACAATACCTTACCCTGTGTATGGATTGGCTGTAGTTGGCCAATCTCGCCGGTATGGGTATACCACACTTGACGCACTCGCTGTCACCCTACGGCGACAAAGTCGTTCTTCCACAAAATCCTGCGGATAACCAGAATGCCATCATTGATGGCCCGAGTCTGGCATATCATGTCTTCTATGTGTGCATAGCCCGTAGAACAGGCGCTAAAAATGCTCTAGACGCGGCTCCGACATACCAAGAACTAGGCCAGGCTGCCGTGGATTGGCTCGAGCAGATCGAGACATACGGACTGAAAATGTATGTCGACTACTGAGGTCTGTCCAGAGTAAGTGGCTGATTTTTCTTTTTCTCTCACAGTAAATCCGTGTTCTTCGATGGCCTGTTGCCGTTATCCAAACAGAGCACAAGACTGTCAAGGTTGCAAAGTTATGCGAACCAGCTTGTCACATTCAAGGCTCTTAACAAGGAGGACTTACCTTCTCGTACGGAAAATGTACAATCTTCCAAGTCCGATGTTTTGAGTGCTGTTGTTTCATCCAATCGACTCAAGGCCCTTCCTGCTCCACCATTCCTGGTCCCTTCAGTCATCGAAATGCTTCTGGAAAGTCGTTTCAGTTCTGTGGTCTCGGTCATTCCTGGTGAGGCAGACGCATATTGTGCAGAGGCTGCTAGACAGTATGGTGGTGTCATCTTCACTAGCGACTCGGATCTGCTAGTACATGATCTGGGAGAATCTGGAAAAGTAATTCTCTTCCGAGATCTCGAGACCATTCATCTACCAAGCCGAGGAAAATGCCTGAAGACTCAGGAATACCATCCAGCTGCCATTGCTAAGCGCTTCGAGCTGCGAAATCTGGTCAAGTTGGCCTTCTTCATGTCCCAGGATCATCACAAAAGTCTCACTGAGAACACCAGGCTCGCAGCAAAGGACACGCCAATGTCATCTGGTTTTGCAGAGTTTGCGGAAGAATATGGATCTTTGCCCAAGTTGTCCAAGCTGGCCATGGCAGGAAGTATCAGTGAGACAAGCACATCAGAAGCACTTGCTCGTCTGGACCCAAGGATATCTGAGATTGTCCATCTAGTCCGCGTAAAGGATAATCAAGAGGCACCGTCAGATCTGCAGGATTCCGAGAATCTGAACATGTATCTTCCATTCATTATTGACGATCCAACTCGAACATCTGCCTGGCGATCTGGTGTCTCGATCCGAGCTCAGGCGTATTCGTTGTTACGTGTACTAAACTCGAGCATCACCCAAGTTACTGAATTCGAGCGAAAAGGCACTCGTGTGGCAGGAACGGTTGTTGAGCTCGGCACCACATCCAGTCCGAGCACCATGTTAGAAGACTGTCTGAAGTCTATAAAGCAAGATCTGGAACATAACTCATCACTATCCAGAGCAGCAAGATGGCGTGCTGTGGCAGTGAAGCTTGTCTGTCAATCCAATCTTGACAACGATAAGCCTCCACCACTCAGCGGCGACATCAGCAGACTTGTCACAGGCACGCGAGAAGGCATACTATCCTGGTCTTTCATCCACGCAAGTGGACAAATGCAAGCAGCGCTCTACTCCCTACGAATGCTGTCCCAAATCTCCACTGTTGCGTTCAGCATCCTCGAATCTACCAACCACGAGATCCTCCCATCATTACACAGCCTCATCACTTTACTCAGTGATCTACCCACCTTACGAGAACTCTTGGATGAGAAGACGTCAAAAGTCGACGGCGAGGCCGAGGCTGCTAGAGCAGCCGTGCTGAGCACATTACAAAGTCTAGGTATAACACAAGACACCACAGAAACATCAACCAAAAAGAAAAAGAAGAGAAAGAAGAAGGGCGAGCACACCGGTGATCGCTCACCGCCAGGCGTAGCATGGAGATCCAATAACATGTTCAGCAATCTCGTACAGAAAGACTAGAAGCACTTCGAATGAGGTCACATTGTCCGCTACGATCAAACGCTTTACAACGATCAGACGTGTCTGTGCAAAGACCGCATTACCAGACCTTTGCTCAGATCAGTGCACGAGGTGGCGGTGAGGCTCAATAGTTGCAGGTCGGAACCCGTCTTGCATGGAGAGAGCAGGATGAGAGAGTAGCGGTCGTTAGGGCAGATCTTCAGGAGTGCTATAGTGGCTGGCCGTGTAAACGGGTAGTTGGGTGCCCATTGCTTCAGCTCTCAACGGACATGTCGTATGTACTCTTGTATATGTCACTTTTCGAACCCACCTGCATACAGTCCAGCGAAGAACATCATGTGTGTGAGATTCCAATTGATCACTGGGGACTGGAAACGCTGCGTAGTCACTCAGCTGAAGACTGCGTTCTTCAAACAGATATCTTGCAATTGCAACACTCCCCCACATTTCCATCATGCACACCAAACCGTTTGCCTCGACACAAACAACTTATCGCGAAGATGCGCGAAAGTGCTACCGGTAGATCGACACGGGGGCACTTCAGCGGCCTGGATCTTCTCCGACTATCTCGTCAGTGATCTCCTGGCTATCTTTGCTAGAAGTTGTTATCGATGGAAGAGCGGACGAGCGCGCAGGCACAGATCGTCCATCCGCCCCATGATGGAATCAGGCCCGCGTCTGGGGTCACCGGAGGATTTTAGACTCAGAAATGTGTAGATTGTCTTGCCGTGCTTCACAATGATCTCCCGGCTGCTAAATGGTACTCAACACGCAATAATGTAGTTATATCCCAGAAATGTGGTCGCAAGTGTGAGCTCGCGTAGAAAGTGGAAATACATGCAGAGCCTCATGTTGTCTCAGCTATTCAAGCATGAGATGACCGGTGGCAAGGATGGCAGCGCTTTGCAAAGGACAGCGGAGATAAAACTTTGTCTTCTGCAACGTCCCGCTGTTTGGTGTTTGGCCGTTGAAGGACCCTGCGCTGGAAGCCCGTCGGTGTTGTTTACCTGTCATGCACCCGGGCTGGTCGGCCTTTGCTTCATGGCTGCGTGAACCGAGATGGAAGGCCTGGGGGTCTACCAGGGTCCAAAAAGGCTGGAGCAACGGATTAAAGGTATAGCTTGACACAAAGACGCAGGGAAGGAGGTTTCGAAACTCGACAGGCTTCTTCAGAAAGCTGTCATGGAGCCTATGGAAGATGCTTTGGACTAGACCGAGTCCTATC
>Ga0268251_10000323_pt1 | contig 15777 bp, 12 predicted proteins | sample AgamicAsMae_FD_200527 | JGI IMG/M metagenome (GOLD analysis project Ga0268251, IMG submission 200527) | Agave microbial communities from Guanajuato, Mexico - As.Ma.e (v2) (version 2) | ecosystem: Host-associated > Plants > Phyllosphere > Phylloplane/Leaf | place: Guanajuato, Mexico | collected...
TCCATGTATACGCAGGCCGGCTAGCATTCGCGTTGGTCTCAGACTCGAGCAGAACTTCAGAGTCCTTGCCAAACTCAGACTGGTCGAGTTGACGGACAAGATGTTGAAATATGAGTGGTTGAGCTTTGACGGGCTTGTTTGGGAACTTCTTGTTAGGCTTATTATCTTGGGCGGAGCGCATGGGTCTGTAGATCAAATGTCTTTCAAACAAAGTCTGAGGTTGCATGGCAGCAATGCCAGCGAGAATCTTGAGGACTTGATCATGGCGCTCGAGTGGCACCTGGCCATAGAGTAAGAGCTCATGCATTGCACGTGAGATCCGAAGACGGCTAAGCGAGTAAAAAGTTCGCAATATTAGGCAGGAAGTGTTAGGTCCCTGTCTTCACTTGACCAAGCAGAGCTGAGCGGCTAGACTGTTTGGTTGGTCGATCACACGGTGTCACTCTGATCATGGAGCAGACTCGACGAAAGTGGAAAGACGACCGGAATATCGGCAACGTTCTGATTTCTCTCCAGATGTTTGGCAGAGTGGGAATGGCGGAACAGAAGCGCAATAGGCACGACGGATGAAGTGACGAGAGGTCGGCTTACCCCGTGGAGGAAAAATCGGAGCTGGTGGAGAGAGAGAGTCGGCCGAAGAGAAGACCGAGGAGAAGTTCGGTTGCGTGGTTGTGTGATGGGATGCCGGGGAAGAGCGACCGAATGCTCGGGGGCAGCAGAGATAAGGCAGGAGCGATTGCTGCTTTGTCAGAGGGGCTTGTCAGAGGCGGCTCTTCAGGCAGAAAGCGCGTGGGATGTGGGCAAACGAGTGGTTGAAAGTCAAGCCGGCGGAGGTCGGGTATTCAGCGCGGCCGATGTCGTCTTCGCGCTGTTGCAGTTGCGGCGTATTACCAAGGCCATCTCACACCATGCCTGCACCTTCCTCAGCATGATCCATAATCCATTGACCTGCCCCGCACCGACGTCCTTTTGTACAAATTTCTTCTCGTCCTTGTGAACTTGTGCCTGCCCGTCCATCTCTGCCACCGTCTCTCGACTTTCCGACTTGTCCAAACACCGAACTTCATCTTCATTAAAGCCCGACTCGCCGAGCACGCCCAGCTCCACAGCTTCCAACTTTCCCCCCGAGACTCGATCACTCCCACTTCCAACTTCGCACCTACCCGGCAACTCGTCCTACTCACAACAACCACATTCTCCAAAATGAACGCTACACGCACCCTCTTCGCTCGCCAGCCCATGATCCGTTTCCTCGGCAAGAGATCAATCCCTAGCAGTTCGTAACTTCGCATCAAAGCTCCAACCATGCCTTCTAACACATGCGCAGAGATTGACCACACTCCTCACGCTCACCCCGCCGCCCCCACCTCTGACCTCCCCGAATCTTTCGCTTCCTACAGACAGAAGGCCCAGCAACACGGCCCACTGCACCGCCAGACCGCCGCCAGCCAATACGGCGGCTTCGTCGGCGGTAAGCCTGGAAAGTCGCTCGGCCCTGTTGAGCCTGCCTCTGGAGAGTTCTTCGACCGTAGTGACCTGCCTGCCCGCTTTGCCAGAACATCATGGACCGCAGCTGAGATCGAGGCCATCGAGTCCGGCGGTGCCAGCATGTTCGCATAAACGACCAAAATCTCCCCTTTGATGATGAACAAAAAGTCTTTTTTAGCCATGTGCAATGAGGAAAAGCGAGCGTCTGCAGGCAAGCGCTACATTTTCCCGCTGCCAACTCAATCTACACAACCCATACGACACTTGATTTCACGGATACAAGACGATTTCGGTCAGCTACTCCAAGAGCCTGCCACATTGCACATGAGCAGATACGCCACGGCGTGCCATACATCCACGCGCCGATTGCTTGCTCGCGATCCGCTGGTGAGGACCAGCGCCGCGACAAGACCTGATTGTCTTCAAGAGATCGACATGTCGAATCCTTGATCTTTCAGCTATGTACATAGGCTGCACTTTGCAAGCAACTTAGCTACCGTGTCCAACCCGACAAAGAAATCAAACTAGCATCCGCTGTAAAAACTCGAAAGCTCGTCATCATGTATTGATCTGTGAAGACGCGTGTGAAATTCGCCGTGCTTCGTGCCTGCCTGCCTTGAGATGATTACCCAAAGCGGCCAACATTGATCGCGAATCACGTGGAGAGGACGCGACGCAAACACGTCTTCCGATTGCCTTGACGTGAACAGTCTCCTAGAGTGAATAGTGTAATGCTGCTTACAAGAATACAAGCACGCAGGTTCCATTCGTCGACCTCCAACTTCGCCTCTGCGTACACGAAAATGCCGCCTACTCTCAAACGCCTGGCTACAGAGGACGGAAGCGTTTCGCCTCCACCACTAAAGCGCACAGCACCCACAGCCAGTACAACCACGAGTACTTTATCAGAAGTGTCAATCATGTGGAATTCACGGACTGACGAATGAATCAGGCTCGGCGGTTGCCAATTTCTTCAAGCCAGCTTCCCAAAAGGACCCCGAAAAGGTTACATGGAAGATCATCGACAACACACTGCTGTACTGCAAGTACGACAAGACCGATAGCTTTACTGCAGATAGACCACGCAAGATTGCAGCCTTTGACTTCGTATGCCATCCTCACGCTCCGAACCAGCCCTCTCTGACTGGTGTAGGACTCCACCCTGGTCGATGCTAAGTCAGGCAAGCGCTTTGCCACAGACGGCGATGACTGGAAGTGGTGGCACAGACAAGTGCCTTCAAAACTAAAGCAACTTGCCGAGGATGGGTAAATACATGTATCTTATGCTATGGAGTCGCCAACTGATCGTATCAGGTATCTGCTAGCGATCCTCAGCAACCAAGCTGGAATCAGTATGAATAGCGCTTCCAAGACGGTCAACTCAGACAAGAAACGACTTGCCGACTTCAAGCAGAAGGTCAAGAGTGTCCTTACACAACTCGACCTGCCTATCGTGCTCTATGCAGCTACCGACAAAGACAAGTTCCGTAAACCTCGCACAGGAATGTGGGACAAGCTACTAGAAGCACAAGGTCTGACCCAAGACGGCGACGTCGACCTTGAGGCCTGTTACTTCGTTGGCGATGCAGGAGGGCGAACAGCGACATCCAAAGGCACCAAGGCAGATTTCTCTTGCTCAGACAGGTCCATACCTTCTTGCTTCTTTATCTAATACCGTCCTCACATTCTTACAGGAACCTGGCCAGCAACGTCGGCGTCAAATTCCAGACTCCAGAAGAATTCTTCCTTGGTGAGTATGCTCGACCATTTCTTCGCACCTTCGATCCAACCGCGCACATCTCGCCAGTCATGACGAGCAAAACAGATGCGAGTAGGTCTTCACATGACTCACAAACTTTGTTTGCGTGTTAACATCACGCAGGTCCCACAGTCTTTACCAGAGAGAACAATCTTGAACTCGTCATCTTCTGTGGAAGTCCCGGCGCAGGAAAATCGACGTGGTTTCAACAGCATCTCAAGCCGCTCGGTTACGAACGTGTTAACCAGGACATACTCAAGTCTGTACGTTGCACTTCCTTCTGCATCCCTTCTGGACTTCGAGTTGACGAGAACCCAGAGAGAAAGATGCCTGAAGGTGGCTAGGGAATTGCTTGAAGACGGAAAATCGGTGGCAGTTGGTATGCTTCTTCCAGCGGCCACGTCTCAAAAGCATCAAACTGAGTATTTTGATCCAGACAACACCAATGCAGACGTCAAGGCTCGCGAGTACTGGACTGAGCTCGCAAAGTTGCTCGAGATTCCAATCCGATGCGTGCATTTCACAGCCCCTTCGTCACTGTGCGAACATAACGATGCCTTTCGATCAATTGGTGGGCAAAAACTAGAGGTACGTACACACGCTTCGTGGGCTGCAGGATACCGTGAAGAACATGCAGTATACTGACACTTTGGATTGGCGATCAGATGAACCCAGAATCGAGGGTCATGCTGCCGAAACAGGCGTTCACTGGGTTCGCTGCCAGATACAGCCCCCCAACCCTGGATGAGGGGTTTGTCGACATTACCAAGGTCGATTTTGAGGTGCGTTGTAGATCTATCTCCTCCCGCGTGCGAAATCCTGGCACGCAAGCAGCTGTGAATATACATGGTTCTTTCCGTGTCAGATCCTGGTCTAGTAAGAGTCGTGATTTCGTCGGCTCTCTATCGACTTAACCCCAGTCTGAGCATGAAAGTGTAGCTCAACACCTCATTTGTGCACACGAAGACCCATGGGGATCATCCGCTGACTAGATTTTCGACATGACAGTTTTCCGGGACCGAGGAGCAGAAGACTGCTTGGTCGAAGTTCTGGGTTTGAGACATTGCGGAGAAGCATCCGGACTTTCACCTCCGTGGCCAGAACGTCCCGCTCGAACCCCGAATACGACACCATATCTTTTGAAGCAAGTCTGGGCGACACCGATAGCCATCCGCGAAGTGGCAGAGTCTAGAAAGGAAGGTCCGCCTGGGAAATCGCTTCGAGATACCACTTCTTCAATTCGATGTGGAATTTGTATTTTTCCGAAGCTTTCATCACTAATTGCAAGGTCTACCCGAGTCTGCCCTTGGTGGCATCGTTCGATGGTGGGACTGGAGGCGCCTGAGGCAGCCAACACTATTCTAGATCAGTTCGACTGTACGAGATGGCGTTCAACCCGTGAATAGCACAACAGAGTTTACTCAAGAACTATGGCACGACATGGATCAGACCCTTCGGAACGAGTAATGGATTTGCAAGTCGCAGGACAGGGCGGACGAGAAAAGGGAAGAAGAATAAGGGCAAAGGCGTGCAGGTTGTTGGGGATGCGGCTTACAAGGATTGGTGCTACGGATTCTTTCCCTCTTCGCCCAGCATCTCGGAACCGAGGGTCGATTAGATCTTTTGCTATCGAATCTCCATCTATAACCCGAAACCTTCTGCGTGTACAACGATACAATAGTTCCTTGCCGTTCAGAGGAAGTCACCTCGGCAAAAGTTTGTGGACAGGGTTACCCCTTGTGGTGCTGCAACGCGAGACACGGCACAGCAAGCCAAGGAAGCCTCCATATATTCATCCGCCTTTATCCTGTTCAAACATGGCGTTCATGACACAGGGATGCATAACCCTTGGAGCGTTCGACAAGACTTTTGTCTCGATCGTCTTGCCGTGTTGGACGGGAAAAAGACAAGAAGAAGAAGCCTCCTCAGTTGCTGCGCCTGGTTTGCTTCGCTTAGCTTCCGCGTCGTCCTTTTGTTCAACCATTGTTTGATGAGGAAGGAGTTCATCAGTCAGCAACAATGGTGCAATAATCCTTTGGGCGTTTTCGAAAGTGTCCTCTACGTCAGGTTGCCCATTTACACCTTCTTATTTTGAACAGAGATACGAACCTTGCAAAGCAATAGTCTAGGTATGCCGTCCTCGTGAAGTGGTGAAGAAGTGGAGGAGCTGAAGATGATCAACGGCTTTCACTCAGTTACGATCATTGAAGTTTGACAGCAATTCCCGAGGGTCAATCGGAGGACAAACTGTCAACATCAACGATGTGCAAACAGTAGTGAAAGCTTCGAGGAACAGAGCAGATCACGTTAAACAGTAAAGTCCTGGCCGCGCAAGCAAGTAGGACGTAACCCATAATTACAAAAGCTGATGCGGGCCTCTGCCATGGCTTCTCTTCCAATCGGCTGTGTGCACTCATTGTGCTTGCTGCACTTGCATTCTTTGCTTTGCGCTGCCAGTCGACTGCAATCATCAAACACTCTTTCCATTTCATCATCACCCCAATGGATGTTCGATTTGAGTTGTTCACCTTCTGTCACTATGCATATGCTTTCTCTTAACCCAAGCCGCTTGTACCTGATGTACATTGTTCGCATATCCACCAGATCGGGTTCGACTGCCCTTTGGTGCAAAACAGAGTTTTTGGTCCTCAACGCAATCCGTTATGGATTCGTGGACGGTGGCTCGCGCCGGCGTAGAACCGAGGGTTGGCATCGCGTGTAATCGGCCTTCTTGGTTTTGCACGATTCCGCTTTTTGCTCGCGGCTTCTCTGCTGGCGACGGGGAACTGCCGTGGCGGCGCCGCTGAACAGCGAGCGAGTGTCGGTCCATGAACATGCATCGCTAGCGTCAGATGCCAACCACGTCGCTACATAACTGTCAAAAAGGACGGTTCGGCTGTGAACCCGCGGCTTGTCCACCTTTCTGCCGGTCGCATGCTTTTCATGACTCGGGATGGGCCAAAGGGCTAAACGTAGAAGACGCTGCCCAAGCGAACGACTTTGGCTTCATCACGTTGAGGTATCTGCTGGCTGGCTGGTTTCAGGCTTTCTACATGGGTCGATACAGTACTCTGCATGCTGTCGTCAGCAAAACTCAGCGCATCTATCGGTGTTTCAACAATCTGGTCTGCTGGGGCGATGTTGGGCCTCCCAGGTTGCTGGATCTCTTTGTCGTGAAAGTTCCTCGCTTCCCGTACCTGATCGGTACAGATGCATCGATTTCTATGGTTCGAGTGGAGTTGCCCGCAGGGTCGGCGTCCCCGCTGCATAGTAGCAAAATGGCCCACGCGACCATTGCGGTGTGCAGCCTGCCTTGACAAAGAACAAAGACCTGACCTCTGGAGACTTTGACCGTTCAAACATGAAACAGGAGGGCAAAAGGAACGAGGTCTCCCTCAAACCCCATTCTACAGGATGCCGTTGAGGTACAATGCAGCTAGAGCCGCTGTATCTGCAAGGACGAACAATCAAGAGCTGGGGTGGGTACACAAGAGCAGACGACAAGGGCAGAAAGGCGGGAGAAGGCACACTTGCAGCGGGAAGCTGTCCCGACCTGCGTTAAAGCCAGGTTGACTTTGCTTGGGGTGCCAGAGCGAAAAAAGAAGATTTTATCTACTTGCCGAAATGCTGCGTCTTGGGTGCAACGTGACTGGTTAGAAATCTTTCATTGTTTTTTTTTGAGCCGAGTTTTTGCCAAAGGGTTTGGTGTCTCTTTTTCTTGCCCTCCTTCCACATGCTCCACCACGGCTGTCGGTGGGTTTGTAACGCCGTAACTAAACCTTTTGGCACACGAGGTTGAAGCGTGCATGCCTTTCGTCATTTGGCCCTAGCTCACATGTGGCCGTCGGTCTGGCCGTTTGTACCTGCGCGCGCTTAGGATTGGAGACGACGGACAAGTGACAGAATGCTTCGGACATGTCTGTTTGAGCTACAGCAGGCAGGGGAAAGCAGAGAGACATGGGTCAAACAAGCAAAGACAGACCCTGCAGTGGAAGCTGTAGACAGGATAGAGGGACAAGCCCAAGGGTCTCTAAAGGGTCAAGACTGACAGAATAGACGACATGCTGCCAGCACCTGATCCATAGCACTTGAAGCGTGACCAGTGGTGGCCACAGTTCCAAAGCGGCAGTTGTGGAAGGTCGTTGAATGACGGGGCGTACAACACGGTGTTCGTCAAGCCGAAGGATTTGACGGTTCTGGAGCGTCAAGGTTGTACGTGTGGCCGTTGGATGACAGGCAGAGGGCACACACGGCGCAAAAGTCAAGGGAGGACTGTCTTGTGTATCTCGTACACCAGGTTCGCGCAGGTGAGAGCTTCGATGGCAATATGACTCGACAGGTGCCAGCATCGGCTACGGCTGCAGGTGGCTGGGTTGCTTGCAACAAGGGTGGTGGTTTTCCCGCTAGGCGCTCGTCTGGTCGAGGATGGAGAGGGGCCACATGTCTGCTCCGCGCCCACGGGCCTGAGCTCTCCGATGGTGACTACAGCGAAGGTTCAAGCATCAAAAATGCCATGGGACCCGCACGCTAGGGCCCAGTCTCTATTTTGCACCTCCGACTGATCTTTGATCGCCTGCTGCGTCTGTCTGTCTTGCCCACCTCTAGCTCGCTGTACTGCTGCGCTTGTCGCCGTTTTGCTCTGAGACATCTTTCTTCACGAACACTATCCGCAACCTCTCTCCTCTCTCTTCACCCTCCCTCTGTTCCAGCAACCATCCTAGTAGGCGCGTCAAAGTGTCAGGTTTGACGTGCAGCCAACGGACGTCCGGCGTTTACTGTCTTCATCCACCCTCTGCTCGTCCGAACGTGGCTGCTTGGCTCCTCTGCACCTCTTCTCTGGCCTCACTCCGGTTCCCAATTCAGGCATTTCAATCATCTCACACGACACACCATTATGCCATTTGCATCCGCTTTATAGTCAGGACGCCGTCGTCCTAGTTATTCGGTAGAAAATCATGCAACGCGCCAATATGCGACCATCTATGCTGCCGAAATTGATCGTCGCGCAAACGCCTTCAGCCGCAACGTTTGGCGAAATGGTCGACTCGCCATACTCAACCAACTCGATGCATTCTCGCAACTCATCAAACGCTTCTGACAACTACTCACCTCTAACCCAATCTTCTTCGTTTCACGAACACGCGCGCCACTCTGGCTCTAGCTCTTCATCTCTGGCCACAACTCCTCCAAAGCACGAACCTAGCATTGAATCACTGAATAACCGTGTCTCGAGGACAACTCTCCATGATCTCGTCGAGGACCCTCACGAGAGGGAGGACGGATTTGATCTCTGTGACTCCGCTTTTGAGTCCAACTGCAAGTGTGGTCTCGAGCAAACTCATTCTAACCATGACATCTACCATTTGAGCGAAGCCGAATTGGATCCTCGTCTCTGTCAATCTGCATCCGCATTGGAACGACCCAGTCTGGACCTGGATTACTCTCTCGCAGATGGACCAAGCGAATTTAACAGCGACAGCGAAACCCCTCTGAAGGTGGCCAAGACCAGGTCCAGAGCAAACTCTAGTGAATCATCCGTTACTGGTCTGGCTTCTCGTGTGGGCAGCCGTTTGTCATCTTTCTCAAAGCGCCGTGACAGGACGCTAACCTCTCCTCCTACCATGGCTACTCGTCGACTCAGTACCAAGAGTGCTCCAGTCTCTCGCGTGCCGTCACGTGCTCCATCTTTCCGTATGTCTGCTGTAGCCAGCCCGGTTCTTACCCCTCTTGATGTTGAAGCCGAGTCGACTCCAACACCAACTCCTGCCAATCTTGCTGTCGAAGCTACCAATCCTCTGGATATCCAATTACCTCAAGCACATGAGCCAATTGACCGCAAGGCTCTGGCATCTACCCCTCTCCTTCCAATTCCTATTCCTGAGCATGTTGATGAAGACGCAATCCAATCACCATTGCAGTCTCCAACTGTCATCGACAACGCTCAGATAGCTCGCTTGTCCATGATCGGTCCATCGCTCTCTAGCCCAGTCCTACCCGAGATGGCAATGGTCGCACCCTCGCTCTCGGCGCATGCTTCTACCGCTTCACTGGGCGCAATGCATTCTAGCCAAGTCATGTCTTCCCCGGACATCTCTTCAATGCACATTGTCAGTCCTCAAGACAAGTGGGCAACCAAGCTTGGGCATGCCAACTTCAGCGTCTTTCCGGAACCATATCTGCCAGAAACCTACAACATCCACGCTTGCCGCAAGCTCTTTGAGGACTGGGAATCAGCTCGCAGACAGTTCATGCATCAAGCAGCTCGCACGAGTGAACACTATGGACCAACTTCGCAAGTGTACAAGTACACGGAGAAGAAATGGGCCGAGATTGATGCGCAATGGAAGAGAAACCATGAATTGGTGGTTGCCAAAACCGCTGCAAATGGCGAGACACCAGTCTTCCAACCTCTGGCAGAGCCGGCACCTCTCACGGATTTGCCAGCTCTAGACGATCCCTTGAAATTTCCCAAACTTGAAGGTTCCGATATTGTCGGACCAATGGTCAAGTACGCAAAGATCAAGCAAAAGTCATCTTCGAAGAAATCGGCATTCCTCAAGTTCTTCAACAGTGTACGCACACCAGGCAACACACTAGGCCGCACACCAACCGGCCTCGGTCTGTGATGACAACAACAGCATCGCATGATCCATTCACATGTAACATATTCACCATACGTTTTTATTACGACTTTTACGACGCACCATGACGACGCCATTTGTTCTGCTTTTGAGCGCGTTCTTTCAGCGCCATGCCACTCCTTCTATTCAGAAGGCGCGACGAATTTCATTCGTCATCATGTGTGCAACATTCTACAGCAAGAGGAAAAAGTTTCTTAGCGAGGCGCAAAAAGAATCGAGAGTTGGAGAAGAGAAGGAAGCATACTGAAGGATGCTGAAAGAATAGTAGAGGATGTGAGAGGTTCTTGGAGTCGTCAGAGCTGGCCAGCTTCTTGCTGCGGCTATTCATTCGGCCATGTTATCACATCTGTGTGGTTTTGGCCGATGCATTTTCTTTTTTTACTTTATCAGTCACATGTGTGACGAACCGACGGCTATAGCCTATCTTTGAGATTTCTCGGATACAAGGACAAGCGCAGTCATTCTTGGAGGTAGTTTAGCTCATTTGTAGCTCTCGCCAACCAGAATTTCAACAAAACTACAAGCACATATGATATCGTTGAATATAGTGAAAATTGCGATGAATTGTCAATGTGGAGTGGATTCCAAAGGAGGTGCAAGATTGGTAAGAAGAGCAGAGAAGGTGTTGGAACAAGGACGCCGAGTGATTACGCATGCGGAAGCGGAGACAGGAACGGAAAGTGGGATGGAGGGCAAGACGCAATTGCCCATAACAGCGGGCGCATGACTGCGTTGCTGAAACATGAGTTCTATCGTTCTTGCATGTCCTGCAGCCATTGCTAACTGCTACAAGTCACCAGAGGGTTTCTATTGATCACATGCAAATACTCAGCGGTTTCGTCGCACGTCATCAAGGGTGAAGGTCGTTTTGGGAAGAGTTAGCGGCCGCCCGAGGGGTCCCTAATCGCCATTTTATCACGACATTTGTCGTCCTCTGTCTCTTGCCGACTCGAGAATGAGCCTGGTTCACGACATGTCGCTCGACTCTGCCAACATGGCCATGGAACACATGTCCGACGACGATCAAATCAGCAGCGACCTGCCGGACTACGACGACCAGGCCATCATCGCCGAGGAAGACGACTTCGAAACGACCTCTATGGTAATCATGTCCGACGATGCCGGCCAAGTTTGCGCACCACCTGCTCGCATCGCCGCTCGTTTCTACCGCGACCCCAAGTCTCGCCAATACAAATCCTCGGCCGCTTCGTCCCGACGCAACTCGTTATCTTCAATCCAGTCCCACACATCGACACGTTCGCTCCGCCGCTCTTCGTCCTGTCAGAGCAACTACATCGCCCAACACCTACGCAGAGCATCCATCATCGAAGCCCGCAAAGCACGCCTCGCCGACCGTGCCGCCCATGCCGAAAAAGTCCGTCTACGAGCCGCCATGGCCAAGGCTGCTCCCAGAGGAGATGCCAGTGCTAGCGAGGAGCGAGCACTAGCTGCCCAGATGGCTCGCGAGAATCACCTTGCAAAAGTCGCTGCAGCATGTGCTGAGGAGGTTCAGAGGGCAAAACAAAAAGCACAAGAGATCAAGACCAAGAAGCTCGAGGAAGAGAAACAGGCTCGCTTGGACATGGAGGAGAGAATGGCAGACGCAGACAGAAGAAGAGCTGAATACAAGCGAAATCTGACAACTCGCAAATCGCGACGAGCTAGCGAGCTGGAGAAGAAACTGGATGATGTTTCAGAAGTAGACGATGACACGAGTTCAAAGCTGGATCAAGAGACGGCAATACTGAGGATACAACGAGCGTGGCGTGTGCGACAACGGCGATTGATTATACGGGCCTTTTCAGAATTCAATCTCAGCCTCCAAAGCATTCGGGAACGTTCATTTGAAGAAGTAGGTGCTTTACTCTCAGGAACACCCATCATTCAAGCCACCACTCGAGTCCTTCGTCTTCTTGCCCTACAAGATGTCGAGGACACTCCATCACCTCAGCCTACCCGCACCTTCCTCAGTGCCTATCTCGTCATCGTCCATCCAGCAGCTGTGTTCAGCCAGAATGGTGCCCAGGAGCAGCATCTCATGGCCACAGCTCGCGAGTTGGTCGAGTCTTTTGAATCCGCCATCTCTTTGCTTTCTCCTACAAATCACTTTGAGGTCCCTTCTTCTAGGCTTCAAGATCTGTCCCGGGTGTACACAACATATCTTTCTGCGTTCGATGCCTGGCGAGCTCAGGATTCTTCGGCTCTTGTCGAGACCATGGTTGCTTCATTTGTCGAGCTTGATGCCATATGGCAGACGGTCAAGGATGATACCCAAGGCGCGGCCGCCCAAGATTATCGTCAAGGAATTCGCGACAATCAGGTCATGCTTCTCAGCAAGATCCGAAAGCTAGCTGGCCCTGACCGTGCTGATATCCTTATCAAGAAAGCCATTGGTGAGAGCCGGAGGAGACGCATTAAGAGGAGGACTCCTGCTGAAGTTCGTCCCCGTGCTGCTGCCGATGTCGAAGATTCCGCGACCGAATCTTCGGAAGCTTTACCTGATGTCACCGAGAACTTTGTACAAGAGTCAGCACGGAGCGATGCTGATTCTCAGGACGACGTGAGAACGAACCTCGCTCGTTTGTTCTCGCCTATGCCGAGCAATCGTGTTTTGACTCACGAGCTTGCCATCGACAAAGATTTCCGCATCTCCTCGAATGCTCGTTCGGACATTCGGGATGCTATCAACCGCGAACTTTGCGATGGTATGCGAGCTGGAGTTGAGCAGGGTATGGGCACCCCATGGACTGTCGCCATGGCTCAGGAAATCAAAGCCAAGCTCGTTCACATCGTGAAGCCCGGCAACTCTATGCACAACTTCATTGTCGAAGCTCTGGATACGGATTTGATCTACCGACAATGCGAGCAAGGCATCTTCTCGTACGCCAATTTCTTCTCTTTCATGGCTAACATCCTGCCCAAATTATGTGCACCATTCCGCGATGCGCAAGTCAAGGCTCTGGCCGAAGATCTTGAGTTAAACGATGGCGAGGATATGGGTGCTATGATTGAGAAGCTCTTCCGCCTCTTGCACTTTATCGACTTGCTTTCGCTTGATTATTCCAACTTCTTGTTAATGAATGCGGCACCCGTCCTCATTCGAGAATCGGCTGGGTACGAGTCACGCATGTTTGCAGCAGATCTCGCATCTGGGAAAATCACGCTGGCCTGTACAAGCCGCTGGTGGCGCAATGCGAGCGGAAACATGTTGACTGAAGCCGATCGCAGGGACCCAGAGCAGGTTCGCAATCCTGCAGATAGGCCTACAGCTCATCAGATATACGCCCGCGCATTGGTCGATACCACCTTTGCACAGGGTCCGCTGAGTATCAACGACGTGCCCGAGACACTTGCCCTCGATGTGGAGCGTCTGTGCACAATTAAGCAGAAGGCCTTGCACATGACTACGATTGGTGCCATCTTGCTGGTAGCTAAGAACATGCTCAAACGAGACGTACGCAGTTCTTGGAAAGCCGAGGCTTCTCGTCTCTGGGATCTCCTCAGCAAAGAACCACCTTCCGAAACCACCTCTGAGGACGAACTTGCAAGCCTCTCGTCTCGCGCTTTCGGCGTAGTCGAGAACGCACACAACCTTCCGCCCTCGACCAAAACCGCACTGCAATCAGCAGTCTCTCGCGTCATCACTCAAGCCTCAACCCAACGCTTCACCGACCCCGTTGCCAAAGTTCTGGGATCTAGACTCCGAAGTCATGTCTTTTCGCGCGTTGTGGCTAAGACCTCGAGTGAGCGGGTTAGAGCTGCAAGTGGTGCCTCAGAAGCATTGGCGACGGCAGGGTTACCTGAGTTTGTGACGCATGTCGGTGAGATGGTGGAGTTGTTGAGGAAGGTTGCTGAAGTTGATTGGGCATCTCACGCTGTTTGGTATGAGCAGGTTGCTAGGGACGTCAGCGGTGCCGGCGATGCTTGAGCTATCTCAACATCTCATGTCTTGTCAAGAGTTACCTTTCTTTCCTTTGCTTTCTTTCGTCTGCAATATTTCTTTACAATCTCTGTCTTTTGCTTTTCTTGCTTCTTTGGATTTGAAGGGAATTGGAGGTCAACAGCACAATCACCTTCCAAGCTACTTTCATTCGGATTGTATGAGGTGTACAAGGACACAATGACGGCGTTTATCCAGTGGCTTTTGACTTGACCTTTACGAAGATTCTGATACCTCTGTTTTTGTACTATTTGTTCTTTCCGTTCTTTCTATACTTTCCAGCTGTAGCAATGAACATCAGCTTATAACCTTTGTTTTTTCTTTTTTCTTTTTTTGGCTCTTGACTTTTGCATTCTCATCGCTATCATACAACTTATGCCTGAACTCTTTCTTCCAGACCCAGAGAATCAACATTTGACTGTGTTTCCATCTTCTGACCTATCTTGTTTTGAGACTTTTGCGCTCCAAGGGGTTTCAAAAGTAGTCGCAGCAAAGCCCAAACGATGTTTGCAGTTTCTTACGAACCGCATAGAATTGGGATGAGGAAGTCTTAGTCCAGAAAGCAGACGATTGCCCAGATGAGTGATAGAACCAAAGGGGATGTCATGTTGGAGGTGGGAGAAAGGAAGAGATTAGATGGTATAACGAATGGAAATATCCAACGAGAAAGACGAGGAATGAATACACTAAGTCTTTACGGGAGGAGAAGGAGCGCGTGACAACGGTAACGACTGCCAGTGATGAAAGCAGAGGTAGCAAGAGGAGGGAGTGATGTATTCTTGAGCCCTTGTAAGAAAACGATACATACACGATGGAAGCACTAATTGATGAAGGTCAGAAAGGAAAGTGTGTAGATGTTTGTAATTTGTAGGACCTTGCTTTTCAGAAAAACCACAGGTCTATTTATTGCGAATCATGCTTTTTCTCTCTGTTCTTCCATGCTTTGTAAACGTTACACATAGCTCTATGCAAAACTCTCTGAATGCAGATCTTTTTTCCCAAAAACGCCATGCTGGTAAAGACAATACTCTTACTATAAACACAACTCTTTGAAGTTCATAGGCAAAACTATGAGTTATCGCCGCAAGAGAACGCGCTAGCGCTGCCAGAGTTCTCAGAGATGTCGACGGCAGCACCCCAAACGCCCAAACCGCACAGGGCGAGACCAATCAATGCAATGGCAACATTGATGACGGTCAAAGTGATCTTCTTCCAGTTGGCAGTGAGCTGCTTCTTGTTCATCATAATCCACCAAGCAGCGGGCAGGATCATCGAGAACCAAGTGCAGAACAGAGCACCAAGGAGACCAAGAAGTTGACTGAAGACAGGAATGGCGTTTGCGATGACCCAAGCGACAACCCAGAGGATGATGGTGAGTCCGTACCAGCTGCCAAGCGAGCGGAAACTCTTCTCGTTCATGACATTGGTCTTTCGCCAAATGCGGACGTACACATTCTTGGTGGCCACGTGTGCGTAAATGACTCCAGCGACGACAATAGTGGGGATGGCGATGCCGTAGGCGACTTTGCGGACGATGGGGCTGGCGGAGCCAATGGCGGGGGACTTGACATCAGTGCCGGCGAAACGGTAGATGACAACGGCGACAATGAGGTAGAGCGAGCAGGTGCTGATTTGCAGCATAGCCAAAGCCTTGGGGAAATCTCTGGGTTTCTTCATCTCGGAGATGAAACCAAAGTAGGCGATGTTGGAGCAGAAAGAGACGAGGATGTTGGCGACGGCCACGACACCGGTGCGGAAAGAAGTCTGGCTCGAGGGGGTGACAGCATAAGCGTGGGCACCAGCGGGAGGGTCGACTCCGATGCCAATCATGGCGATGAAGATGGCGGTCGCGATTGACAAGCAAGAAGCGACTGACATGAGCGCAACATTCTTCATGGTTCGCGGGATACAGAGGATCATCGACACCACCATACCAACGACGGTGAAAA
>Ga0268251_10000325_pt1 | contig 15691 bp, 18 predicted proteins | sample AgamicAsMae_FD_200527 | JGI IMG/M metagenome (GOLD analysis project Ga0268251, IMG submission 200527) | Agave microbial communities from Guanajuato, Mexico - As.Ma.e (v2) (version 2) | ecosystem: Host-associated > Plants > Phyllosphere > Phylloplane/Leaf | place: Guanajuato, Mexico | collected...
GGTTCAGACCGAGCTCGGTGAGACCGGCGTGGGCGATGGTGGGATCGCTGGAAGGGACAGTATCCTCGGGCTGGACAGCGGGAGCGTCAGTGGACTCGGCAGGGGTCTCCTCTTGTGCAGACTCCTCGCCAGGGAAGGCGCCAAATCCGACAGCGGCTTGCTTGACCTGCGAATCTGGAGTAATGTCAGTACTATGATTGTCAGACGGGAGTCAAGTCCTCTTACACTTGACGGGCAAGAGTTCGCCCTCAACCGAAGGGACCTGCTCGTCAGAACCCTGGATCAGGTTCATAACGGCATCGACGGCCTTGTCGTCACCTCCGTAGACTAGCAAAAGAGCACCCTCGAATGCCTTGGACTCATCAGAGTCAGCCTCCTCTTCAATGACACGCTTGGCAGCGGCGGCTCTGAGGAACTGGCTGAAGGTGAGTAGCTTCTGGCGCAGGGCAGAGTTGAGTTGTTCCTCGAGCTGGTCCTTGAGATCAGCCTTCAGCTTCTCGAGCTCGGCCTGGTGAGACGAAGTCAGGTGCGAGTGCTGAGCGGACATGCGCGACTGGTAGTCGGCATCGACCTTCTTGTACTGGGCGATCTGTTCTTCGAGCTGGGCGAGCGAGGCTTGAAGGGCGGGCTTCTTCGAGGCTTGGGCCTTTTGGTCGGCGTTGATCTTGCGCGAAGCAAGAAGTTCATCCAGAGATTTGCCAGGGTTCTCGGCGAGGATCGAGTCCAACTTGGTCATGGCGTTCTGCATTCGATCAGCATGGTGTAGTGGTGGTAGGTAAGAGAGTGACTAACAAGCTTCTTGTTCACATTGCGAATGTTCCTGGGCGAGGGTTAGCGTTGACGATCTGTGGAACGGATAGACACAAGACAGACTTTTGAAGTTCCTTGACATAGGAACTCTCGAAAGCATCGCCGTTGGTGTCTGCGACTTCAGGCGTCTTTTGGCCATCATCTGTCTGAGCGGGTGCTTCAGCAGCGGCTTGGGCCTGGGCCTTCTCACGCTTCTTTCGGGCGGTCTTGGACTCGCCGGCAGGCTGGGGGTTACTGATCGTGTCGGCGGACATTTTGAATGGTGAATCGTTTATTCGAACTGAGGATGCGCAAAGAATCAAAGTCGCGTGCTTGTGGGCTCCAAAGAGTCAACTGAGGGAAGTCCGTGCGCAAGCTTGCCAAAACTCCGCGTTTCGAGGGTCCTGTTCTAGATACTTCGATCATATTCAAGATATATGCAAGCACTCTCATATGTGATACTGACCGTCAAGCTGCAATTCCGCAGCGTCGTAGATTTCGTCTTTGCCAGGTACTGGTGCATAAGTAGGTGCTTTCCAGATGCGTCCTGCGCTTGGTAGACATTCTTGAAGGCGTACATTGTTATGCGTGGTGTGTATATGGAAAGTGTGTGAGTTGAAGCAGAAGATTCTTTCAACGGTATCTATGGTGTGTCTGAGTTGCTTATGGAAGGAACAAATGACCTTAAACGAGAAGTAACGTCTAGAGAAGCAGCGTACAGGTCTACATGTCCAGCTCTAACTGAGGAAAGAACATGGTCATGGACAAGACGGGAAGGTGATACAGCATCCCTTCTGCAGCTTTCACGCTCCTACTACGAAGGTCTCAAGCAGCTTCTCGCCATAGAAAGACACAATGATGTCCGAACTAGACTTGTATCCAAGGAGAGCTTGGAGTATCGCATCTCGATGGAGGCAATCCGGTCTCTTGAAAGTATTGTGAAGCTTAATAGCTATATACACATTACATACTTTCGCACTTGGAGAGAATAGAAAGAAGCTTGGTTGGAAAAATGTTCGTTTCAGTGCATGTGCACTTCTAAAAATCTATCTACAAAAAAATCGACAACAAATCGAATCGAAATCTATATGGTCCATTGAATCATGGAAAGGGGGTATATATCGCAACCTTCTAAACCTTTTCTTTCATAGGCGTCCAGCGCCATTCTCTATCTTCTCTCTTCGAAACTCATGAGCTGCACTGACCAGGGTACTTTCTGTCTGTGATCTTGTCTCCAATCAAGCCATACTTGATGGCGTTTTGGTAGCCCCATGCGCCGGGACCCTTGAAGTTCCACATGAAGTAACCACGAGCGTGAGCCTCGAAGGTGTCGAGCTCGGCTTCGAGGAACTTGCGTGTGGCTTGGATCAGAGGTTGGTTCCAGTACTCGATGGGTACGTTGGCAGAACATTGGCAGCCCTCGATCCAGCAGACGTTGCCGGCAACTGTTGAGCCGTCGGGGTTGGCGCAGATGTTGGTGGCAGCGCTGAACTCGCCGACGATGACTGGCAAGTTGGAAGATGAGGGCAACAGCTCGGTTGATTGCCAGTTGCAAGCCTTCTCGATGTGTCCATCTTGAGTCAGCTTGGAGTCATCGGCAACCATATTCTGGTAGAGATGAGTGTCAATCCAGAACTTGGCATCGGCAAGAGAAGCATCTCCATTGACGGCAGAGCCAACCTCTTCCCAGTCAGAAGGTCCCACGAAACTGTCGTGCATGATGACAGCAAGGTCTTGGTTGGTCGAGGCGGACTTGACAGCGGTGTAAGCCTTCTGAGCCCACTCCTTGGTGGTGTCGATGTTGTTCTGGTCCCACGAGATGGGTTCGTTGACAAGCTGAATACCAAAGACGACGTCAGCGTACTCTTGAGCACCGTACTTCTTGGCGATGGTCTCGAGAATGCTGATGCTCTGTGCCATGTTGTCATCTTGCTGCCATGCTACGTTGCCCGAGCGACCAGAGTTATCAAAGCCATTCTGCGAGCCAGGCGAGCCGTGGCAGTCGACGAGAACCTTGATACCGTGGTTGCGGCACCAACCAATGGCCTTCTCGAGGTAAGCGTCAGCACCCATGAGGTAGGGCGCAGTCTCGACGTAGGACCAGAAACCGATAGGGATACGCACAGCGTTGATCCCGGCGGCTGCTAGTCCCACAACGTCAGACTCGGTGAAGTAACTTGACCAGTGTTGCTCCAGCTTGGCTTGGGCGCCATCACAGCTGTCGAAAGAGTATTGATCCTTGGCGTCAGTGTTGTCAAAGACATCGCCGTTCATCCATGACTCAAGGATAAGCCAGCCACCGATGTTGACTCCACGAAGAACGTCAGGGAGGACGGTGGATCCGGTGGAGGCAGCGGCAGTGCTAGAAGCAGCGGACGAAGTGATGTTGGCAGTAGCTGTGGCGGTGCTGTTGTATGAAGCAGTAGAGTAGAGAGATGATGATGAGGATTGACGGTAAGATGTCCACCATGAAGAGAAGGCAGTGTTGTTGGTTTGTCCAGTTCCAGTAGGTTGAGGGTATCCAGTTACTCCAGAAGGGAATCCAGTTCCAGTGGGCCAAGCATATCCAGATGCGGTTGGGTAAAATCCAGAGGCGTGATATCCAGAGGGGACAATTCCAGTAGGTACGATATGTTTGTTTCCAATAGCAAGGGTCGGGAAGGTCGAAGTCGATTCGTCGGTAGCCGATGGGTTCCAGGAAGCCGGTCCGTGGTAGTAAGGTTGAAGTGAAAACGATGGTGCAGAAGGGACAGGTGCAGGCAAAGCTTCAACAACGAGAGAAGAGAACGCAAAACAAGCAAACGCAAAAGAACCGAACATTTCTGCTACGGATCTACTTTTTCGAAAAAGAGTGTGAGGAGTATGTCTTGATATAGGTCGTCGATTGTGTGACGTGGCTGCGGCTGTGGCTATTGGCAAGCTATTGAGCAGATTGTATCCTGGGAGACGTAGCAGAGTTGGAAAAGACCGTTGAGTTTCGCCGGTAGTGATCGTGAAGAGTGATAAACTCGAAAGAAAGGACGTGAGTAGCGTAAAGGCTTCTCACAGAGAGCACAAGTAAAGAATGACAGCACTAGGCCGGAGGAGAACTCGAACAGAATGTTGAAAGAAAGAATAGAGAGCCACAGGGGATTCTGGTCGCACTTATCGTGACCGTATACACGACCCCTGTGTAGATGGTTCCCCTGATACATAGAGCACTTACCGACTCAGACAACTGTTAAAGACCGTTTGAAACCGTGGTTGCCGCCTGGCTGACCAGTAAGGAATGCCGTTAGCCGCGTCTGCACGTCCAGGTCACATTCGACAGCTCCGTATATTTCACGGGAGCAGAGCCTTGCGCTCAAGCTTTGCCTGATCATCTCAGAAAAGTATTATCAGTGGATCCATTGACATGGCTGACTATGTGTTGGACAGCGGCGGAAAGAGGAAGAGGAAGTTTCAGAGTGATAGTTGAAACTTGGTCAGTGCTGAAGAACAGTGCTGGAGAACACTGCCAGCTCTTGCTGGCTCCACCGCTCACTCGGGCCGTTCAGGTTGGCCATGCATCTGGTATTTCTATTGGTCTGTCAGGTCGCGACTAAGAGAATCGCGTCGTCCAAAGGCGCTTGTCCCCACAAGCCGAATGCTCCTTGACATTGCAGATACTCTAAAGCGACACGAACTTTTCCGCAAAAGAACAGGTTTGGGCGCCTACGACGACTATAATTGATCACTTTTGGACTCACTCGCATGTGGATGTCGCGGCTGCGGATCCAAAGCGACGCATGGAGCAGTTCGACATCTTTGAGCTTGATCCACTCGGTGGGTGGCGCGTTCTTCATGGCCACGGCGCCATGATCTGTACGATTTGTGGCAGTGAGCTGGTCAAGGCGTATGGTAAGGGGGCGGAACATGGCATCTGACAAGTTCGCGATTGACTACATGTCACTGAGTTTTTCGTCTAGGCCTTTACTGACACAATTGTTGAATCGATCTACCGAGTGTGTATACGCAACACTGTCGTTGAGCAAGCTTGCATTCAAGGACTCATCTGGATCTAGAGTCTGATCCTGTCAAATTCCTGGCATGTGAGACAGCAGCGATCGACTTCTCAGGTCCTCCAATCTTTCCTAGGCAGACTTTATTTATCCAAATGCCTAAGGGCCTCGCTTTTGCCGCTTCTGCTAATCACATGTTTGCTTCTATCTCAACTTGGGCTACTGAAGATGGGTGTTTTTGGTCATCTGCCCTGGACAAGTTGCATGCTGAGACAGGCACACACAGACACTCGAGTCTTCTCTCTTCGTGACAGTGACAGTGACACGCTAATATTTGATCAAACAAACGCAGTGGTGCAGAGCGACGTCTGGCATGGGTTAACGAAGATGTCTGGCTCTTATCCGGCTCAAGGCGCTGCAGCTCCCAGGACGATGTTTTGTAGATCACATCCCCTCATCTTGCGGTCGTGACAAGCGTGCAGGAGAGACAATCAAGACATCTGTGATGTGTGATTCACGAACCGGGGTAAGCATCCAATCATGCATGCCATCGAGATAGAGAAAATCGAGACGGTTGTTCCAGGTCTCGAGAACGGAAGCAAACGTGAAAAGTGACACGACCCTACCTGTTCCGAGCTCGAACAAAGAGATGGTCGAGGTCATTGTAACAAGCGCACATGACCAAGAGGATGCTGGCTTGAGCGGGCGTCGAAGATAAACAGGGTGGATGCATGAAAAGAGTCGGGGGAGTTTGGAGCATTTCAACCGCGTTAGGCTGTTGTAGACGTGACCAATGAAGTGCAGCAGAGGTGCGCGTGTGGCAGCAGCATGCTAGATAAGACACTGTTGCAGGTGCTCAGAGACGGAGACGAAAGGCATCAAATATGATCATTTTGAACACCGCAGAACTTGGAGCAGTCCAGAGTTAAAAATAAACAGAGAGAAGCTGGTGCTCGAATGCAGGTCGACGGGTGGTAGAACGAAGGAGCGTCTTGTCGCGTCGGGGCACGGAAGCAGCGTCGAGTCTGCCGGAGCGCGACTGCCAAAGTCGGGGGATCTTGGCCCACCTTCCTCCTCCCCATCCCATGTGATCTTTCAACGTGACCTCGAATACTCCCTCTCCTAGTCTTTGGCTATCGCGACGATTAATATCACAAATTGTCCAGGCCTGACTGCGCCGCGCAGAGCTGAAGGATTTGTTTCTCCACATCTACTTTCTGATACCCAACTTGCTGGTGTTGTCTGTCGCGTTCTTGCAAGACTAAAGCGCCCGGCTTGCGAACTCGTGACTTGTCACGGGATCTTCAAACGACGTCGACTCTCGAACTTGGTGAGTGCCATATCCGCCTCGCTGTCCCGGCAATCGCACATCTAGTCAGACGTGCTCTTTACAGCCAATACGGCATGGCTCTCGAGCGGTATCGCTTGCTCGTCGTCGCTACGCCTGCGCGACTTCTTGCCTGCGCACGCGTCGCGACCTCGACCTCGTCATGGCGGAACAGATGCCAGCACGCGTCGTCGCGGTCGTTGCTAGAAGCTGTGGCCTTAGCATATACCGCTAGCCTGCCGGTTGCTCGAGGCCATTCGTGATCGTCTTGTGATTTACGCGTTACTGACTGAGCTTGTCGGCATAGTCTTCCTACCTTCGTACTCGAACGTGATCGCCAATATCCCAGGCCAGTCCAAATCGCAAAGCCAAGCAGCAGGCGCTAGTGATCTCTACGACAGAACGTGATCGAAAATAACATAACCACACTCGCCCAACATGGCGTCCCTGGCTCACAAGCGTAAGCGTGACTCGCTGGACCACGATGTGGGCCATGCTCCTGCGCCCAATGACTTCAAGGAATTCAGAGGCTCGCCGAACCCCCAAGTCGAGTACGAAACGCCCTTCTTGAACCACGAGAACGACATGCCGCCACATTTCGCCGATGCCTTGGTTCAACACAATGCCGGTGACCACGGCGTACATGACCACTCTCTACACGACCACAATGTCCACCCACAAGGTCCTACCAATGGACAGAGCGCTAGCGAGACGGCGAATGCTGCTCTACATTACTCCATGGGCGTACCACAGAACCATGACGAGTCTTTCCTAACACACAACGACGGCCACCGCGAGTCAAGCGCTGGCTTCTCCCTCGAGGCTGGTGCTGGTCAATCAAATCCCGAGTCGTATGGCGAGTTTTCTAGTCTCGAGCAGTTGAAAGAGAACGCACAACCTCAACAACAGCAGCAACAAGCTCCCCCACAGACTTCAGTCCTAGGCCCCACCGAGGGATCACCATCAGCAACCCCTTCGGGCCTTAGACCAGCCGTAGGCACCGATGAATGGCACAAAGTGCGCCGCGATAACCACAAAGAAGGTAAGTCATCGCTCCAGATCATCATGTCACTTTCCTTGTCGGCCGTCCTCTGATAATGAACACAGTCGAACGTCGTCGCCGCGAAACGATCAATGAGGGCATCAACGAGCTCGCTAAGATCGTGCCTGGTTGCGAAAAGAACAAGGGAAGCATTCTCCAGCGTGCGGTTCAGTTCATCACCCAGCTCAAGGAAAATGAATCACAAAACATCGAGAAGTGGACGCTGGAGAAGCTCCTGACCGAGCAAGCTATTGCTGAACTCAGCGGATCCTGCGATAGACTCAAGGCCGAGTTGCATCAAGTCTACAAAGAACAAGATGCCTGGAAAAGATGCGCTCAACGTGCTGGGCTGGAGCCTTCGGAGGAAGACCGCGCAAACGCTGCTGACAACCGCGATGACGATGCTTAGTATGCAATGGCAAGCGACAATTTACGCCCAAGTTCGGCTTCACGAGAACACATCATCACGATCGACCACGACTGAGGAATAGGGAAACCATGACACCATCTGGTTTCGGTCAGCGGGGCTGTTTTGTCCAAGCTATACACCCTTTCGACCCGTGCAACTGAGGGCTTTTCTCTTATTCTTTTCTTCACCAGACATCAGGTCAATCTACTGTGGGTTTCTATACGTTTCTTTGCATCGCTTCCGGACTTCTAATCGACGAGAGAGTAATGGACGACCAAGGGTCGCGGCGTTTATTTTACAGTGGAAAGGCGTCCTGGGAGGGTTTACATCTGCTGTTCGTGGTTTCTAGCTTACTTTCGTCCGATACCACTTGCTCGTATTACAACCCATTTCGACGACCGTCATCATCATCATCTTTTGCTGTGTTAATCTTCGCATGATTGCGTACGATTTTGCTGTGACGTCAAGACAAACTGGCTGCCCGAGCGACCCTGTTGCGGGCATATGAATCGACACACAACCGATGCACGTAGCTGTATGGTCTCCAGATCTTGTTGGCTGATATTGGACCATCAACCTGGAAGTACAAAGGCTTGAGAAAGGCCTAATCTAGCTTGCCTTTGTGTTTGAGATGGTGATTGCTCTCATAGACTCACTTCGAGTGGAATCGCTCCGATACTGCTTCAAGCTCGGGGAGTAGAATGTTGCTATGCATACCTACCAGCACTACAAGCATCGTATCACATCATATAGCTCTGCAATGCTGTACATAGCAATCAACGAATATCTTTCTGTCGCATCTTCTAAGTTCTAAAAGAATCACGTTCAATAGACAGCAAAATGCCAGAACTTCTGGTCGAATGCTGCGGACATCTCTCGGACTCGGTAAATGCGCTTACAGTCGGCAGTACTTGGCGATTTGTCGTCGCGACCCACCGCAGCATTTTCGATATCTTTTGCAGGACTCAACCCCCCAGATGGGGCATTTCAATCACAGAGCCAAGGATCCTGAGAGCAGCTTAAAGGGGAGGAGTCATGAGATAAGGTCTTTGACGAACAGGTGTTCAGCGAAACACCGTCGATCGGGATTGAGGCTCAAATGTCGAGTCTTGTCAATGTCCACATCCCGAAAACAATGACGAAGTCGACCTCCGAGTCCGAGAAAGCTGCTCCGAACCGGCCCGGTGCGTGGTGGCTAGCGATTCTCAGCAAGCGAGACCAATCCCGACAGTATCTACAAATCTAATGCAGGCCTTCACAGTTATTCAAACAGCATGGAGAACAAGAGCTTGCAATGGTATAGACAGAGAGTGCGACAATGCAGTAGAATCAAAAAGAGGTAACCTATCCCCTTATATATGTGCAGCAGCAAGATAACACGGTACTATCTCGGAGCAACTTTATCTATGGGAGGCGCCGTTTGTTTAGATTGCGAGAATGAAAAGCAAGGCAAAAGAAGAGGATACCAGGAGAAGACGAGAGAACCCCGAGCTTCGACCCGGGGACTCTGACACACGACGATGGGCAAAAATCTCCATCTCGAGGGCGCGCTGATGCGGTATGGCCATTCATCTTGCATTCAACCTGCTTCCACCATACAATATCTGCTTTTGGCCTGTTTGACGTTGGGTCTCTGTTGTTGAGATCAGAGAAGTACAGCTTGTACAGCGTGGATGCCTATCACTTTGTGGCCGAGAGAACACCCGTTTGGACGCGCTGGCCGCTTTGCCTCCTCTTGCACAGTGAGAGCAGGCATGCCGAATAGCTTGAGCGAGACGACTCTTGCTGTCACGCAGCCTCCCTCTGGAGTCTTGACTCCGGTCAATCCTTCAGAGTTTCCAGATGCTCAGTTTGGGGATCTCGAGAAGGGGCTGTCGGACAAGACGGAGGTTGATCTTCCTAGACAGGATGACCATGGTTGGCGACGGATTGTCCGTGGATTCACTCCATCGTATGTTTAGACTTATGTTTTCTGGGAGATGATGGCTGACTGATATTGCAACAGTATGTTTTCCATAACCATGGGTACTGGTGTTGTGGCGATCTTACTGCATCAAATGCCATATAACAGCAGTTGGACAAATTACCCATGCTATATCGTGTTCGGACTGAACGTCCTGATCTTCGTTAGCGCTCTACTGATATCAATCTTGCGGTATACTCTATGGCCTGAGTTGTGGCCGGCGATGATCAATCATCCAACACATTCTCTGTTCTTGGGATGTTTCCCAATGGGCCTTGGAACCATTGTCAATCTGATTGTATTGGTCTGCGTTCCAGCATGGGGTCCTTGGGCGGCGACAATGGCGTGGGCTCTGTGGTGGATTGATGCTGCTCTTGCGGTAACCATCTGCTGTTCAGTCGCATTTCTGATGTATGTTGCCAACTTTGACTTTAAGTCATGAATGCTCCTGACTGACACTTCACCTTCTAGGATATCTGTTCATGAAGTATCTCCTGAGAAGCTGACTGCCGCATGCTTACTACCCGCTGTCAGTTGTGTCGTTGCTGCATCAACTGGTGGTCAAGTCGCACAGATGGAGGCTCTCGAGGCCCATGAGGCACTCTGGACGTTGCTTACCTGCTATTGCTGCTGGGCAATTGGATTCTTCGTCGGGTTGATGATTCTGTGCATCTACTTTTACAGACTTTTGCTGTTCAAACTTCCTTCTCAGGAAGTCGTTGTCAGTGTGTTCCTGTCTTTAGGTCCTCTTGGACAAGGAAGCTTTGGGTGAGTGCTCCTTCCATTGTCAAACTGAAGACCGACACTGATCTTCATTCAGAATCATGCAATGCGGAAAGGCTGCAAAGATGATTTTTCCAAGACTCACCGTCCTGCCATCGGAGGCTGGTACCATACTTTACGTTATGGGCATCATAATGGGTCTTATCATCTGGGCCATGGCCATTCCGTGGATGTGCTTCGCTGTGGGATCTGTTCTGCGTTTGAAGATGAGGTTCCCGTTCAACATTGGCTGGTGGGCCTTTTTGTATCCAGTTGGTATGTTTGCTGTATCGGTGACTATGCTTGTAGCTAGCATGCTGACATGCAACTTTCCAGGTGGAGTAGCTTCAGCAACTATCACGCTGGGTGCAGAGCTTGAATCTGCATTCTTCCGTGTGGTTGCAGAGGTACTTACTGCTATAATTGTCCTCGTTTGGGTCATCTGCTTTGCAAGAACCATCCGAGGAGCCTTTTCTGGCGAGTTATTCCCCAAGCCAGGCGTTTGTGAACTTCGTCCAGACTCTGGAGCAAAGGTAAGGATACCCATCGTCCGACGCTGTAAGACAAGTAGAGCAAGATACTGACGATGAACGAACAGACTCCCTGAGACATGCTGCAAAGAAACAAACAAAGGCAACAACAATCGACTACGAGCCGCCTCAGGCACGCGAACAGAGCGTCTCACATCTTTATGCGACTCTTGATTGACTTGAATGATTGCGGCTCGGTCGTATGGCATGTTCAAAATGCGGAGTCGTCCCGCAATAGCCGACGAACGCAACGCAAGTGATCTCGCCTCTTCCCAGAGTGTTCTTCCGATTCGAACGACCACTGGAGTTAACGACACACCGATCTATCCGAAGCTCTCTATCTGCAACAGCGATATAAAGATGTCCGTCGTGGCGACGCTCTACTTTAAACACTTCTCAACACGTCCAGCCGCTTAGCAGACGACGCCCAAAACACTTCACAGTCTGGATTTAAGCCTGCAACTACTTTTTCAACGCATCCTTCTTCAGGATTTAAACAGTCGCACACCGTCGCAAAAGTGGTGAGCAGGATTTTACGACTTACGAAAAAACCACATCTGTTATCTTCGACACTTCGAGATCGCCGTTGCGAGGTTATGATGAGGCTATGATGAGTACCTGACGCGCTGCGCCTGCGATACCCCACACATCCACTCTCTCATTTTCTGATATTCGGACTTTGCCCGGGGAACCAGATGACGATTATTGCCTTTGCTTTGAGCATCTGTTCCTCTCAGTCCTTGTTGATCTCTTGCATCGTTCTCCATTTTTTCGAGCATGCGCGTGATACCCCCCACTCCCCAGAAATCATTATATAGATTAGACTAGAACATTAGACCCATCTCTCCTCCAGCACATATAGATTAGAGAGATATATTATACCCCGTTCACCACATGACCAAACCACTTCTCGCTTCTGTAGCATGCACTTTCCCGAACCAGAGTGAACCAGCCTCAAAAAGTCTATATCCCACGAGCAGGGAACAACGGCAAACGACAAAACAAAGTTTGTGATACCAAGACTCTCGAGGCTGAGTGAGGCTTACGTGACAGCTCCACTGTGGTGTCCACAAGCTGCCATGCTGATGCGGGCCCAGGCATACCCCAGATCCACATCCCTGAAGACAAGAGCACGAGGCGAAGGGCCATATGACCTTCACGGCGGATCGCACCGTCCCCGCTTATACCATTTACGCCCTAGAGAGTCTTGAATTCAGGGATATCTCACCCAGTCTCTTGGGAAAGCGGACGCGAAACCGAAGAAGGAGCGCAGCTGCCCAGTACCTCAAGACTAGCATTCCAAAGAAAGCCTCGAAGAAACGATGAGGAGGTAGACCAGCCACTCAGACATAGCGTTCTCGCGAGATTATAGTCAACGAATGTTGACTCAACATTGTTCTTGACTCGACACGTCGCACAGGAGACACTACGGACGACAGGCAAGCAATCTATGAACTATTCCAGGGCAGGAAGGCGCACGAACAGCGGGAAAGAATGGCCAGGACATGCGATTTCCAAAAAACCCACAAGCGAACGTTCGACCAGGTCCTTGGATCGCCCGATATGCAAGACAAGATGGCGAAATAACAAAAGGCCGTTGCGATGAGACTAGCCAGTAAGGCAGAGAAGGGAGAAGGGAGGGAAGGAAAGCAGAAACAGACCACGACCAAAAAAGGAAACGAAGCCATGTATCTGTTCGGCCAAACCAGTTGCTGTTTAAACCACTTTCTAACAAAAAGTACAGTGCGCACGCAAAACGGTGGCAGCGTGGACCTGGTGAACCTAGAACATTGGCGGACGAGTTCGGCTAAGTAGTAGATCCACTGGATGTTCGGCGGTCCCAGGTCCGCCTCTGGGCATATCAACTAAAGAATTGCATGAACGGCTTTCGAACTACTGTGACAATGATCGAGCACATTGTGGTGTCGCTGTCATTTCCCCCTAGTAGGTACGTACGGTGAGCATGTAGAGCAGGTATATGTCATGATGAGGAAGAGATACATGACTCGTGTTGGACACGGCTGAGTATGCAGAGTAGTGGCTATCGACATCCGGGTAATCGCAAAATAGATCCGGGACGGATCGGCTATGTATACGTATCCTGTATGCTGGGTTTATGTACAAGAGAAGTCTAGTATCAAAGAGTTAGTGCACCTGAATAAGGAGATACGTTCGGTCCAGGAGAGGCTGGCCAGATTGATTCATGGTCAGATGGGTTCAGCTCTGGTCAGGACAGGTTGGCAACACTTGGATTCTCATCCGGGAAACGGATGGTCCTGTTCAGAGGTGCAGGTGAGTGCGAGCCGGCGGGCGTGACGGCGCCGGCGCGGTCTGCTGTAGGGGTAGCGCCAAGTGGAGACTCGCGGTCAGAGTCTTTGGCGATTGTTTTACCAAGAGGGCGAGGATTCGAGGGCTCAGAGATGTTCCGGTTGGTAATGTCGTTTGACGGTGCTGAAGCGTTCTTGGTCTGCTGATGTCCTCGGTGCAGGTCCGAGACCATACTTCTGCCTATGCGATAGAACGAACGGGGTAGCGATGAACTGCTACCCGTGTCTTCTCTGTAGCGACGGAACCGACTGGCCAGAGCTGAACTCCCAGACATGGTTTCCTCGCCGATGGGTGTAGGCTCGTCCGTCGATCTACGAGAGATGCGTTCAGTTGAAACCGCGGCCGAGATAGTCCGTGGGAGATAGAAACCGAGTTTCCCAAGTGGGATGCTGATACCATGTACAACCTATAATGCATCAATTAACGATTCGACAGCGACAGTTGTACCACTTACGATGCTGCAGATGGCCAAGAACCAAATCACCACCAGCATAATTTCCGACAAGTGTTCTGCATCTTCTCGAACAACGCCATCTCGCTTGATGCCGCGGAGAAATTCACGACTGATGTACAGGTAGAAGACTGCACTGACTCCAATGGGGCCGAAAAAGCCGACAACGAGCGCCTGGCGCGTCTCTTCAATCTGGTGAATCTTCTTGTGCATAGCGTAGACGATGGGGAGTCGGCGAAGGAGCAAGACCAATATACCAAGTGGTATGAGTCGGTAGATCGGAATAACATCGTTGTGCACAAACTTGTTCCATGGCGTGACCGCTCCAAACCATATGAAGATCGAGACGTTGAGCAGCATGTCAATGGTCGGTTGCAGAGAGTCATCGAGGGTCTCCAAGCGAAACCAGTCGCTGTCACCGGTTAGCATAACTGTCATCGAGTCAAACGGAAAAACTCACTCCCAGGTAAAGACGTTGCCAGCAATGAAGCAAGCGAGCACATCGTCAGAGCCAATCATGCCCACAGTACCAACAATGAAGAGCTGTCAAAGTCAGTTTTGAGTACGAGGGGATGGTTGGATTGACTGACAGCAAGAGTGATGGCGAAGACAAGGAAGCTTTCCCTATCCACATATCTCTTCTCTTCTGCCCAGTGGAGAAGTTCTTTTGCGAGATATCCAACGACTGCCCCATAAACGACACTGAGAAGGATTGTATAGCCCCAAGTCTCACCAAACCACAGGCCGATCGCTTTCGAGGCACCATGATGACCTGCCAGTTCGGGATGACCAAGATACTTGATCAGGTACAAAGGTAGAAACAAGAAGGGATAGCCAAGACCGTCATTTGCTCCAGACTCGGCGATGATGATTCTTTGGAGTTCTCTAGGAATGTTCTTGTCGGCGAATTTGCCTTTGACAATACTGTTACTCAGCACTGGATCAGTAGGGGTGACACAAGCTCCCACAGCGAGCGCAAATAGGAAGTTGATATCGGGTACCAAGGCCCAAACAAGCAGGCTGGTCACTATCCACATGACACACATGCCTGGGCCCTGTTGTTTACTTAGCGCACAGTCTGTCACACGATTAGAGATTGCAATCAACATACTAAAAGCAATGACAGAGGTCTCCATTCTTGCTTGAGATATTTGCTAGGTAGCTGAACGCCAGCCAGAACCAACTGCACACCCAAGACCAGTCTAGTGAAGTAGAGCGTTATTGTCTCGAGGTCTTCCTCGTTTCCTTGAGCATAATCAAGTGGACGGACAAGGTTGGCTGCATGTGGTGAGAAGACGACGCCTCCGACCAGGGAAATTACTGGGAGGGTGGTCAACACGAGATATGCAGTAACGAGAATGTGCTCAATACTTACGAGCCTCGGACAAGTAGTACTTTTCCTTGAGCAGGTACGACACCAAGCCGAAGAGGGTAATGAAGCCTCCGAGCGTAGCGCAGACAATGTTGAAATTGACTACCGATAGAGTAGGCATATTTTACTGCTTCCGATACGCGTCTAGGCAATATTAGGTGTGAGTTCGAAAGTCCAAGGATGCAGAAGCATTTGTGTCGTCGGTGTAACAAAGGCAGGCGGCGAAAGATGACGGTTCGTCATTGCGCCAAGGCGCGGACACGGCGCTCCGTAAAGTTACAGTACCTACTCCGTACAGTTGTTTGAAAAGCATACTTGGGTTGCAAGGCATCACACACAAGCCCTTTGAGTTTCGGTGTTTGTCCAATTTATTGAGCTCAAGCTCAGTGCATACCAAGCTTGGCTAGTCATGTACTCGTGTACACCGAGCATCGTTTGGAGTAGCCGTTAGGACGTGGAGCCCGAGGATACCCTTGTTCATTGTACCTGCACGAATCCTTGAAACCAGCCCGTTATGAAATAGAACGCAACTGAGACAAGATGACCTTCATTGTGTAATATGAATTTTTGTAGCTGGATGCTGACCAACATTGACGAAGCCCGTTCACCTGGATCCTTGAACCATTCTTCGAATACTCCGAGCCCATCCCAATAGTCGTACAGGAGCCACGCAATGCACCTCGAAAATGCCCACCCAAATTGTGTATGCTTTGACAATAGAAAAAAAAAAAAGAAAAC
>Ga0268251_10000326_pt1 | contig 15674 bp, 14 predicted proteins | sample AgamicAsMae_FD_200527 | JGI IMG/M metagenome (GOLD analysis project Ga0268251, IMG submission 200527) | Agave microbial communities from Guanajuato, Mexico - As.Ma.e (v2) (version 2) | ecosystem: Host-associated > Plants > Phyllosphere > Phylloplane/Leaf | place: Guanajuato, Mexico | collected...
CCTATGAACCATTCAGGTCACAGGTGGCTGACTTTCATCGTCGCCGCTCAAACACTATGTCTTTACCAGAGCGGTCGTGTTGCGTACGAATGCGATGACGTCGATGATTCATCCCTTGGGTGTCTCAATATGGCTCTCGGCACAGAAAACAATGATGAGGCTAAGAAATGACGGGCGAACGATTGAGATTGGCAGTCCACAGGTAGTGTTAACGGAGTACTGCTGTTGGTTTGGGTTGTTCGACCTCCAATACTGTACCTATTATCAATACAGGGTCGTCGCACATGACTTCACTCAACTCCCCTTCCCCTTCCGGCACGCGGCAGAGTACCGACAACCTCCTTGAACAACATGGATGCCATCTCGAGGACAACAATACAGTGTGCTGGAATGATGATAGCAAAGACCACCCAAGAAATTGGGGACCGGTCGCAAAATGCTACACCACCATCATCATCTGCTGGGTCGAGTTATACATGACTGGTATCAGTTCGGCAGGAGTGAGTTTTGTCCTGCTCTGTTGCCTCGATGTATCCAACTGACTTAATTATTAGACTGCAGCATCTGATTCTGCTAGAGAGGAATACCACATGAGTAGGACTCTCGGAGTCTTCGCCTTCGTCACCATGTACTTGCTCGGCCAGACTCTTGGAGGCATCATTTGCTCCCCGATATCAGAAACCTTTGGTCGACGTACTCTGTACATTGTTTCCTCGGCCGTGTTCTGTATCTTCTCGGTCATCACAGCAGCTGTGCCTTCGTCCATCGCGGTATACTTTGGTCGCTTCTTCCAAGGTATCGCCGCTGCTGTGCCTGCTTGTGTAGCGTTTGGCAGTATCGAAGACATGTGGGGTGCTCAGATCAGGTAAGTCAACCTTGCATGCAGTGTAAGTATTCTTACTAACCGAGTGACAACAGGATCTGGGTCGTATACTGGTACACTGTCTCTGGCTTTGTCGGCCTCGTGCTAGGTCCTATCTACTCATCATACATCACCCATTACTACGGCTGGCGAGTAGTCTTCTACATCTCCGCCATCGTAGCCGCCATCTCCACCGTCCTATCCTTCTTCATGAAAGAGACCAAAGCCGAACAACTCCTACAACACAAGGTGGACGCCATCCACTCCGAAATCGGTCGCGATGACCTGAACGGACCCTCTTCCTCAGGCTTCTCCTTCAAATCCTTTGTCAAAGACTCACTCTTCCGCCCTCTGGTCTTTTTAGTCACAGAACCCATCGTCTTCTTCTGCTCTGCCCTCTGCGCCATCGCATTCGGTCTCATCTACGGTTTAACAGAAGGCCTTACAGTCTCCTACACCAACCCACCCTTCGACCGCACCTTTTCCCAAACCTCGTCCTCCTTGTCCTTCATCGCCATCCTCATCGGTATTCTCCTCGATATCCTGCCTCGCTTCTACGACGACCACCTTTTCAAGAAATTCCGCGCACAAAAACGTCGCGTTCTCCCCGAGACGAAAATTCGATCCTTCGCTATTGCTTGTCCTGCTCTCGCTATCGGCCTGTGGATTTTCGCTTGGACGATTCCACCTAGAGTCACTAATGTACATTGGATATTCTCCATGATCGGTTTGGCTTGCGTCGGGTTCGCAACCGCTGATTTCAGTTACGTGCTTTTTGGCTACTGCACTGATACCTATGGCCCCATGGCTGCCTCTGCAGTTTCCTCTCTGAGCACTTGTCGCACTATTGCAGCAGCAGTGTTTCCTCTGTTTGCATATCAGATGTTTTCAGGCTTGGGGGCGAATGTAGCGGCGAGTATATTGGCGGCAGTAGCGACGTTATTTGCATTTACGCCGATTTTATTTTTAAAGTATGGAAGGATGTTGAGGAAGAAGAGTAAAGTTGCTGCGGAGGATGAGGATTGCTTGGTGGAGGAGAATAAGCATATGCAGGATGAGAAGAGCAGTGAAGCGGAGAAGGAGAAGAAGACGCAAGATGTTTGATTTTGATCAATTGCATCTTTTGATATTGGCGATACTCGGTCTCAGGGGTTTGCTTTTACACATTTTATGATTTGCTGATAGATGGTTAATTCTCATGATATTTTGGGTTAGGATGACAACAAAATTTATCTACAGACTCTTCTTCCCCTACAGCTTCCACGCTCCTCTCTGAAGAGCCTGGGCATTTCGAAGCGTAGTCACGCCGACTAAACTTACTCGCACTTGCTCAGTTCTGTTTTGATATAATATTCATTATTGGGACACAAACTATCGAAACTCCTAGCCATGCGCATCAACCCTGTCGACCATGTCTTCATCAAACTCGTAAACGCCTATAGACACCGACTGATCCTATTCTCTTCGTCTCATCATCCCTTGATTGCCTGTTGTAGAGCTCTCTTGGCTTCCTCATTTTCGGGGTTCAAGTTACCCTTAGCAGGCCCCATAACACAGACACCATCGCTCGAGAAGCGCGAAGCATGGACAGGACAATCCCAACTAGCTTCAGCGTGGTTCCAGCAAACGACTCCTTTCATGTGAGGGCATAGTGCCGACATCTTGCGAACTTCACCGCTCTCTGTCTTGTACACGGCGATGGGCTTGCTGGTCTTGGGGTTAAGCACACCTCCAGTTCCGGGAAGCAAGTCCTCAATGTCGTTGATGTCTGACTGTAGCAGACGCTTGTACTGGCTATTGATCTGAAGGTCGTGCGTAATCATCTCCTTGGCTGACTTGACGATGCTGGCCTTGCGCGAGGGATCATACAGGGATGCCCATGCATTCTCTTGGCCGGTGATCTGGTCTGCGATGATACGACCGGCCATGACACCGTGGGTTAGGCCGTTCCCCGAGTCACCAGTAACGATGTATGTGTGCTTAGTTCCGGGGTCAAGACCGATGAAGGCAACAGCGTCGACAGGCTCGAAGATCTGACCGCTCCATTTGTAGTCGGTCGAGCCAACCTGGGTGAAGCGCTCACGAGTCCATCTCTCCAGTTCCTCGTAGTTGACCTTCTCGTTCTCGTGTTGGCCAACCTTGTGATCACAACCTCCAATGACCAAGTAGTCGTCCCTCTCATCACACTCGGTGAATCTGATGTACTTGTAGGCGTCGGCAGTGTCGTAGATAAGGGCATCCTCGTATGAGCCCTTGGGGATGCGCACGGCGATACAATAGGTACGGTAGTACTCCATCTCGGCGACGACACTGAGTTTTTGTAGAGGTACACAAGTGGCCATGACGACGTCCTTGCAGGTGATGGTGTTGCCTTCCTCGGTGGAGACCTTGACCTCCTTGGATCCCATGCCCATGATTTCGATACCCTTCTCCTGGCACTCCATCATGCGGGTGCGTGTGTAGCAGCTGAAGTTGGGCTGCTGGGAGAGCCACTTCAATACGCCGAGAAGGTACTTCGTGGGATGGAAAGTGCCCTGGTTGTAGAAGACAGCAGCATCACGCTGGTCGATCTGACCGTTCCATCCCTTGATAGCGTAGCCCTCCTTCCACTCTGCGTCCATGCCGAGTGTCTTGGAGTAGGCAATCTCTTCCTTGAGCATCTTGACATCTTCTTCGTGATGCTTGTCACCGCGAGGGTACTGCGAAACGTTGTAGCCGGGAAGGTTGCGGTACTCGCACTCGATGCCCAGCTCTCGCGAGATCTCGCCGACACGCTTGATGGCCCAGTCATGACTCTCGAAGTGCATGACGGCGCCCTTGTCTCCGTGCTTGGACTTGACTTCTGTGTAGCCATCGTCGATATCGCTTGCCAAGTGACCAGAGGTACGTCCAGTTTCTCCGGAGATGATGTCGCGGGCCTCGATCATGACGACCTGAACACCCTTCTTAACAAGTTCGTAGGCGGTTGAGACACCTGAGATGCCACTGCCAATGACACAGACATCTGTTTCGAGATCTTTGTTGAGACTAGGGTACTTGGGGTAGTTGCTGTAAGGCTCGGTGTGGACCCAGACGGCATCGGTAGAGCCCGAGGTCCTCATGAATTGTTCAGGCGATGCCGTGACCATGGTGGTTTTGTGACCGGTTGCCATATTTGCGCGTCTGATTGTCGTGCAAGTGAACTTGACTGTGAAGCGAGCGTTGAATAGATTGGCTCGTAGTGTGTTGCTAAGTAGAGATGGTGGTAAGAAAGGCATGAGACGTCTGCCTTTTTGCAACGAAGCAGTTGATGTCGAGAAGAGAGACTGAAGGACGAAGGAGGCTCAAAGAAGGAAGTGAAGTGGAAGTGCTGCCGCTCCTCCTTTTGATGTATTGAGCAAGAGGGTGTCAAGGTGGATCAGCTAGCTGCTGACCATGTTTTGATGCTCTTCACTAGCTCTAAACAAGCAAAGGGGATGCCACAACCCCGTGCGGGGGACCTATACTGTCATCACCAAGTGGTCATATTGATGCAACTGTTTCGTGTCTTGTGTCTCTCTACCGTGTGCATGACCGCTTCACTTTTTCACCGATCTGGCTCTTCATGACGAACTTCTGGCAGCTGATACACGTCTTCAACTGTCAACGCCGTATATTATCAGTACAATTGCTCTCCTTTAAGCCGAGTTGCTGGAGAAATGGCAGTCTCGAAAGAGGTGGATTATTTGCAGCATGTTCCGTGGTAGATCCCTGTTGTTTGGACGTGTTTAGAAGTCAGCATCACAACGCCGTCATCACCAATTTAATGGGTTTTCATTGGTGCTTGGCCATACTGTGATGCGTTGATGACCATAATCAGCTTGTCCAGTTCCTGATACCAATAGGAGAATTACCAAATAGGTACTGTGGATGAGGAGCAGCTAAGCACTTTGAGACTGAAGTGATTGCGGGCCGACATGAGCAGCGGGGCTTGTGGTCGCGAGTCGATACGAGGTACGAAGGCTTCAAAGAGGTTTACACGCACAATTGTACCTATCGAGATGCATAACATGATCTTTTCAATATGTCTATGGAACTCGAGAACCACAATTCATGATACACCAGTCATGATGGCGTTGTTCGATAGTGCGGTTCATGCTTAGACTACATGTCTTGTGTGAGAGATGTAAAGCGTCCTGCTTTAACCGTGGAGAAGAAAGTTGCTGACCTGCTCACAATCGTGCACATCGTCGACGAACGATAAGCGAGAAACAACCTACATGATTACCACATCTATATGGTAGTATCGACAAGCTAAGAAGCACCACGTCGCTGTACATCTCGCACTGCTCTGTCGAATCACAAGAGGTGGTATAACATACAAGAGAACAGGGTCACCAGAGCCACACAGAAAAAGAAGCAATAAAATCAAAATAATACACTTTGTCTGAATATTACCCAAGCTAATCGAGAGCAAAACCCAACCCACCATGTCCTTCATTGCTCTCCAATGAGCATACTAAAATACACATCCAGTTGTAGGAAGAATTAGTGCCAGACTATTCTCCTATCCACGACCCCTTTCCCAGAAGAGGAAAGAAGAGATTAGAGATAGGAAAAACAATAGAACAAAAGAGACAAAAGGAAAAGAAAAATCAGACAAAGAGTTTGCCGGTCTCGAATTCGTGTACTATCTTTTCGCATTCTCGAGAGATTCCAAACAGTTTCATTTCCTCCTTTTCTCGTTCGTGCTCAAAAAGACGAGGGAAAATGACAAAAGCAGAAGTGCAGCAGATGGGCGGAGAAAAAGGAAAGACTAGACTTGATGCAATTTCGACAAAAATCAGTGCGTTGCTTCTCGGCTTGGTGTGAATGACCTTGTAAGCCATGCTGGAAGCCAATAATGGTAGGATATGTTCTTTTTGAAAGGGGTCTACTTTCGTAGCGGTCGTTGTTGTCATTCGTCATTGACTTCATCAAGGCAGTCGAGAGACCGAAGAAGACATGAGACACTGTCGTCTCGTCTGCCCATGCCGTGGTAGCTTGTTCATCGTTCTTAAAATCGGTTCGAGTTGCAAGCATCATACTCATGAGGGTGTACAGTTGCCGTTACGTGTCATAGGAAATGAGTGATTTACTCGACAGTGATCTCGACACCGGACTGTTGTGACAGTTCATCACTGCCACGAGCCATGTGACCATTGCGACGAGGGAAGCCGGAGCCACGCTCGGGCATAGGGCCGCGGGGCTGGCGGGAGGGTGCACCTTGGTTGCGGTCGCGGGGCTGCTCATCGTAGCCGGTGTTGTTGGTGCTGAAAGAGCGGTGGCCACCGATAGGTCCTGGGTTAGATTCGCGATCCCAAGACATCATACCGCGAAGGCCACGAGGGCTGCTGGCGAAACCAGCAGGGCCGCCAATGTTCATGTTTCCGAGTCCATTGACGAGCATGCTCTCATCTCCACGGGTACCAATAGGTGCGGCGGTACCAGTAGGGGTGATAGCAGGAGTACCACCGTTCTCGCGAGCGTATTCGGCGAAGCGAGAGACATTGTTGCCAAGAGTGGCAGGGAAACTAGCGGTAGAAGGCACAGGAGAAGGAGTGTAAGAGCGCAAGTCAGCGAAAGACTTGGCAGCACGGAGGTTGGGACCTGCGGCAAGGGTGCTGGGGGCGTCCTGGAAGCCGGCAAGGTAACCGGATTGTTGGTGGCGGATTCCAGTAGGGTTGTAGAAAGCATCTTGGTTGCGGACATCGGTGAAATCGGTGGTCGCAGCGCGGTTGAGGCCTCTTCTCTGAGTCTCTCCCTGCTGAATGGCCTGGATCTGAGGCATAGGAGGGCTGAGTCTCTGGCGGGGAGCTTCTTTGTAGACATGGACAGCGCGCTGGTCAGCCTGTCCCTTGGAGATGTGAGCAAGACCCATGTGATGAGAAATAGTGTGGATGACACGTCTCTGGGGAGGGCTCAGATTGGAGGGGAAGATGAACAGATCTCTGTTCTTGTCCTCCTTAAAGATGAGCAGATCCGAGTAAACCTTGAGGGTGTCGGGGTTGTTAAGATCGACAGCAAGTCCAACATTTCCAGCCGACACAGGCGACGGGGAGGCGGGAGGCAAGTGGCCGGTAAGCGAGGACATGGATGTCTGGGTCTGCAGAGTCTGGGATGCCATAGGGCGGTGCTGCTCCTCGAGCTGTCCGCGACGCTCACGCTTCTCTCTTTCGATTCTCTCGCGCTCGGCCGCAGGGAGCATCTTCTTGTACTCAACTCTCAGCTTTCTGCCCTGGAGCTCAAAGTGGTTCATAGCGTCGATGACGGCGGCCGTCTCATCGGGCGAGGTGAAGTTGGCGAAAGCCAATCCACGGAAAACACCATTGTCGAAATGGTAGTTGAAGGCGTAGGGGAGGGGAAGGCCCATGTCAGTCATCAACTGAACCAGCTGCTCTTTCTTGACGGCAAATGGAATGTTCTTGATGACGATAGCAGTAGGGATGAGCTCCTCGTCGGGCTCAGATCCAAGCTGATCCGATCTGATCGAGGGAGCACCGAGGACACCTCCACCGAGACCAAGGTATGGGGAGACTTGGGGCATAGGTTGAGGCTGATCGAGCCAGGCCTGTCCACCAGCGTTAGTCAGACCCAAACCATATTGATGCGAAGGCGCGGCGGAGCTTACAGAGGGGAGTCCGTTTCTTGGGGCCTGTTGCTGCGGGCCACGTCTGCGCTGGGAAGCACCCAAAGCACCGATGGGGTTGTTGTTTCCTCCAAAGGCGGCGCTGTTCCAGTTCTGAGCACCCATGTCGTATCCACCGTAGTTTTGGTTCATGTTCTGGTTCATGTTTTGGTGCATGTTGGGAGGAGCGCCCATTCTGTCATTGTAGCGAGGAGCATCGAAACGTTGCTGCTGCTGCTGCTGCTGGTGCTGATCATCGGAGCCATAGAGACCCGAGGGCAGATGAGCATACGAGTCGAATTGGCGCGACGACTGGCGGTGCAGCTGAGGCTGGTGACGCTGCGCATGGGGAGAGCGACTCGCAGGCGGGTTGTCGTAATACATGTCGGGTTGCTGAAGACTCATGATGTCGACAGATAGACGAGATCGAAGGAAGAGAATTCGACGGAAAAGAGTTTAGAGTTGTCGGGGGGACGTGATGTCAAAAGCGTTTAGGCAGAGCAAAGTGACCGAGACGTGTGACCCGGCTAGTGGGCGGGATTGCAACGGCAGCAACGGGATGCCTGATGAATTACAGGACAGGCAGCGTAGACAGGGCTGGAATGCACGTAGGCACAGAGGGCAGCTGGCAGCTCGCGAGGGCGTCGAGAGCAGCGGACGGCTTTTTCGAAGACAACAGCCGGGCGTCGTGGTGGCTGTAGCTGGCCAAGTCTTGATTTCTTTGTCGTCAGTCGTTTTTTCGTGGCGGGGCGTGATCTCATAAGCCCGTGGATTCAGACCAGAAGCGCGAGAACAATGCAGGGGGAGCCGCTACCAAACCAGCAGTCGACGATAAGATGAGGAGCAGGTTTTGAAGGGTTGGAGAAGGGGGAGAGAGAAGGTCGTCTTCGAGAGAGGATTTTGCGATGGCCGCCGAAGGTCGATGTGGGTACTTTGTAGCTTGGCGCTATGATGATGCAGCAGCAGCAGCAAGCAAAACAGCCTTGTGTCGTCTTGCGAGTCCTCTGCCTTCGGAAGCCGTTGAACCCTCGAGTCAGATAGCACACGCTGCGTAACAACTAAATCCTCGACGCATATGATGCTGAAACAGATCAACAAGCATCTACCATCGCCGCACTGTATGCCTCTCTTTATATACCAATACTTTCTACATATGCGGACCCCTGCTCGAGACAGAGAATTTCACCAGCTCTGCACTTTGTCCGCCGTCAGCGGAGCACATTCGCTCACCAGAACAGTGTCGCAGAGAGGTCCGCGCCCGCTCTCGCTGAGCATCCATAGAGGGCCACCATGCTGGTCGACCCTGAGTCCTGCCCACCGACTCTAAAACAGGGCGCCGGACCCCACCCGGTAGTGCTGTCGATTTTCGTCTCCATACACATGCCATCATGCATTCCGTCGCACTCTAACGCCGGTGACCTGTCTTTTGTATTCCGTTGTTGTCCCTCTTGGCTACTTTGCATCGTGACCAGTCGAGCCCAGTTGGCCCGTCAGCTCCCAAGCAATCTCGAAGCCTGCCTCGCTGCAGCACGCCGGCAGCTGATCTCAAAGCCCCTGCGCTAAAGCCTCGTATGGGCGTATGCTTTGGCCTTCTATGTGCTTCTTTCAACTCTTGACACGCCGGCCACGAAAAGGTCCTTGACCTTCAGCACCCGCCTAGCTATTGTTTTTGGCCGTCGTTCTTCCGCTTCTTCCGCGCTGCTCCTGTTAATCAACGAGCGAATGATAATATCGCGCAGGAAAGAAAAGTAAAGTGAACTCTAGTTGATTACCTAGTATGCTATGGACCGCTGTAGGCTTGATGCCATGGACCGGACCACATGTCGACGTTCGCGCTTCAACCGCCAGGGTATTTTCCAGCATCTGTGCTGCTGACTCTGGAAATCCTTCGGACCTCAACTCACTCTTCTAGAACGCCGTTTCATCATTTTTCCTATCAATGACAGGTCGAGATATGTCGGCTATGACCCTCACCTGTTGCTTGCATTATACGGCAAGCGGGCCGTACCCTTTGCATCCTCCCCGTGTGCAAAGGTTTGTAACGCTGCTACCTATCAAAATGCACAGTGTTCTCAAGAACTGGATCGAATCCATCGAGATACAGTGTTCTTTAATGCTCTCTTTGGATCCATTCTCATTCTAGAGATCATTGTGCCTTTTTATGGCGAGCGTTATGTTCTATATCTTAATAGGAGAGAGGAGCGTAGGGGACTGAAGTTACAAAGTTTAGCACTCGGGGAGGATGCAAGTGCAACATGGATTCTTAACGTCGCTCCGAATTTTGACATCAAGAACTTGTTTCGAGAGACGATGCGCTGTGACCGTGACTTCTCAATCAGAGTCGGTGCAGCAAGAGATGTGGTTGTAAATCTTTGCCGAGCATGCTGCGCTAAGCTGCCTCTACTGAATCCTTCCGTCCACTCGGGACTTCTCTCAATCTATCCAGCAAATGAAGTCACTTGTGCGGAGACTTCTCGAAGATTATCATCAGCCTTGCCGATACCTCAGAGGAGATTAATCATCATCAAGCAACCTCAAAATTGAGGGTTCGCTTCTTGAAGATAATCATCATCGGTGCCCGCTGTCTCAATGTCGAACTCGCATGGACGTTGGAAAATGCTGTCAAGAGTGATAGATTGTTGCAGTGCAGGAGCATGAGCATGATGCATGTGAGCCGCGCGCATCTGCACAAAGTATCCCTCCTTGCAGCACATACGCTGTGCTGGCCAAAGAAAACCCTCCATCTACCGCCTGCAAGGCATGAGATTGTGCCTTCCAGAGCCCATGCAGCATCAATCGGTCATGTGACCACTAGCTGTCCTTGGTGTCGCCCTTGTTCCTGACCTTTTCCGCTCATCACTACGGTACACGCAATCGATGATTCGTTCGTGTACCTCTCTTGCAGCAAAGCCAGCTCATGTCGATCGACACACGGTCGAGAGCATGGTGTGTTTAATGTCCGCTTCGACGATTGCAGCCCAACCTGGTGAGTCTTGTGCATTGCATCTACATGAACAGCCGGCATAATGATATCTGATCTTCATGGAAGCTTAAGGAAATTGACCATTCCGAAAATGATATCATTCCAATATGATACAGAAGTTGTTTCTCGTGCGGCCCGGAGCAACTTCGTCTTTTCGAAACCTGTGCCGTTTCTCTGATCCCTTGCCCTGGTAACGCCACAAGAAATAGATGAGTTTCGTCGATAGCTTCTTTTTCACCATAACATAGCCGAGGGTGACCATGATCTGATTCAACAGCGTCTCGTCCAAGTAGCGTGAGTTCATCACACAGGGCGCTGGAAGGACCAAAAACAGAGACGGGAAGTATTCGGCCGCCGTCGCAGATTCCCCGAAACCTAAGACGGGCAGAGCTCGCAGAAATTGACAAGTCCTTCGCAGCATCTCTCCCCTGCCAGGCGCTTCTGGGACATAGTTCAACACAAGAGATAGAGAGATGATGTCGAATTTGTCAGCGTTCGTCTCTGGGATGGGTCTCTCCATGAAATCCTGCTGCTCGATTCCAGCAGCCTGTGAGTTCAAATCGATGCGTGTTACGTCAAAGAAATCGGACTTTGAACATGCGTTGTTGACAGACAGAGCGCCGACTTCGAGCATGCGGATGGTACGTCCCTTCGGCAGGTCCTTCGGCAGCCAGTCCAGCAGAATTTTGGAAGTGTCTCCACCGCGATCGCCGGATTGACCTTGGATACTCGCTTGTTGGTAGCTCTTCAGACCACCCTTCTCTTCGATCTGCTGCCGGATGGCTGACGCAGTCTGTTCGTCTCCTTGACGCGTGGCATCTGCAAGAGCTTTGTGAAGACGATGATGACTTTGGATCAGATTTCTCGTAGCCTTTGATGACAATGAAGCTTTGGGCTTCCTGACTGCTGGCGGTCTACCTTGAGAAAGGCTCATGGGCTTTTGCTTCTTTTTGGCGTTGACCATTTTGTGGAGTTTCGATGTGTTGATAGTCCTTGTCTGTCTGAGAGTGAAGTACTATCGTGTGACTCTTCGACGCCCGCACGAGTGAAACCAGAACCCGGCAGACTTTCGAGAGCACGCAGTATCTCTCTTTTAGAACCTCTCAGTTACTTCAGATTATTTCTTCTTCTCAGCAGGAAAAAGCGTTCTTGATATGCCAAGATTTCGCGATTGGGCGGCTTAGGCAAGAACAGAAGACTTGACCCGGAGTTTCACCGAGTGGGTCGCTCCTGCTTTCGCTTTCCCACACTTTGCAAAATCGAATTCTTCGACCAGCGAGCGACTTTTGTAGCAACGACCCGACAAATCAATCGAGATGGCCCCCAAGAACAACACCCAAGGTGCGACTCACCAGGACGAGCGATGAAGGCGAATACTCTACGACGAAGGACTTTTCAATTGCGACCAAAAAATTGTCTATTCGGCGGCGGATGTGTTCGACCCCAGGCCTTGATCCTACGCTGCGAAATACTCGCATACCACCCAGAAGACACCCGCTAACACGCATCGCAGGCGCAAAGAAGGCCACCAAGCCCTCGGCCAAGGCCGGCGCTGCCGCTAAGGCTGCTCTTCGTGGCGTAAGGACTACCTGAAATAGAGGCGTGTCAGCACTCCCATCGCTGACGGCCTATTCTCTTTGATTAGGTCAACTCGCACAAGGTCCGCAAAGTCCGCCTGTCGACCACCTTCCACCAGCCCAAGACCCTCAAGCTCTCGCGCGCTCCCAAGTACCCCCGCAAGAGTGTCCAGGCCGAGACCGGTGTCGAGCAGCACAAGGTCCTGATCCACCCTCTCAACACCGAGTCTGCCATGAAGAAGATTGAGGAGAACAACACCCTCGTCTTCATCGTCGACACCAAGGCCAACAAGCGCCAGATCAAGGACGCCCTCAAGAAGCAGTACGACGTCGACACCGTCAAGATCAACACCCTGATCCGGTATGCTTTCACTCTGTCTACCAACCACCCAAAAGAACAATACTAATTGTCTTTCAACAGCCCCGACGGTACCAAGAAGGCCTTCGCCCGTCTTACTCCCGACGTCGATGCCCTTGACATTGCCGCCACCAAGCTCAACATTGTTTAAATCAGTCTCATCTCAAAGAAGGATGGACGATTTAGACTCTTGTGTCGTGTGGTTATGATTATGGTCTGCTCAAAACAAAAAGCATTGGCGTTCCGTGGGTGTGGGTGGCTGCAAGGAAGCAGGCCCCTTTTCGATACCAGGGAGAGATCCCAAATCTAGTTCATTCATGCCCTCGCCGTCCTGTTCTTCGATCGCGTGACTTGTATCGTGACGTGTGTTATATGGTTACTTGCCATCGCTGCAACCGCGTGGTAGTCTCATGGCTTTCATCTATATGCGACCGTTCTTATGTATCAACATGACCTTTTCAATGCTAGACAAGCCCCCATCTCTATCATACATCCCTCCATATTGTACATTCTGTATTCATATCTTCGACCATACTGGCGGCCATAAAAGTATAGTTTGCCTTCCGTCTAGCAGCCTATCCCATCTCTCCTCTGCTAGAGATTTGAATCTGTATTTCAACCTCTCTTCCAAAAGCATCTTTTACATGTGCGTTCTCATCTGCTCCAAGTTCTTGATGACCACGAGGTTTGCATCCATGAAGCGATCGACGCAGTTTTGCATGCAGGGCTCTTCGCTTCTGTCTAGCTTTCCCGATGAAATCTTGCCGGTGATGCATTTGCGGAAACAGGTGTCGGTAAGGGAGTGGATGGCTGTGTGACTCTGGTCAGTGGATGTTCACAGCATTGATGCGTAAGAGAAGCAGCGGAGGGATAGAGGCAGGGCAGAGGTAGAAAAGGCGGAAGTATGGGTAGGTCGGGGGTTTAGTAGTACATTGTTGGATGCGCGCCTTTTGCGACTCGTTGACGACGAATTGTTGCAGGTCCTTCTTCTCGGCGTCGGACATTTGGGAGATGTCGATGTTGCCGCTGCCGAGAGAGTCCATTTTGTGTGTTGATGTGTGGTTGTTTGATTTGAGCGAGGTGTAGGTATGAGAGATGAATCAATGAGTGGTTGGTGGTAGGTTGTCGAGTTGCCTTTGCGCTGTTGGAGAGCTTCTTCTGATTCTAGAGCTGCGTCATGAATTCCACCGACTTTGGACGTTCTTGGCGTGAGATTATGGTGATGGGAAATATTGCAAGACGAAATTTATGAGAAGAAGATAGAATAGTCAAAATGGGGGTATCAATTAAAAGAGTATCAACAGAAGAGAAATAGTCCTAACAATGCCATAATTCGTGTAAACCGTCGTGCCAGATTCCGCTCATGCTGCAGCCAGCTTGGACAGCTTTCTAGCCTCGATGCGTGCCTTCGCCTTTGCCAATCTTTCATCACTCAGACTGGCGATTCTAGCTCCGGTCTTTGGTAAATCAGCCGTGGTTTCCATCTCAAGCTTGCTCGAACCAAAGTTCAGCGCGCCGATGCCTAGAGGTAGAGCAAGACGATCAAACTGCGGTTTCTCTGGCGAATACTTCTCAACCAGCTCGTCTATCGTCATGTCTACTGTGGACTTCCTGCTACTGCGTGGTGTGGTGCGAGTTGACGGCTCCGGGGATGGAAGAGGTAGTGACATGTCCGCAGTATCTTCGCTGAAGCGTTTCGTATGGGCGCTCTTGACAGTCCTAGGCTTTCCGTCTTTGGGCGTTTGACCCTGAATGTTCATGTCTCGCGCTCGCAAAGGCGATTGATCTCTGTCGGCAGCATCGTCTACGAAAGGACTCGAGAATGCAGCGTTTGCCCACAGATCACCTGGTGGAGCTGCCTTTGGCGTCTTGCGTCTGGGGCTGTTGGCGATGCCACTTTTCTTTCCCAGCACTTGGTCAAGATCGTGGCGGAGGTGTTCGTTCTCGGCTTTGAACTTGGCCATCTCTTTCTGTGCATCCTGGCTTGTCTGGCCCAGCATCTTTCTCTCAAACTCCTTCATCTGCACAGCCAGCTCTTTGGTCTTGGCTTCGAGCTTCTCGACCCTTTGTCTTTCCTGGCGTAGCTGGGTTTGCAAGTCGGCGACCTCTTGCTCCTTTTCCTTTGCATAGTCCTTTGCAGCCTTCTGCTTGAGGACTAGTTTCTTCATCTCGCGCTGAGTGTTCTCGGCGTACGACTCGTACTCTCTCTTCCAGTATTTTCCAGATTGTGATCGTGGCTCTAGGTAATCCATGGTCATTTCAGTGTCGTCTTTGGCTCGCTGCATCTGATTTGTCTTGGCTTTTTGCGCCGAGTTGCGAACTTCTTGCAATTGAGCTGTGAGCTTTGTCGGTGCTCTGTTTGTAGTTGAGGCAGATTGGGCCAGACCATCTCCAAGAGAAGCGGCTTTGGCCTGGTTCGTAGTGTCCTTGTCGACGACTTGAGCTCCAAAAGACACGGTCTTGTTTCGTCTGGTTGTTCCCGGAGTCATGAGGATACCATTCGGCTTGGTGGGCGATAGTACAGGTGCAGAAGGCAACGCGACGGGAGCCATGTTGTCTTTCGATCGGGTGGGAAGGTCCAGTGTCGCAGTGCGTGGCTTGAAATCGATCTCAACGGCTTCTCTAGTTACAAACTCGTGTGTATAGTTGGCTTCGTTGGGCGGAGCAGGAGTGCCAAAAATGGCATGCTTGAATGCGCGTGCTGCAAAGACATGGGCTGGAGTCTCTGGTGCTTCGGGGAAGGGATCTGTCATGAGTTAGACATGGTCGACTAGTCAGCAGAATTGGGTTTGTACCTTCGATCTCTTCATCGCCCTTGGAGCCGGTAATCCAGGAAAGCATAGCTCGCGATGATGTCGTCAAATTGCGTTTGCGCCTGGGGTGAAGGAGCGCGGCTGCTTTGTTTACAATTGCACCTGCGCATGCGATTCTGCCACGCTACTTGACCGCCTTCCGCTCACCGCCTGCCCACGAGGGTTCATCTTCCAACGCTTCCATCCGAGTATGTTCCTCTGATAACCACTCCCTTTCTTTCCTATGCCATAAATATCACAGAGAAATAATGTCGGCCACAGCGTAAAGAAGTGTGGCTTCGGCTGCACTCCTCTTGCATAACTCTGGGTAGTGCATCTGGCACTTTTACCACCTACGCTCATGACCACCTGCAAGGATGGCTCCAAAAACGCCTGCAAAGACGTCCACCAAGAACCGAAAACACAATGAACCCACTGCTCAAAAGCCTTCCGCCTCGGAACCGCCAAATGTCCCTC
>Ga0268251_10000328_pt1 | contig 15656 bp, 9 predicted proteins | sample AgamicAsMae_FD_200527 | JGI IMG/M metagenome (GOLD analysis project Ga0268251, IMG submission 200527) | Agave microbial communities from Guanajuato, Mexico - As.Ma.e (v2) (version 2) | ecosystem: Host-associated > Plants > Phyllosphere > Phylloplane/Leaf | place: Guanajuato, Mexico | collected...
TCCCCAGCGCTACTCGACCGGCGAAGCCTTCTCGCCCACAGCCAACATCCCTCCTCCCTTGATGCATTCCAACGACATGGAATCAGCCGCTCCCATACATCAGCTGCCCCTTGAACCAAGAGAGGTACCCTTCGCCGTCTACGATCCCCACAACAAGACCGTCCCCATGTCCAACTTTGACAACATCGGTGCTGTTCTCCGTCATCGTGCTAGGTCCAATGGCCGCCAGCCCGCATACTGGGTTCTCGACTCCAAGGGTAAAGAGACGGCTTCGATCACTTGGGAGAAGCTAGCAAGCAGGGCCGAGAAGGTCGCACAAGTCATTCGTGATAAAAGCAATCTGTACCGCGGGGACCGTGTCGCCCTGGTCTATCGTGATACCGAGGTCATAGACTTTGCCGTCGCTCTCATGGGTTGTTTCATAGCTGGCGTTGTCGCTGTGCCCATCAACAACGTCGACGACTACCAAAAGCTCGGCCTTCTCCTCACTACCACTCAAGCACATCTTGCTTTGACCACGGACAACAACCTCAAGGCTTTCCACCGCGACATCAGTCAACAGCGGCTGAAATGGCCCTCGGGTGTCGAATGGTGGAAGACCAACGAGTTTGGCAGTTATCATCCAAAGAAGAAGGATGACACACCACCTTTGCAGGTTCCGGATCTTGCCTACATAGAATTCTCTCGAGCTCCTACTGGTGACTTGCGCGGTGTCGTCCTGAGCCACCGTACCATCATGCACCAGATGGCCTGTGTCAGCGCCATTGTGTCTACCGTTCCTACCAGTACCCCTGACTCTGGATTCCGAGCACCGCCTGGAACAAAAGCTGAAACCATCTTGTCTTATCTCGACCCTAGAGAAGGTGTTGGCTTGATCCTTGGTGTACTGTTCGGCGTATATGGTGGTCATACGACTGTCTGGCTTGAAGCCAAGACTGTCGACACGCCCGGCATGTACGCGCATTTGATCACAAAGTACCGGACCACTATTATGGTTGCCGATTACCCAGGCCTAAAGCGCACTGCGTACAATTACCAGCAAGATCCAATGGCCACGAGGAACTTCAAAAAGAATGCCGAGCCCAATTTCTCAACAGTCAAGATTTGCCTGATCGACACAATTACTGTGGATAGCGAATTTCACGAAATTCTGGCAGATCGATGGTTCAGACCCATGCGTAACCCTCGTGCCAGAGAGTTAGTCGCTCCAATGCTTTGCTTGCCTGAACACGGAGGCATGATTGTATCTGTCAGAGATTGGCTAGGTGGCGAAGAGAGGATGGGATGTCCCTTGAGTATCGACGAAGCCGAGCACGATATCGAGGACGATGGTTCTGCGAACCAAGCAAACAACTATTCCAGTTTACTTGGGAGTGTCGGGGGTACCATGGCCAAAAAAGGGCAGAAAAACAGTCGGAACGAGTTGAGTGAGGTCTTGCTCGACAAAGAAGCATTGAAGACGAACGAGATCGTTGTTCTTGCTATGGGTGAAGACGCCAGAAAGAGAGCCAATGAACCTGGAACCGTAAGAGCAGGCGCTTTTGGTTACCCCATCCCGGATGCGACACTTGCATTGGTTGATCCCGAGACTGGATTGCTTTGCTCGCCTTACACGATTGGTGAAATTTGGGTGGATTCTCCATCCCTTTCCGGAGGCTTCTGGGCCCTTCCAAGGCACACTGAGAGTATCTTCCACGCCAGGCCCTACCGTTTCGTCGAGGGCAGTCCTACACCAGTCTTGGTAGAACCCGAGTTCCTGCGTACGGGCCTTCTTGGATGTGTCATTGAAGGCAAGGTGTACGTCCTCGGCCTCTACGAGGATCGCATAAGACAGCGGGTAGAGTGGGTCGAGAATGGCGTTTCAGAGCATGAGCACCGCTACTTCTTTGTTCAGCATCTTGTCACAAGCATCATGAAGACGGTGCCGAAGATCTTTGACTGTTCCGCATTTGATGCGCATGTCAACGGTGAATATCTTCCGTTTGTGCTTTTGGAATCCCAGGCCGCCTCCACGGCTCCCACCACCGCAGGTGGACCACCAAGGCAACTAGACATCCCTTTCTTGGACTCGCTGACTGAGCGTGTCATGGAGGTGCTTTACCAGGAACACCACCTGCGAGTATACTGCGTGATGTTGACGGCCCCAAACACCCTGCCGCGTGTTGTCAAGAACGGCAGAAGGGACATCGGAAACATGTTATGTCGAAAGGACTTTGACAACGGAGCTCTGCAATGTGTGTACGTCAAGTTTGGTGTCGAGAGGGCTGTCCAGAACTTACCATTGGGTGATGATCCCGCCGGTGGTATCTGGTCGCCACTGGCCTCGCAAGCAAGACAAGACCTTTTGATGTTGCAAGACAAGCAATATTCCGGTGTAGATCACCGGGAAGTGGTGATTGATGATCGTACATCGACGCCCCTGAACCAGTTTTCTAACATCCACGATTTGATGCAGTGGCGCGTTTCGCGTCAGGCTGAAGAACTGGCTTACTGTACCATTGATGGTCGTGGCCGAGAAGGTAAAGGTGTCAACTGGAAGAAGTTCGACCTCAAGGTTGCAGGTGTTGCCACCTACCTGAAGAATAAGGTCAAGGTCCAGGCTGGTGACCACTTACTGCTCATGTACACCCACTCCGAGGACTTCGTCTATGCCATACACGCTTGTTTCTGTCTGGGCGTGGTTGCCGTACCAATGGCCCCTATTGATTCTAACAGACTTCATGAGGATGCGCCAGCTTTGCTCCACGTCATCGCCGATTTCCGGATCAAGGCTCTCATCGTTAACGCTGATGTTGATTCACTCTTGAGACAGAAGGCTGTTTCGCAGCACCTAAAGCAGTCAGCATTGATTCTCAAAGTTAACCTTCCCAACATTTACAACACCTCAAAGCCACCCAAACAGTCCCATGGCTGTCGCGACCTAGGACTTACCATGCGACCAGCATGGGTAGCCCAAGGATTCCCTGCTCTCATCTGGACTTACTGGACGCCGGACCAGCGTAGAATTGCCGTTCAGCTCGGCCACGACACCATCATGGCATTGTGCAAGGTTCAAAAGGAGACTTGTCAGATGACGTCTACGCGTCCAGTCCTGGGATGTGTGAGATCCACCATGGGTATCGGTTTCTTGCATACATGCCTGATGGGTATATTCTTGGCCGCTCCCACGTACTTGGTTTCGCCCGTCGATTTTGCTGCAAATCCTAGCATCCTGTTCCAGATATTATCACGCTACAAGATCAAGGACACATACGCCACGTCGCAAATGCTCGATCATGCCATGGCCCACAATGCCGGAAAATCGACTTCTCTCCTTGAGCTGAAGAATCTTATGATTGCCACAGATCAGAGACCGCGCGCTGACGTCTACTCCAAAGTTCGCGTGGCGTTCTCACAATCGGCGCTTGATAGGACTGCTATCAACACCATATATAGTCATGTGCTAAACCCCATGGTTGCGAGCCGTAGCTACATGTGCATAGAGCCCATCGAGCTTTATCTCGACACCAACGCACTCCGCCGAGGATTGGTGGCGCCTGTCGATCCTGATACGGAGCCCTTCGCTCTGTTGGTGCAGGACTCAGGCATGGTCCCTGTCAGTACACAAATCAGCATCGTCAACCCAGAAACAAACCGTTTGTGTTTGGCAGGCGAGTATGGTGAGATTTGGGTACAGAGTGAAGCTTCTGCGTACTCCTTCTACGGCTCGAAAGACGCATTCGATGCCGAACGTTTCAATGGTCGCACAGTCGATGGTGATCCTGGCGTGAGGTACATGCGAACTGGAGACCTCGGTTTCTTGCACAGCGTCAGCAGGCCTATTGGCCCTGGTGGCAATATGGTTGAGATGCAGGTGCTGTTCGTCCTCGGTGGAATTGGCGAGACTTTCGAGGTTAACGGCCTCCAACATTTCCCAATGGATGTTGAAGCTAGTGTAGAGAGGTGTCACCGGGCTTTAGTATCTGGTGGATGGTAAGTGGTTTATATTGCTTCTCACACAACATGCTAACTTTCAACAGCGCAATCTTCCAGGCCGGCTCACTTCTTGTCCTGATTGCCGAATCTCGCACTCGAGCGTTTCTCGCGTCGATAGTGCCGATGATAGTAAACACGGTACTCAACGAACATCAGCTTGTCCTCGATATCGTCGCGTTCGTTCAGAAGGGTGATTTCCCGCGATCACGACTCGGTGAGAAGCAACGAGGCAAGATCTTGGCCAGCTGGGTCTCACGCAAGATGCGCACGATAGCCCAGTTCAGCATCCGCGATCCTGACGCCGAGGGAAGCGTGGGCACAGCGGTGCCGAACGAAGCTGTGACTGGCAGGCGTGAGAGCGTACAGTCGGGCATTGCAGGCGCTGGCGCCTACAGAGGAGGACCCGGCAGCATCAACCGCGCTCCCGGCACAGCAGGCAGCTCGTTGCGTCATGTGGAGAGTATTTCACAGTTACCGCTGGCCGAAGAACCACATGCGTACGACTCGATGCCTTCATCGATGCCGCAACCGCTCTACATGGAAGAGCTGCCGCGACCATCGGCAGAGTTTCTACACAACAACAACGACCACACGCCTACCAACGAGCGACCACACGAACTCACACTGAACACCACACTCGATTATTCTCCCGTTGAAGGCAACATGATTTACGGTTTCTCGGACGAGCAGGACTTTGCGGGCATGGCGCCTGAGCAACATCAACCACCGCCTCGATCAGACTTTAGAGGCAGTTACGGCGGATCGCCTCACTCACCTGAGGACATGCCGATGCAAACAGGCGGACTGAGAGTTGCCAACCGCACAAGTATCGACAGCGATGACGATTGGTCACAGGATGCCCTGAGGCATTTGAATCTCAACGCGAGGTAGACGGAATCTGGGTAAATTCGCATTGCGTCCATCATCTGTTGATCTTTTGATCGACTCCTCAGCATAGTTGGATACCACAAAGAGAGGAGTTGTCGTGCTCAGCATACCTCGGAAAAGTATACATGACGGGAAACATGGCAAACTTAGTGTGCATAACATATAGATATCAGTATCATCATTTGCATTGTTCAGTAAACCACAGCTCCTTCTCCCCTCGCGTGTCTTTTTCCACGCTCTCCTTCCGACTCATGATGTTTGGCTCAAAGACGACAAGTAGCCAAACAGTTAAGTGATAAAGCGAAATAACACAAGATGCAACTTTTATCTTGAATTCTGTAGACAGCCAAATGGACAGCTCGGGATATTTGGGGGAAATAAGTAGAGGAAGATAGACATCACACGTAAGTAGTAGAACGGCCCAATTCCGAGGGCAGCTAGGCACCCGAAGCCTATTGAGTGTTGCCGTTCTCGGCCTTTGCTTCGAGGTTTGCGACGACATGGCTCTTGGAGTCAGGGCCACTGGATGGCGCATCGTTCGGCCTCAACGAGTCGAGCTTGGGTGCGCTGGAAGGGACGGGGCTGCTGGGTCTGCTTGACAGGAACTGCGAAGGAGACTGAATCAGACCTTGTAAAGAGATGGAGCAGAGACAGGTATTTATTGACTCACCGAGGAAGCGGCAGATAAGAAAGCAATGAGAGAAGCCTGAACGACATCCTCGTGGATACCGACGCCCCAGACCTTTTGTGAGCCGGTGGTACATTCAATGTATGTGGCGGCTTTGACGTCGCTACCCTTACCAATAGCGTGCTCTGTGTAATCGTTGACTTCGAGGTGGATGTTGAGGGTCTTGAGGGCATTGGCGAGAGACGAAAGGGCACCGATTCCAACACCCTGGATACGGTGTTCCTTGCCGTCAACTTCGATGACACCGTCGAAACGACGCTTGAGGTTCTTGTTGGAAGCAGTCTTGCCGTCGGTGGGAGGGGCGGATGAGATTGTGCGGTCGGTGGTGATATCGTAATCGATGAGATGGAAACGCGGGTTCTTCTCGAGATGGTAAGCGTTGACAAAGAGGTTTCTGATCTCGGTAGGCTGCAACTCGCGACCCAGGGCGTCAGTCTCCTTTTGTACAATCTTGCTGAAGGCGACTTGTAGGCCACGAGGCATATCGAGTTCGAGAGTGCGCTGGATGATCCAGGCGACACCGCCCTTGCCCGACTGACTGTTGACACGAATGATGGCCTCATAGGTGCGGCCAATGTCTTGAGGGTCGAGGGGAAGGTAGGGCAGCTGCCAGCGTTCGTCATCGTTGTTACCCTTCTGCTTGCGCAGTTGGAAGCCCTTCTTGATGGCGTCCTGGTGACTACCAGAGAAGGCGCAGACGACAAGCTGGCCACCGTAGGGAGCTCTGGGATGGACGGGGATCTTGTTGCTCTTCTCGACAATGTCGATGACCGAGTTGATGTCGCCAAAGTCAATGTTGGGCGGGACACCCTGTGTGTAAAGGTTCAAGGCCAGAGTGACGAGGTCGACGTTTCCGGTTCTCTCACCGTTGCCGAAAAGAGTGCCCTCGACACGGTCGGCGCCTGCCATTTGGGCGAGCTCGGCAGCGGCAACCGCGCAGCCTCTGTCGTTGTGGGGATGGAGGGAGACGCAGATCTTCTCGCGCTCCGAGATGTTGCGGCAGAAGTATTCGATCTGGTCGGCGTAGACGTTGGGGGTCGACATCTCGACAGTGGCAGGCAGGTTGAAGATGATGGGCTTCTCCTCGGTTGGCTCCCAAGCGGCCTTGACGGCCTCGCAGACCTCGAGGACAAAGTCTGGGTCCGAGTCGGAAAAGCACTCGGGCGAGAACTCATAAGACCAATCTGTGTCCTTCTGCTCGGGGTCGTCCTTGGTGATGGAGCGAGCGTATTCTGTGCATTCTACGGCGAGAGCCTTGGACTGTTCGTTGTTCATGTTGAAGACGATTTGCTGGAAGCACGGGCTGGTGGCCAGGTACAGATGGAGAATGGCCTTCTTGGCGCCCTTGAGCGAGTCTACGGTGCGGCGGATGAGCTCTTTACGGCATGGGGAGAGAACCTGGAGGGCGACATCGTCGGGCACGAAACCGGGAGTTGTGACGAGACGACGTGTGAATTCAAAGTCCGTGTCTGAGGCCGAGGGGAACGAGACCTCGATTTCCTTGTAGCCAAGCTTGACGAGCATCTCAAAGTATCGCCATTTCTGCTCGCCGTCCATGGGGTCTACCAAGCTCTGGTTGCCGTCGCGGAGATCGGTCGACAGCCATCGCGGAGCCTTGTCGATTGTCTTGGAGGGCCATTGGCGGTTAGGCAGGTTGAGAGGTTGGAATTTGGGATACTTCTTCCATGGTTCTTTGAGCCTGCGCATTTGGTCAGCTCAGAGACATGATGTGTGAACCAAGTCAATGCTTGTTAGGCCTGGCCATGGCGGTCATACATGGGCATGATGGGCGGTGGTGAGGCTGAGTTGAGTAGGGCGGCAGTAGAGCAGGTCAATAGGAAGGTGCGTCGGTGACAGGAAAGCGTGTTTGTGACAGCAGAATATGTCTTTGGCAGGAAAACGCGTCTATGACAAGAGTGTGGGCTGGCGTGGGCGGCGTGGTTGATGTATGGCTATATGACTGATATTCGACGAGCTAGTCGCTCTTTCTCAAAACCAAGTGTGACAGCATGGCGCCGACATCGTGTGAAAATATGGCCCTGCGGGGTGTGACGCCGCCGTAACCGCTGCTTCCCCCCACCAAAAACACACCAACAAACACCACGCCCTGCAGTCATCATCCCCAAATACCACGCCCTAACCCTGATCCGTTCCATCCGCAACCACGCCCTAACACGCCTTTGACTCACTCTCACTGCTCACACGCCTTTGACTCACCCTCTCTCCCTATAGTTTGCTCGACACGTCCTTTGCCGTCTTGCTCTCCTTGAGTCGGACCACGCCCTAGCACAAGTCAGTCTTGCTCCCGTTGATCTTCATGTTTGTTTGCCATACCTCTTGCACACATGTCGCAACCAATTCGCCCTCCTTTGTGAACATTCTGTATCTCTTTAGCTTTTGCTTGCTGCATTGCCTGCGTTCATCTGCGCCCTTACCTCTGCAGCACCAATCCTCTGCCATCTCCCGCCCATGGACTTTCCATCTCCGTAAACATCCACTCGTCTGCACGGAAGTTGCGTGGTGAGTGGAAGTAGATGGTATGGTCCAAGCTGACCTAATCCACCCGTCAGTATCTTTGTCCTGTGAGCAAGTCTCCTCCTGACTTACCATCATGCCCACTTCTGGTCGTCTCTGTTCCACACTGTTGATGTCCTTCATATTTCGGAGTGCAACAATGACATCTTCGTCCATCCCTTGCATCCTCCGCAACGTGTCGTCGTCCATGTCACGAAGCTTCTCAAGCACAGAGTTGTCAATCGTTGACTTGCCGTCCTTGTCCGATGTCGAGAATCTCCACAGACGGTGCACCCGTGACACTGTGCCTATGAAGTAGCTGTCACTCATGTATGCGAGAGCCGAAAGGTGTGCCTGGTGTCCTCCACTAGGACTGATCTTGCCCCTAGCCTTGATCCACTGTCTTGTCTTCTTGTCTTGCGGCCGACCCGATTCGTGGTTGAGGATATGGATGCGTTGGCTTTGAAAGGGGCTGTTGTCTTGTTGCGGGATATCCAAGTCTTCCGAAGGCCCAGGCACTGTCGGCATGTCGACTGCATGTTCGACCCGCTCGGAACCTCCGCTGTTCTCTCGAACAAACGACATGGTTGTTGTGAAGATGGGTCGTCCTCGCTGTCGCGCTTGCACGGTGCGTGTTGCAAAGCTCCGGCCGTCTCGTACTTTCTCGACGTGATACATGATTGGGATCTCTGCATTGCCGGCTAGGACAAAGTAGCAGTGCATACTGTGGACGGTGAAGTCATCGCGCACAGTTCGTTGTGCTGCCGCTAGACACTGTGCAATCACGGCGCCTGTCTTTTGTGAGAAGGTGGAAGCTACATCCAGCATACAAGGACCGCGTACCTCCATAGATTCCTCGAGCGCCTGGAGGATGCCAGAGTGGTCGTGTATTGGTGAAGATTCCAGGATCGATGTCGGTCAGTTGCTTGAGCTCAAGCACGCTTTCTATTGGGGATTTGCTGGGATCAGCTGGTGGGGGTTTGATCAGTGTCGACATGGTGACTAGCAGCGGTAACGATGAATTGTTTCTTGTCGATGAATCGTCCTTTGCTGTTCTTAGATAATTCAGCTTGCTGTCATGCCTCGGCTGTTCTGACGCCTCGGCCCCTGTCCGGCATTTTCACATCTCATGTGAAGCACAATGCCATCGGCTTCTGCATTTCTTCTGGACAAGAACATGCAGACGAAGGCGCCCTGCTTAGCCAGGTTCTGGGTGGAACAATACCTACGCTGTGCGCTGTGAGCTGTGGCACTGCGCTTGACGTCGACTTCCATGTGAGGATCGGCCTGCACTGTCCCGACTGGTCGAACGCTCGTGATGGCTCCAGCCTTGAACTACACCTCCCCTCAGCTTCATCTAACCGCAAAACTTGCTTTGGCTGTCTCCTTACTGTCTTGCGTGGTCTTCCAGGCTCTAGATATGCAGGGCAGACGCAGATTGTGGTTCACCTCTCTAAGAGAGACTGAAACACATTGGACCTTCACTAGTACAGTGCCTAGCCGTGCTCTCAAAGTCTTCCTAGCATCATAACCTCTTGAGGGCGATCTAGAGCGCCCGGCAGTCAGGTACAGCAGAGGCTGTAGGCTTTGATATCACAAAATTTTGACAAGGGAATGCTTCGCGGGCATAGGCGGGAAAACAAGTTGGCAAGTGTTTGCGTGTTGTCGCAGAGTAAGTAGACTCATGCGCGTCTGGCGAGACAGACAAACAGCAAGTGACTGCTGCCTGACAACTCACTTGAGTGAAAGCTCACTTCCAACGCGAATGGGCTGTTTTTAAGAACTCGTCTTCCTCCCTCTCTCTTCTTTCCTTCTTCGATCCATCCACCACTTCCACTTCCAATACACTCTCACACAGCAATCTCCATTTTCAATCCTCAACCACTCACTTCATCATGTCAAACATCGGCAACGTCATCGGCGGCCACAAGGCCAACCTCCACAACCCCAACACCTCTGAGAAGTCCAAGCAGCACTCTCTCGAAGTCATCGAGAAGGAGCTCGGTACTGAGGCCAACACCGGCACCGACGCTGCTGCTCACAACGACGATGGCAAGGACCCCATGAGAGTGTACGCTTCCTGGCATCTGTTTGTATCGCTCCTTGCTAACGTGCTCCAGCGCTGCCGGCCTCAAGGCTGCTCTTCACAACCCCAACGTCTCTGATGAAGCCAAGGAGAATGTCTCGCACCATCTCGCCGAGATCACCTCTCCTTCTCATGCCGATGCCAAGTCTACTTCGACTGCCAGCACCGCTCCTGCTTCTGACACTGGCGATGGCTAGGATCCTACTAGAGTGTAAGTCATATAAAGATTGGCACACAGTGCGCTTCATACGTACTAACACACACCAGTGCCGCCGGTCTGAAGGCTGCTCTTCACAACCCCAACGTCTCTGACGATACCAAGGAGCACATCCAGGAGCGTCTTGACGACATGAACTAGATTTGTAGCGTCTGAGCACGGCGTCCTGGGCCGGATGGTTCAACCTACGGCTTTGGAGTCTTGAGATTCGAGCCTTGAGTTATTCGAGCTGGGGTTTCAAGTGTGATATGCAGAACCAGACTGTGTTGCAGGTCTTAGGAAGAAATGAAAACACACTTTCTGAGCAGTCAGTATGTGCTTGCGTTTTGTCCATTGTTTGTGAATTTCTCCTTTCATGTTCGGTCGAATTGGACCTATGCTCAATGTCGAGCTCACATTCTCGAACGTCCGCATCGTCTGGTCGTGTATCATCATCGCGGATGAACGGTTCCATCATATGGTTGTTGTTGTTTATGGAATTATGATATGAATTGTTGACGGCCAGACGACCCTGACTAAAGATGAAGCTCGGCGTCTTGGAGCGGGGGCGGGCAAATCGAATCTTGATTGGCCAGAAATTGTTCATCCGGCAGAGCGCCCGCTCGTCATATTGCGTGACAGCTTCCATATCGCCGACTCGGTCGTCTCCTGTCCGACTTGTTATTACTCTACTCTCTGGGTCATAGCAGTCGTAGAGCTCGGCAAGATGATTCGCAACGGTATCGTTCGCGCCGAAAGGTTGCAGCAGCTGAGCGGTGCCATGGCGAGAGCACCGCGTTCAGCGAGACGAGTAGCACAGCGAGGTTATGCCTCGGAAAGCGAAGGCAAGTCCTTCAAAGGCCAATTGTACGACAGTACTGCCCAAAGGTTACAAAGGGAGAGGGCAGACCAACTTCGCTTCGCCGAGATTCGAGCTGCTCAGAAGGGCTCGGGGGGCTCGCCCATCTGGTTGGTGCCGCTGGGTATCTCATCTCTCCACGCTTCTCTACCCAAGATACAACCAGCTCATGTTTCGCAGTCTTGCTGACGGGTGCTCTCGGTGGCTACATCGCCGGCCAACAAGCTCCAGCCGACCCTGCCCCCAACTCGACCCTACCGCTTGCAGCCGCCCATCCTCCCAAACACAACATCGCCCCTACCAATCTCGAAGCAGCATGGACCGACTTCCGCGACATCGTTGGCCAGGAGAACATCTCGACCGAGGCTTCCGACCTCACCTCACATTCGGGCTCTGAGTGGAGCTCCTATCCTTCTCTCCCCGGAGATCAGCCTTTCTGCGTTGTGAGGCCTGCCTCTACCGAGCAAGTGAGCGAGATCATGAAGGTCTGCCACCGTCGTCACATCCCAGTCACACCCTATTCTGGTGGAACCAGTCTGGAAGGCCACTTTGCTTCAACAAGAGGTGGTGTGTGTATCGACTTTAGTCGCATGGACAAGATCTTGAAGCTGAACAAGGACGACCTGGACATAATCGTACAACCTGCTGTCGGCTGGGAGAACTTGAACGAGGAATTGGCCGACCACAATCTCTTCTTTCCTCCAGACCCGGGTCCGGGAGCTATGATTGGTGGTATGGTCGGCACTGGGTGTAGTGGCACAAATGCTTATCGCTACGGAACCATGAAGGATTGGGTTCTGAGTCTTACTGTGGTCCTCGCAGATGGAACGATCGTCAAGACCAAGCAACGCCCAAGGAAATCTTCTGCCGGCTACGACCTCACGCGTATGTTTATCGGAAGCGAAGGCACTCTTGGTCTGGTCACCGAAGCGACGCTGAAAGTCACCGTCAAGCCCCAGAACACGAGTGTTGCTGTCTGCACATTCGGCTCGGTCAGGGAGGCTGCCAATGCTGCCTTCAAGGTTGTAGGTGAGGGTGTGCCCATTGCGGCAATCGAATTGCTAGACGATGTTCAAATGCGATGCATCAACGACGCCGGGCAAACGTCACGATCGTGGAAGGAAACTCCCACTCTGTTTTTCAAGTTCAGTGGAACCGCCACCGGCGTCAAGGAGCACATTGCGATTGTCCAAAAACTAGCCAAGTCTTCGGGCAGCAAGACCTTCGAGTTTGCAAAGAACCAGGACGAGGCGCTCGAACTGTGGAGCGCCAGGAAGGAAGCCCTCTGGAGCGTCATGGCCAAGAAGCAGAACGATGGTGACCATGTCTGGACTACGGACGTAGCAGTGCCCATCTCCCGCTTGCCTGATATTGTTGAAGAGACCAAAGAAGCCATCTCCAAGAGCGGCCTGACAGGAGCTATCGTTGGTCACGTTGGTGACGGCAACTTTCACGGTAAGGCGCCACATGGAACAAAGAAATACAGCATTCGGGCCGCAACTGACTCGTGCAGCTATCATCCTCTATAACGACAAGGAACATAGTCTCGCAGAGGACCTTGTCCACCGCATGGTCAAACGTGCCATCGAGATGGAAGGCACAGCCACCGGCGAGCACGGTGTTGGTATGGTCAAGCGCGATTATCTCGAGCATGAGGTTGGCCGTAGCACTGTCGACTTGATGAGAAAGGTGAGTCTCGAACGTGTAACGAATGGCGCATTCAGGCAGGCCATAACCCCGGTGTCGCTGCGCTGTCCTTGCCCCGTGACATGGCTGACGTGCTCGACTACAGATGAAGCTTGCTCTTGACCCTCTGTGTTTACTCAATTGCGACAAAGTCGTTCGCGTCCAACAGCCCAAGCCTGGTGAGGTGCAAGAGTGGTAGAGTTGCTTTGAGAGATGTTTAGAATGTGTACCATCTAGTGTCTCCACAGCAAAAGCAATAAAGTCGAAAACACCTGCCTATGTCACCGCATGTGGTCATAGTCCACGAAGACTCGATCGCATTGAGACTGCAAGATTTGGAGGCGGTATGCATTGATTGTTTGGGGTTGAGGACGGACCACGATAGCAAAAAAGTAATCCTTCCACCGTTGTAGTCTGTAACAGTCCTTCGCGACTCAATTGCGAGCGTTCTCCGTCCCGCGGGACCATCCCGAGTCGCACTTGATTGGGCGCCTGTACAAGCAAATTTCACACACGCTGGGCTTGGCGTAGGACTTCTTCTGCGATGCTCATTGAATCCGGCTGCTGATAGGGGGTGGTATGTGTGTCTTTCCGACACATAATCTAGCGCCCGCCGGTGCTGACTTTAGCTTCTACAGGGACAGATATCTAGTTGCTAAATAAGGAAATCTTGCCATTGCATATTGCAGAAGCTGAGCTGATTCCACATCGCGGCGGCAGCAGCAGCGCCGTGTGCATCACAATAGGGGCTTCAATGGGCACCACGATGACCCCAACCGTATGCCCGGAGAAACATCCCGTTGTATGTGTTACCGAAGAAGACGATACGGAACGTGAATTAAGCTGTCTATTGCTTCTGCAGTGTTTGCAGTACAATGCAAGCTTGGCGACCCAGCAAAGTTCAAACCTTGGTAAAATGGATGATCTTGCGAGTCCGTCGTCCGTGAGCATCCGCTTCTTACCGTCCGTCTTCCCTTCTCCAGAGTTGAGATGTCATGCTGCATGGAACTTTTTCAGATTTTAACTCGGACAACAAGCCGACAGAAGGTTTGAGCTGCAAAAAACCTTGTTTCGAGTCAGAGCCGTACGACTCATACAGAACTCTTTCTCCATGTGCTTTCAAGGTTCTGTGGAACGGGTGCCCTTGGAGTCTCCGATTCTGTTCCATCGTGGCACTCGACGCCCCAATTCCAGACGTGACGCGTCTCCCGGCTGGGCACCGGGCGTACCTGCAAGGGCTTTCTTCAAGACCCAGAAAGCCACCAGCACGCTCGATCAAGGAGGAGGTATCTGACTGCCAAGCCGCATTTGAGTAAAGAGCCCCGGTCCCGCCGGTGCCCAGACCCCAGCTTGTCGTGCGATGACCACTGGCCACAGGCCAACAATCGAGAAGGTCTGTTACGTGATATCAGGTCTCACCAAGTCCACACATGGGCCAGACGCTCAAGACCGCACAGAAGCCATTGCAAAATACCTTGGTCTACATATACACGTTGAGGGATGATGTTCACAGTCAGACACTGAGTACTGGCAGTTGATATGCAGATCCTTCTCTTGTAGGAGCACCCGAGTGGGCTTGCTCATTTCTTCCCTTCGTCCAGACTGAACATCGCCGTCGTTAGCAACGAGCTAGCTACCTCGAGACACCCTGAATGGGGTAAAAAGTACAGAACAAAGTTCACCAGAATACCCATCAGTGCGTCAGATAATCCTTCATGTTCCAGCTCGACACCATACCAAGGCTGCACTCCGTAGAAGAACTCTATCACACAATCTCGGGATTAAAGGTAGCCGTTTTACACCAAGATTCTAACAGCCCGGGCGTCCGTCGGTGCCACGTTTCGAGGCTTCCAACCTAAATAGTTAATAGCTTATCCTAGGCTAAGGAAGCAACAAGTCTATCGTCCGGGGGGAACAGCGAGAAGGGGGAATGGAGAACCAAGGGCTACACTTTTCCGGTCGTCATTTCACGACGGCATGGCGTAAACGTACGAGCGAGCGGACGGGGCCCTCGACGCAGGCCGGCACTCTGAAACGACGCTGCAAAGTCACTGTCCTCATTCCACCCAGCCTCTCACATCGCAGCTGAACTGGCTCCCTAGTGATTCGGTTCAAACTTCTTCAGGTACAGCACACCGAAGCAGTCGAGGTGTATCTACACGTGGCAACTGCTTCGGTCCACGCCTAATCAGGAGCCGGGTCCTGGAGATGATAAACCGTAACATGCAACCGCGCCGGCCGTGGCGTCAAAGCGGTGATCTGCCGCAGTGGATGACCCTCTATCCAAACCGCTCCTCGCACTACGATTGGCGGGTGCGGCCATTGTCTAGTCTTAGACCAGTCTGTGCAGCAGACATCTCACGCGTGCGCGCGCGCCCAAAAGACTTGCCCACTATTCCCGCCAGGTCCAACAGTCACCCAGAAAATCTCTTCCTGCCTTCCACGCAGGGTTCGGAAGCCGCTAACGAGCAGACTAAAACTTCTTTCGTCATGTGCGGTGCGGCTGCGGTGGGTGCATCTCTGACCAGATCTCGAGCTATCCAGCCATGGTTCTCAGTGAGTCTGTGTCCGTGTCCAACGTTTCTAAAAGGCCCATCGTTCGCTGTCTGCAGAGATTCAAGAATGCAACTTCAAGGCTAGACTACTCCTCACATCTGCCCTTCTGCCCCTCAACACCCTTTCTTGTTCATTATATTTGATCAGTGCTTGCTTGCCCACTTGCCCAGTCCAAGCTGTCCCCGATCTTCACTTTGTCGTGCATCAT
>Ga0268251_10000330_pt1 | contig 15547 bp, 16 predicted proteins | sample AgamicAsMae_FD_200527 | JGI IMG/M metagenome (GOLD analysis project Ga0268251, IMG submission 200527) | Agave microbial communities from Guanajuato, Mexico - As.Ma.e (v2) (version 2) | ecosystem: Host-associated > Plants > Phyllosphere > Phylloplane/Leaf | place: Guanajuato, Mexico | collected...
CCCTCGGTCCTCATTCGAACAGCGACAACATTCAATACCCGCCCGACATGGCTCAACCCGATCAGCACACTCACCTCGATGCGCGCGACCTCGATCATGTCGACGGTGCCTCTCAACACGCTTCCCGCTCCGCCAGCGAGACTTCCGAACTCGATATCGATTCGTTCTTGGAGAGTCAAGAGCCTGCCACCGCACATCAGCCAAGGCCCATCCAACACAACCACCGACCCGAGCATGTCCACATCCACCGCATCAGCCAGATTGTGGTCGACATCTGCAAACGCCCCCGTGACCAGCGCGAGAAGGAGGCTATAAGACTTCTCACATCTCTCGGCTTGAACCAGTCACAGCAACAACGCGCATTCAAGATCTTCGCAGACATGGCCACCCGCAACAAAGAGACAAAGAAGGACGCAGAACCTCTTGTGTTCAGAAAGTGGCTCTGTCTATTGATCTATGATGTCCAGCTCCGAGCAAGCGCCGCCAACAGCGCCTCCAAGAACATCGATGAAGCCAAGATCAAGGGACTTTTCTGCAAGGAAGGCATCCATCAGCTGAAGTGTGGCCACACTTGCCGCTCCAACGAGGAATGCGGCATGAACTGTGTCATCTTCTCATCCTACCCTGACACACCTATCATTGACGTTCGCATGTCGGAGCTCCCTTGCAACGAGTGTGGCAACTGATTTTGAGAGATGGCGTGGTTGTAGCCGAGAGTTGACCTGCGAGATCTTCCATGAATGGCAGGTCACTGAGGATTGGCGCGAACAAATTGCGAGGAGGACATGGTTTACAGAAGGAACACCAAGAATACGGGTGACCCTCGAATGCTTCTGGTCGAGACAATACGAATAAAAGGGGTCTCGAGCCATCAGCTTCCTGGCGTTGGTTGGTCAAACTGATGCCGTTGGAGAAGGCCGTAATACGAAGTTGGTAATGGAGGGCGATTGATCATGAGGGCCTCGACCGGGGTCTGGCAAGAAGAGAAGGGCATCACTCCGTTTCAGCAACAGTATAGCAGAATACACAAACCTTCTCCGTTAGTTGAAAACAGTATTTCCGGTGATCCTTCCTGGAGGTGATTGCCAGGTATTCTCAAAGGCGTGTGACGCCGTTGCTGGAGCTCTGGCGACAGCCACCTTCGTGACAGACACCTTACAAGATAAGTTCATTGGTCCTGTAGATACATGGTCTTGCCTGCCGCACCAAGCTGCTGATTTTTGAGACGTTGAGTGTTGGTGAGAATAGGAAGCTTGAAGCTCCTCATGAGCAATCATATATCGGCGAATCTTCGGCATATCCGAACGTACTTTCCTTGTTCAGCATTGCATCCTTCCTTATTAACCAACACAATACAATTATTTCAGCACAAACATCAGCAGAGTGTCTATCGATTACAGGAGACTCAATTCCGTCCGGTTCCTGTGTCTTTGTGTACTGATCATGTAGTTGCACGCCCGCATCTTTACATCTTCAGATATTCAACATGGTCATGCTCTTCCAGACGGAATCAGCAGCAGAGCTTATCATATTCTGTGGTGTTCAGAACCATGTGCCATAGATCTAGCAGACTGAGCCTTATCCGATCAGTTGGAGGGTCAGGCAATGATAGCTTCTGGTATAGACATAGTAAGATGGTTATTGAACAAGTCTTACGAGTTGAGTAGTGGATTTTGGAGTCATGCTCGCTTGCAGGCAAACAGTCTTTCCAAGAGCAGAAACAGCCGAGCGGCATAGTAACACAGCATATAGGGCGACCCCAAGTGTAACAAAGAGGATGTCTGCTGCCCGAACATGTCTCACTCGCATTGCCGGCTTGTAGCAAACACCAACACCATCCTCCTATCGGCTAAGGCTACGTATACTGATCAAGTCGCCGTCGGTGCAACACATTTCCCTTAGCCGAACGGCAACCTGCTCCCAGAGATCTTGCGTTCGAGTCCGCTACTCCCCAATTCCTAACTAACTTTAATAGGTTCCTCGCCAGTTCGATAGCGCTTACGATTGAGGTTATGCACCTCACCGCGGTGGCATGGCGCACCCCGCACCACAAGTCTCAAGTGAGACCCAGGTAACTAGGTGTCCTTGCAAACACGAGTTTCTACTTACTCTGGAGCATGTGAAGGAGCAGCGAAAGTCGGATGCAGAGGTGGCCTTGCAAAAACGAGCACTTCACTCCTTCCGTAGCTGGATCAAGCCCGCCGAGAGTCTCTCGAGCCGTCTGAGTCCAATGGCTAGTCAGATGTATCATGTCGTAAGTGAACAAATCTTTCCACAAGATCTCTGGGAGCGTTTTTTTTTTCTTTTGCTCATAGGCATGACATCAAATGTGTGAGTGCCCCTGTATACCAAGAAAAACACGACAAAAGATGGTAGGCACATACATTAGATACCGATAACATTGCTCACGTGCTTTCCTTGTTATATTGCTATTTTGCGTAAATCGAATACTCCAACTCAACTGCTGAAACTCCACTGGCTGATCCAACGTGCCATCAGATCAACACTTATACACTGTGTACTCTTGAGAGTTGGACTCAGAGCAAGAGTCTTCGAGCAGTCGACCAAGGGTTTTTTCTTTCCATCCTCACAGGCGCTTTCGAAGAAGTCGACCAAGCTTGTGGCCGCTGTATTTTTGCCTTGACCACTCTCGATAAGCTTTTTCAACGTTTCAACCCACTCACTAAGAGTGACTCTTTTCAGTCCCCTGTAAGCTGCAAGCTGTGGCAACAGATCTGTCCAGCTGGTAGTCTGTGGATTGACGATATTGTATACCTGGCAGGCCTCGCGAACTGCAGGCCCAGCGGAGATGAGCTCGCATATCGTAGCTGCAGCGACATCAGCGGGCACCCAATTGATGCTATCCAGTAAGCCTAGTGAAGAAGGGACGGCGCCGAGCTGAATCGAGGAAGCCAGCATAGCAGGCAACCATTCTTTCTCCGGCCATTCAGGAACCTTGCCGTTCCAGATGTCATGATTCAAGACTCCGCCGAGCTGACCCAAACGACAGACTACGCTTTTGACACCAGTGCTAGCAGTGGTCTCGGCTATGAGACATTCAGCGACGAGCTTAGACTGTGTATAGCCCATGGTCTCTGCCCTCAGCCAGTCATGGACGATCTCCTCTGGAACAGGTCCTCGCGTGTTGCAGAGGACAGATCCTACGGACGAGATGAACACAAAAGTGGGTGCATGGTCTGAAGATTCGCAAAACTCCATGAGCTGAGTGGTGAGATGAATGCTAGGTTCGAAGTGGGACAGTGGCATGCAAAAGTCGACAGGCCATGCGTTCTGGATCACACATGTGACGTTACGCTGCAGAAAACGCCAGTCTGGTTCGGAAAGGCCGAAGCACGGTTGAGAGTAGTCTGCGTGGAAGTATCGGATGTACGTCGAGTCTGTACTGCTGGATGGAAAATCGCCCTCACCTTGTTTGAGACTGACGTTAGAACGGCGGCTGAGACAGTAAATTTCTTGGACGTCCTTTCTACGCGAGAGTTGCGCTAAGAGTTGAGTACCCAGATGGCCGGTGGAGCCAACAAGAAGTAGAGTCGCAGCTCGATGAGCCTCAGTCGCCAAAGCTTTGCGGCTCATTGGCGAATAGCGATCGTACAGCATCTGCATCGTCTTTACTGAATCCTCTCTTCCGGTCATAGAACCACAGATGGAGTGTGATAGTAGATCGATGCTTGGAAAGTCATAGATGACTTTAGTTGTTATCTGTGTTGGCAAATTCAGAAAAGCGGTCCTAATGTTCTTGGCCATTGTCATAGCGTGAAGCGAGTCCAGCCCTAGATCAAAGAAACTCTTACTGGACGGTACCGTTCGATATCTGGGAAATCCTTGAACAATATTTGTGACAGTTTGCTTGACACTGTCGAAGTCCATGGGACGGTCTGTCTGTGTTAAGGATGCAGCAGGGCCTTCCTGTAGATGGTAAAGTTCGTCAAGCTCAGCAGCAAAACACTCCAGGGTACGTCTACGCTGAACAGTGCCCTTGTCTGCTCGTATCGGTCTCTTGCCCTGTTTGGTAACTATCACCATGTTCTTCATCACGCGTCCGTACTCGGGACATTCCTCGTTGGCTTTCTGCACAATCGGCCACAACTCCTCCACAAGTTCCTCCTCAGGGGTATCTTCTTCACTGGATTCTGAAGACGACAGTTCAACAAGCAAGGCGCACTGTTCGCGCCCTTCTCCGCAAACAAGAGCGGACTCAACTGCAGGATGTCCACTGACGATCATGTCTTCCATTGCAATGGGGTTAAACTTCTCACCGTTGCTAAGAACGATGATATCGTCTGTGCGGCCTTGCCACAACCAAAGATCGGGTTTGCTGTGATGTTTCGCAAACAGATCCTTCGTGTGGTATTCTTCCAGTCCAGGGTACATCCAGAATGCAGGTTGGAACATTTCCAGGCCGGGCTTTCGCTCGATGACAAGCTCGTACAGATCATTTGCATAAGGGCGATACACGCCTCCAGCACAGTCGCTTAGTTTGACGTACGGCCAGTCTTCCCGCTGCATGACTTCAACAGGGAAGAACCCGGTCTCCGAGGATCCAAAGACAGTAATGAGAGTGGTGCCTGACGCGATGCGGTCACCGGCCTGAGTAGGTAGTGGTCCTCCCCCGTACATCACACTGGTACATCTCCAGAGATTTTCCAGATACCCTTGGTTCCCTGCCATTTCAGAAAGAATTGACGGAGGCATGATAGCAGCTTCAATGTCACAGTTGGCAATCATGTCATTTGCAAGCTCTGCCGTCAGAGGTATTGGAGGCGGTAAAATTGTTGGAACAGTATTCCAGATGGAAAGGAACAAAGTGCTGATGGCCGAGGCATGAAACATCGGGAAGAGTAACAGTGTCCTTTTCCCTTTGTACGCATCAGTCTGTATCTTCTGGCCCTCAAGAGACGCGAAAGCGTCGAGGGCAGCGACGGCACCATGGTTCATGGTTATCAGTTTCGGAGTGCCTGTACTTCCGGATGTATGGAATACCGCCAGCGGGTCATGTTTCGCATCTTCAAACGTTCTTGTCCACAGAAAAGGTTCCATTTGTGGGTCAACATCCAAGAAGTACGCAAGATCTGGCAGGTCAAGTGTTTGCATTGGTCTTGCGATGAGCACGCTCAACAGCAAATTTGAGTACAGTGGTGCGTCGGCAGGCATTAAGAAGATACCACAGTCCACTTGATCAAGCAGATCGAGGGATGCGGCGGTGCTGTTTCGTGGAGAAGTAAAGAACATCTGAACGAGCTCTGGTCAGTCACATCCCAGAAGATATAAGAGCGAACATACCTTGTAGCCAGCTTTGCAGGCCCCAAACACGAGAAAGAGATATCTTAGGTCATGAGGACCCATGTAGGCTAGTGTAGGAAAGCCTCGACCTTGACCTAGCTGGTCTCGTATCCACCAAGCACATTTATCGATGCTCCTGGCAAGGCTGTTGAACGTGATCTGGCGAAGACCCCCATCGAGACTCGCAGTCTGGGGTACTTCTATAGAAACCAACTCTGGGTTGTCCGATGCAAGTCTGTCGATGAAGTTTGGGAGCAGTCGCAGGCCACATTCCGCCATGATGTATGTAGATTGTTGTCAAACCCAACATTATGTTCCGGAGAGCGGAAATTGCATCACTTATATGCAAAGGATGTTGACACTACGAGTGACCAAAGGCCACCGAGTCGTGGAACCATAATATGCTTGTAGCCGTGGGCTTGTGTGAGCATTGTATGTGAGCAGCGTATGAGCATGTTGCTTCTTACGACCGTGATGGCAAGCCAGACATATGGTAGCCACGCATAACTGGCGTGGTTTGGGGGTGAATCGTCGACAGCCAGAAATTACACTTGAACATTGTGACAGATTAGTCGCTGAGAATCTGAGATTGAAGAATACAGAGCGCTGGCAAATCGTGGTATGAGCAGTGATATGCCACTTTCGTGTGACCAAGAGCTCTGCGGCTGGAGCGGAGTCGCATGTTGTTAGCCGCGTTCATGCTGAGAATGAACCAATGCTCTGAACGCTGTTGTGCATCCTCGTGAGAACCCTACAAGGCGTGATTCGCTAGTCTCTGCTGCGCACGGCAAATTCGGTGTAAGACTAGAGATAATCTCGTATATTGGACTCAGGTGAGGACGTAGAAGGATTCGGGAAACCGTTTGCTTGGAAGGAACGATGTCATGTTGTTACATGGCCTGGGTTGACAGCAGTGTTACACTCGGCATTTCTTCGAGCCTAAGCGTCACCAACTAAGCTTTTGATGATTGAGTATGTGTCAAGAAAAGCTTCTATATCACAGATGAGCCAGAAAAACAACAACCTGAAGGCGTGTGACCAATTCCCTCACCAAATGCGACGATTTTCGAAGTCAGACTTACGCTGCGGATGCTCGGGGGACAGCTTCGCTCAAACGGTTCTCCAGGATTATTGACTCGTTATCAGCCAGCAAGCACGTTGGCCGTTCCTACTGCATCCAATTCATCGGTAAAGAGTGGGTGTGCTTGCGCAAACAGGTAAAGGACGATGGATCTTTTGGCGCGTCGGAAACGTGCTTCCTCCGCTGCGACCTCGCAAACCTGTGCGAGACCCACCACCTCTCATCGGAGCCACCGGTTGCGACGGTGAAGCTCGAACGCCGTTTCCGCAGCCACCACCACATCTTGATCGCATGTTCTTAATCTCACTACGTACGTTGCGGCGTCGTTCGCTACGCGCTCAAAATCGCAGTCAGGCGGTATCAGACTGCCATCGGACGATCGAGGAGCAAGAAATGTTTCCACAGGATGCCGGACCAGGTTTTTCCAGTCTTGCTCACTCGAGGAGAATACAAAAAGGAAACCAAAAAGAGAAGGTGATCGCCCGGACCGCTAGCGCACTACCCCACAGCGCCAAGAGGAGCTGGATAATCTCAATGACGTGCCCAAACAGGTCAGGTCCTTGCTGCCGACGTCTTGGGTTTTTACTTTTCGTTCAGAATCCAAACGAGAAGCACCGTGTCTTGCATGAGCGCATACGGCGACTGTTCGTGACCACAGAGAGGGATTTAGCATCCTTGATGAATCAACACAGAGATATGAGCCCTCGCAAGTCTTGCCTTGGAGACAGAGTGGATTCCTCGGCACCGTTGGCGAAGCCAAGATAACCACGGAACGGTTGTGTGTCGCTACCAACTCAAATGTCTATACTATGGCGTTCATTGGCGGGCGTTCACGGCCATTCTCTTGAATGCCAAAAGTCTGATGACTCGAGAATCCAAATGTGTTTTACCGAGAGCCGAAGCGTATCCCAGTCCCCTTTCAAGAAGGTGGCAGGGAAGGTCCAGGGTCCTGGACGCTTTCTTAAGAGCCCTGTCGATACCTCTCCACACCCTGGCTATCAACCCTACCCATGGCGAGCCTTTCTGTTTTCTATACATTCCTCTGGCTCTCGGTCACCTGGATAATTTACAAGAGTATCAGTATACTATATGTCCGCCGACAGCATGCTATCAAATCTCGTAAGCTGGACTGCGAGCCAGCGCCACTCTGGCCTGCCACACATCTAGGCATCTCGACGATCAAACAGATGATGGCGGCTCAGAAAGCAGGTCGTTTCCCCGCCTATCTCCGTGAGCGGGAGGAAGTCTTGTCGGAATCGCAAAACAGACCCGTGCATACCATGCGACTGTCCATTCTGGGAAACGAGGCTCACTTCACCTCGGATCCTAAAAATATTCAAGCTTTGTTAGCAACTCAATTCAAGGATTTCGGACTAGGATCTGCAAGAATTGGTAACTTTGGTCCCTTGATGGGCGATGGAATCGTGGGTGTATATCACTCTTGATCAATGACATTCTTGCTGATCAGAATCATAGTTCGCGTCAGATGGCAAAAGATGGGAGCATTCTCGAGCCCTTCTCCGTCCGCAATTTGCTCGCGATAACATCAGCGATCTGGAACTCGAAGAGGTGCATGTACAAAACATGATGCAGGCTCTTCCTGTGAATGCCGATGGTTGGGTCGAGGAGACCAACGTACAGCTTCTCTTCTTCCGCCTTACCCTCGACAGCTCAACAGAATTTCTCTTCGGTGAGAGTATTGACACTCAGCTTGCAGCGCTCAGGGGTGGAGAAGCCGGAGCAGCAGCTGCCTGGAGAGATGAGAAAGTTTTCGGAACTGCCATTGACAGCTCTCAAGGCTATCTGTTCAAAGGCGCACGATTCGGAAACTACTACTGGATGGCCCATGACAAGCACTTCAAAAAGCTCTGCAAAGATGTGCACAATTTTGCCGACTACTATGTGGACAAGGCAATCAAGGAGAAGCGACGACCATCACTCACAAGGAAATTCGTATTCCTCGAAGAGCTTGCCGCTCAGACGCAAGATCCAATCGAGCTGCGTACCCAACTACTCAACATCTTGATTGCTGGTCGCGACACTACTGCCTGCCTGCTCAGTTGGATGCTGCTACTCTTGGCCAAGAACCCAGACGTTTTCGAAAAGCTCCGCGAGATTGTCATTCGTGACTTTGGAAGTTATGAGAATCCTCGAGATATCACCTTTGTGTCTTTGAAGGACTGCCAGTATCTTCAACACTGTCTAAACGAGGCCCTTCGTGTCTATCCGGTTGTGCCTATGGACGGTCGCCGTGCCCTGACCGACACCACGATTCCAAGAGGTGGCGGTGCAGACGGTCTCTCGCCCATCTTCATACCCAAGGGTACCGATGTCAGCTACTCGGTTTACGTCATGCACAGACGCAAGGATATCTGGGGTGAAGATGCAGATGAGTTCAAGCCGTCGAGATGGGAATCAGGACGACCCAGCTGGGGTTATCTGCCCTTCAATGGAGGACCTAGAATCTGCATTGGCCAACAGTTCGCATTGACTGAGGCTAGTTATGTCATGGTCAGACTGTTGCAACGGTTCGACAAGATTGAGCCTACAGGGCCCACACTCGATGCCGAACCGAAAATGCGCCTGACTCTGACCTGCTGCCCTGCAGAAGGTGTTTGGGTCAAGATGAGGCAAGCAAAAGATGTTGCCTCTCACTAGACGCTACGGGCCAAAAAACTGTTTTACGATTTACGCAAAGTATGATATATTAATGTTCAACACGAACTTGTTTCGCTTCCGAAAGAGATTACTTCAAACGACACTACTGAGCATTGCTCTTGCACGTCCAAGATCCATTGCCTCCACCTGCTGCAATCGCCTTGCCCGAACTGTAAAGTCCAGCCACACACACCGTTGCACCTATCGCAATGACAACCCAATTGACGCAAAACTGTACAATCTGCTTCGGGCTATCGAACCAGTGCCCGTGGTTCAGAAACAATCCGAACACTCCACTCAAGGTGTAGGTAAAGTGTGCAGCGAACAAAGCACTGATCAAGCCAAGTAGGTCGTTGAAGTTTGGGATCGACTCTGCAATGATCCAAGCGATGACCCAGATGGTGAGTGTGATTCCTGTCCATGCAAGAGTGCTGGTCTTGGTTCTTCTGTTCATGTGGACTGTGCCTCTGAAGCAACGGACGAAAATGTACTTCGAAGCAACATGCCCGTAGATGATGCCGGCGATGATAATCTGCTTGGTGTTAGTATGGACTGTTCATTCCCGGAGTTGTGGTTTCAATCTCGACTTACTGTTGGAATGGCGATACCCCAAGCGACTTTCCTCACAATCGGACCTGCTGAGCCCAGAGCAGGTGAACTGACATCCGGACCAGCAAACACGTAGATGACCGTGGCAGCAATGATGTAAAGACTGATATCCCACACCTGGAGGAAGATCAAAGCTTTTGTCCAATCTTTAGCCGGATTCTTCATCTCCGCCAGGAAACCAAAAAAGCAGGAATGTCCAGCGTAAGCAAACACGATATTGCTGACAGAAACAAAAGCGTCTGTGAAGGGCAGCACGGTAGTCACTGCCAGTGGTGTATTGCCTTTGGGCTTTTGAATGCCAATGGCAACCATACTGATCAGTACAGCAGAGAAAATGGAAATGAATGATGCGATTGACATGAACGATACGTTCTTCAAAGTTCTGGGTAAGTCGAAGAGCCAGAAGATGACTAGTCCGATGACTGCCCATACCACGGTACACGTAGCGCTGTCAGTCACGGTGTTGAGGCAGATGGTCCAGGTTAGGATGTGACTAGCCATAGTGAAGATGAGGAAAATCGTTTGTGCTCCGCCAAAGACTTCGCGGCCAATAGCGCCCATCTTGAGTGGCTTGAAGAGGATCTCGCCTGCATCTGCGAAAGATACAACCTGTGGTGCCGTAAGTACTCCTTCTACCAAAAGTCACCGGGTATTTTGTCGCTTACCCAAGGATACTTCATACGGAATTGTCCAATGACCTATTCAATGTTGTGTAAGTCCGATGTGTCATAGAATTCGGTTTCGAGAAAAGACATACCCATCCGGTGTAGGTTGCGATAATTCCGAGTCCAACAATCAAAATGAGTCCAGGCACGAGACCGATTCTCGCAAGTACTGACGGCAACGAAAGGATACCCAGCGAGATCGTCTCAGCAATCATAACTTACAGCTGTTAGAAGTTTGATCAATCGTCGTTCGAGGGCTCTGACATACTCATTGAAGCTTGCCACCACTCAAGAGATTGATAGTCAATCTCTGCATCCTGAATCTCGCCCTCGTCTACACTCTCTTTTCGCGCAAAGGGGTCCTCGTAAGCACTAGTCTTTCGTCTCGACATTGACGACTTGCGTCGACCAGAAGTCGGTCTTGAAACATCATCGTCATGGTCTATACTGTCCTTTTTCTCGGGGTCTTCAAACGACATGTCGGAATTGCAAATAGTATTATTTGCGCAAAGAGCTACAGAAAGAGGAAGAAGCAACAGCAGTCCAAGTCAGTCTATAAGTGCAAAGGTCATGTACCCAAGTACTCGAAGGAGCATGTGCATCACAAGGCATGCATGACGTAGAGGTTCGGATTCAGGAATAGATGGACGATCTCACTGCGGAGAAATCTGGAAAAGCAACGCAATATGAGGCTCCATCGGTCAAAAGGTCAGCGGATACATTGGATCTTCTCTATTATATCGCAAAGGATTAAATATGACGGTCGAAGGATTCTGAGGTGCCAATTTCCAAGAAAATCTTCTTTGGAACATCTATGCTTGTCTCGGGATGATCTCCGAGCGCATTCGATGCAACAACGCATTGCTGTGCTTCTACTTGCCAGCCATCTCTCTGACCAGCCCAGCATTTACCCAACCACGTGCAAAATTCCTGCCGCTGAACAAGAGGAAAGTGATCCACCAAATTCGGCCAATGTGAGAATCATACCACATTTCCAACGGTAGATCTCTCTTCTTCCTCCAAGCCAGCACCTGGCGACGAACACCCTCCTCCACTACTACGGCGAATCCATTAGCAGCGAAGAACTTTGCTTCACCAAGAGAACGGCTCCACTCGCCACCAAGTACTGATCTGACTGCAAACGAATGGACAAAGGCAGAAGAAATGAACCCGCCAAGTACTTTGCCAACATCCGCTGGCTCGTCGTCTCGTTTGCCTGTAAGTTTCCTTTCGATCCACTCTCCAGGCCAGACCCCGTATACTAGGAACAATCGAGCAAACAATCTGTGCCAACCATACGACCAGAACCCTCGCACAGACTTGATATCCCAAATACGGGTGCTGTAGAGAGGCGGGAAGTAGGCGAGTGGTGAAGGTGCTAGAGGACTGAGCAATATAGCAGCCATGGAGTGTGCTACAGAGAATGCAGCCATAAGAAAAGCACCAAGAGCTGCAGTCAACAGAAGCTGAAGCCAAAGAGGTAGGCGAGTGTCGAACAGATTCTCTGTATGAATGCCAAACTCAGCTTGCGGCGATCCTTCAAGGTACTTCACATAAGTGGTTCGGATAACAACAAAGCAGACGGCCAGAACGGGGCCTACATGAAGAAATATGGAATGCAAACGGTTCGTGGCAGTCGGTAACCACGTCTTGCGAGTGTGTCGTACGTCAGCTGTCGTCCAGGTGAAGCCGATACCACGCATGCTGGTTTCGAGCTCGAGAGCCCAAGAAGCACGATCCAAGAAGTTGACCGGCCAACCTTCTTCGCTTGTTGCCAGCTCGTAAACTGGCTTCATCTCGCTGAGATCAGACAGTTTCTTCTCGAGCACGAAGTATGAGTCGGCCAGTGACCCGCGACGGGCATGAGTAGCAGCATCAGAAACAGCATCAGTGACGGACGGCTCCTCGCCATTGGCTTGTGCTGCATCTTTAGCTGGCTCTTGAGGTTCGTTGTCGTTTCCAACTAACGCGGGCGTGTGGACTCGAGATATGTGCTTGTAACGAACGCGACGAGGGATGTGTCCAAATCCATAGGGGCTGATGAAGAAAGCATCCAGAACTCTGCATCCGCCATAGAGACCAACAAGAGCGAGTTGGTAGTTGAGCCCGATGCTTTGCGGGACGTAGTAGGCTAGTGGAAGTCGAAAGAACAATACTCCTGCAAGCAAAGCTAGCGCATTACGAAGCAACTTGACCGCAGCGCTATCGATGGATCGCGGTGGAGGAGGTGGTAAGAAGAGTAGCGCAAGAAAATATATTATTGGCGGAAGGACGGCAGCTTCGAAGGTCAAGGGCTTTGTGTTCGGCACAGGCTGCAGCCCGGGCCTGGGTGTCGCATCAAGAAGGAAAGACAGTATGGATGACATGGTGATCTGTACCGCCTGCACCATGCAGAAGACGATTGCTCGCGCTTAAAAAGACTTCCATCACGATGGGCTTTTTTGGTTGATGGGAAAAACAATGAATGGAAGATGTCATCGAAGAGAAACGTTCTTGGGTGCGGGCCGACGATCGGGCCGTGCGATCGGTCAACTCTCCTTCGTTCAGCCTTTCCTGATGTCTCCGCGTCTCCGTGGATATGTCGTTACAGGGCCGAGTACGATAGATACTATACTGTGAATTTTGATATCGTGGTCTTATGAAGATCGATGTACCAAATACCACCGATGTGGCTGCTGCTTTAAAGCTCTCATCCAAGCCTCTGTCTGGTCTAGCTTACTTGGTAGTGATCAACCTTGGTTTGATGCTCGCTAGTCCTTGTGTTTCTGCTGCCTGCCAATTGTCGCGGTGGCATCTTCAAAGCGAAGGTTTTCTGTCTCATCTTCAATGAAAAAAAAGTGCAGATGACTACGAGCACAGTTGACGGTTGCACTTGAATGTTTTCGTTAGCACAGTCGTCAAACTCGGCTTCGACAAGGCAACAAGACATGTGCACCGCAAGACACCGTCAAACGACATGAGCTTGGTCGCACGGGTTCTGAAAAGTGTGTCGAACATCATCTACGGATTTTTGAGGCAGATTGAAGGAGTTATGGCGCGAGAGACGGTGAACTATCTCAGAGCAGGGTTGTACCTGCAGATTGCGGACTTGCAGAAATTTTCAATCCTGCGTATCCACTATAAAATTGCGCTCCCGACAAAGATGAACAGTCAGCGTTTGACTAATGTGTAGATCGTCTCGAGGACCAGAAGTATAAGGAACATGGGTGAGAGAACGAGAAATTAGGTCTATTGCCGAGTAAGTATGATATATAAATGGTGATTATGCTGAATCCGGCGCGACATGGATCTGCCAGAATCGTTGGTAGGCTTGCGGCATCTCTTGTGTGCCGTTGTCGTGGCTGTCGTACTCAGAATGTGTGACATCCAGAGCCAGTAATCCCATCCTCTTGTGCGCTTTTTGGTAGAGCATAAACTCTTCTGTGACGTTGACGTATACACCCACACCATCGTATACATCAATTGTGGATCCAGTGGTCCAACTCAGTAGTGTTGGCTCAATGAGAGGTGCATCCGTAACGGATGGATGTGATGTGCCCAGGGAAGTCATGAACCAGGCAGCCTTTCCGCGCTTGTTGACACCCTTGACCAGATCTTTGACGACGGTGAAATGAGGCTGGCCGAAGAAGACTGAATGCTTCTTTGACCAGGAGTTGGAGTGAACGATCAAGATTGGCACATCTACGTCGTGGTTGAGGGGACCGCTCGATTTGCCGGGATCAAGAATCAGTCCACCGTGGAAGGGGCGTTCCGGACAAGGTGCACCCTTCAAAGCCTGAAGAGCTCCTGTGGCACCGTAACTGTGACCTGCGATGGTAACGTTGGTCATGTCAAACTTTCCCTCCCAGCTGCTCAGATGCTCGCCCTCCTTGCGAGGATTCATCTCGAAGATAGTGGCACCACTTCCGTCGTTGATGGCTCGTAACACACGGACCGTTTCCTCGATCTCTGCCTGGCGGAAGTCCAATTGTGCCTGTTTGAGTTCAGGAGTGTCGAAACTTGCATCGACTTGCAGATCGCCGAGCCCAAAATGATACAGTGGTTTCTCGGTTCCATCCACATTCATGATCATGGTTCCAGGACCGCTGCCATCCCTGTGCTCAATTGCAGCGACAACATATCCTCGACTGGCGAGTTCACCACAGAAATGTGTGTAGTCTGTGCGAGAACTTGCCATGCCGTGGGAAAAGACGATTACAGGGAAATTTTCTTCGCCAGCTTCTGGCTTGTCCTCGACGTGCTCGGTGAACTTGAAAGTGGGTACATTTTCCCGTAGTGGGACATCGACATTTGCTGGAATGGTGGTGCTGCCTGTTAGACCCCAGAGCGCGACTGTGAAGATGCTGTTGGTGAGGAAGTTGCTGATATGAGCAAATTTCGCGTAGCCCTCTGCTGTCACCGCGAGCGGCTTAGGCACCCAGAGATGTTTAGGCTTATCAGATTTTGCTCCCTTCACGGCTGGATAGTACAACGAGAATAACACTGTTTCAAGCTGCGAGAATGTCAGCGAGTCCTGCTGGTCGTCAGAGCGTCGTGCATACCAAGAAGGCGGGTTCGCCTGTCGACTTGAACTTGACATCGCTTGTCTTACGGCCATCACAAGGACTCTCGATATCAATCACGCCAACAGAATGGGGCCCCGAATAAGCAGGGAGATTTGAGGAAAACAGAGGCATGCCCCACAGCCAGCAGTAAACGACGTAGACAGCAGCTACGCAGGAGACGACGTATCTGGGCGTAAGGCGTGGGCGAAGAATCGGCGGTAAGCGAGAGCGCGACATGATCAAAGAAGCATGCGGATGTAAGGGAGACAATGAGATTTAGAACAAAAAGCACGGATGCTTTCAATAATCAGAGGAGCAAAAGGTAAGTATGTCGAGATCATGGCTACGATTCGAGGTCTGACTTTTGGAGTCGTCGGCCGCGGCGGGTCGAGAATGATGTCATGATTTTGACATGGCCTCATTTCGCGTCGGCCCCAAGCCTCATCTCCCTCTTGACAGAACGCGTGTCTGATTTCTCATTTTCAAGAGACAGACAATATGTCCGAGTCTCAGAGGGGCGTTTCCTCAAGGTCCGCAAGCCAAGACGATGTGCAGAGATTCAAAGGTTCTGCGACGACAGCGACGATCAGCCTTCGGCGGTTTGATCCGACTTGTGACAGCGACAGCCATTAAGGTTTCTCGATGTGAATACAGCATGTTTCCAGGTTATTACCGTTATCTAAACAGGG
>Ga0268251_10000331_pt1 | contig 15524 bp, 16 predicted proteins | sample AgamicAsMae_FD_200527 | JGI IMG/M metagenome (GOLD analysis project Ga0268251, IMG submission 200527) | Agave microbial communities from Guanajuato, Mexico - As.Ma.e (v2) (version 2) | ecosystem: Host-associated > Plants > Phyllosphere > Phylloplane/Leaf | place: Guanajuato, Mexico | collected...
ATAAGAGACAGGGGCTGACCTTGCCCTTGGGGTGCATGATGAAGACGGAAACATCCTTCTTACCGCGCAGGCCGTAGATGGCGGCGGAACCGGTGTCACCACTGGTAGCACCAACGACAGTCAAGTGTTGTCTGTCAGTGCCCTCCTTGCCCTTGTTCATGCGTACGAGGAAGTACTCGAAAAGGTTGCCGACGAATTGGAGAGCGACATCCTTGAAAGCGAACGTGGGACCGTGGAACAATTCCATCAGATGCAGGTTCTTGGACTTGTCAAGAGTGACGACGGGGGTGACATCTTTGGCGCGGAAGGTGGCATAACTGCGGTGGATGATGTCTTTGAGATCGGACGAGGGGATTTCGCTGTCGGAGATGTACAAGCTGAAGATCTCAAAGGCGAGCTCTTGGAAGGAAAGGTTGCGCCATTTGGACTGCCAGTCCGAGGGCAGAGCGGGCACCTCTTCGGGGATGAACAGGCCGCCATCTGCAGCGAGACCCTTGAGGACGACGTCTTCGAACGACAGCTACAGCAGCTTCTTCTCAGTTGGGGACCTTGTCGTAAGGGAGTGTGGGTGTATTCATACGTCGTAGGAGCCTCCTCTAGTGCTCAGGTAGCGTTGCGAAGCGGTATGCGAAGCCATGTTGGTGTGTGTCTGGTCGGCTGTGTGACTCAATGCGTCTTGTCCTGTTTCCCTTGCTCTTCTGAATTACGGTAATGCTGGTTGTGAGTGAGTCACGTATGGGCAGAAAACATTCAGCTGAATTGCAAGAGCCGTTCAATGGCCGACCCCTCGGTGGGACTTCTTGTCTCTGGCCAGAGCGTCATGGCCACCAGATTTGCGGCGAAGTCGGAGGTCCAACTGACAAGCACGGCCCGACCACGCTCGGCAGAATGGGCAACCGCTGTACCAAGCATTTCGAGCACGAGCATACCATCTCTGACGTAGAGCTCTAGCTGTTTTGTTGTTGTTCTGCAGCCCAAAGTTGTCTTGGTTGTTGCAACACACTTCGCCGAAACAAATCAGCATGGAAGACCCTCCATTGGCATCGCTCTCCCTGACCCATGTTCACTATGTGAGAAGCCGCATGCCTCTACCTCATCAATCTGTACAAAGTAGCTAATTCCCCGTCTCAGAATCCCAATGATCCCATCGCCCATGCCTGTGCCTTTCTGGCCCTTGTACCCCAAGCTCTATGTATCACATATGCCACTCTGATATGGAGCACCCGCGAGGCAGAGGTTGCCCTTATGTTTGCTGGCCAAATGGCCTGTGAAGCTCTCAACTGGATGCTCAAGCGTACCATTCGCGAAAAGAGACCCCATCGTATGCCAATCTATCAACCATGATTTTCCAGCTAGTCTTCTAACTCGTTGTCTCTCAGCTCTGACCGGCAAAGGCTACGGTATGCCCTCGTCACACGCTCAGTTCGTCTCGTACTTTGCTGTTTCCTTGACCTTATTCCTCCTGTTACGCCATAACCCTCATGCGCCCAATACCTCAACCACCCACATCCCGACCTCTACTTTTGAAAGACTTGCTTTGTCTGTCTTGGTCATCGCCGGTGCCGCTGCTGTCGCCCAGAGCAGGATATACCTCAACTATCACACCGAAAAACAGATCCTAGTCGGCTGCGTCGTAGGTGTCCTCTTTGCCGTCTTCTGGTATCTTTTCACAACATACTTGCGCCGCTCTGGTTGGCTGGATTGGGTGCTGGACACTTCGATCGCAAAGTTCTTCCGCCTCCGAGATCTTGTCGTTACAGAGGATCTAGTCGACGCCGGTTGGGAGAGGTGGCAGCAGCGTAGAAGCAAAAGAAGCGAGCACAAGACCAAATAGACGTCCATAATATACACTGCACATAAGAACTGGATCATGTCCTTGTTGATATTACATCCTTAGACTACGATTGGCATCCAGGGTGTCGCTGCTGCTTCTTTCTTCCATTGCCTTCCTTCGCCATTCATTATGCCAAACTGGATTCATTGCTGCTGACACTTCAATGTCTCCGGACTCCTGTCCCAAAATCCGGCTTTCTGAGAAACGACTTGCATATCGAGAACAGCTTTAGACGCTCTTTGGGCCTTCGACCAGCTTCTTAGCAACGTCTTCCTTGTCGGCCTCATCGCCTTTCTTCTCAGCCTTCCACTCGCCAACCTCCGCGATCTTGTCAGGAAGAATGCGTCTCATGAACTTCTTTGGGGCGCCATCGTTGCTGATTGCTCCATGCAAGAGCTTTGTGCCGTCGACTTGGGTTGCGTGGTTGTTTGCAGAGGCGATCTGGTCAGAGTCTTGATGTTGGGCTGACATGTGCTCTTTTTCAGTTCTTGTTAGCGCACATGTAGTGATTGAGGGCTCTAAGATGATTTGTGTACCGTGGCTCTTGGTTGGTCCTGCCGACATGATGTCGGTTAACGCGGTTGTGGTAATGTGGTGTGTTTTGAGGAGGAGAGTTGGGATAAACTTAAGTAGTGGCGTGTTGCTGAACTGAGTCGAAGTCTGGGAGTGTGATGATCTGAGGTGACTACTTATTGGGGATCGTTTGCTACGTGTACGTCCACATGGGGTTTCTCAAGCACTTCACTTTCATACTCGCTCTTCACTGCTAATGCGGGATGGAAGAGTTTGCTTCTCAACCCCTGTGATTGTTTGGGAGTTTCTTTCGATCAATCGGAAAGTTTTCATTTGTTCATGTCATGCAGCCTTTTGGTTGAGAACGTGAAGTCTATCTTGTTCCTCTGCAGTCCGGTCATCTGTGTCTGCAGTCCCCAATGGAATTTGTCTGAGCAAGTCTTGTTCTCAGTCACCAGCGAGGCTCGTTCAGCCCGCCCCAATTCTCATTCTGCAGCCTTGAACACCTGCCTCTGCTACCTTTCCTCAAGGTCTGAATGGTTGCAACCTTCTCTAAGAGGCTGTTGGCTTCTGGTCCGGATGGTCTTTTCTGGCTTCCGGTTGCTTGCTCGGCTTGTTGGCTTTCTTGGGCTTGGTCCAAGACTCTGGGGCTTCCTTCAAGACTTTACCATTCTCGACCAAGACTCCTTGGCCACCAGTACGATCTTCAACTCTGCTGAAGAACTGCAAACCAATAATGCCATTCTCATCTCCTTCGCTCAAGATGACCCCGTTCTCAGATTTCCAGAATTTGACTCCAGCTTCCAAAGCCTTTTTGATATCTACATAGACTAGCACTGAAGATGAGTTGCGCATGCCAGAAATGACGGGTGCGGCACCTGCATCGTTGTCCTCGGACTTGAATCCTGCAGGCAGTCCAGAGGCAAAGTGAACGTGGGTGCGTGCCATCTTCTTCAGACCACCGGTGGCTACAATCTGAGGCCAAGCAGCGTGCGTAGTTCCATGCACCACTACCGAAGGGAGGTTCTCCTCTGTGATTGGCGTGAGGAGATTTTCGGATGCAACCTCCAGAGAGTGTCCTTGGTTTGCACGAATAAGATAGTCGGCTGGGTCGTTTGACTCTGGAACTTGGCTGGGGATGTCTGAAGCTGTGGATGTTGCTGCATCGTCGGCTGGGATACTGGCTGCTGAAGCTGCGGCGGATTTGTGGATCAAAGAAAAGCGTTGCTTGTCGTTCTCTGCCACAATCTGCTTGATCTCATCTAGTGTAGGCTTGACACTACGAATCTTTTGATTGTTCATCTGCCTATTGTCAGTTTGGAATCTCGCGCAGCCATGATGGATAGCTAGAGCAGCTCAGTCGAAAGAGGAAGAATACGCAGGATCGAGAGGTGGAAATCAAAAGTTCAATAAGACCTACCACATCCTTGAGGTTGATGTAACCTGCTTCGTCTAACTTAAGACCTTCCTTCTCGGCACTGTGACGGAGTAGTTTGCTCAGCGCCTTTGAGACCAGAACATCTCGTGGCATGGGACCACCGCGACCACGTCCTCCAGGCATCTTTAGTGATGTGCGGAATTTTACTGGCTGGTCGAGAATGTGATGAAGGAGTCTGTTGTTAGAAATCAAGGCTTCGTATATTCGGTGTAGAATTCAAATGATCCAAGATCCGATGCTGATGAAGTTTAGAAATTGTCAGGACAAGGTTGCGATTGTTTGTTGGCAACAGCAGACCCTGAATCCGTCCACCAGCGGTGCACCCTCTCTGCAGCTCTCACTATCACCTTGCAAACACTAACACGAAACGACATCTTCAAAATACCGACAGTCTTCGGTCCTGTCTTGTAAAAGGTTCTGATAACATTCGAAGACAAAGTGTCGTCGCCACAGACGAAAGTAAACGCGGGCGCAGAAAAAACTTCGACACCGCTACAGTAGTTCCACGGCAACGACGATAATCTCTCGAGGCAGTTTATTGCAAACCGCCAAGAGTATTCCAACAGCACACGGAGTGGACATTCACTCAATAGAATTCTGTTCTCGGTTGTACCCTGCTCTCAGAAGGAGAGTCTTGTCTTGGAAATTGACTCATATCACGAGGGTGACCAACGAAGTTCGCAAACTCTTCAAGTCAGCACCGAAATCATATTCTGAAGCCATAATCGAGTTGTCTCGTGATACGACTGTCGAGGCAGGAGGCTAGGTTCTCCGATAACAAGCCGCATAACCAATTTTCCACAGATAGGAGAGGTCGGAATACAAGTTTGATCACTGCAGACGTCACAGAGACAGACAAAAGTCCAGAAATATAGTTTCGGAGTCTACAAAATGGAGAGAACTACGATAACAACGATATCTGATCTCGCACCCCTTAAACTCCCCTCGACCTCACAGACCGCCGACCTCCAACATCTGCATGCATTGATGCATCTCCTCCACCATCGAAACCACAATCAACACCGTCGGAGCACTTGGTATCGTCATTTCAACAGCTTTCGTCGTCACCTAGGGACAGTGCTTGAACATTTGACGACCCTCGAACACGTACCCATGACGAATCTTGCTCGGCATAAGAAGAAAGCCGAAGACGAGGCTTTGCTGCTGAGGATACAGCAAACAGTGTCTTTTTGGCGAGACGTTTTGGTCCCAAAAGCACAACATGCTTTTGGGCAATTAACAGCCGATGGACGCTTTGCAGTGCTGGGTGTGGTGTTGATGGCAATCTTAGGACACGTATGCAGAGTGTTTGGATTGATTTCTGTCTACGATGAGCTAGGTGAGGAGGAGACGAGAAAAGCCATCGAGGAATTCGCTGCCGAGGGGTGGGGCGATGATGAAGGGCTGGGCGTCCTTGTGCCACGAGAAGCAGAAAAGAAAGAAGATTTTGGCGAAGTCTTGACGAGAGAGGACAGCGAGGACCCGGAGGATATGATAACGACCAAGGCCAGGGCTACGGAGAAAGAGCTAAGGATGGCCGAAAGCGCTTGTTTGGCTCCCGAGCGCGATATGCTGGAGCAGAGTCGCAAGGCATTGGAAGCGATGGCTACTGGTAGCACACCAATCACTTCTTCACGAGAGTCCAGCACGCTTCCACCAAACAAGAGGAAGGTCAGCAAGAAGCTCAAACCCACAGAGCCGGATAGCAAACCAAAGCCTACCAAAATATTGCCTGCTGTTAATTGGGACGACAATTCCACCGCTCCGCTGCCAAAAGCATCGTCAAAGACATCGACGAAGACCCCCTCTCGGGATCCGTCTACATCGACGACGAGCTCGAAGCTCATGAAGAAGAGGCCGAAGCAAGAGGAAGACGAGGGGACGGGCAGTGCTGCAAGACCGATCAAAAAGAAGAAAAAGAAGAACGCCATCGACGATCTGTTTGCTGGGCTGTAGAGACCGAATTATAAACGCAAGATTTGATCAGACACATAGAGGAGAGAAACATTGTAGATTTGTAAGATATCTATATGAGGGACCACCTCCAATGCAGGCCTGGTTGACCGGATGACCGTTATACCTCGTAGTTTGATGTGGGAGGGGATGATGAAAGCTCAGAAGGCAAAGGAAGAAAAGTCCTACATGTACCCATTTTGGCTAAGGAGCTGATATCATAGTACGCCAGCCGAAGCGATGTGCAACCTATGCTCAGCGACCTGTACGGTAGTGATGCGAGGAGTTCGCTCGTGTCGCCACTGTCTAGCACTGTGTGGTAGCATCCGGAACGGAATAAGGAGAGACCTGTTGAGCGCTGCGCATCTAACGAGTCTTTCCTTGGGATTCAAGGTCTCTGTTGAAGTGATAGGTCGTCTTGAGAGAAAGCCGGGCGAGTTCAGTCGTCGGCCATTTTCACTTCGGAAGACTGTTTCTTTGCACCTTTCGGGTCGACGGCGACAGATGCAAGCCTACGCTCTGCTTTTCTCTTCTGACGTTGAGCACCGATGGGGAACCTCTTTTCAGCATGACAGTTCCGGCACTGGATGACAAGGACATCGGCGCAAGGCTTCTTTTCGGCCCTGCTCTTGTTCTCAATGCGCGTCTCTGAAGTTGTGTCTGGCATCAGAGGCGTACTGCAAGCCTTACAGATGGAACGCTTCATGTCATGAGACAAACGAATCTGAGCCTTTTGTGAGACGGCTTGGAGTTGAGCGGTAAGCAGAAGAGGCAGACCACGCTGTTGCAGATTTGTTGGGTCAGTGTGTGTCACGACTGGTGCCTGAAGGGCGAGGTGGGTCGCAGCCTGGTGCAAGTAGGCGATGCGTGCATGCAAGTGTTTGTTGGGCACGCTCCTCGTCTGGTTGGCGGAGCCCTTGGCCATCGCAATCCCGAGCCGATTGGCTCTCTTGTCAACGTCGGTTGGTAGAGACAGCAGAGTGATGTCGACTGAACGAACGCAAGCGTATAGACGTGTTGAGTGAATTGCTCTCGTTGCTCGGGACCCAATGAGTCGACTAAGTAGTATGTTGATAAGCGCCGATGACAGAACGTGCTTCTTCTTTTCCCATCACCAGACTGGAAAAAGTCACGTGCAGCGCCGGGCAGACTTCTCATCGCCCGCAGCCTCATCACATCAAGATAAATTGTACAGCGACTATCAACATGGCCAACAGCGAGTAAGTCTAGAACCTGGCCAGCATCGGAAGCCTGTGCGCACCTTTTGCTCACTGCAATGCCTGAAAAACAGGTTCGAGTATGTGCGAAAGTTCGAAGACTGGGATGCGCTTGCGCCAAGTAATTGGATCGTCGTGCGAATTGATGGTAGAGGATTCAGCAAGTAAGTCCTTTTCATTTTCCTGCTGTGCATTCCAATCTCCCTAGAGTTCTTCTTCTGGGTCATTCGGTGTTGGGATCGATGATGTCTAAGAATCACAAGTTGGTCTGTGTGGATGAGGGTATTGCATACAGACGGAGGAGCATTTTTGTTGCTACTATTAAATCCGCTCTTTTTTCCTGCATATACAGATCCAAGATGGCCTTTCCTATTGCTGCTTCCTATCGCCGGAACAGACAACTGATGTCTTTACCAGATTTTCGAAACGCCAAAATTTTGCTAAGCCTAACGATCGTCGAGCCATAGACCTAATGAATGCGGCGGCCATTGAAGTTGTAAAACAGTTCACAGACATCGTCGTCGCCTATGGTCAGTCGGATGAATACAGTTTTGTGCTCCATGAAGACTGCCAACTCTTCGAACGACGAGCAGCGAAACTTGCAACAAGCATCTCAACAGCGTTTTCTGTCGAATACTGTATGCAATGGGATAAGTATTTTCCCGGACAGATTCTAGAGAGGCCGTTCCCTACCTTCGATGGGAGGTGTGTTTTGTATCCAAAGAAGAAGATCTTGAGAGACTATCTGAGTTGGAGGCAAGCTGATTGTACGCCGTACTTATTTCTGAATCTTGGCCTCTGCTGATTCTCATGACAGGTCATGTCAATAATCTCTACAACACTACATTCTGGAACATGGTCAAGGGCAATCCAGTCACAGATACACCAGCGATGACTCCTACAGAAGCCGAGCTAGCGCTCAAGGTAAGCCTTGCTTCACTGTGGCTGCTCTTCCCTGCTGACACAAAAAAGGGTACATTCTCAAAGGACAAGCACGAGATCCTGTTCCAGAAGTTCAAGCTCAACTACGACAAAGAAGACGAGATCTGGAAAAAAGGCAGTGTTGTATACAGAAGAGTAGGTTCTTTTTCCTTGTCTTATTTGGTTGATGCTAACAAGAATCATTAGTTTGAGGATAAGCAATCAGTCAAAGAGCCGACATCGGAGAACCAACCTCCCCAACCAAAGAATGAACGAGGAACGGAACAAGGAAGGAAGAAGCCTCTGTCGAAAACACAAATGGAAAAGGAAAGAAAGAGGAAACAAAAAGCTAGGGTTGTGGTGGAACACATCGATATCATCAAGGATAACTTCTGGCAAGAGAATCCTTGGATTCTGGAGTAGAAAGACGGACATTGTCACACCATGATTGTCAATTTGCTTGGATCAGATGGTGCTCGGCGCCAACGTCCTCGATCATTCACCTTCTGCTCCAGCCGCTCATCAAGCGATATCATTCTCTCTCCTTCAACTCCTGCATCTCCAGATCATGATCAACGTCTCTCACACCGGTCATCTGTCTTGGGCTGGAACTATACTTGGTCCAACCACCAACATCAGATCTACTATCCACGCTGTTGAGCACGCCCAGCCTTCCTTTTGCAGTCGAGTGTGATGTTGTCTGAGAAGGTGACCATTGAGGCGTTTCGCTGGTTTTGCGAATCGTGGAGTCGGCGGTGCTGGAGTCGACGAGGAACTTGCGATGAAAATCGTGCCCACGAGCAGCCTTCGACGGCGCAGCAGCATGAGAAGCGGCCCAAATCGATGTCAAGGGCAGTGAGATGCAAGTTGCTGTCAGGATGTTTGTGCCGATGTTGGGGATGTTCTCCGCCTTGATGAATTGAATGAGCGAGAAAATTGCTCGAGAATGTCAGCCGCATGCAAGGATTGAGGACAAATGGACGAAACTTACCGGGAATAAACATGGTTTGGAACCCGCCAATGAAGATGATCTGCATGCTGCCAAACTGCTTCATACCCAGCTTGCGACGCTCGCGAAGCGACCATCCCAGCTTGGCGCAGAAGATTGCGCTGAAGAAACAGATGCTCAAGGTCAAGCTGATGTCTTTTGCTTTAGCCAGCCAGGTCGTGCTGCTGCAAAATGCATCTGCTTTGGTGTTGCATCTGACCGAGACCACTGATTGTGCAACACGAAATCCCATAGCTACCACAGCCACAAATGAGGATATGGCCAGGACAGACAGCTTCTGCCACGTTCGCATTGTAACGCTGACCACGTGTACCTGAAGGACCAAGGAGACCTCGATGCACAGGGCGACGAGCGTGACGAATATTGCAACAGCAACAGTCAGACGTTGAGCTGCTGGTGTCACTACGCCATAGTCACCAACCAGAATGGGGTAGATGTCCCACCAACTGCTGGTCACGATGCAGCATTGCAGTATGGCGTAGATGAGGTTGAAAAACAAGGCGGCTGTGTTGAAAATGAAGACCGGCGAGCGTCGCTTGTCGTGCTTGGAGAGAAGAAGCAGCACGAGAAAGAGGATCAAGCTCGCACCGAATTGGACTCCCGGAATGATACCATGAATGACAGCATCCACGATCAGAGTATCGACGTACCACAACGGAAATTGGGTCTGTTGACCGTGACGATCGACTATGGTGAATGATTGGTTGTATACAGCGGACTTGTCGAGGAAGGCGTCTGTCAAAGAGGGATCCATTGATGACATAGCTGCTGACCGGCTAGACGATTTGTTGTGGCGGGATCGAGCGGGATGGATTACTGGAAATGATCGAGTGTGTAGTGACTTGATCTGATCAAGGCTGCTTGTATTTGGTCGACACAATCACTGAGCAACAATGCAAAGGAGAGAAAGGAGGGGGAAGAATAGCAGCCAGTTTCGAAGATACGTTGACAGATAATTGTTCTTGAACAATATGCGAAGGGTATTATGTGTGGAGGGATCAGGAGCAGGGGACAAGACCAGAAAGAGAGAACAATACAAAGGAGAGGTGACAAATGGAGAACGAAATAGTGGTGAAGACCAAACTAGACCGGCTGTCTCGAATGTGGACCAAAGGCAGACTTGAGACGGCAACGGCATTGGGAAGTGAGAGCGACCAACCTATGTGAGCGCGAGCCGGGAAACTCCTCTGATATACGATATAAATATGTGCGACATGCAGGTATCGTGTAGACGCTCTGTCTTGGGTGGTGAGTTCGGTGGGAGCTTAGTATTGTTCTCCAGCCCGGCTGTCTTTGGAGACGGATCGAGCCTACGATCAAGTGCTTTGTCCGTACTGCCATGTTTGCCGTGAGCATCGCAGATCATATCAAAACTTAGCTTCATACTATCGTAGGTTTCCTTGTGTCCGTCCAGACGCGAACGGTTGAGATGTGAAGAAGTCGTGGGTGGAGCAATGGTAGGATAATGCATGGATCTGGTTCGCGATATGGCGACACGCAATCACGTGGTGTGGGAACGTGGCTCGAAAGCCAAACCTGAAACTTGACGGGACAATCATGACGTAGGGCGGGATGAACTTGGCAGGAACGACGGCAGGGATTGTAATTGCCTTTTCGTCATGCTCGATATGACCCAGAGCCTCTCCGCAGTCTGGACTTTTGATTATCTGTAGCTTGCAACAGACATCACAAGCACCATGTCAGAATCCACTACGGGCACTGGTGTCGTCTACCAGGACCTGCACCCCATCGGCCATCCAGCAGCCCAACCAAATACGGTTGATGCATCTACGACGACAAGCACCGCGACGGAAGCCGCCCAGAATCTGACCGAAGAACCCACGGCCAGTCATGCCCTTGCCCAAGCCGATATCGACGTGAAGGGAGTCGCACAGCTCGCCCACAATGCCGAAGTCAAGGACCTGGGCTGGAATGAGCCTCCTGAGAAGATTCCCGCTCCTCTCGTCGGTGGCATGGACAACGAGGAGCTCTGGGTCTTGGTCCGTCGCTTCAACAAGGTGTGTAGACAACAGCTTCCATCCCCAGCACTCCCCATTCTGACGCAGACAGCAAATGTACCATGTCAAGGAGTATCCTTATCCCGTGCCTGGCAACCTCGACCTGAACATCGCCGACGAAGACGAATTCTCGCCCGATAAGCTACGTGCCACCATTGAACGCCTGTACATGACGGTCGGCCTGGGTCTGATGGGCTTTATTAAGCAGGTCGGCCGTCTGAGATCGTGGCGCGAACGTAACCGTACTGCTTACTTCTGCGCCGCATACTTTGTCGCCTGGCTGCTCGACATGCTCGTTCCGCTGTTCACCATCACCCTCGTCGTTCTGATAGTTTACCCGCCTTCACGCGACGCCATGTTTCCTCCCGCTCCTCTCGCTCTCGTCGACGCTAAGACCGGCGGCGTGCAAAAGCCAAAGGCAGGTGTGCTAGGCAGTACCGACACGGCAACAGGAGCTCCAGAACAGCACAAGGGCGAGGCCGCCGAAGCAGAGGCCAGCAACTTTGTCAACAGTATCGCTTCGGTCGCCCTCGCGAGCGCCAGCGGTAAGCACCCACAAACCGAGCCTCCACCAGGACAGGGAGGCGTTGCCGATAGCATCCCCGATCCCACTGCTATTGCCATCGGCGCCAGTTCCGCAAAAACCTCGGCTGAAGGCAAGGTGGCTGCTCATACACATGACAAGACAAAGGTGCCCATGGAGACTGCCATGTGGAGCAAGATGAGGCCCATCATGCATGGGCTCGCCGACGTGGCCGACACCTGGGAGCGCTTTGCCAATGCTTTGTCTCCCACTCCACCTTTCCCCCGCGACCTCTACCGCCTGCGTCTGGCTGCTGTCGTTGTCCCGTTGATTGGAGTCTCTCTGTTGACCTCGGCCTACATGTTCACCAAGGGTGTCACTTTCGGCATCGGCTTCGGATTCTTTGGCGACCCCGTTATTCAACCTGGTTTGCGATGGCTCAACCGTACCTTCCCTCACTGGCAGAAGCTCCTTGAGATCCGCAATACTCTGCTCAAGGGTGTCCCTACCAACGCTCAACTCACCATCACTCTTCTTCGAATCGGCGAGGCGAACAAGGCTCCTCTTCCTCCTCCACCACACAGCAAGGAGCCGCCACCGGATGTTCCTGCAGAGATAACCGACGAGCACTTGCGAGCTACTGGTGCCGACTGGCCGTTGAACGCAACACAAGAAGAACTAGACGCTGCCATGGCCCACGACCCCACGACTGCTCATGAAACCGCTGGAGCTGATATTGACCACAGCAAGGACAGTAAACATGGCAAGAAGGGACACAAGCTCGTATCTTTCTTCAAAAGTACCGTCAAGGGTACCGTCGAGACTGCTCTGGGCGCCGACAAGCTCAAGGCCAAAGCAGGAAGCGAGCCGTCCAAGCAACGCCTCGGTGCCATTCCCAAGACAAAGGACTACAACATTGACGGCCCAGTTGACTTTGCTTGCCGCTTCCACGGCAAGAGGGGTCACACCATCATCTCCACCAGGACGGCCATTCCCTGCGTGTCTTTCACATTGGACAAGAAGGTTGCCGAACTAGGTTCGCTTGGCCGCGAGGAGGAGCTACATCCAGTCTGGACTGTTCCCATTGCTGACATCAAAGAGATGAAGAAGGTTGGTGGACTTGGATGGAAGGCGAAGTTGGTTGTAGGCTGGGCACTTGACCGCGAGGTTGCTGATGGTATGGAAATTGTGAGCAAGACTGGCGAGGTCTTCACCATTACTGCAATGGCTCTTAGAGATGAGTTGTTCAATCGACTCGTTGCCATGGGCGGTCAGAAGTGGGAAGCCTGGTAGAAAAAAACCAACAAAATTGTACGAATTAAACGACACAGCACATAGGATAGAGTATCGGATCTGGGCGTTTCTCACATCAGGGAGTTCGAGATGGCAAGCTTTTTTTTGAGCTTGTGCTCATCCTCTTGGTGTCATGAATCAAACACGCCACAACCCAGCGTATGCTTAGCTTCCGCACCATAATTCGTCTTTGTGCTGCACAATACAGTATTTGTCTTTCGCCGCAAGTTTTGGGCATCATTTACCCTTTTCTGCTTCGAGTTGCTTGAGTCGTGCAATGAGCTTCTCACGAAGGTAGGGGCTGAGTCCGAGGCTACGACCGTGTCAGCAAATGTATCTTGTTTGATACCTCCTCCCCACCTCCGAAACTTACATTCCCTCTCGTGTAACACATCTGTACGTCCCGCTCTCTTGGTAGCTGCCATTCTCGCCCACAAAGCTACCAACTGCGTCGACTTCGAGACTTCCAAAGATATCTTCAGGCCATGCGGTGCGGCCATAGTCTGGTGGGTTCCTCTGGTCACTGACGTGGATGTATCCTCCTCTTCCAGCACCCCCCGCGCCGCCCTGAGCAGAAGCACCTCCGGCTCCGTCACCACCGGCACCGCCACCACCACCATATCCTGCGCGTCTTTTACTGCGTTTATGTTGCGTCTGGGGGAAGAAGACACCACCGGACCCTAACGATGATCCCGCTGAGCTTGCATATGCTTGGGCTTGCCCAATGACTTCGGGATCTTTGGTCGCATGCTCTCGTATCACAGATTGTAGCACCTTCATAAATGATTGATTCTCGCGTAAGGAGTCGGACGTGGGCGGGATTTGCGACGTGACACCAATGGCAAGTGAGCCTGTGGGAGGCGAAGTCGGTAGGAAAGAAAGAACATTGACCGTCGGCGATTGTGGGTGGACGTACTGAGATACTGTGTGAGTCGGACGACCTGAGATGCTGATGGTTTGACATACAATGTGAGGATTATTAGGAAGGGTGGAAACAGCTCGGCGACATGCCGAGACGGCGGGTGACAGTATTGCCCGTCTGCATTGTGTGAGAATCATCTTGTCTATGAGCTCCAGTTCGCTTGGTGCTCGAGCCTTCGAGAGCTGGACCATGTCAACTTGAACATTTTGAAGCTTTGACCAACCCTGCTCAATATGACGTCCTCGATGTCCTTAATATCGGCATTCGGCGACTGTACGCTAGAAGTAGTAACAACATGCTGACCATCTTCATTCATACGGATACCTTGGAGGTGCTAGTGCATGACCCCGAAATACAGAGAGGCTCAAATCTTTGCTATTCCATAAAATGAATCTGCTTTGCACGGCTATTCAGCCGCCAGCCGCCATCGACGTCTATATAACCATGCTTCAGAGCGCACAAACTTACCACTTCAAAGGCAACTGATAATCTTGCCAGGCGCTTTCCGTATCGGCCTCCTTCCATGTCTCCATTCCTCCCACCACTCCTTCAGCATCAACCTTCCACTTTCCCGTTTCAATCATTCCCGCCCACCTCCAAAGCACATGCTTAAGCTGAACATCGTGCGTCTCGATGAAACGATTGTATCCCAGCTGATAGAGATCCATACTCGTGGATTCTATGCCATAGGCAACGGTGTCTCCCTGAACGTGCAGGTTCTCCCCTATGATCGCGCCATCGCTCGTCCGTGCACACATGTTGGCCCCGAGAGGGAATGGTAGGACGAGCTTGCAACCGTCTTCGAAAGGGTGCATGCCTTGAGACTCGGTCTCTGTCAGATACAGACCGCCTGGATATTCTGAAATGCACTGGAACTCGTATGGAAATGGCGAGACAGGCAAGTCTTCGCCCCAAGGTGCCCGCCGGATCTGCCGATAAGCAGGCTGGGCGCTCGAGAAAAGCAAAAGTGGAAAGAGATCTCCCGGTCTCACAGACTCCGGCACTGCTGCAAAAGGTTGATATCGCGCAATGCGCAAACCGGGTGCGCTATACGTGAATGGAGGGTTAATTGCTTGGGAGAGGAACCGGCGCGAGAAACTGCTAGACGGTAGACTATCCGGGTTACCACCAGTCACAAGATCAATCAGACTATCTCCGTTTTGCTCAGGCTGACCGGGCATTGCAGCACAGATGGCATCGATCAGACACTGGAAGGCTTTGAGAGTCTCGTCAAGATCTTGCTCGGTATAAGACGGCATAATCCAAGGGGTCGTACGCTCCTGCTCACCACCATGATCGTCATCGACAGCGAGAACCTTACCTTGATCTATCATGTCGAGCAAGCCATCAAGGATGCACTCGAGCGGGAGCCAAGACTGACGGCCGTTCATAGTGATGCCGGTATCATGTATTGACATATGCTGGATGGCTGTTGCATGTTTCTGGTCGTAGACTAGGCCGAGGGGATGACTTACGTGCAGACCCCAGTTCGCCATGTAGAGGGTGATGTAGCGCTGCTTGTTGGAGTCATCTTCTTCTTCGGCGTAATTGGTGTTCTGCCACAGCTGTTCCGGTGAGGACAGGGCTGAGAGATATCGATGGAAGTCGTGATCCTGCTCAGTGGTATGCATACTGTAGCCATGCCAGACAGCCTTGAGGAAAGACACGACCGAGGAATCGAGGCGGGCAGAGATACTTGCGAGAGCTGCATCCCCGCCATGACAGTCCCACCAGGTCCGTTTGTCAAGCTGATGGAGTTCGAAGCCTCGCTGTGTCCAACCTCGCTCGACGATCAAATTGTGAAGGGCTGCACAACGTTCGTGATCGAGGGTCCCAAGCTCTCTCACGGGCTGCTTCTCTGTAACCCGCCAATGAGCCATGGT
>Ga0268251_10000333_pt1 | contig 15463 bp, 14 predicted proteins | sample AgamicAsMae_FD_200527 | JGI IMG/M metagenome (GOLD analysis project Ga0268251, IMG submission 200527) | Agave microbial communities from Guanajuato, Mexico - As.Ma.e (v2) (version 2) | ecosystem: Host-associated > Plants > Phyllosphere > Phylloplane/Leaf | place: Guanajuato, Mexico | collected...
ACATACGCCGAAGCAGTATATTAATACAGTGCCGGATACGCTAACTCGGAGGTCGACACGCGTATTCGCTAAACCCCCAGCGTACACGGCGTATCAATCCCGGGGTACAGGGTTTGAGATCTTGCTGTGCGGGCCGTTAACCGGAACAGGTTAGTCAAACTTCAGCTAAGGATCAAAATCCCATGCTTGATTTCAGGTTCATCACGTCCCTTGTCAACACCAAACTTCAAGACTCCTTGCTCATGTCTGCTCTTGGTCTTCTGAGATTGTGTGTGTCCTCCGATCATCACGACCTTAGATCGGTTGCTGATCTCCCGCATACCGTCAGGCCATCGATCTCCTGCATATCGTTAGGCCACCGACGTCGTTCACCTCTATGGTGGAATACAATCCGAGCTTTGGTCATGACAATCACCGATGGAGACGGGATGGCAAGATTGCGGTCGTTTCGTCGACCAATGTACTGCTGAAGATCCTGTCAGCCTCATCAATGACGGTAAACTTGATGCAAGTCAGATGTTGAACGCTCTTCATCTGTCTTGTGGATACGATAAGTGTTTACCAGCTACCATTTGCTCATAGCTGTACACTCTAACATCGCCGAAAAGCTTGAGGAGATCAAGCGTCAGTGTTACTAACCGCTACATCGCTTGACTAGTAGCGTCATCTTTAGTTGCCGTGAAATCCTTCCCGAAATCTGTGTGGTCACCCCAAGATTTAGACCCTACACATGCATCCACTCGCGCGGAGGCATTGGTCAATTAAAAGCGCCCAATAGCCACTTCTCTTTACTTGAAGAATGGATGGGATTTGAACTTGGTGAAATTTGCGGGGACATTGCAGCAGGTGTATCTAGTCGGGTCTGCCGGATGTCGGAATATAGAGTTCGTCCAAGCCTCGGACATTATCGAGTTACCGCGCGTACAAACAGACTACTCCGAGCTCCAACACCAGCTCAGGAAGATTTTGTGCATAACAAGGTTTGACTAACCAAGTGACTGCAAGAAGACGTCAACGGCGTTGCACCACAATCACAACTATAAGTGTCGACAAGCCTGTCCATGGATGGCACCTTCTGATCCTGAGACTGACAGTCCAACGAGACCTGGAAACTGTCCAGCGAGTATCCAGCGAAAATGGTGTGGTACCCGCAAGACGATCATGAACCCACTGGTGTTGACGACGAGGCTGCTGTTGGCCTTATAACGGACAAGTCAGAATCTGCAGCCAAACGCATGATTGAACAGCGACATTCGTGGATCTCTAAGTCTTTTTTGAGTGTCGCACTGATCCTGACAAACATTGCCTGGGCTGGTCTCTGTCTTTTGCTCCTGCTACGGCTACGTTTACCTCACACCCCTCCTGGGATGAGCCATCAGAGATTTGAAGCAGATTTCGGTACTCCTACCTTCATCAGCTAACCATAATAAAACACGACAATACTGAGTAATCACCTTGTATAGTCACCGCAGTCTCCTTACCATACAAACATGCCACAATCAAATTCGATGACCTTCTCCTCTTCAATGAGACAAGCCATAGTGTTTATCGCAAGATGAACTCCAGCCTCCCACTCTACTTTGGCAAGCCAAGCACAGCCATCGATGCCGCATGGGCTGAGCTCCTCCAATACGAATATCCCGCCATCACATCAGAGGAAATGGCCTCGAATCCTTTTCTGTCCTACAACGTGGACAAAGATAAGCATCCTGTCACGGGCAAATATCACTTTGCGCTCGACGTCTTCCACAACTTGCACTGTCTCAACGCGGTAAGAAAGGAGCTTGACAAGGATTACTACGGTGCACATCACCACGGTCATGTCGGCCGGAACGTAGAGAAGGATCACGAAGCGCATGCTCCGCATCAGCATCAGCAGCACCAGAATGCATGGGATGCAGCTCAAAGAGATCACATTGACCATTGCATGAACCATATCAGACAGAGCCTGCAGTGTCGGCCTGATCTGAGCCCGGCAGCGATGCATGTGTTCCAAGATTTGGACGGATCGAAATACTTTTTGGGTAATGCGGAGAGGCACAAGTGCTATGACTGGGAGAGTATCATGCGGTGGGCTGCTGCAAGAAAAATCGAGCCAGGCTACACGACTCCTATTGACTGAAGGTCGTTTGGCTATGTGCTACGACCTTCTTGAGTCTGTTGTCTTCTCCCATCCAAAAATTGGGTCAGCTTTCTCACGTCGTTGGAATGCCTGCTGGAGTATTTGGATGACCGCTATTCGTTTGCGTTTGTAAAAAATGTACCCAGAACGTGCATCGGCAGGCTCAGTGAAGGGGAAAATCGACAGAAGTCCTCCAGGCCTCTGACCCGTCAACAACAAGCTCGAACATTACACGTCTTGTCTCGTTGAAAATGTCAAAGTGATACACCCTGAACTTAAAGGTAACTTTAGGATGGAGAAAAACTTCGACTTCCAACTCCTCGAACTTAGAGTAGAGTGGCGTAATCCTACATACTAGCTCAAGCGTTACTTAGCTTTATTAGTGTATATGTCTAGGTGATACAAGAGATGTGTCTAGGGATATAGCTAATATTCAATATCTTAGTAAGCTATTGTATATGCATGGGCTACAGGGTGACCCATACCAGAGAAAAGAAAAGTCAATTAGGGGAAAGTTTAAGCACGTAAAGACTGTACAGTGACTAAAGAAAGAAAAGCAAGAACAATACGAAAAGAGGTTGCAACTCTCAAGTCGCGCGTGACGAAGAACGGACTCTAGAGAAAACAAAACCTGTCACTACCACTGTGAAGGATCTTCCGAATGCAAAAAGTAGCCGTAGGCCGTGCCGACATCTGACGAGTAATTGCTGAAAAGACTGGGGCTCTGCATGGCCATGGGGAATTGTGTGCAGACCCATCTACCCGTGGACTTGTTATAGTGGACGTCGAAAGCCTTGTTCTGCGCGGCAAAGGTCTTGTCGGAACAGGCTTGTATGGCGGCACTGTCATCTGCGACACGAAGGACCGACGTGGAAACGGCAGCGTCGCCAGTCGTATACAGATTCTGCGAAACTCCGCCGCCGCTGAAAAATTGCACTGATCGGGCATCGTCGGTCCACACGGCGGGTCTCGGATCAACCCAGTTTGCGATGAGGCTGATTTGGTCAACGGCGAGGGGGAAGTCGACGGATCTAGAGGTGCTGGTGCAGGCGAGGTAGATGTTTACTGTTGCCGGCCCCGTGGTTTCGGTGAGGCCCTCTACGACAAATTGGTAAGTCGAGTTGGCAGTGGAGTCAAAGGTTGTCAGTTGAAGATAGTCCTCGTTGATGAACCAAGCGGCGTCGCAAGTCACACTGTCAGGGAGACCATCACCGTAGCCGAAGACGAATAGGGATGAGAAGCGGAACGTGTCGTTGGCGTACATATTCACGCTTTGTGAAAGCAGGACGGTGGCTCTTCGGTTGGCCTGCACGAAATTGTGCTCGAAGAGGGCTTCGCCAACAGTGTACATGCCGTCTGTCACCTCGAGCCCGACGTTGGAAGTCACGCTGGCGGTCCATGGCTCAATGTCGCCTGTGTCGAAGCCTCCGTTGATGAGCAACTCTTTGTTGATACCATTTGTTGTTATCGTCGAGGAGGTGGTATTGTCGCTCATGGTGTCGTTCATCTGCGAGTTAGGCGTGAATGTGGCCGATGGTGAAGCACTGCTCGTCGACGAAGAGACACTTCTTGAATCGTCTGACATCGTGACCGATGTGGTCGCGACGGACGACGATAAGGAGTTGGTCAGAGAGGAAGATTCACCTCCTACCGTCGTCAGAGAAGCTGTCAAGATGGCATTTGATATGCTGCTGGCGGCTGAAGAGGGAACTACTTGGCTCTTGGTCTGGCTGACCGAGGAAGGACGCAGAGATGTACTCGCAGCCTTACTCGAGGACGAGCTGATGGGTCTACTCGAGACCCGGGCCGAAGAGCTGGAGCTTTTACTTGCGGCCTTGCTCGAGGAGCTCAAGGACTTGCTTACAGCTTTAACAGAAGCACTGCTCGTGGCCTTGGTTTGAGTGCTGAAAGTCTTGACGCTGCTGCTTTTCGAAGTGCTCTTCAAAGTGCTTCTCGGGGATGCACTGCTCGATGAAGCTTTCTTTGAGCTCGAAGTACTAGCAAGCTTGCTAGAAAGACGGACGCTTGTTGATGATTTCTTGCTACTAGATGTAGGTTTTTTTGTTGACGTTGATGGCTTGTTGGACGCCAATGGCTTGCTACTCGACGATGCCTTCTTAGTGGTGGTGATGCTAGTAGAAGACTTTCTTGTTGATGTTGAAGACTTCCTTGTTGATGTTGAAGACTTCTTGAGCGAAGGGGAAGTGGCAGCTCTAGCGCGGAAACTCATGAGACGAGCCGAAACGTGATCAAGAAAGTATTGGCAAGCAGCATCAATTTCCCTTGGATCGTTCACCAGACTGGGCAGAATGGGCGGAGGTCTATATCTTGTCAGATTACTTCTCTGCATCTCAATATCGAAGTCACTCCAACTTACCTCGTGTTGAGCCAACTCTCACAGAAGACTTTCCTCGAAGGCTCTGTTCCCTTCGCAGCGTCGACAATACCAGTGTCGCACGACCCAACTAGTACATGTCAATATTTATGCGCAAGAGGAAATCATGCACGCTTGTACGCGCATGAAAAAGAACGCTTACTGTCTGTCCATGCTGGAGATGCAACAGCAGTGGCCGTGTAGAGAGAGGCAGCTAGCAATAGAAGCTGCATGGTTCGATACAGACGTTATGATCAACAAAGATCCAGTAAAAAGCCATTGCAGTCGGGTCCACCCAACTTATATGCATCCTGACTCCATCTTTGTAACAGGGCTTTTCGAACATACACGATATTGCCTCGGGAAATGAAGAGCTGAGAAACAGCATGCGACTGCCAAAGCTCTGGCAGATAGAACGGAGGTGTGGCTTCACAGTCCACTAGACAGACGTTCAACCTCAGCTCCAATGAACAAACACAACGGAGACTAGTGGAACCACAAGCCACAAATAACATTGTTCCAGCAGCGACAACCACAGAAGCGGCTCTCACTATACTGAATTCCTGCTCAAGCCGGAACGACCTTGCAAGAATAACCGAGAGAGTCCGCAGGCGCCGGGCGTGCCGAACCTTGAGTGTCTTATGAGATCAAATCTTACTTGGCCGTTCTATCTTTCGTGGAAAGAGTGTTAGAGATAGCAACGGCGAAGAAAATTTTCCACTACTTGGAGTATACTACGAAAGGGTCTAAAGGGGACAACCGGTCGGGCTGGAAGCCTGCACGGCTGTTCAAGTTCATGTTCCGGCCAAAGGCCCGTCCGGCTAAACGTCGGCAAGATTTCGGATCTCCATCTGCCGAGGAATTCGATACTTTTCTGTCTGCCAGAGACACCCGATGATGCAGGCTCGGTCGCCACGTGCATAGCCATCTCAAAGTCGGACTTGGAATACAGACTACTTCCTATCAAGATGGAGTTTCAATCTGCGAGGCCGCCAAACTCAGGTTACTCGGCCGGCTCCCAAATCAAACCGTTCTCGGATATATGCGACACCTTCAACGGTTCAGGAGTCGGAGCCGCCGAGTCACTATAGGGTCAGAATGCAGGGTCTTTTATAGCGGGCAAGACGGACCCAGGTACTCAACGGCAACTCCATATCAGTCTCGAAAATCAATTAGCGATGCAACTGCCAGTCTGGTGGCTGGCTGAACTCCTGAGTAGAACATCTTGCGACAGTGTCAACAGAAGCGAGCTCTAATGGGTCTGTACGGCGCCAAACATGTAGGCCCAGTCAGATATCTATAAAGGCTACTTCGGCACTCGGCGACTAGTGGAACGAGCCTCACACCGTCTCGTCCATTCATTCTGTTTCTCAATTTGTATGCTCTCTTTGAGACCCGCTGTCGCTGGCAATGTCTTTTTTATGGCTCAGAGTTTGTTTGTGGGCCTGCGTGCTCGCACTCTTTGGTCATGGACATCAATCAGCTGCGGCGACTTCTTGCCAACCGACTGGCGCAGACATCGTGGCACTGAAGAACAATGTCGCTGATCCTGTGAATTTCTGTATCTTTTGGGCTTACAGGTAAGCAAGTGGAGGAACCAGTCTTTATGGTATATGTGCTGATCGTCCGGGCAGACCCAGAGACACTACGCCTTTTCCCTCAATGGCGATATCAGCGGTCAATTCCGCTTGTCGCTGTATCATTTCGAATCCAGCCATTGTGGGAAAGACTACTGTCATGACCCCAGCCAACACCAACCCAGGCAACCAGGACATTCTCAAGTTGGAGAAGGCTGTCAGATCGCCATTGCCATTCTGCTCTTTCTGGAAGAACGCGTGAGTATCTGGGGAATCTCTAGGTGTATACTTCGATACTCATTTCGCCTAGTCCCTATGTCCGCAATCAGACTCCTTTTACGGATGTTGGTTATGCAGCAGTCTCCAAAGCATGCACCTCTATAATCGCATCACCAACTCTCGTCAGCAAACCGATCACGTCCTCAAGTAGATCGTCCGCTTCGAAGACTAGTTCCATGGCCAAGTCTTCCAGCTCTCTGAGGGCGTCGAGTACTTCAAAGGTAGCAAGTAGCTCAAAGGCATCGTCAACTACCTCAAAGGTGTCATCCAGCAGCTCAAAAGCATACTCCAGCAGCTCGAAGGTGTTTTCCAGCAGCTCAAAAGTCTCCTCCAGCAGCTTAAGGGTATCGTCCAGCAGCTCAAAGGCATCGTCAAGCAGCCCAAAGGCATCGTCAAGCAGCCCAAAGGCATCGTCAAGCAGCTCAAAGGCATCGTCTAGCATTTCGAAAGCATCGTCCAGTGATTCGAAGACACTTTCCAGCAATTCCATGTCGAGCAGCTCACAAACATCAAGGTCGTCTTCGAGTAGCAAAACACTGTCAACAGGAAAGTCCGCTTCCTCCCTCATCACGAAACTGTACGGTTCTGGCACTACATCATCTGCTTGTGCTTCGCAGGCAACAAACACTCTTGTCCCCAAAGTCGATCCCGTTATCGATACGACCAAATTATCTAATCTCAATCTCTCCGAAAAGCTGTCTCTTGGCTACGCTTTGGCTTACGACCCGTCCAAACTGGTGTCCGCTAACATCACGTTCGATATGTTCTATCCTTCCATTGCTCTTGAGCACACGAGCTTGGTCAGTCAGATCTCTTGTTCGGACTACTACCTCACATTGGCCGCCACGAGTCAAGCGGCGTTTGATATAATCAATTCATGGACTACGACGTCATCAATTGCAATCATCACATTCAACACTGGGTGCAACCCTAGCACTGAGCGAGGTGTCTACTTGGCAACTACACGCACGAGCAACCCAGATAACCTGACCTTCAGCTTCCGAGCGCGCAATACTACGTGGACTGACGTAGCCGAGACTATGCAGATTACCTACGGGACCAGATCGAACTCTGCGTGTACCACTGGCAATCCTTCAATCACCAGCTCCATCCCAAAGTACACCAACAGGCCGAATTACGACGATTTGTCAGCTCCAGCCAAGGCTCTCGTCGACTTCTGGAAAGACAAACTTACTTACGATTCTGATGGCAACATTTTGATGTCGATAGCCCCTAAACTCGATGTGGCACTTCCTGAGCCAGATTACCAACCCAACAATGCTACAGAGCAGGCCGCTTTGGCTGCTGCACTTGATGCGGCGGGTTTGGACGATCCTGCGTCGTTGATTGGCGCGGCCAAAAACAGTCTTGCCGGAAATTGCCACTCCAAAGGCAATTCAAACAGCTCTTCCCAATCGACAACTCCATCAAAGCGCCTCAGAAAGCGTATCAGTTGGGATGATGTGTGGGACGTCGGTTGCAATGACTTTACTGAGGCTCTGCTTGATGACACCACAGCTGGTGATGTCGTGGGCCTCGCCTGCGCCGGCAAGGATATCTACGACAACAAGGACGCTATAGCCTGCATGTTCACTGGGTGCTTCAATAGTAAGCCGGCGGATCCGACTTACAAGTACAATTTCAACTACTCTTGGCTCGCCAGCTTTTTCTTTCCACCCAACGGAAAGGTTGTTTCGTGGACGGACGGCAGTGCACTGACCTGTGTTGACTGTTCGTACACGATTTCGGAGCTTGCAATCACTGGCGAGATTACCGCAGTACTTGCCACTGGCGAGATCAAGGGTGCCAGTATTACTGTCAAGGAAAGCTCAAAAGCCAACATGTACTTCGACCTGCTGGCGAATCATCCTCTCAGCACAAACTGGAGCTCTTCCATGAGTACACAAACACTGGACTCAATCTCGGTCAGTGGCGTGTTCCATATTGATCCCACCATCATCTTCAGCATGGGGGCGGATGTTGCCACGGATCAGCCCGTCCACATCACGGCAGGCTCAGGCTTGACTTTGGATCATGCAACTGCAGACATCGATCTTGGTACGGCAGCTGTGTCCAACGTTGGTGGCTGGACCCCATCGACCGATATAAACAATCCCGCTTTCGTTAAGCCGGCTACCGTTGAGCTCTATCCTTACATGCGGCGTCTGGTCCAGATTGCATTCTCAGTCATGGGTAACAAGATCAGTAATACTGCCACTCTGACATCGCAGACCGCTGTCGGGTTCAAAGGGTCTCTGGATTCAGACGCAAGTCACTGCCCTGAGAATCAGATGCTTTTGCAGACATACCTCAACACGCAGCAAAACCTCGTCTTTGATAGTGGCTTCACAAAGCCGCTGTTCAAGAATACAGAAGTCAAGCCAAAGCAATGCTTCTACGTTCCCAACGACATCCCTACTAGAAGCGAAGTTTCTGCCTTGGCGGCCGTGGGATCAGAGTTCTGTACGTCCTATATCGGCTATCGTCCTCCGATCAGTGGTCTATATACTGCTACCACAACCACTGTGCCAAGTACTACCACCTCAACATCGACATCGACCATCAACAGCACACCAACCATCACTGTCGCCACCGATTCAACCTTTGTCAAGACAAGAACAGTCCTTACAGCTGCCTATTCCACAGAAGCTGCTGTAGGTACTCAGGTCCTGGCAAGCCAGTACCTCAAGCGTGATTTGACTTTCGATGCCATGACAGCTCGACCGGCTGACATTGAGAAACGCGCCGTCGCGACACCTTCTGTTGCTTCCGACTGGGACGCCTCAAAGTTGAGCTATGCTTGTTCACAGATCGCAACAGGCACTAGCACTGTAACCATCTACACTGGACTTTCCACAAGCACTTCTGGGGTTGTGACAGATACTGCCACGGCTTACACACTTGTTGGCGCCTCGCCCGTCACTTCTACAAGCACAAACAGCCACTACACCTTCCAGACAGCGACCAGTGTCACAAGTTACATTCCACAGTCAACCAGTTGTCCGCTGCAGGATCAAGTCTCATGCTTCACCCTGACTGGGCACGGATCACCATTTATCGAAGGCAAACAGCTCAACGTCAGACAAGGTTTGGCAAACCCGGTCTTCGATGATAATGTCGGATCCGCCTTCTATCTCACTTGCGACGGTGTGCTTGTTTCCTTGCCAGATGAGACTATTCTAGCAACCACAAAGGACTCGGCAAATACACAACTTGCCTTCCTGAACGATTGGGCCGTGGTGAACAGTTCTTCGGTCGCAACGTGCAAGCAAGATTCCGGCTCAAACCAGCTGAGTTGCTCGCTGAACGGCAACAACCTCATGTATGCATGGATCCCGACTACGCAGTACTGGCTCCAGAGTTGGTTTAACGTGGCTCCTTTCCAAGACACCCGTGTCAGTATGCCTTTGTGGAGTCAACCAGCTGGTGATAGTGATCCCTACGTCACCATCTACATGACCTACTCGGAAGTAACTTGTCCTTGCGCCGACGCCAGAACAGACCAATTCGATGTGGTTGATACTTCAAATCCCAGCTGTCCGGAAGCCGACGGAACCTTGTACAAAGCGCAAGACGGATCCGAGTTCCAGATACAATGCAACACCAACTATTACAACAATGAAGACTCTAGCACACAAACCTCGACTTTGAAGTCGTGTGTCGATGCCTGCGATCAAGATGTATACTGCGTTGGCGTAGCCTGGACGGCCTCTTCTGGACTTTGTAGCCTGAAGACCAGTGCCGCTTCAGCGTACAGCTCAGGCAATACGCACGCCGCCGTGCGCCTTGGACAAAAGCCCCCTCCAAGATGTCCCGCTGGCTTTACCAACGAAGGGCGCTCAGGTGCTTATACTATCCATTGTGAAACGAACCTCGGCGGAAACCAATTTGCCAGTGCTTCTGAGCCCACACTCCAGGCTTGTCTGGATTGGTGTGACAGCTGGGGTACAGATAACTGCGGTGCTGTCACCTGGGCCAATCGATATTGCAAATTGTATAGTCCTAAGACCTACTATACTATACCAGGCGACGGCGGGTATGTCGCCGCAACGAAGTAGTAGTCTTTTCATAAGCCCTTGTATCTCAAGTCTTTTCCTAGTCTCACCAAGAATGGCTGTCTCTTCCCCTAAACAATTTTTCAGTACTCAAGGGTTTGCAACCTTTTTCCTATGAACGATTGAAGAACACATACTACTATATAGAGATCAGGACTGGATACACTGTTCCGTGGCAAGGTACAACTTCTGCCACATGAATACACGATGAGTCTCGTGGTAGTCCCAGGTCACGAATGGCGTTTCGTGCTTGCCCCTGGAGACCTTATCCTCATCGGCCCCTCGTGTCCCTTCACTGTCGTGGTGCTATACAGATGCTAATTCGAGCTCTCTATCGTAGCATCGTTCCGGCAGCCAGGTGAACGACATCAAGTTGAAAAGGCACCTGGCCCTATGCGCTGATTCTCTAGTTGTACCACAGTTGTACCACAAGATGATATGATGGCCATCTCGATTGTTGAAGGTTTCTGATTCACGTCCGCAGGCGAGGACGACATGAAACAACCAAGAGGTGCAGGATATGCAACAATACCCGTTAGAATCAGCAGAGCAACACCTTGAATGGCGAGGAAGACACGTTTGCTAAACATCTCAAACAGTGGTGGTGCTCCTGGTGGGTACTGCTATCTCATTGGTCGGGATAGCTATAGCCTGGTTTCTAATTCCAAAGGCAAGCACCTTAAAGATGTTCTCCTATTAGCAACTAACCTCAGATAGTATGAGAAGCATCTAGAGGTAGAGGATGTCCGTTATAGAGCTTATCTAGAGGCGCATACCAATAACACTACCTAGACAAGCTTCTAACCTTATGAAGAGATAACCACTAGTAATGTGTCGGGACCGAGACACTCTAAGGCAAATGGCCTAGCTCCAAGAACAGGCGAGCTTTAATCTAGGTTAACTAATTACGGCGTAAAAGTCAAAGGTTCTGCAAACTTACACATGCCCATTGCTTCTCGTAGACGTTCGTCCTATTATATGTCACATTGTCCTATCTCTTATTCGGCCACATATCTCCTATAATCCCTTTCGTAAAGTGGTTTACCTAAGTACTATACATCGCAATAATGGATAGAGAACAAAAAATCCGCGTTATCCTTAAACACGTTTCCCAGTTCCCCACGGCTTAGTCCAATGTTGAAGCTGACTTTGCCGGGTCGTGGAACAGCTGGAGTTGATCAACCACACCATGATCAATTGTGGTCCCATCAATACAAGTCCGCACCTCGATGGCCTTATCCAATTGCAGCTTAATCGACACAGCCCTATTAGATGTAGTGATCCAGGAAACTGTTGCCATGTTATCGTTGCCCAACGCGATCTTCGCGGTAATGCCCTTGCTTAGGGTCACTCGGGGAGCAAACAGGATTTTGGAGCATCCAGGTCTTATAGGCTGCACACCTGCAATCTCTGTGCAAAACTCGTAGATCGGAATGCTGCCCCAAGCATGGCAGTCGGATCGCTGTCGCACATCATCTTCTTCCCAGGTCGTCAGATTGTTGCGAAGCATTTTTTTCCATGGATCCCAGACGTCCGGCCACATTTCCTCATACACGCCATGTTTCGCCATTGCGAACGCTCGGAAGGCGTAGAACTGCATGACGTACGAGCATTTGGCAAACCCTGAGTCTTTCTTGAATGCGTGTCTGAGGATATCCGCCTGCTGAGAGGCGTCGAGGACTCCGGCGAGAACACCAAAGACTTGACAGTGTTGCGAGTACGCGAGATTATCAGCGATGTCTGCAGTTGAGTCTGTGATGGATCTGCCATCGTAGCAGTGCTTTCGAATGGCGCGAACGACCGAGCGGGCTCGTTGTTGGTACTCTTCTGCGTAGCCTGGCCGTCCAACTGCTTGGACAAGACTCGCTGTCTTCTGCAAGACCCAGGCGTAGAAGAGACTGAAAAAGGTATGGAAATTAGACTCTCGACCAGATGTCGGAACACCCTTGTCTGGATGTTCTTCCGTGGCTCCCCAAGTCGTGACCCAATCGACGAACTGCCACAGATCTGGAGGCAGATTTGAGACAAGGCCTCGGTCGTCAATGTATGACTCAAAAAACTCGAGCACGCCATCTATCCGCGGGAGAAAAGATCTGGTGTATGCATCGTCTCCAAAGTATAGATGATGATCGCAAATTGTCAAAATCCAAAACAATGGGAAGCTGGCGATGAGCTGAGGCCCCTGAGAGGGGAAGCGAGACTGGGTGAGACCTTCTGCGGTGACGGATGTAGCATACATCGAGATGGCTTGTCGCATCAGACGGTCATCGCCTGATAACAGATAGTGGAAAAGGCCAATGGAGCGAGAGTCGCCTGAGTATCTGTTTGTGGTCAATGTTGTTTCTGAAGAGACGGGCGGGGCTCTTACTGTAATTGCTCATAGAAGGGACAGTCTGAGTATCCGTCAAACATGCAATTGCGCATTGTTCGGACCGAGATGTCCCAGAATTGTTGGCTGTCAGGTTCGCTGGGGTTTTCCCAACTTGCCTTGATCGCCATAGGATAATTCGCTTGTGTGGCATTGAAAGAATGCAGAGTCACTGTCTCCTCGCCGACAGCTATCTCAAGTCGCAGGACCATGAACGTGCGAAACCAGAATGGCTCATATATTGTCTCTTGTCCAGCATCGATATCCAGCACAATGTCGTCGTGGGGGCCAATGAGGTGGCCATTCTGCCAGTCCAGTCTATCATTCTTAGTCCTGAAAAACGGATAGGATCGCGGATCTGCTTCGTAGCCTTCCGAATATGTCATCTTCAACTTCAATCTGCTTGAGTTCTTGGCGTTGAAGCACCATCGAAGAAAAGCCGTCGAGTGAACATCAGCCTTGATGTCGAGACAGTGATTCGTCCCAGCATACAGCTCCAGGGGTTTACCATGTGCGAAGAAAGACGTCCACGCTTCCAAGGATATTGTGCTTTCTCGGACAACCAATGGCTTGCATCCCACATCACTGAACTCTGGGAGCGGAATCAATCGGGGTTGCAGACGCCACGGCAGAATGTCTCCATTACGCGTACCCATCCCGTACGATCGAGGACTCAAAACATTGTTAGGCGCTGGAGGTTGTACTCGTTCGTTGATCTGAGATTTTCTCGTGAGCAATAATGACTTTCATACGCTTCGTGACATAGCTCACATGTAGACACCAGTCATCCATCAAGCCAAGTGGGAAGCGAACATGCGAATGGACTTGTGCTGTCCAATCCGTAAGCGAAGCCATGTCGATGGAGTGCCCTGTCATCCGAACAAGGCCAGCGACAGTGAACCCAGGAAAAGCCGTTCTTGCGAAGGGCATTGCTCCTCTCACTGCTGCGAAATATCTAAGAACCAGAAACTGCACTTCATTTTTTCCTTGTTTGAGGTAGGGAGCAATATCCAGAGTTTCATAGTACCACAACTGGGTGCTGCCACGAGTGGGCCCCACCGTCACAAGGCTACCATTGATGAAAAGCTTGTAACGCGTGTCAGCGGAAAAGTGGATGACGGCGTCTGTAACTCTGGATGTAATGTCGATTTCGCGCCTGAACTTGACAATGCGGCCTGCAGTATTCTCATCTGAGGAGTCGGTCCACTTTGGTACCCACACCCAATTCGCTTGTAGTGCGTTGATTGTCTGGATTAATTAGCCTGCGCCGTTTATTAGAGAAGCTGGTTATGTACCTGCTGTTCAGCAGCGCTGACTCTGTTCATACTGCAGAATCTGACGCGAAGGGTATCATGACAGTTCGCGATATCTTCGTGCTCTTTTGTGGACACTAGTCAAACGTAAAAGCTCGGTCACTAACAACCCGAGCGCACATGTGAAGCGGCGGGGCATTCGATGAATTTCCCCGGGACATCGTCCGTAATCCCGATGCGTCCGTGTTCTGTCGCCAACTGGCGGATGCTCGGCCAGCAGCTGCCGAACCCTGGTGAGACTGCTCGGCCGAACTACTCTGTGCAACGTTGATCATAGGAGGACTGGATTCCAAATCCGGCTGGGAGATTACGCACAAGTATGTTATTGCACTGACTGCACCGAACGCAAAAGTCGACAAGATACCAAACATCGAATACCCACTGGCCACGTATCTCGTTTATCTCGTTTATCGTTGGAAGTAGCACCCGGACCCGAATTTTGCAACAAATCCTGCTTGCCCTGGTACAACACATTCATCAGCTTATGACTTTACCTTACTGCCCTATCTCGAAGCGTTCGGATTTCCAGAATGGGATATGCAGAGAAGTCTGTGGATCAGAGGAGTAAGAGCTTCAGTCGTAGTATCGACCTATGTCATCTCATCCACGGTTTACGAATTCCACATATCGAAGCCAAATCAGAGGTCGGGTAGCCATGCTAGGGAGATTCTGGAACATTCTCTCTCCTGTAAATACAGTGGATATGTGCCAAAATATAGAGAGCTATGATGGATTGGGCACATGGATTGACAGTGACTATGGCAGTATGTTATTTGCATCGCCTGATTAGCACCCTTATCAGAGCCTGTAGTCCCTGCTCTCCGAGACACATTGATGACCCTAAATGACTCTTACTGATCCAGGCTTCATAGAACAGTGAACGAGCTGCTAGAGCCTAATGGAACGCTTGGGAACGAGTGGCATTCTCGATGAAGGTCACATCTTGTTTCTTGGCAACCTCTAACTCCTCGACAACATCACGAGGGCCATCGAACAGCTCGGAAACCTCCTCAAGAGATCGACCCTTGGTTTCTGGGAACATGAAGAAGACCACTGCGAGATGGATGGCCAAGGCGCAGCACCAGACGATGTAGTACTTCCACTCAATGGCTTCCATGGCAATGGGGTTGGTGAAAGAATTGAAAAGTCCCGCAAGATTGCCAGTGAGCTGATAAAGCATAGCAGCCTTGGCTCTGAGGGAGAAAGGTGTGACCTCCATGATATAAGTGGCACCGATCGGAGAGCAGCAATGGTACCAAGCTGAGAATATGAAGATCATGGTAAGTACTCCAGCAGCGTATCCGGTGTGTTTAAAGTGGGTTTCTTGGTTGACTGCAGAAAGGGCAGTCCATACTATGAACGCTGTCTCTTATAC
>Ga0268251_10000335_pt1 | contig 15371 bp, 19 predicted proteins | sample AgamicAsMae_FD_200527 | JGI IMG/M metagenome (GOLD analysis project Ga0268251, IMG submission 200527) | Agave microbial communities from Guanajuato, Mexico - As.Ma.e (v2) (version 2) | ecosystem: Host-associated > Plants > Phyllosphere > Phylloplane/Leaf | place: Guanajuato, Mexico | collected...
TCGTTCCACTGAGCGTCAAACCCAGATTAATACCGACGCCAGCTGTCTCGCAAAACGAATTTTGATACAGGGAGTGAGCCAGCGTGACGCTGACAGATAAATCGGGCCATCTTGCATGGTGCGCCCTGGTGGCACTTGCGTTGGCCAGACAGGATGGTGGCGTTCTCTCGCCGGCACAGGAAAACCTCTTTCTCACCCGATGGCTGGTGACCGCGCTGAAGCAACGCCGATTTTCGCGCGATGTTACACCCGATATCGAATGGCTTCTGAAGCAGGGGCGCCAGCTGGGCGTCAGCGCGAAGCTGGCCAGCAAGCTGAATTACCTCTGGCGTTCCTGCACCGGCGAGTTGTCTGAACAGAACGATCTGTTCCGGCTGACCCATGCGCTGGAAACAGCGAAAGATATGCACTGGAACTACCGTCTGCTGAGCGTCGGGAATGGTCCGGCCGGAATGCTGTGGCGCTCAATGCGGGCGTGAACGGAATTTATCTCTCACGGGCCAACTTCGATGTCGCTTTTGACGACAGCGTTCGACAGATAAATCCGCTGACAGCGCGTCTGACAGGGAACGTAGCGGGGGTGATGACGCTGTTTAATCGCTGTGGCTGGCTGGCAGAGCCTGAGTCGGGTGCCTCCCTGCCCCACCAGTATTCGCTGATGGCCAGACAGGGAGTGCCAGGAAAGGGTGATTAGTGGCGGATCTGCGCCAGGTCGTCTTCAGTCAGACCGGTCATTTTCATGACGGTACTGCGGTCGATACCGTTCTGCAGCATGGTACGGGCAATTTTAAGGGTAGCTTCACGCTCGCCTTTTTCAATTCCACGTTGCTCACCGAGCAATAGCCCTTCAGCCCTGCCCTTCTCGATGCCTTTCTGTTCAAGCTGTTGTGCGATGGTCATGAGTGCGTCTCCGTGTTGTGGCACACGCTGTGCCAGTTCGCGTACAAAGGCTTCGGCGTCGGATGTTTCGCCTGCCTGCACTATATAGTGTACCAGCGATATTACCTGCGATGAAGACAGATATCCGGCCAGCAAAATGGGCGCCAGCCGATCAACTAATTCTGCCAGGTCCCGCTGATGAATATGTTTCTGCAGTAAGGTCAGGGCAGCCATGCTGCGATGGCCAGCAATTTCATCATCCGGAATGACCGTAACGTCTACCAGCGGGAAAGCGCTGCTATAGAGTTTGCCTGCCAGCACCGGATCGTCAAACTCATCCAGCCACCGGGTGGAGTACGGATACGGGCTGCGTTTACCCGTATAGAACAGCACCGGTATCACCAGTGGCAGTTTTTTATGCCCTGCCTCCAGGTGGCGCTGCATAGCGGCCACCGCATAGCGTATCAGGCGGAAAGCCATATGTTTGTCCGGCGTTGACTGATATTGTTTGTTCTGAACCTAACATGAATAAGTATCGTCAATCAGTATCCTGTTTATGGTTCCCGTTACAGACCCTGATTACCGTCATCTTTGATACGCCAGCCAGGCGGGCTGTTTCACGTAGTGATTTTCCGTGGGCCAGACGCAGAGTGCGTATCAATTCATGTTTTTGTGCATCGGCTACCCTGCCCCGATATCTGCCCTCCGCTTTTGCCTTGCTTATACCTTCAGCCTGGCGCCGTCGCCGGTCCTCGTAGTCTTTTCGGGCAATAGCGGCGAGCATATCCAGCATCATGCCATTCACGGCCTTCAGCATGCTTCGGGTAAAGTCATCACTTACTGTGCTGGATAGCGCCAGATGGCTGGTTGGTAGATCAAGACTGACGATGGCCAGTTGCTTGTCGGTGATTTGCTTTCTGAGTGTCTCCCAGCCTGTATCATCCAGTCGGGTAAGCCTGTCGACCTGTTCAATGAGAATGACATCACCTGGTTCAGCATCCCCAAGAAGCCTGATCAGTTCGGGACGGTTCATTGTCGTACCGGAGACATTATCGATATACCAGCCAGCAATACGGTGGCCATGTTGGTTTGCAAATGCCTTCAGTGCATTTTTTGCTCGACTGGCATCCTGCTCTGATGTTGATGCCCGGAGGTAACCAAAAACGAACATTATTTGTCCTTCTGGTAACATTTAAGTGGTCTTGTGAACTATGGTATCACTTATGTGGTCACAATAACATTCGTCGGTATCTTTACTGATGGTATATATAGAGCATACCCAAATGTAACAGGCTGACGTGCCCGGCGGGCTTGTCCAACCCCTCCCCTGTTCAGAAACGAGTTCTGAACAGAGTCACGGTTTGTTCTTTAGTACAGTCTCAGTTGTCTTTTTGATCTACATGACAGATAGATCATGATGTACAATAATTTAATGTCGTATCATTATATCTTGTACGTTTTTATTTATTGCGTACAATAGCGTGAGCTTTTACGCCATCAATGTGCAAGGATTCCATCTTGAGGGGACAATAATGAAACGCGATTACGGTAGTGTGGGCACTATAGCTCTCAGAGCAAGCGCTTTACTTCAGGCTATGAGTAGGGATATTGAGGAACAAAGGAAAGAATTTAATCTGACAGAGTATCATCAGACATATACTCGTAACGCTGTCGCAAAACTGCCAAAGCTGAGCCGGCGTATCGTTGAACTGGCCATGAAAGAAATGGAAGAAAATGGCTATATATTTAATAAAAAGCAGATTGGTAACGTCGAACAATATGCTCTGACGATAAAGAATGTTATCGATATCTACGCCCACCGACAGATACCTAAATATCGCGATATCCATAAAGAACCCTACGTGATTTTCGTTGTAAACCTTAAAGGTGGTGTATCAAAAACAGTCAGTACAGTTACGCTTGCACATGCGTTGCGTGTACATCAGGACCTGCTGCGGCATGATCTTCGCATCCTTGTAATAGACCTCGACCCACAGGCCTCCAGTACCATGTTCCTGGATCACACCCATAGTATTGGTACGGTCCTCGAAACAGCTGCTCAGGCAATGCTGAATGACCTCGATACCGAAACATTGCGAGAAGCCGTTATTCGCCCCACCATTATTCCTGGCGTTGATGTCATCCCTGCTTCTATTGATGACGGCTTCGTGGCGAGTCAGTGGGAGTCTCTGGTTGCAGAACATTTGCCGGGTCTTAAACCTTCAGAAGTGCTCAGGAAAACAATCATCGACCGTATCGCAGGGGACTATGATTTTGTATTCATTGATACCGGCCCCCATCTTGATCCGTTCCTTTTGAATGGCCTGGCGGCGAGTGATTTGCTTCTGACCCCTACCCCACCGGCGCAGGTTGATTTCCATTCAACCCTTAAATACCTGACGCGTTTGCCTGAAATGCTGGAGCGTCTTGAAGAAGAAGGTGTAGAACCACGCCTGAGCGCGAGTATCGGTTTCATGTCCAAAATGACTAATAAACGCGATCACGAAACTTCGCATAGCCTGGCCCGTGAAGTGTATGCAAGTAATATTCTGGACTCGTCGCTGCCACGTTTGGATGGATTCGAACGATGTGGTGAATCTTTTGACACTATCATTAGTGCTAACCCTGTTTCATACCCAGGTAGTGCTGAAGCGCTGAAAAAGGCACGTACTGAAGCAGAACGGTTTACGAAAGCTGTTTTTGATCGCATTGAATACATCCGGGGAGCATCTAAGTGAAAAAGGTTTTAGCTCGTGGCCGAGTTCTCGGTAATAGCAATTCAGAGTTCGCCCGTATGCTTGAAGGTGACGGAGATGTCAAAACGTTCACACTCAAATCTGGCAAGCAGGCCAAATTTGTTAAAACGGTTGTATTAAGCGGTGAGATTGAATCAAAGACGTTCGTTGATGCATCGGTCAATGGACGGGATCAGGCGATGCTTACGCGCGAGTCCGTAAGTGATATTTCCCGGACTATAAGGCTGCAGCAATTCTTTCCGGCTATTGGACGCGAAGTAAATGGACGAATTGAGATATTAGATGGGACCCGACGTCGTGCCTCCTGCATCTTTAATAACGTTAAATTTGAAATTCTGGTAACCAAAGATGATATCTCACTCGCCGATGCACGGCAGCTGGCGAAAGATATCCAGACAGCAAGAGAACATAGTCTTCGCGAGCTGGGAAAACGACTAGAAGTCACCTATGGAACTAGCATGACGAAAGAAGAGATTGCGTTGAAAGAAAATCTCTCTCCGGCGAAAGTGACACGTGCGTTCCAGGCCGCAGCAGTGCCAGATGAAATGGTTGCAGTATTCCCGGTGATAAATGATATTTCGTTGTCGGATTATCAGTTTCTACTGAAACTGGCTGAAGAAGCAAACAACAAGCAAATATCGGTAACAGAACTGATGGAAAAAGTTCAGTATCGGTTGAAGACCATGCCAGATTATCCGGCAATTGATAAAAGAAAAATTCTTGCGGTTATCCGGTCGGAGAGCAAATTGCTGACAGCCCTCCCAACTAGAACGGTTCAAACAGAGAAGCTGAGAGAATTTTCAGATCGTAATCAGTTTGCCAGAAAGAAAACTGATCCAAAGAAGCGATTTGTTGTTTATGAGTTTTCCCGTATTTCCGCTGAGGTACAGTCGGAGATTGATGAGGCAATAAAACGTATTCTGGAAAGACTTCCAGAGTCAGGTGAGTAAGGGACAAGGATGCCGAAGTGCATCCTTTTTTGTATGTTTTTCACCACGCCAATTTCATGCTTATTTGTTTGATTGTAAAGGGAAATTTAAAACTATTTCACACTGAAATCACCACGCTTTTCAACCTCTTCGTGACTCATAATTTCGCTATTGGCAGTTCAGACCAGCGAGTTGTATAGGCAGGCGAAAGCATCTCCCGTTTCATATGCCATTCAAACGCGACCCCCTTCCAGCAAACCACACTTTTCCCAGACATGAATATCCATGTATCTCATCTGTTCCTACTTATGTAATTTACTTTCTGTATTTACACTGCGTTGCCATGCACTCGCTTTCAGGAAATCAGTATAATAGCCCCTAAATCATCTTCTCGGAGTGAATGGACATGGCTATTGCAGGTTGCGATTTACCAACTTTTGCCACCCGGCTCAATGAAGTGCTTACTCTCAGTGTGCCAGTGCGTACACCTGAAAAACTTTTTGGGCGGGATAAGCAGTTGGAGACGATACAACTGGCACTTCATTCACCGGGCCGACATGTGTTCATTTATGGCGATCGCGGAGTAGGTAAGACCTCCCTCGCCCACACAGCCGCTTCGCTTATCCAGTCTTCGGATAACCGTCCTATTACCGTCAGTTGTGACCATGACTCGACCCTGGAAACAGTCATCGAATCGGTTATTAGCCAAGGAATGATGCGCATGCCGGTAGACCGGTACAAAACGTCTGCAACTTTTGGTCTCAATATTCCTGTTTTAAAAGCCGAAGCCCGGGTTGAAGAGCGTGAAACTTCTCGCGTTCGTTCAGTCGTTAATATGGCCAGTGCTGTTGAAGCCCTGAACTATCTGACGGAACGCTATTCGGATAACACGGTTATTGTTATTGATGAATTTGACCTGATCCGTAGCGAGGAGCAGCGTGCCCGCTTTGGTGTTTTGCTCAAGCAGTTAAGCGATGGGGATGTACCCGTTCGTATCATCTTCACCGGGATTGGGCAGTCGGTATCTGATTTGATTGGCGGACATCTGTCCAGTCAGAGACAGATTGAACAGGTTGATCTTGAACGTCTGCACTGGACAGGTCGTCAGCGTATCGTTGAAAGTGCATTTAGATATTTTGATATTAATATCCCTGATGATATCGCAGACCGTATATGCGCGTTGAGTGATGGATTTCCCTACTATGTCCATCTCATGTGCAGCAAGCTTCTTCATGAGTGTTACATGGCAGATGAAGTCGTTAGCACAGTTACACGTGATCTATTTCTAGCTTCGCTCGATGCGGCTGTATTGTCTGCTGAGGAAACGCTCAGATCATGTTATGAGGCAGCTACCTGCCGAGATGAGCACATGCATCACATTCTTTGGGCGATGGCTGAAGGTGCAGACCTCAACAGAATGAAAGACCACATCATTACCTCCTATATACAGGTGATGAAGTACCTCGACATTGAACCTCTGACGCAGAAGAACTTCAACAGTCGTTTTGCTCGGCTTCGTAAAGAGAATCACGGATCTATTCTGTGCCATGCGCTTGTCGGGAAGGATGGTGTCCGGCCTGGATGGTTTCGGTTCAGGGAAAACATGATCAGAGGCTTTGTCAGAATGCAGGCAGAGAAGTGCGGAATAGTTCTGGATTTTGATCGGCAGTATAGCGCCCATACAGCAAGTACCAGAACAGCTGCAGTTAGAGGGGTATACAATCCTCTCAGCACGGTGGAACGCAGCGTAGCTCGCCTCAGACGTGATGATGAAAAGGAAGCTGAAGAAAACGAATAACGTATTTGTAAATGAATGGAATACCCGCGAATTATATATGCAATACTCGGGTATTCAGCGTTTGCATCATGTCGAGTTACCCGTACAGCGGAGTCTTGCTCTTCTCCTATCTCTTGATCAGGCAATTACTCAATTTCCGAGGCTAACATCTTAATGCTGTTTTAGTGTCGAGGGATGCTGCTGACATCTTCTTCAGGCTGTGGGGCACGGCCTGGAGCATTGAACGTGATAGTGATGATCTTTCTGGCCAGCTCCTCCTCTGAAAGGGCATCATCCACACTGACATCACGAATCAGTGGACTTTCCTCTTCTATATGTTGGGCAATATCCCGCAGCCACTCTGCCAGCATTTCTCTGTCCATCTTTCTCCGCTCCGGTTGTGTATATTCAGCATCAACATACCACACCAGGAAAAGTGAAGTCTGCGTAGCATGGTTAAAAGATAACCGTTTTGTCAGGCGCGCTGTCATCCGTGCTGGTAGCGACCTGCGCGGAATACCCTCATTTTATACACAGGATTGCCCACCGAAATTGTGGACAGCAACGATGAAAATACGATGTCGCTGCGCTCCTCATTCATACCGCTCTGCTGTGAACGCCGTGCCGCTACTGTAGCCGGGCCGCTTCGAATGCAAGGGTTCGCTCTGCCGGTGTCCTCACCCGGTCGCAGTTAATTTCAAAGGCATTACCCGCTGTCTTCCCGTCGTTTTCCGTCTCAATTTTCGCCGTCAAACCGTCCAGCCAGCGTCTGCTTTTTCACTGCGCTGCGGCTTGCGGAACCGCCCCTGCATTCTCCGCTTTTCGCCCGGCTGTCGTATCGGCACGGCGTAACTGGCGCCGCATTTGAGAAAGGAGAACTACCATGTCCCGATTTATCCAGGGTAATTGCGTCCATATCATGTCCGGCTTTCCGGATAATGCTGTCGATTTCATTCTGACCGACCCGCCATATCTCGTCGGTTTTCGTGACCGTCAGGGGCGAACCATCGCCGGCGATAAAACCGATGAATGGCTGCAACCCGCCTGTCATGAGATGTATCGCGTGCTGAAAAAAGACACGCTGATGGTGAGCTTCTACGGCTGGAACCGCGTCGATCGCTTTATGGCCGCCTGGGAAAATGTGGGATTCAGTGTTGTCGGCCACCTGGTGTTTACCAAAACCTACACATCGAAGGCCGCCTATGTGGGCTATCGCCACGAATGCGCCTACATCCTTGCAAAAGGCCGCCCACGTCTGCCACAAAACCCGCTGCCGGACGTGTTGGGCTGGAAATACAGCGGCAACCGGCACCACCCAACCGAAAAACCCGTAACCAGCCTGCAACCGCTGATTGAGTCCTTCACACATCCCGGCGCGATTGTGCTCGACCCCTTTGCCGGCAGTGGCTCTACCTGCGTGGCCGCTCTCCAGGCTGGCCGTCGTTACATCGGTATTGAACTGCTGGAGCAGTATCACCGGGCCGGACAGCAACGTCTGGCCGCCGTCCGGCGCGCCATGCAGTACCCGGCCGCTAACGACGAGTTCCCGGAGGCCGCGTAATGAACTATGCAGGACACGAAAAACTCCGCGCAGAAGTGGCGGAAGTCGCCAACAGCATGTGTGACCTGCGGGCGACGCTGAACGGGATGGAGCACCGCTATCGCTTTGATTCTGATGTGCTGGCCGAACGCCTGACCCGTCAGACCCTTTTTCGCATCAATGCCCTGTTTATGGCGGCATACAACGAAATTCTTGAGCTGGATGCCTGCTTTAAGGACTAAGGAGAAAAACATGTACGGAACCTGTGAAACCCTCTGCCGGTTGTTGCGTGAACAGTATCCCGCAGAAACCCCGCTGAACCTGATTATCTGGTCCCCGGCGGATATCGAAGCGCTGGCCGACGGAATGGAATATGCCGTTTCGGAGCAGGACACAAGGGCGGTACTGGCGCGTATGGACGCCATACCGGAAGAACAACAGCTTGAGTCGGGTGTGTCTGCCAGTGCGGTGATGGATCTGATTGAACAGGTGAAAGAGGCCGTTCCGGCGGTGATGGTGCCGGCGGACCTGCTTGAAACCCTGCTGACCACTGCCGAACAGGCGTTATGGCACAGGGAATGGACCGCCCGTGACAGCAATCATCCGGTCCCGGAAAGCGTTACCCGTCGCCTGGCTGATACGGCGAAAGTTCGCGCATTACTGAAAAAATGAAATCAACACGCCGCCCGGGCGGCGTGCACTGAACCCGTTCAGAAGGAACCCATTATGCAGGAGACCACCACGTTAAACGCCCTTGTGATGCGCCGTGCGCGCGATTTGATTGCTGATTATGGATGGCCTGACCATACCGATGTTGATCAGCGTGATCCGGTAAATAAACCGGGATGGATAAGCATTTATGTCCGTCTGGATGCGGCAAATATTGTTCATCTGCTTCCTTTGTTTTGTTCCGGTGAAGTACCCGCAGAGCTGCAAAGTGCCATGACAAACATAGCCGGGACGCCAGCGCAGATTATTTTATCCGGCAGCCGCTATGCCGACGCGCCGCAGCTTCCGGAGGACGGAACACAGATAGCTTTCCCCTGGGCCGGGGAATGGCTGACGGAGCCGGAGATTCAGGCTGTAACGGATTGCCTGTCCCGCGCCGTGCGGGATGTCTCCCGGCAGGTATGGGAGGATGCGCGCCGGATAAAGGCGGCGCTGACCACGCGCGGTGAAACGCTGTTTTATCGCCAGACCCGAAATTTTCGTCTGGTTGTGAAGGAAAACGATATGCCCTGCTGGCTGGACGACGATGACGATAATCTGCCAGTGGTGCTCGATGCCATCCTGAACAAAGGGGCGCACTACAGCAGCGTTGAGTTCTTTGTTATCAGTGACAAAGTGGATCAAATCCTGGCATGTGGCCAGATGTGCGATGTGCTGCGTATTCCGGGCGAGCCTCCGCGCCGGTGGATGGATTTAACCCTGTTACATGAGGTCATGGCAGAAGCGCGTGCAGAAATCAGTCTTGTCCGCAATGCCCTGTCAGCAATCCGGCCAGTGTAGCTAACAGCAGGGGGCGCCGTCCCCCTGAATCAACATCGAAGGATAGGGATGTCGCCGGCTCCGCTTTTATGGCTCTTCCTCCACGTTGTTCCGGCTTCGCGGTGAGTAACGTCCCGTGCGGCCAGCGGCAAACGCCGTGCCTCTACTGTAGCCGGGCCGCGGCTGATGCAAGGGAAGCGTAAACGCCGTCACCTTCACCCGGTCGCAGTTAATTTCAAAGGCATTATCCGCCGTCTTCCCGTCGTTTTCCGGCTCATTTTTCGCCGTCTAACCGTCCAGCCTGCTCCTGCTCTTTTACTGCGCTGCGGCTTCGGTGACGCCCTTGCATCCTCCGCTTTTCGCCCGGCTGTCGTGTCGGCACGGCGTAAGCCAGAACTCAGACGACATCGACTCTGGAGGATTTTTTATGAGCACTACGACCACCACACCTGCTGTCTACGTTGGCACTTATCACAAATACAACTGCGGCAGCATTTTCGGCAAATGGTTTGACCTGACGGAGTTTGATGGCCGGGAGGATTTTTACGAGGCCTGCCAGGCGCTGCATGCCGATGAATGGGATGCCGAATTCATGTTTCAGGACCAGGAAGGCATCCCGTCGCAGTTCGTCTCTGAAAGTTCGATTGACTGGAATTTTATCGCCGCTTACAAACGTGCCGAAGAAGAGGGCAGGGAAGCCGCTTTTATCGCCTGGGCGGAGTATACCGGCGAGTGTGACTATGACGCATTTGATGATGCGTACCGCGGCGAGGTGGAAAGCGAGGAAGACTACGCGCAGGAGATGGTGGAGGATAACGGCCTGCTGAATGAGGTGCCGGAGCCGCTGCGCAGCTATTTCGATTTTGAAGCTTATGCGCGTGATCTGTTCAGCAGCGGCTATGTGTTCCATGACGGTTATGTCTTCTGCAACTGATTCTCCCCGGCAGGCGGTTAAGCCGCCTGTCAGCCCGCGCGCAAAACCCTGGCAGGCTTTGCCTGCCGGCGAAGTACGCCGCGCCTGCGGCGCCGCGCATCTCCGCCAGTTCCTTATGCCCCGGTGGTGTCAGGGTATGAGTATCGGTGTGCTGCAGCTGGTCGGCGTTCTTTCTGTTCTGGTGATAATCCCTGCGTTGCTGTTGCTGTTGCTGTTGCTGTTGCTGTTGCTGTTGCTGTTGCCAATAGTGGCCATACCGATGGCGTACTGGCTGATATCGCTGTCCTGCCGGCTTTTCTTCCTGTTGTATCTGCCTGCAGGCGACTTCCCTCCGGGAACCGGCGCTGTCGTAAACGGAGCCGGCCAACCGTCTCCGCCCTGTCGGGCTTCCATCGCACTGTCGCGGAAAACATCACGCTTGCGGCATCCGTAACCGGATGCGCCGCTCTCACCAGCCCGGCGGTAATGCTGCCGGGCCTCTTCGGGGCAACGCCGTTTCGCGCCCGCGCGTTCCGTCGTTGCGGCGGGTTCCTGCCCATTTTCTCCTGGTCATTTCACCCTTTCGAGTCCTTTCGCCGGGGCTGAGACAAGCACAGCCGCTGTCAGCTGTCCAGGGTAAATGGCACGCGGTAAACCGCGCCCTGGACATCCGCCATCGCCCGCGCTGGTTTACGCCCCTGCGGCGAACGGCTCTCAAACGGGTGAAGGTAACAACCATCGGGGGCGTTCAGCAGGTCCCCGCAAAACGTCAAAACCGCGGCCCCGGCAACTCAACGGGTGATGGTTTTTTAAAAGCAAAACAGGTTCAGAAGGAGGAGCAACATGAGCGAGGCGCTGGCGGTTTTACCCGACGACACCTTTACCCGCGAACAGGCTGAGGCCGTTGCGGCGCAGTACACCAACGTGGAAATTGAGGACGATCAGGGGGCGCATTTTCGCCTGGTTGTCCGTAAGGACGGCGAGATGGTCTGGCGCACATGGAACTTCGAGCCGGGCGGCACGTACTGGCTCAACCGTTATATCGCGGACTACGGCATCCGTAAGCCGCAGTAAGAAGGTGCCCTGCCGGAGCAGCCACTCCGCAGGGCCGGACAATCATCAATCAGTGAGGTATTAACTATGTCAGTAACCGATGTTAAAGCAAAAGCACCCAAAAAAGCGAGCAGCAAAAAAATCACGAAGGCGCATGAAGATGCCCTGAAATCTGCCCTTGAGGCCGCCGTCATTGAGTATGTTCCGCTGTCTGCTCTCGTTAAATCCCCGCTTAACGTGCGCACCATTCCGTATTCCGTGGACAGCGTTCGCGGTCTGGCCGACTCCATTGAGTCGCTCGGACTGCTGCAGAACCTGATTGTTCACACTCTCGCGGACGGACAATCCGGCGTGGCCGCAGGTGGCCGCCGACTGACTGCCCTTAATCTGCTGGCGCAGGAAGACCGTCTTGCGGCCGATCATACCGTCATGGTTAAGCGCGTCCCGGACGACATTGCCGCTCTGGCCTCCATCGCTGAGAACGAACAACGCGCTGCCATGCATCCCGCCGAGCAAATCTCAGGGTTCCGCACATTAGCGGAGCAGGGCAAAACCCCCGCGCAGATTGGTGACGCGCTCGGTTTCGGCTCCCGACACGTTCAGCGGATGCTGAAGCTGGCAAATCTCGCCCCGTCCCTGATGGAGAAGCTCGCGCAGGACGAACTGACCGTTGAACAGTGTCAGGCGCTCTGTCTCGAGGACGATCACGCCCGTCAGGCCGAAATCCTCGATACCGTAAAAGCCAGCTGGTCGAATGCCCCGGCGCACCTGATTAAACGCGCCATTACTGAAACCGAGATGCGCACCGACAACGCAAAATTCCGGTTTATCGGGCGCGAAGCGTACGAGGCGGCGGGAGGTTACGTCCGTGAAGATCTGTTCAGCCAGGAAGAGGGCGACGGCACGGCAGACTGCGTGCTGGTTGAGCGTCTGGTGCAGGAGAAGCTGGAGCGTATCGGCCTGGACATTCAGCAGCGTGAGGGCTGGGCATGGAGTCGCGGACGCGCAGCCCGCATCTGGTACCACGGCGAAGACGGTAAAGAGTTCGTTCAGCCTGTTGAACCCGAGCCTGTATACACCCCTGAGCAGCAGCAGCGCCTTGATGAACTCCGTGAGCAATGGGACGACTACGACTCCCGCTGTGACGAGACGGACGCGCTGGAAGCTGAGATCGAAGCCATCGAACAGGCCGCAGAAGTCAGCGCGTGGACTGACGACATGAAGTCAGGCGCAGGGGTAATGGTCAGCCTGTACGAAGGGCAGGTGTACGTGCAGCGCGGTGTGCGCCTGAAAGCGGATATGCCGGAAGAAACCGAAACCAGCAGCGTAACGGTGCCGTTCACCTCGCGCCAGCCCGATGCCGCAGAGGGGATCAGTGTCCCGCTGCTCACGAAAATGACCTCCGAGCGCACGCTGGCAGTACAGGCGGCGCTGATGCAGCAGCCCGAAAAGGCGGTGGCACTGATGGTCTGGCGCATGTGTACCTGCGTCTTTTCCGGCTGTCTGACCACGGCGCACCCGTTCCGTATCAGCCTGACCGTGTCTCACGGCAGCCTGACGGAAAATGCCCCGTCCGGTCAGGAGGGCGCAGCGTTTGGCGTCCTGATGACCGAAAAGACGCGGCTGAAAGCCCTGCTGCCGGAAGGGTGGGAGAAGGACTTCACCACCTTCTTTGCACTCGACGGCGGGGTTCTGATGTCGCTGATGGCCTTCTGCACGGCCTGTTCCGTGGACGGGGTTCAGACCCGCGATATGGGACACACCTCGCGCAGCACCCTCGATACGGTCGAGGCGGCAATCGGGTTCCACCTGCGCGACTGGTGGCAGCCGACGAAGGAGAACTACTTCGGTAGCCTGAAACATCCGCAGATTGTCTCCTCCCTGAAAGAGGCGGGGCTGACGGGCGCGGCGGGTGACGCGGAGAAGATGAAGAAGGGCGACGCCGCAGCACATGCGGAGCACTTTATGCAGCACACCCGCTGGGTTCCGGCGTGGCTCAAAGGACCGGAGCCAGCGGCTGAATCCGGTGCTGACGACGCTGTTTCAGATACCGACAGCACTGACAACGACACCACTGACACGGCACACGCCGCCTGATAACGGAGAGCCGCCCTGCTGGGCGGCAGTAAGGAGATACCCATGCAGACTGTTCTGACCCCCGATGTGCTGAAGACCATGTCACCTGACGAGATGGAGGACTGGCGCGACAGCGGCGAAGACTATCGCCGTGAACTGACCCACGCCGTGATGCGTGACCTGTCATGCCCTGAAAACTGGGACATGAACGGCGAGTACCGCAGCGAGTTCGGCGGGTTCTTCCCCGTACAGATACGCTTTACCCCCTCGCACGGTAATTACCATATTGCGGTGTGCAGTCCTGGTGCCATCAGTCCGGCGTGGATAGTGGTGTTTGTGCCCGCCAGCGGTCGCCCGTTTTCCGTCATTCGTACCCTGAGCGGCTACCAGCCGGAGCTTGTCAGCCACACCGTCAGTCTGACGGCGCGTCTCGATGCGGACGGATACAGTCAGGCCAGCATCATCAGCATTCTGGCAGCGGAGGGCGCGGCATGATCCCTTCACATCTCTCTCTGGTGCCCTTCAGCCCTGAGCGACGCGCCGCGATGGAGGCCATCGCTGAGGTTGAGCGCAGGCGGTCGCGCGGCGCGGTGTCCACGGCGTATCCGTATGCCAGCGCCTTTTTTCGCCAGCTCACGGGCAGCACGCGCATCACGATCAGGGAAATCCATTATTTTGCGCCGGTGCTGACGGCGCGGGAGCTGCGGGGCAGCAGGGACAGCTGGCTCAGCGCCATCGATGCCCTGATTGAAAGTCGCGGGACATGTTGCTGGCTGCCGCTTCCTGTCGGTGCAGGTCAGCGCCTCTTTCCGGAGGTGGCCTTTCAGCAGACCGAGCGGGTTCGCTGTCAGGACGCCCTGCGGGATGAAAAATACACCCGCCAGCGCCACAAAGAACAGTGCCAGCGTGAGCGGGTGTACCAGGCGCTGGCGGGGCAGGCGGAGATTGAGCTGGCATTCCATACACCGGAAACGGTCAGCAGCTGGAGCGCGCGCTGGTCGGGGACTGAACTGCGCCAGTACGACCTGGAGGAGATGTTCTGGCGCTGGAGCGAGCGTTTTCCGTCACTGGCACCAATGGAACGCTGGATGACGGAGAACCAGCCTTTCTGGACGGTGATGGCTGAAACGGATGCGCTGGCGCGGGAAAGCCCGGAATTTGTCAGGCAGCTGGAGCGCTGGATGGTCCCCAACAAGCTGACAGCTCGGGGCCGGGCATGAAGTGGCGTTACTCGCTGCGCTGGAAGCATCCCGGTCCCTGTCCCGGTGAACCTGAGCTGGCGTCAGAAGTGGTGGAGGCAGGGAAGCCCGCCCCTGAGTCCGTGATGTCACTGTGGGTGGCCGGAGCCGGATATGCTGTCTGCGTTGATTTTCTGTGTGACAGGCAGATCAGGCGCTGGACCGACGAGCGTAAGGCGGCCACCCGCCGACGGAATCTGGAGAAGCGTATTAACCTAAAAGCGCCCCTGTTTGCTGATGAACTCATTGAGCGGGAACTGATGGCCCGGCCTGACTATTTTCGGGGAAAGTCGCCTCGTTGAGTCTGATATCATGCCTGGCTAATGAACTGGCTGGCATCACCGGTACGGCAATATCCGGGCGTCGTCCCTGACGGGACACGGCTGTCGTGAACAGAGCCAGCGAGCTGTCTCTGCCCTCCGGGCGTCCATCCTGACGCAACGTCACCCCCTGCGCTTGCTGCGTCCGTAAACGGACGCGCCGCTTCACCCTGTCGGCGGTAAAACTGCCGACAGTCTGCTGACGCCCCGTCGTTCCGCCGTGTCGGGTGTGTTCATCCTCTCCCCGTACATCTGGTGAGCCCTCTCCCGTTAAGTGTAGCGGCTCGCAATCGAAATCCCTCCGACTCGCAATCAGCGCCATTTTCGGCTCACATTAACTGCAAATGAAAAATGCCACCGGCTCACATTAAGTGATAATGGGCTCGCATTTATCCTGCCCGG
>Ga0268251_10000336_pt1 | contig 15355 bp, 16 predicted proteins | sample AgamicAsMae_FD_200527 | JGI IMG/M metagenome (GOLD analysis project Ga0268251, IMG submission 200527) | Agave microbial communities from Guanajuato, Mexico - As.Ma.e (v2) (version 2) | ecosystem: Host-associated > Plants > Phyllosphere > Phylloplane/Leaf | place: Guanajuato, Mexico | collected...
AGACAGATATTTGTGTGCGTTGTTATACAAATATCAGCTAAATCCTGTAGAGTGCCAAGGTGCATAACACTATTATAGAGATCTATGTATATTTTGTAACATAACTAGGAGCTAAACATGAAAGCGAGATAGATAGAATTTAGATATGCTATGATCGGCTAGTAAAACGTAGTTGACGGTGTATCATAGGTTAATTAGTATGACTTTAAAGTGGCTATATAACCGATTTGCTTATACGCGATGGTACTCTCTTATAATCAATTAATACTGCTTAACTATCATTAACGCCATTTACGTCCTAATCTTATACATATATCGAGCATTATGATTTCTTAGCCCTTACTAGCTATATCGGGTAGAAGTGTAGCAAGTTGTTTAGTATAGAACCTAATTGATAGAACCTATTAGTGCCTCTGGATCGTAAACGTCAATCGATCTTTCAACGTCTGGATGTAATACGATTCGATTTGTCCGTATTGGATGAAGTGAATTCAAGAAGAGGGGCAAAAAATAAAGATAAAAACACTGTCGACTGGATACAATTCTGCCTGAGCCACTTACGGGCATTTGCTCTGCTGCTTCCTCATGTCTGAGCCTTGAAAGTGCGTCAGGTCTGCCTCTTCTCCCTGTTTGAGCCTTGAGACTGCATCATGTCTGCTTCTTTTCCCCTGTCTGCGCCTTGAAAATGCGTCAGGTCTGTTTCTTCCCCCTGTCTGCGCCTTGAAAATGCGTCAGGTCTGCTTCTTGCTCCTATCTGAGGTATGCATCACGTTTATGATTGTTGATCATGGTTGTCATCTGTTTGGTCGCTGGATGCCATTATGGCTTGGAGCTGATCCCAGTCGATATCAACATCTTCCTCGTTTAGAACCAACACGTCTTCGGTGTCGACCTCAGAAGTAGACGTGACGGGTTCGACGGGCACGGGGTCGACAGGGACATCACTGCGATTGGACATGTCCCTGTGTACCAGGAGATTTTGGATCCCGTCGATCGTCTTCTATCGAGGAGTCAGTAAGTGCGACATGATTCGATGCTGACCTAGCTCACCTCAAAAGCCTTCCAGTCCACCTTCTCCCACGCCTTGACGGAATTTGTGGAGTCGTCGATAGTGCGGAGGATCTCCATTGCCAGGTTCTTTCTTGCATTCTTGAGATCTGTTTCGGTAGAGCTCACGTCTCGGTTACCATCAGCGGTCGTTTTGTGAACGTGTTTGATGGCCAAGCCGCTGCACCAGTGTGCCCATTCAATGTCAAAGTTTTCCATAGCCAAACCTGACGTGACTTTGGGCTCCTGCATGTGCTCATGATCCAGTTCCATGCAGACCATTCTTCCCTCATCTTCGAGGACCTGACCGAGCACGATGACGCGGTGAATAGCATACAGTCCGACACGCTTGCTGTCGGCTGAGACCAGCGACAGTTTCATGATCTCCATAACCATGACGCCTCTGTAGTAGCGTTCGTTTAGCAGTCGAATCTCCATAGGATCCGGAAGAGCGGTAGCCATATGTGCGACAAGTTTCGATTGAGCTCAAAAAGGAACCGGTCTGTGGAGTTTGTGGTGTAGATAGGAAGTCAGAAATGGGTAGAGGTTATGGTAATGGCGGTGATGTATGATGCAGAAGAATTGGAGAGGATAGACGATCGTGGAAGGGCGTAAAGAAAGATTTGTGAAGTGAAGTTTTAGTCAAATCTCTAGAGTGAATAGGGAGATAGGTGAGAACAAGGGATGTTGTAGAGGATATAAGTTGTCAATCTTTCACTTGTTAGTGAAGGATGAACTTTTAGATACCAGCATTTGAGACACCCACAAATCAAAGTCAAATATCCTGTATTCGTCCTTCCCTCTTTTCTCCTGCAGCCATGCTGGCATGATGTGGGCTGCAAACTTGCACAAAGTACTCTCGGATCAAAGCAGCGTCCAGTGAGAGTCAAACAAAGTTCTGCTCTCACTGGAGCCATCTCTGACACGAAGAGAACTGTGCATTGTGATAGCCATATGTCCAGAACCCCAACTCGAGCGAGGTTCGTAGATGCAACACTCATTGACCCATTCTCGGGAAACCTCATGGCTGGGCGCACGAGGTGGCTATGTGGCTTTACCGCGAGACACTTTCTCCTTGCGCAAGAACTCGGCTTGCTCAACTTGACTCTTGCTCAGATCGACGAAGAAGAAGATGAACAAAAAGCTGATCAAACTGAGGGCAAGCAAGAAATAGAAGGGCGTGCTGTTATTGTGCGAAGGGCTCGCATCAATGATCGCTGACGAGACAAGAGGACTAGGGTATCGAAGTTAGCATGATCTCAGACGAGGCATAGATTAAATCACCAAGAGCTGCTGCCCATGGCATATATTCCAAGATCAAAACTTACCCAATAAAGGCTGATGTCTTTCCGACCATTGAGAACAGACTGAAGAACAGGTATTCTTTCCCTCTTGGGCAGACCTCGCTAATCATGACTGTTGGTCCGTTAGCAAATACCAACAACATGATTTGACCAGGGTCTTCTTGCCTAATGAGTATGAGTACCAAGGGCACACAAAGAGGCCGTAGAAAACCTGGTAGAACCAGAATTCGATTCTTTGCTTTTTTGAATTAGTGGATAGAATGGAAAAACAGTCATAGTTGCTCGAACCTTATATCCGACTTTTTGTGAGAAAATGCCTATGATACCCCAAGCCGCTAGGCAAATTATACCAACGGCAACGACATTGAACATCGTCTTCGTAGATAGCCCATAGCGCTTTTGTACATACCCTAAGATGATCAGCATAGTTTCACCGGAAGACAAATCCAGCTGAACTTACAGAATGCGCCGATTCCCACGGCTTGGGCAGCAATACCGACCAGAAGAAGATATGTCAGCTCGAGAGTGTTGTATGTAACCACGGCATTCTGCAGAGTGCCAATCACAGTCACGATTGTGTTAAGCGAATCTCCTAGCAAGAAGTATCCGATGAGGTAACAAAAAGATTGTCGGAGTTGCCAGATCTGCGTGACGGCGTACCAGAGTTGTGAAACACCAGCAACCAAGATCGACCCATCCACTTGCATGCCAGGTCTTTTCTTCTCCATGAAGAACCAGGGGATCGACAGGAGCAGCCATACGCCGCTGCTGAAGGCAATAAGGACAGATAGTCCGTAGTTGTTGTTGGCGGTGCTTTCGTCTACGCGCATTGCGAACATGATTCCAACGATTATAGCCTATATCTTGGTTAGCTATGAGCCGCAACCACAGCCTTCTCAGAGGTTTACCAGAATGATCATTTCACCGCAGGATTGGACGTAGAAGGCGACCTAGCATCGTCAGCATACTCTGAATCATGGCGACCACGACTATGCCCTAGTTGGCACTCGATCTTGATGGGTATGTGGATTTCTTGTATGAGGGACTCTTGCCAAGAGATACAGTGGACTGTGTTAATCTCTCCCAAACAGGACATACAAGAGAAGGCTTCTGGAAACAATATAGTAGTTGCGGCTTGGACTTACATTGCTCAGCTCGTTTCTCTTCATGCTGTCGAAATGATCGTACTGTTCGCGTGTTATAGTACCATCCGCACAATCCCGTGCCTTTTCTCGAATTTCTCTCGTGTTTCTGGCCAGTCCTGGAAACGCAGCACTCCAAAAAGACAAGGTGAGTTCTAAGAACGGATAGTTAATAAAGTGTTTTTTTGTTTACGAGCCAAGACTTATATTTTGAGACTTACGATATCCAATCAGGCCTACGATGTAGAGGCCGGTTCCGATTTGCCACTGAGATGGGTTGTGCACCCCTAGCCAACCAAAGCCAATTGCGTATGCAACGATTGAAAGTCCGATCAGAATCTTGGAGCGAAGAGTGCCAAAGTCTGCGTAGGATCCCAAGATCAAGAACAGAACAACCTGTATGGCGAAGGATATGCCATTGCTTAGCAGGACAATAGAGTTGATGGAGCGATCGGACCCTAGGAAGTGCAAGATCTCGCTATCTCCAGCTTGCTGGTATAGGAGATTCTGGAAGGCAGTCGGCCCGAAGTTAAACAAACTCAGCCCGTTAGCTGTACCCTCTGTTAGTTGATGGAGTCAATGGTGTTGTTGAACATTCCTACCTCCAACATAGTATAGGTACCAAGACCTAAGTTGTTAGCCTAGATTTCCACTTCATTGAACATGCGAATCACCAAATTTCCCAGCGCGAGGTCTCAAAGCGTTCGTCCAATTGATCGGGCGCAACTGGACATTCGGCACCTTCAAGGTCGAACGATCCGTGGACTGCTCCTTTCATGGGCTCGTTCGCTTCTGCGCCCAGCTGTGCGAGGCCGGGGTCGTTAGAGGCCATGGCTACGAAGTTTGATTGAACAGTTATGGTCGAAGATGACGGCAGGGTTGTGTTGGATCAGAAGAGCAGATGCATATACAAAAATACTTATCGACCGAGAAAAGTAGAGAGTCGATTGGATTTGCAATCAGAGGCAAAATTCAGAATATGGTACTTATCAAATTGCTATGCCTTTGCTCTGCGGGAAGCAACCAGCCAATCTACTCAGTGGAAAATCACAACGATCCCGCACACTAGTAAGGTTCAAGGCCCCAGGGGGCTAGACGGCAATTCAGACCCGGAGAGAGAAGGACGAAGATTCAGCTTGCCGTCAGTGGTCTCAGGTATCGAGACTTGCGCATCGGGTTCACCGGAGCAGAGACTGACGGCTCTGACATCTTCGGGAGATGTAGAGTTATGTGATCTGGTTGTCTTCAAGAAAAGCTTCGTTAAGCATGTTCGGTGCCTTGACTCTTGGGTAAACTCTTGGTGCTTGGACAAGCGGCGGCCTAGTAGTGGGCGTCTCTACTGGTCGAGCGGATTGGGTTCGGAGGCACCCTACAAACGACTTCCCTGCACGTCACCTACCTATCTACCTCTGTCGCAAAGAGCTGTTATGTCCCTCTCTATTATCGAGTGTATGCCGGACGTTGGAACGTTGGAGAGAGTATCGAAAGTTAGATGCCAAGCCAGTTGGAATGTTACTCGGTTTCCCTGGCATTTGTTTCCAACGGCCACCCAACCTCCCTCCCAGCCACCGATATACCAGCCATCTTTGTGCCAACCAACATATTAAAAGCAGGCATCAGCAGGCTAGCATGTAGACCCACTTGCTCATACACCGCATCCAAGCTAAGTTTTCACCTCGAGTCTCCTACCTGCCTCTTCCTTCTCCATCGTCTTCTGCACGATCAACCCACACACTCAAGACCACCACTCTTCACACTCCCATCGCATCCTCTACCACAACTCTCCAGAGAGCAACAATGCGTTCGGTTGCACTTGCTCTTGCGTGTCTTGCCACTGGCATCCATGCTCTCCCCAGACCCGCCGTGAGCTATGCGGTAGTCAACGTGGATGGCGGTTCTGCGCCCACGAGCTCTGCGGCAGCACAAACGACAGTGGTCTCTACTGTTGTCGAGTCAGAAGTGCCTACCACCGTCTCACAGATTGTGTACAAGACTGTGACCGATTCGTCAGCTACAGCGACTACTGTGTCTGTCAAGACGGTGACAGAAACACCGAGCGAAACTCCTACACCATCAAGCCTCCAACCCGCTGCTCCCTCGACATCAGCACAGGCTTCAGAGATTTCTTCAGCACCATCATCGTCATCATCACCATCGGCATCGCCATCACCGTCGCCAACCTCATCGCCAAAAAGCAGCACAACGCTCGCGCCGACATCGTCGTTGCCTACATCATCTGGCGCCACATTCTCGACAAACACACCACTGGCGTCTTCTGCATCTCAGATTGTCAAGAGCAGTTCATCTACAAGCACTGCGTCCTCAACGCACAGAAGCAGCAGTAGCAGCACAACACCAACAGCATCCGTGTCAATCAACTCGATCGTATACGAAGTGACTGGTGGAGCACTCACAACAGACTACGTAACAGTCACACTCTCTGGCAGTGCTCAAGCCACGAGCTCGGCGACCAGCTCGACAACATCCTCATCGTCTGACTTGGCAGCGTCGACGGTGATCGTGGTGCAGACACAGACTGTGGTACCCGCCGCAGCAACCAACTCGGCGTCGTACTATGATAACGGAATGTGGCACACGTCGTATGTGATCAAGAACTTCCCTACACTTGCTCCTAGTGCTGCAGGCCACCACTGGAACAGCACGTCGCACTAAGCTTGGTCTTGTAGCGGCAGTGTTCGACAAGGAAGATACGGGTGAACAGGACAGTGGAGGATAAAAGCCGACGGTTGCTGGCAATCGTGCGGTAACGACAGACATGTGATAGTGTAGAATAATAATACATAGTAATGATACGGACAAAGTTTAATCCAATTCTCTATGAGTGCCAGACAACAATGTGAATTCAGAATTCATTGGTGACCGACTGCAACGCAGCATGAGGAAATTGATATCGCGGAGGAGTGGCTGAGCAGTAGAGAGCGGTGGAGCAGAGTGGCTGGAGCGGCCGTGGAGCTCGGGCCGGGGCGATTGGCGGAGCGAGACTCTGGCTGACGCGGAGGTAGCCATGGCCCGCCCGGCCATGCGTCTAGGTATCCATACCATCGTCATGCGAGCAGAGTAGAAGCAATTGCGCCGACCCTCACACCACTTCCGCTACCCAACACTGCCTGAACATGGCATCTCCGCCGCTGGTCGAGGACCAGGCACGACTCCTGGAAGATGCCTTGACCGTCGTGCGCCAGCAGACGCTCCTGATGCGCCGCTGCCTGGACACGCCGGGCAAGCTCATGGATGCCCTCAAGTGCAGGCGCGTACCGGATCCTGCTGCCCACCTCATTCCAATTTGCTGACCACAATCACAGCTCCACTCTCGTCTCCGAGCTGCGCACCTCTAGCCTCGGCCCCAAACAGTACTACGAGCTGTACATGTCCGTCTTCGATGCCTTGCGCCATCTGGCCGTCTACCTACGCGAATCTCACCCTACCAACCACCTTGCCGACCTCTACGAGCTTGTTCAGTATGCCGGCAACATTGTCCCCCGTCTGTACCTCATGATCACCGTCGGAACCGTCTACATGGGCATTGAGGATGCCCCCGTAAAGGAGATTATGAAGGACATGATGGAGATGAGCAGAGGTGTCCAACACCCTATTCGTGGTCTCTTCCTTCGCTACTACCTCAGCGGTCAAGCTAGAGACTACCTGCCAACTGGTCAAGGTCAAGGCCCCGAGGGCAACCTTCAAGATTCTGTCAACTTTGTCCTGACCAACTTTGTCGAAATGAACAAGCTCTGGGTCAGACTCCAGCATCAAGGCCACTCGAGAGAGCGCGAGCAGCGTACAAAGGAACGTCAGGAGTTGCAACTGCTTGTTGGTAGCAACCTCGTCCGTCTCAGTCAACTGGTTGATCTTGAGGCCTACAAATCTTCCATCCTCCAACCCTTACTCGAGCAGGTCGTCCAGTGCCGCGATGTGCTTGCTCAAGAATATCTGCTCGAAGTCATCACCCAGGTCTTCCCTGACGAGTTCCATTTACATACCCTTGATCAGTTCCTGTCAGCCACTGCACGTCTCAATCCTCATGTCAATGTCAAAGCTATTGTCATCGGCCTCATGGATCGCTTGTCTGCCTACGCCGCTCGCGAATCCGAGTCTGATGCGCCTGAAGATCGCGAGAAGGCCGAATCCGAAGCGACTACAAGACTACTAGAGAAGATGAAGATTGCGTCAGAGTCTGCTTCAGCTCCCGCCGACGAAGAATCAGCTGACCAGAACGGGGACTCGAAACCTGAAGACGACGCTCCTGCCGAGGCCACTGCTGACGCCACGACCGAGGACACGACAAAGACGGATTCAGTCGAGACCAATGGCGATGCAAAGAAGCAAAGAGGCATACCCGACAATGTGCGCCTCTTCGAAGTGTTCCACGAGCAAGTCATTCACCTCGTCAGTATGCAGAGGTTGCCAATCCAGGATATCACAGCGCTCCTTGTCTCGTTGATCAACCTCGCTTTGAACATCTACCCTGATCGACTAGAATACGTCGATCAGGTCTTCCAATACGCAAACAAGGAGGTCTCGAGATTTGCAAACTCGGCTGATCTGCACTCGCAAGCTTCTCAGGCCAATCTTTTGAACCTGCTTCTTGCGCCAGTCAAGACCTATCTTTCCCTCTTCACAGCTCTTGCGATTCCAAGTTTCATCCCTCTTCTCCATGCCCAGCCATATCCGACTCGTCGATTGGTGGCTGGAGAAGTTGCGCGAAGCTTGTTGCGCAACGAGACCAGGATATCGACTTCCGAAAACCTACAAGGAGTGCTGGAGATTCTCAAGGTTCTGATCAAGGAGGGAATGCAACAGCCTTCTGGCTACCCCGGTGGACCTGTACGAAGAGCTGCCGCAGAGACCGATGAGACCATCGAAGAACAAGGATGGCTTGCACGAATTGTGCATCTTATTCGTGGCGAGGATTGTAACACTCAGTTCAAGTTGCTCCAATTGGCCCGTGATGCATACGCTCAAGGTAACGAGCGCATCAAGTATACTACGCCTGCATTGATCACAGCCTCGCTCAAGCTCGCTCGCCGGTACAAGGCTCGCGAACACCTCCAAGATGATTGGTCAAGCCAATCTTCTGCACTTTACAAGTTCTGTCACACACTGATATCCACGCTGTACACTAGAGTCTCTACGCCTGGCGTTCCCGATCTTGCATTGAGGCTCTTCATTTCCTGCGGATCTGTCGCCGATCAATGTGGATTTGAGGAGGTTGCCTACGAGTTCTTTGCGCAAGCATTCACTGTGTACGAAGAGAGCATCAGCGACTCGAGGGCACAGTTCCAGGCCATTTGCGTCATTGCACAAAGTCTTAGTGGCGCACGCAACTTCAGCCGCGAAAACTACGATACTCTTATCACAAAGTGCGCGCTTCACGGCAGCAAACTGCTCAAGAAACCTGACCAGTGTCGTGCCGTATATCTTGCCAGTCATTTGTGGTGGTCAGTGGAGAAGAATGCGGAAGACAACGAAGAGAACAAGGAGAGCAAAGAAGGCAAAGAGGTATGTTATGAATGGGCACACAGCGTGACTAAAGCTAATACGCTGCAAAAGCTCTACCGCGATGGCAAGAGGGTACTCGAATGCCTGCAGCGCGCGCTCCGTGTGGCCGACGCTTGCATGGACACAGCAGTGTCGGTTGAGCTATTCGTCGAGATCCTCAACCGCTATGTCTACTACTTTGACCAGGAAAACGATGCTGTAGGTCAACTTAGTACTCGGGTCATATTGATACTGACAAAGCGACAGGTGACGACCAAGTACCTCAACGGGTTGATCGAACTGATCCACTCGAACCTCAACACGAATGAAAACAGCTCGAGTTTAGACAACCCGAGAAGACATTTCCAGCGGACATTGGACTACATTGCAGGTAGAGAGTACGCCGGAGTAGAAACGCGACCTAAATAAGAGTCGGTGTAGATAATAATGTATGCGAACGGATGTCAAGTGTCAACTGTGTAGGCAGTCTTGAGTCTTGAGAAATGTTGAAGGTTAATAATAGTTTTTACCAAGGACAAAGGGTTTGTTTTGTTTGAGAAGCAGCGACGTCAGTGCCAGATTAGTTTCGGTCTGCGGAGACGTTGGTGCATCTTCCGCCTGTAATAACAACAAAGCATTCGCCAACCTCCACCTTCGCATCGACTATCCTCACCTTATCGTGAACACCAAATCGACTCGCTCTCTGATTCCAAGGAACTCAAAAGATTGCGCGTGATCCCGCAGAAATAGGCGACAAAAGAGTACACGAAGTGCAACTCGCCGCCGACACATATCCACAACGACAGGCATATACAACAACCGCACAACATGGGAGGCTATCTGTCATCACTGTCTAAACTTGTATGGGCAAAGAAAGAGATCAGGATATTGATATTGGGCTTGGTTCGTCGTGCCGTTGACAAGCACCGGCAGTCCAAGGAAGCTGACTGTCTTGCCTCTAGGACAACGCTGGAAAGACAACCCTTCTCTACAGGCTCAAGGTATGTCGGCCTTCGCTTCTGAGCCCTTGATAGCTTCTAACCGCCTCCATCCGACAGATTGGCGAAGTCGTCACCACCATTCCAACGATAGGCTTCAACGTCGAGTCTGTAAATTACAAGAACCTCAACTTCAATGTCTGGGTATGTGCCTCTGCAACCATCTCCGTCGCGTACGTCTCATCCCCTGACACGTCAAACAGGATCTAGGAGGTCAAACATCTATCCGCCCTTACTGGAGATGCTACTATGCCAACACCGCCGCTGTCATCTTCGTCATCGACTCGACCGATGTCGACCGCCTTTCTACCGCTGCCGACGAGCTCTCTGCCATGTTGAATGAGGAGGAATTGCGTGATGCTGCACTGCTAGTATTCGCAAACAAGCAAGATCAACCGGGCGCCAAGGGTGCGGGAGATATCAGTGAAGCGCTTCGTTTGGGCGAGCTCAAGGACAGGAATTGGACCATCGTCGCTTGCAGTGCCATCGATGGTAGAGGTGTCACGGAGGGTATGGATTGGATGGTTGTAAGTCTCACTTCGCTGCCCCAGACCCTGCTGTCTCTACAATTTCGTTTATCACTAACACGCCTGATAGCAAACCGTGCAACAAGAGTCGTCCTAACACACCAATCTCGCCTCGATGAGTCTTCCATCCTTCAGAGGATTCGATCATGCTCACCCGACTGCCGTCCACCTACCCCACGCCAGTGCTCTCCCGTCCGCAATGTGGAGTCCAAATCCCCTTCTATGATACCCTGTAATTACACGCTTTCTCGTAATCATCTTAATGGTCTTGATCCCACACTACTGGGTCACCAGGTCTACTACGAGAGTGCGATCCGTCTCATGAGGTGACTTCACTCATAGATGTCTGTACCACAATGTAAATCATGACTCGGGTTTACGGTTGGTCTCTACGATACTGTCGCCCACCAACACTTACTGTCATCTAGTCTATAATATACAGACAACAATGCTGCAATGGCCAAATTGGACCTTGTTAGAGCAATAGTCATGGAGACAAGTAGACCATTAGCTTCGAGAATATCTATGATAGGGCTGAGTCATGCCATGCCGTATAGAGACCATGCCGTATAGATTAGACATTAAACCAAACCGCTGTCAGAGATTACTTCCGAGTAGCATACCAAAAAACCCATGGTGGTGTTCTGCATATTCCGAGATGATCAACTCTGTGAGATACTTCGTAGACTCTCGTGAGCTCTCGCTCGGCACGCCCTTAACTCAAAGGGGCTAGGCATTGCACGTGCGGGCATGGTTCGTCTGCCAATTCTCTGTGTTTTCACGTGAGAGAGCATGTGTCCAACGACGAATTTGCCTGACATCGTAGAGCATGTATCCAGATAATGAAACCGACCCATAGTTCGTTACTTCTGTTTTCTTTGCTCGAAAGACTGCGCAAGATTGATAGTTTGGAAAAAGAGATATTTCGCGGTGACCGTCACTTTCTTGTTTGACACATACGATACGATGCCCTGCCAGTGGTACTCTGGCCATGAGATGCTGTATGGCTGATCGTACGCTTAGGGCATCCGAAAGGTTCGATGCAGCGAGCATTCTTGCTCATTGAGTGAGTTATTCACCAAACCGCAGATCTTCGACCATTATTTGGTCTTATTTTTACGCGAAGGAAAGTGTACGGGATGATGTGACGATCATCAAATACAGGCTCTTGATGTTCGCTCGTGATCTGTATCTCCGGAGATGCCAGAGTTGGTAAATTGGAATTGATAGCCTAGCGTTTCTCTTGGAAGAGCTCGTCTCGAAACCGAAAGCCGACTTGCAAAGTCGCAACCGAGCCCTCCACGCCGATCACTTCGGTCCGCGATGGTTCCGCTGGTAAGACGACATGCCTCGGTACGACACTCCAAGTCTGTACGAGATCAACACAGAAAACGAAACCTAACCACCCAGAATATCCACCCCTCAACCACCATGCCTGTAACCGAAGTCGCGACCATTCCGCTCAGAGCCAATGTTCTGGAGCGAGGAAGTCAAGCAGCTCGTATCTGGCAGGACATGATCACCACAATCTCGCAACAAAATGGCTGCCAGTATATTCATGCCGGACTCGAACATGAGAGCCCGGACACGGCGCAATTGTTCATAGGTACGTTGAAGAAGTGGACATGATCGGCATCAGGAAAGAGTGTGTGGTTGACAAATACTGTACGTAACAGGCTGGGATACAATCGAGTCTCACCAAAGGTTTCAAGATCTTCCTCGCTATCAGGAGATGCTAAAGAGCCTGGAACCAATTCTTGACGGATCTCCACAACTCGACCACTTCGAGCTCAAAAGTCCCAGTAATCTCACTGCAGCCGTGTCTGCTCCTGTTACCGAGATCGCAACCGTGTTCCTCCTCGAAAAGACAAAATCGTTCGATGAGAATCTGAGCTCATTTGCAAAGATTGTCGACGAACACGCAGAAGGGGCTTCAGGCTGTGCTCATTCCTGGATCTTAGAGGATGTCCAGCACGAGAGCCTCGGTGCAGGTGTCAATGGAAGAGCTTGCCTGCTAGCCATCGGATGGTCATCGATATCCGCTCATCTGGCCTTTAAAGAAACCTCTGCTTTCAGGAAGGGTGTCGAGCTTCTGAAGAACGCACGAGGCTCAGAGATACACCACACGATATTCTCTCCAATCTAGCGCCAATCCACATAAAATTGTCTGATTACTTATGATCATATCGTTGATGTGGAGCATCAGCTCTCGGAAGCGAGAAATATGCCTGGTGAGGGTTGAAGTTGCTGAGGTTGAAATCGCCCATCGTTCCAATCGTACCCAGTTCTGCATTGGGAGCAAAGTATTTGTCCCACTCGTTCTAGTCAAGCTTGTTAGCAAAGGGGATTCTGGCGGCTCGTCTCGATGAGAGCTCGTTGAGAGATTGCTTACCCAATCCATATTGGCCACAGCCTCCATCCCAGGATCAGCCGAAGAATCACGATTGACGCCTGCGTGACTTCCACTGGCATCAGAGGCGGGCCCTTGCTCGGTATGAGGTAGTTGTGAGTAGACCATTGTTGGGGTGGTGAATGTTTGAGCAGAGCGAGTTATATGCGGCGCCGTTACAGGCGTGTTCAACTGTGAGGTCGTTGATGGACCTGGGCTGGACTGACTTTCGACGTCAGCTGTCGCGCGTAATTTCCGCACACTGTGGTATTTCTCTAGGCGGTCGCGGAGCGTGATGATGATGCCCTCCGCCTTGTCTACCTGAGAAGCTTGAGGTGGCGTTTCAAAGATGTAATCGAGACTGTTCCAGATCCGTGTGGCCTCGGGCATTTCGGGTCTGGCATAGACTTCGAACACCAGAAGCACAGCGGCATGGTATTGTAGAATAGCTCCGCGATACCATGCCCACGTCGCCAACTCTTGTCGGGTCTCCATGGCTACACCAGCTTCGACAGTACCCATACAGGCCTCAATCAGTAGATTGCGAAGTCTCTCAGGCATAGGGTAGTTCGTGCCCACAGCATACCGCTGCAAGATGACGACCAAGGCTCTATTGCTGGAGGCACGGTATAACTGCTTTGCGAGAATCTGCTTCGGTGTGTTTCCTTGAACCAGAGGTGAGTATTTGGCTTCTGTGGTCGCGCGGAACTTTTTGATTCTGTTTAGAACGGAGGTTAAAGACAGTTTCTTTTGGTCCATGCGTTGCATATCCACCCAAAGTTGGCGTATGAGTTCGTAACACTCGAACTTGAGCTTAGACAAGGTCATATCGGTCCAGTAGGGCAGATCATCGCTTGGCGGTGAGGCTGTCATAAGATCCGTGTCATTAACATTAAGAGGCAGCTTGGTGTCGTATTCTTCTTTACGGATCTGAGGCCGGGGTCCAGTAGCTTCGCAGGTCCGGACGTCCAGGAAACAAATTTGGTACCAAATCAATCTTCGGACATGGGTATCAACAGCACTCAAACCGAACGTGGTTCCGTCGCGATGGAGTCCCATGCACTGTGCAAGACGAATAGCCGTCCCTACAAGAGCCGAGTGTGCTCGGGAGATCTCCGTCCGACATAGGGGAAGCTACAAAGGTCAGCTCACTGGTCACTCAACGGGACTTGAAACTCCTTACCAAATACATGATGAAGGCCTGCATGGTGTCTATTTTCGTTGTCCTCAGAAGATTTGCTCTTGAAAGCATGAACTCGGCCATTTCGCGAAGCCTTTCCACAAGCGATTGCTTAGGCATCTCGGAAAACGATGCAGCTGAATCATCAGACAAACTGACAGCCGCCGAGAACATTGCTGCGAAGAGAATGGCCTGAATAGGAGCGGGTGTTATCGTGCCATTACTCAGGTTGCTCCAAAAGAGAGTATATTGTCTTTCGAACGTGGGCTGATGAACGAGACGAGCGACGGGATGCACGGCATTGAGATATTGCGTGATGAGCTGATCCGCAACGTGGCGAGGTGGGAGAAAGTACGCCGTTATGGGCTCCGGGAAGAACAAATTGGAAGACGGAACAATAAAATCTGGTCCAGGATTGAGGAACTCCTCTTGGGATATGGCGCCAGGTTGCCATGGCACGTTTGGATCAGTGTAGCCATGGCGTTGACAGTACAAGTTTTGACTCTTGTGGTTAGCACTGCGCAGCTTCGCATTGAGCTGAGCGTATGGTCAGCACTGGGATACTATGAGCAGTCGGAATGTTTCATCATACCTCGTCAGACATCTTTGGTCGCACTGTATTATGGTAAGCACTGATTTAGCAAAACATCAAGAAACATCACATACCTAGGCCGCCCACCCTGTCGGACATTCGCAACTTGCCGAGCTGAATACCAAGATCCATAAGCCCATCGTCAGCATCGTTATCATAGACCTGATCAAACATGCCGAGGGGAGAGGGCTCAGGATCTTGCTCATCGTCGGCTGACAAGCCCTCGTAATCATCGTCTTCGGCTTCAATCTTGGGTACTACAGCAGAGCGATCGGATCCTGATTTGGCGGCAGCGCGACGAGCAACATCTCGTTCAAGTGTTTCTTCGAGGTCACCGAGTCGATCCTTGATTTCAGCCAATTTCTGCTGAGCAGCAGTGTCCAGAGCTGGAGCAATGTACAAACAATCTCTCTGGAAGCGCTGACAATTCCCACACGGTACTTGTTTGTCGCATTTCAATTTACGTTGGCGACAACTCAGGCCTGGAGGACAGAGAGTCAGGTCAAGTGATTCAAAGACGCGAAGGATCAGTCCCTTACATGATGCGATGGTCCTGTTGCGGCGGCGGATTTTCTGCTGTCCTTGAGGGAGGTCGGCGGGCCTATTCTTTGGCTGGCGGGTTCTTTCGGCCGTAGGAGCTTTCGAAGGTTGATTATAGATGGCATCGGCCATTCTTT
>Ga0268251_10000337_pt1 | contig 15264 bp, 14 predicted proteins | sample AgamicAsMae_FD_200527 | JGI IMG/M metagenome (GOLD analysis project Ga0268251, IMG submission 200527) | Agave microbial communities from Guanajuato, Mexico - As.Ma.e (v2) (version 2) | ecosystem: Host-associated > Plants > Phyllosphere > Phylloplane/Leaf | place: Guanajuato, Mexico | collected...
GAGGTGGAGTGCTCGCCGCGCCGTGATGCGACACGATTGTGAACAGATCTGAGGACCGGACATGGGCTTGATCTGGCTGTTGCACAGGGTCGAGACAAGGGCAACAAAATAAAATATAATTGTTCGGCTCTTTCACATGCTGCCCTGCCAAGCTTCTGCGACCAACATCATCATCACTCCCACGTGTTTGAATCGAGTGCCCAACCACCTGGCAGCCAACCTCTTGCTTCACCCCTTGTCATCCTTTGCCCTAGTGTCTCTCGTTTCCTTCTATTTCCACCTATCCGTCTTACTCTTCACCAAGCTCAGCAGCTCGCCATGACTACCCTCATACCCCGCGAGAAGTACACTGCCGATGAGCTCGAGCGTCTGTATCCCAAAGAGCTGGCACTGCACCAAGTCCAAGTTGTATGTATTTGACACCCTCGGACACAGAATCATCATGCTCATCGAGTCTAGCTTCTCAGACACGGTGCGACCACATCAACCTCCAATCTCACCTTCTCTTCTAACTCGACATAGGCGAAAGATCTCCAGTCTCTGCCAGATTTAAGAATGTATGTTTCGACTATGACTGGTCCACACAATCTTCGAGTACTAACCATGTAAATATCAGGCTGGTCTTTCTGCGAGTATGTTTGATTGAAGCCTTTGGCCAACTATTTACTGATCTCATAATCAGACTGGCCTTATTGTAATGCCGCACAGCATCTGCGCAGCGTCATCATGTCAGCCAACGATTCGTGGGATGAACTAGCCTATAAACGAAGACTCGAAACCTTCGATGGAAAAGACGATTCTCCTGTTCTGACTCTAGGTCCCGGACGTGAGACTGATGGTATTTGGTATTTTCGATTTTATCAAGCAGTCGAGGCCTCGCTAACGCCTGACAAAGTCTCCCTGGAGAGTTGACTGATCAAGGACGCGCTTCAACATTGGCCCTGGGCCAACGCTTGCGTGGACTGTACGTTGACCAGCTTGGCTTCATGCCCACCGTTCTGCAAGACGCAAACCATATGTACCTGCGCGCCACCCCAATTCCCCGAGCCCTCGAGTCTGTACAGCAGACCTTCTACGGGCTGTATCCCCCTTCAGCGAGAGCCGCCGACTTTGTTCCGCCGACCATCGTTCAGCGTCAACCCAACCACGAGACGCTCTTCCCTAATGAGGGCGCTTGCCGGCGTTTTGCTCAGCTCAGCCAGGCCTTTGCTCAGCGAACCTCGGATCGTTGGAACGACTCGCCCGATATGGCATATCTCAACAAGATGTTCGGAAAGTGGATGCCCGAGGATTCTCCTACCGTGAAAGTCGATGGTCATCCCAGATTGAGGTTCGTCAACATTCACACATGGCTATATGACTCGTAGCATTCTAATCGTTGCAGTGGAATCATGGACACCGTCAACTCGACTCTAGCTCACCCGCAAGAAACTCGCCTGCCAAAAGAGTTCTACGACACAAAGGGCAGGGCGATTATTGACAAAATCGGTGTCGAGGAGTGGTTCTCGGGCTACATGGAGTCTAGAGAATATCGACAGCTTGGTGAGAATGCAACCAGGCTTGGTTTTGCTTGTTACTGATTGTCGATAGGTATCGGTGGACTGATGGGCGACGTGGTGAGTCGTATGGTTGAAAGGACCAGAGCATCCACTAGCAACAACAACGACATTCAGATGGCACTCTCCGGTTGCCACGACACAACTCTGGCCGCTGTGCTCAGTAGCGTCGGTGCCTTCCAGGGCGAGCAATGGCCTCCCTACACCAGTCACATTGCCATCGAATTGTTCAAGGATCGTACAGCGCCTAGCGCTGCTCAGCCTGCAATCACTACCGGCAGTTGGTGGAGCTCCCTATTTCCGGCCAAGAGCATGTTGACCCCAGAAGCCTCTCCTCGCACTCCCTTGTCGAACCTCTCCGAATCGGACAAGCAAAAGCTGCATGGCTACTATGTACGACTACGTTACAATGACCGCCCCATGAAGATCCCTGGGTGCAGACCGGCCGGAAAGCATTATGTCGACGACGAGAGTTTGTGCACTCTCGAAGCTTTCAAAGGCATCGTGGACAAATTCACGCCAGCAAATTGGAAGCAGGCCTGTGGAGCTCGTTTGGGGGAGAATGCGTTCCCTGAAACTGTCGAGCCTGCTGGTGTATGATTGGACATACAAGAAGACTACATGACAGGCTCAGGCTGGAGATGGAATGTGGCCATAGAACAGACTGGTTAGACTAGAATTCAATGGCTGAATATACGTCCACCAAACACACACCGCTACGAGCGCATGCGAGAGATATTGTAGTCGATCAAGGTCGCGATGGACAGAAGCCTGATCAGGGAACAGACGCTCTCGTTTAGACGGACGCCATGCATGAGCAAGCGTTTCACCCTTGGCGATTTGAGTAGACCAGCAGTAAGAACAAGACAGCCACATGGTAAGAGGCGGTGGGTAGTCGATATCGACAGTCGTGGTCAATATAAGTGCATTTGATGAAATGTTGGCCAGGCAGGCATGTGGTCGTCTGGCGGTTCCAGTTTGATGCGGATCGACATATCAGAAACCGTGCACGCGCTGACGCAGGCCAAGATAGGGGTCGGAATAGAGGTTATTGGTGGAGAGTAAATCTAGGCGTGGCAGGCGCGAGTTAAACCTTGATCTCGGTTGCGACAGCGACTTTGTGCTGGCGCGGGCAGGAAGACGGCTGCACGCCCGTATGCCAACACGACGACTTTCTAGACACGACTCCCCGACCTCCCACCACCTGCATCCATCTCTCTCGCTCCTCCTCACCTCGTTCTCCTCAGACCTGGATCTATTTGCCCCCGACCACTCGGACAGGAACTCGACACAGTCCAAAGTCTCAACGCTCGCTCCTTAAACATCTGCTCAGACGGTGTTTCAAGTGACATGGGACGTTTGCCCCTCTGAGGAGCATACTTTAGCTGTTTGCAGGCTGCTGAAGCGTTTGATCATGTCAAGCACCACATCAGCTGCAGCGTCAGCGACGACTAGCTGTGGTTCAGGCTTCTTCAATGCTGGCTGCGGCGCTGCCCTCAATAGTTCCGGTCAGGATTGGGGCACCCTCCTCTCTTCGATTGTCGTTGCTCTCGCCTCTTTGGGAGGCCAGCTGCTTGCTTTCCTCCTTTTTCGCTTCCGCCTCAGCAGAATCTAGTAGGATGCTTCTTCTCTGCCCACCACCCCGACTCTGGCTAACTCGGTCTCTTTAGTCGACCCCGATCATACCTTGTTGCCGAACGCGAACGAGTGCCAGCTCCTCCAAAGGGCGTGTGGCAATGGACCGTGCCTCTTTTCCGCACACCCAACCAGACCTTCATCGAGAAGTGTGGTCTGGACGCCTATTTCTTCCTACGCTTCTTGCGCATGCTGTTGAAGATATTTGTACCCCTTTCGCTCGTCATTCTCCCTATACTCTTGCCCATCAACAAACTCAGCTGTTCCGACTGCACAGTAGGTCCTGATCAACTGGGCTGGAGAAACATCCCCGCTGTACATTATCGCCGTACATGGGCCCACCTTATACTGGCAGTCCTTACCATTCTCTGGATTCTGTACGTCATCTACACCGAGCTACGTGGTTACATCCGCATCCGACAGGCCTATCTTGCATCTCCACAACACCGCATTCGCGCCTCGGCCACCACCGTGCTTGTCAGCGGTATTCCTAGGAAGTGGCTGACTCTCGAGGCACTGAACGGTCTGTATGATGTCTTCCCTGGAGGCATCCGCAACATCTGGATCAACAGGAACTTCGACGATCTTGCCGACAAGGTTTCCGAACGCGACAATATCGCTCAGAACCTCGAGGAGGCAGAGACCAGTCTGATCCAGAAATGCGTCAAGAAGCATAAGAAGATGGAGGCAAAGAAGGCCAAAGAAGAAGGGCGCTCCAAAACGAAGGTCGAAAAAGAACAAGACAGGACCAAGGCAGATGAACAAGCCGAGCGTATCGCCCAAGGAAATGGTGTCAGTTCTGGTGACCCTCACCAAGTGCCGCACAATCTACAGGAGGTTCTCGAGGAAATCGAGGAAGATGAGCACAAACACGACAAACATCGGAGTTCGTCTCCGGAACGTCTGCGAGACAGGCTTGGTCAAGGATTTGGTGCCGTTGGTCACGGATTTGGTGCACTGGGTAATTTTGGTCGCAAGGTTGTTGGCGACGTCGCTGACGATGTCAACCGCGTCATTCGCAACGTCAACGAGTCAGTAGACCAGGCCAACAATATTACTGGCTTCTACGCAGACATTGACGATGTTAACAAGCCGGCACCCGCCGAGAGACTTGCGTTCGACGCATCTGTACCTGCACCAGGACCCGCGCCCGCTTCAGCGCCCATGTCTGCCCCTGTAGCGTCTGCTGCTCGTCTATCATCCAGTCAACTCCAGGACGAGCATGACCCTCGCGAAGACGGAAAAGACGTATTCGAACCTGAACGTCCTACCGGACTGAGGACAGCTGAGGACGTTGCAGTGTTGGACCGAGCCGATGCTCCACATACTAGGCGCTCTGACTGGAGCGAGCCTTCTTCCACAAACACTCAGACCCAGAGCCAAGAAATGTGGACTGGAAGTTCAAAGTCTGGCATTAAAGGATCAACCACACCTGACGAAACCCACACTACCAAGCAGAGAGGAGCGCCTAGAAGAGCATGGGATGCCATCGTAAAACAGGTGCAAGCAACGCCCATACCTATCCCAAGTCCTCAACCTCACGCCGTGGAAGAAGACGAGTATCCTTTGCATACTCTCGGGCAGCCTCGGAATGCTAGTCCTGACGAACACACAGCCAAAAAGGCTTCCAAAAGCAAGTGGGCTAGCATATTGGACTGGCTTATGTTCTGGAAAAGTAATGATGAAGAAGAGAAGCCCGTTTATCCGGAAGCTTTCAATGAAGAGCTCGCTGATGCGGAGGAGACCGAGGCTCTGTGGAAGCTTTACATTGAACCAAAGGACCGCGATACCCTCCGTGAACCAATCTTCGATTTCTCATGGTGGCCACGCTTGCCCTTGATGGGTAAGAAGATCGACAAGATCTATTATCTGCGCAAAGAGCTTGCTCGGCTGAACGTCGAAATTGAAGAGGACCAACAGAACGTGGAGCGGTTCCCCTTCATGAACTCAGCTTTCATTCAGTTCAATCATCAGGTCGCTGCTCACATGGCCTGTCAGTCTGTCAGTCACCATATGCCGCAACACATGACCCCTCGTCTGGTAGAGATCTCGCCTGACGACGTTTTATGGGACAACATGTCTATGAAATGGTGGTGGCGCTATTTGAAAAGCGGTCTTGTGTTCGCCATTGTTGTCGGCATGTTATTCCTCTGGGCGCCTGTTGTCGTCATCTCTGGTTTCCTATCGACTCTGGACACACTGCAAAGAATCTCATGGCTCTCATGGATCTCCAAACTACCGCCCAAAGCAGTGGACTTGGTTCAGGGTGTGCTTCCGCCCATCTTCCTGAGCATCGTGCTCGCATTGGTGCCTGTCATCCTTCGACTTCTAGTTAAGTTCTCAGGAGTAGCTACTGGTAATGGCCGAGAAATGGGTGTTCAGAACTACTACTTTGCATTTCTGTTCATCCAGGTCTTCCTCATCGTCACCTTGTCATCCGGCCTGCCCGCCTTCTTTGAAGAGGTCGCAACTCAGACCTCGAAGATTCCAGAGACACTCGCCAAAAATTTGCCACGAGCCTCGAACTATTTCTTCTCGTACTTGACTGTCCAGGCTCTCAACAATAGTGCAGCTGCACTACTACAGGTCGCTGCGTTGTTGGAGTGGTTCCTGTGGGCACCCATAGTAGACACTACAGCACGCCAGAAGTGGCAGAGACAAACAAAACTGAGGATGGTGAAGTGGGGATCATTCTTCCCTCCGTTCACGAATTTCGCAGTCATTGGAATCATCTTCTCGATCATCGCGCCACTCGTCATGGTGTTCAATCTCATTGTGTTCTGCGTGTATTGGATTACGCAACGGTATAATGCCCTTTACGTCTACCAATTCCGTCATGATACGGGAGGCCTCTTGTTCCCCAGGGCCATCAATCAGTTGTTCGTCGGCCTATACGTCATGGAGATTGCTATGATTGGTCTTTTCTTTGCCTTCCCTGGTGACAATACGTGTACAGCACAGGCTATTATCATGATTGTTATGCTTGTAGGCACGGTCATCTTCCAATGGCTTCTCAATGATGCATTCGGGCCATTGTTCCGATACTTGCCAATCACTTTGGAAGATGATGCTGTCATACGCGACGAGGAATTTGCTCGTGCTCAACGTCTCAAATGGGAGAGTCTGGCCGATCAAGAAGGCGAGCACGAACGTCTGCAAAATGACCCAGAGATCACGATGGAGGAACAAGAAAAAAGAGAGGCCGAGGAAGAAGAAAGGGCGCTTGCTGAGGAGCGTAGAACTGTCCAGGAGCACAGGCGCACGACCGCGCGCATGTCAAGCTATGGTTCTGGTTCTCACTCTGAACGCCCTGCACCCACTATTATGGACACTAAGCCTGTGCATAACAACAACGGTGACCGCTGGACTAGAGTCAAGCAGATCAGTGAACCTGTTCGCCACTTGCGCAAGGTTGCCCGCCCGCATGACCATGGTATGGATGGCCGGAGACCCACGGCCATTGACGTAGATCCTCAGACCACAAAGGTGGATATGGAATCCCAGAAACAGGTCGGCGATGTACTCTTTGGCGGATTCAGCGATGAACTCGAGGATCTGACTCCTGAAGAACGCGACACGCTCATCCGTTATTCCTTCCAGCACTCTGCGCTCCGCGCCCGTAGACCGGTCGTTTGGATCCCGCGTGACATACTCGGAATATCGGATGACGAGATCGAGAGGACCAAACGCATGAGCACCGTAGACGACATCCATCCGGAGACCGAGAAGAGAACACCAAAGACGAATATTTGGATCAGTAACGAAGGAACCGCGTTGAACGCAAAAGGCAAGGTTGTGTTTAGGAAAAGCCCGCCTGATTTTGCCAACGTAGATCTGATTGCTCTGTGAGCGACAAGATCAAGGAGTTTATGGTTTGCGTCTTTTTTTCCTCATATTTGCATAGCGCTGGGCATCAGCATGGAACAAGGAGGATGGGCATAATTGCATTTCTGTACATGAGCGCTGCAAATATTGGTGAGAGAATTCAACTTGTCCTGTGTCTTGAACTCAATTCGAGTGCCACTTGATCATCTCGTCTTTTGACGATTCTGTCCATGAGTAGTTGCTCTTTTTGATCTGCATACCTCAGGGGGAAACCGCTCTGGGTGACACGTTGGGAGTACAACCCTGTCATGAGTAGGACAACCTGCACAAACTGTTATCCTTTAGCACGAAGTAATGTAGCAAACATCAGATGCTTCGTATGCAGTCCGATCATTGAACTTTGTGCGTGATTTGACATACGAAGTGGGTCTAACGATAGAGGGGGCAAGTATTGCATTGAGCAACAAGCTCCAAGTTGCTGTGCAACGCGCTCACCAACATCTAACAGATGGCACGTCGGATTGTGCTATGTCTTCCACCATCGAGACATAGGCTGAGCGGATGATTGCAGTTGTTACAATAGATTATCATGTTTTATCATTTCGATAATGCTCACCAAGAGCTGGTATATGCATTGCTCTTTCCCCCTCTTGACCACCACAGTTTCCCTCACCAAGATAGAGAAACCAGCTTGCTCCCAAAGCCAGGATGCTGTTTGAACTAAAAACAAAAAGGAGCACCTACATCCACACCTTGCCCATCTCGACGGCAACCTGGCACCTCAACACTCGCATCACGTCCTTGGGTTGGACGGCCTTGCCCTTCATGTGCACAGCGCCGACTCGCCAGTCCCACGCTCTCTGCACTTGGTAGCCTCCCATTACACCGGCACTAGAGTCGCCGCCACTGCCATTTTGTTCGGATGCGATGCTGCCGCTGCTCTTGACCATGTTCCAGCTCACGCTCTGCTTCAACCCTGCAATCGACTTGCTGAGATCAGGAGTCGAGGATGATGGTGTAAGGGTGGTAGGCGAGGATGAGTTTGAGAGATAGCTGTTGATTGCAGCACTGAAGACAGCAGAGTTCTGAGCGTAGATGCCCGGTGTGATGGTTTCCAGATCTTCAATCGCGCGGATCAGTGTGAGGAGGTGCGGTGTCTTCAAGATCTGTTTTGTTTCTGTTTCCGGAGGTCAACAATTCCGTTCTCTACAAGACACGCTCGAGGTTAAGAGAGAAGACTTACGATTCATCAGAGGCAACGCCTCACACAACAAAGCCATCAAAGCATCCACCTGCACCACCGATTGGGCTTCAGGGTCATACAAGCCACCACGAATACTATCCGCGGCGGACTCGATGACGGCCATCAACGCCCTGGCTGCTTCCCGCTTCCGGGCCAATGGCCTCAACATACCAGGCTTGCGGCTCGCAGCTTCCTCGTCGCGTTCGACATCGGCTTCCGCTGCATCTTTGGCAACATCTGCGTCGCGCAAGTCATAGAAGCGGCGCAGCGTCGCGTAACCACTCAATTGTGATGCAAGTAGTTGAGCAGCCGCGACATCTTGACGTGCAACCTGGTGGAGAGTAGCGTGTTGATCGTTGAGCAGAGCATCCAGTTGCGGGTCGATGATTGCCTGTGGAGGGAATGCAGCGCTCTGCACAAGACACAATGAGATGAGCAGATCAATGGTACTGCGGAGCTTTTGCGAGGCATGTGCGCGGGCGTAGTAGATCAAAGCGCTACCGTAGTCTTGACTGGAAGCTGCCAGATCATCGGCATAGCGCTCGGCGATCTCGCAAACCTGGTCAGGCAAAGCAATCTCGTTGAGGACAGCGAGGACCTTATCCACGCGCGTCGTCGAATCAAGGGTAATCTGGTTCAGCAGATCCGAAATTTTTGTCTTGGCCGTCTCGAAGCTATCAAGACGTCCCAGCACACGACAAGCAAGATCCCAGCCTTCTTGCACAGGTTTGCCAGTCGCGCTCTTGAACGAATCTTTCTTTGCCAAAATCGAGGCATATTGTACCAAGACGTCATCACGTTTAATCAGATCGGACTGTACTGGCTGGCCGTGGCTCAGAACCATCAAGTCGTCCTGATCAAAGGCGTCAAGAATGTTGCTTGCCGAAGAAGGCATCCAACCTGCGGCGGTAGCTAGCTCAACGATAGCAGAAGCGATAGGTAGAGACCACGACTTCAAGATGCCTACGAGACCCTGGGTATCATCTTCGCAAATGCAGGCAATACCAACCTGGACAGGGTTGACAGTATTGAGGTAGAACTCATCTTCGTCTGGTTTGTCGGTGACAGAGGCAAAAGCCAAGAGCAGCTGTTTCTTGTAGGCGAAAACAGGTGAGACGTCGACTTGACGCATCGACTGTGACTGACGCATAGAGCGTCTACTGGCAGCAAAATCGTCCGACATGATATCGTCGTCTTCACCGTCCCACCAGGCAGTCAGAAAAATGACAGCCTCCAACCAGTCCTGAGTAGCCACCATGATCTCATCCCTCTTACCCAGCAGCTGACCGTACAGAGTTTTTAGACTCTCATAGATAAGCCAAGGGACCTTGCTCTCTGCTCGGCGACTGGCAGTGCTGAAACTCATACTCACCCTGCCAAAGGGTGCGGCTGGAAACTGGTCCTTGTCACGGCTATCTGCTTCTGCAAAGTCCTGCAAGTCCTGAAGCTCACGACGAACGCGGTGGCGGAAAATGGTCCAGTCAGACCCCTTGACATCCCAGTCGTTCTCGGTAACAGCAGGACAGGTACTGAGCAAGTCCACACATCGGCTGACGACTTCACGAACAGCGTGGAGGTGGCTTCCGGAATATCCGGGCTGATCGTAACCGTCCTCGATAGCAGATTCGGCTTGCGACCAATCGGCGGTCTCGAGTAAGTTGATGGCGTTCAGAACGTCGCCGCGTAAGGTGCAGGCATAGACCATATCCCAGAATCGATCGTGAGCAACAGGAGTTGGGCGATAGCGCATGACGTCCTTCAAATCATCGGGGAATGGGTTGTGGTAGGTGTTTAGCCAGTCGAGCAGAGCACGGGGTATCGAGGTGGGGTGGTCTGAGGACATGACGAGGTTGGAATAGGCGGCCGAAGGTTGGTATGCGGACGGGGCATTGGCGGACGCGGAGAAAGGATGGTGAAGGCGGAGAGCGAGTTGTGCCAGGTAGTTTGCTTTGTCGAGACCTGAATTTGATTTGGGACCAATAGAGCCTGACTGCGACTTGATCTGTGAGTGGCTTTGCCAGAGACGACCCAGCTGTTGTGCGGTGCGATTAGGAGGGACGGGGCTGGTTGCAAGTTTGGCGTCGGCATGTAGCTGGGCCATGAGGGAATCAGTACGCAAGACCATGTCGTCGGACTCGGCCAGCTGTGGAGGGGGTTTGGTAGCGTATTTCTTTGCAATGGCGGGGATGGTAGTCTGTCGGTCCTTGTCTATGCGCAGACCTGTAGACTGACGCAAAGAATCGCCCATGGCATTGCCATAACGCGAACGCTTCAGACCACGGGGTGACGAGAGCATGGTGGGTTGTTGTGTCGGCAAGTTGACAGAGCGGAAGGCCGAGGGGAAGGCCGAGTTGAAGGCAGGTAGTTGGTTATTAGGGTAGTCGTCCAGGATGCTCTCGCCGTCGGCATCCATGTCGTCGTCGTACTCGTGGTGATGGTTGCGCGGCGGACTGCTGGGCACAGGCTTGCCATGGGCTGTGAAGGCGTTGCGGGATTCGGCAAAGAGCGAGCTACCATAGACGCTGGGAGGCGGAGGCCCCGCCGGAGTGAAGGAGGCATTCGTATAGCCAGTGGGCGGAGCGTGGGCCGGTGTTGTCGATGGATGGGCATTGTCGCGGCGCGAGCTGGGCGTCGACGGCGCATCTGAATCCGGCACCCTGAACATGGTTCCTTGGTCTATCTTGCAGGCATGTGATGTGTGGTGAGCGCTCTTGTCCGGTCTCGTGTGCAGATGAGGTCGTGTATCCGTATATTTCCAATGCAATGGATGCTTTCTTTCTGTTTCGCGTCTTGGTTTGATCGCGAATTCTTGGGTCTTTGGAGCTCGGCGCTTGGACCACCATCATCATGTCTGTCTGTCTCCATGCACCTTCCTTGCCTGTCTCCCAACACATCTTCTCTCTCCGCTACTCTTGTATCCTCCCATACAACACTCAATTACCGTCGACTCTCCGTCTCCCGACAAGACTGTAACAAGGTAAGCCATCCTCTTGTTCGACCTTCACTCTCCTGATGAAAGACGCTGGGGCCATATGATCTGCTTGTTTCAGCAGCCTCACTCTGCTGTCGCGCGTTGGACACCCGCTTGATTTCAAAACCAGTATCCAATATCTTCTCACCTTCTGACCGATCCTTGTTCTACAACATCGCATTCATCACATTGGCCAACTTCGAAATGCTGACTGTACACAGTTGCATGGCTAGATTTTATCATTTTGTACTCGTATCATTAACCACATCTAACCACTCTTCTCAAACTCTTGCTCCAGCTGCTTCAGACCCTCGTAGACACCGCTCCAGTTACTCCACTCTTGCTCTCCCCCCTGGAAGCCTCCCTGTAGTGGTAGTCTGGCGCCTTCCTTGTCACCCAAGCCCCAGCATCTTGCAATGGCCTCCTTAATACCAACAGTACCCCATTTACCGATAAGTCTCTCACCTTCGCAGATCTTGAATTGTAGCTCACGCAGCTTCTTGTTGTCTGCACCCTCTTGGAACATGTTGAAAAGCTTGACTACCACCCGAGGGAAGATACCAGCAAGCCCGTCAATGGCACCTTGACCTCCGACGGTAAGAACGGGAAGAAGGTTTTGACCAAGCCCCGAAAAGACTTTGAAGTGCGAAGGATCAATCTTTGGAGACGAAGCAATCAAAGTGTGATCGGGGATGTCGCCGTGTGACAGCTTGCAGCCGACAATGTTGGCGTGTTGTGCAAGGCGTTCGAAGGTTGAGGGGGCCACAACGATGTTGTTGGTCACGCCAGGGTAGTGGTAGCTGTTTTCAGGCATTAGTGCTTGTTGGAGGGACTATCACGCTGGAACGGTACGTACATCATGATGGGAATCGGACTCTTGTCGGCAACTGCCTCGAACCACTTGGCGATACCTTGCTGGCTAGCGGCCGAAGCAAAGTAACCTGGTGTGAGGACCATGCCGTACTCGGCACCAGCCTTCTTAGCATCCTCGAGCTGGATCAGAGTCTCCTCGACATTTTGTGTGGCGGTTCCGGCGATGATGGGTCTATCCTTGAAGCCGGCGTTGTCGAGCTCCTTCCTTTGGCTCTCGATGAGTTGGTTGCGTTCCTTGTTGGTGAGATGAATGGCCTCGCCAGTGCTTCCCAGGATGACAAGACCACGGACACCGCCCTTGACGAGGAAGAGCGAGTGCTTGGTCTGAGTTTCGAGATCTAGAGGGTTGTTGACAGGGTCATAGTTGGATGCGGATTGGGATGCGAAGAAAGTGGGGACCTGCCATGCTGTCAATGTCATGAAACCTCGATTGGCGGGGTCAGAGAGGAAAACGTACGGGGACGTAGATGCCCGAAGGAGGGGGAGAGACCATTGTGAAGAATTTGGAGGAAAGGGTGTATTAGAATATGGAAACAGAGACAGCAGAATCGAGGAAACCTTTTGTTATGAGCAAGAGGGGCAGGGCGGCCTTCTTATGATGTGACAGCCGCGAAGAAGACCGAACCGAGTGGGCGTGATGGAGCCCCACGTTCCCCAGAAGTTTCTCGCTGCTCGGGTCAGCTCTGCCCGACAAGAGTGGCCGCTCGACAAGAGAGCCGACGGATACACACCGAACACCCCGAACCCGACATGACTACGTCCAACCGTCGGCTGTTGAGCCCAAGGCTCCATATCAACTTCTCCCGGCGCCGCTTCTGCGCTCCGACTCCCACCGAACCCAACATCTCACTGTATTACCACGAGTAGGCTCAAACCAGTAATAATGTCATCCAAGCACCCCATCCTTGACAGCCACATCCACCTCTGGCCTGCCTCAGCTGCAGATGAGAACGGTCACGCATGGATGAGCGATCCTGATTTCATCCTTTCTAAACAACACATCCTCTCCGACTACACAACCGCGTCATCCTCATGTCCTCCCACTGGCGTCATTTACGTCGAAACGGATCGTCGACTGCAGGATCCATCTTCGTCTCCACTCGAGACTTGGGCTGCTGAAACTATCAAAGAACTGCAGTTTCTACGCACCATTGTCGAGGGTGAATACGGTGCCGAAGCCTCGAATCTGCTGCAGGGCATTGTGGCATGGGCTCCCGTGAACCAAGGTCCGAAAGTGTTTCAACAATGGCTGGACGTGGCCGAAAAGACCACCGGACCTCAGACTTGGGAACGCGTAAAGGGTTTCCGGTTTCTATTGCAAGCCATCAGGGATAGAACCGAGTTCGAGGACTTGGTCTTGAGTGACGACTTTATCGCCATCTTGAGATCATTTTCGCACCGAGATAAGAAATTCACTTTCGATGTCGGAATCGACCAATGCAGTGGCGGCACCTGGCAACTGGAAAGCTTCACAAAGGTCTTGGACAAACTCTACGACGCCCTACCGGAAAACGAGAGAACAACGTTGATCTTGAGTAAGAGTCCGTCCTTTCTTTGGTGCATACGACATGACTAACAACTAACCCACAGACCACATGTGCAAACCAGAATATACATCTACATCCTCCGACTCCTTTTCCCGGTGGAAAAACTGCATCCAGACATTTGCTTCTTACCCTCGAGTCTATATGAAACTGTCAGGCGCCTTTTCTGAACTCAGCAAAGATGCCTCCCCGGTCGACACTGCAGATCCCAAGGAATTGGCAACCAGAATACAGCCATGGACGGATGTCGTCTTTGATGCATTCGGCCCGCAGAGGATCATGTTTGGAAGTGACTGGCCTGTATGTAACGTCAAAGGTCCGAAAGAAGAGGGAAGCTGGCCTGTTTGGACAAACGTTGTGGAAGAAGTGTTGACCCGAAGAAACTGTACAGAACAAGAAAAGGAAAGAGTATGGAGTGGAACAGCGAGAGAGGCATACGCCCTGTGAAAAGAACCGTCGAACTAGGGACGAGCAGAAGATGTCATACACCGTTGAGTCAAGACATGAAATTATAGACAGAATATTGCGGTAGAATTCGAAATCGGGAAGATGATAGGATATAAGAACAAGACAAAAAGCGTCAACCCAGATGATTCGAAACCGAGAACGCTGATTTCCATTGTTTGCCGCTCCCTTACGCCGAGTCATGCGTGATCCATCTGCAAGAATAGGTATGAGAAGATGAAGAAATTCCGCTGTCGTAACATCATAAACAAAAGAGAAAGAGAAATTATACGCTCCAATGCAATATTTGCACAGAAATTAGTCGCCTAGATGGTTTAAGCTTTGTTGGTAGCTTTTGATGGCACCATAGATCAGCGGTAAATGGGTTTGACCCGTGTCCACAAATATTCTCATCTGTTTAGGACGCATGGGCACCCTCTCTGGTTTCGTCCGGAGTAGGGGGTAGAGAGTGAAAAGCTCCGGGCATGTCGAGAGAGTCTTTGCTCTCATTTCTTCTGTGCTGTTCCAGAATATGGCCCCAAGGATTCCGCTCTTCGCCGGGACTGGGAGACGGATCTCCGACACCAGGACTTTCAGCGCTCAGCTTGTTGGGGCTGGAAGGCGCACTCCAGTCAGGCTTGTTCGTCTTGAGAGGAGATTCTTCAGGACTTGAAAGCTCAGTGGAGGAAGGACGCTGAGCTCCGGGCTCGGCATTGATGACTACCGGACCCTTGCCGCGGTTGGGGTTGCGAGGAGGAAGTTTGGGCGTGATGCGCTTCGGGACTTCTACAAGACGAGCACGAGAGATGAATTGAGGAGCGGTGGCTTTCTGAACCGAGTGCACGACAGGCTCTTCGATGACAGCTTCGTCGGCAGTGTCGTCACCGTCGCCGTCGCCGTCGACATCATCAAAGCTTTCCTCTGCAATGTCCTTGTGTTCAGGCTTTGCAGGAGTGGCTTGCTGTGGTGGAGAGTCGGAGCGTGAATCGCTGCCGCTGTCAGTGCGGCGATGTGATGAACGGAATGAGGAACGCCTTGGACTCGAACGAGTTGAGCGCGAACTCGGGTTGCGATCGATTTTAGGACGGGACTCGGAGATAACGGTACTGTCTTCGGCGATTTCGTGAAGACTGCTTTGGCGACTGCGGAAGCTTCCCACGCGCGGGCTGATGG
>Ga0268251_10000338_pt1 | contig 15259 bp, 16 predicted proteins | sample AgamicAsMae_FD_200527 | JGI IMG/M metagenome (GOLD analysis project Ga0268251, IMG submission 200527) | Agave microbial communities from Guanajuato, Mexico - As.Ma.e (v2) (version 2) | ecosystem: Host-associated > Plants > Phyllosphere > Phylloplane/Leaf | place: Guanajuato, Mexico | collected...
GACATACACCTCTTCTAACTATCCGCAATCTCTTGCCGCTAGCCACATGTTCAACACACCTCCTCACCTCACACCTTCCCGCCGCCTTTCCCACCGCCTCTCCACCTGGCGCGCTCCCAGCTTCGACGAAGCCCTGAACACTCTCATCTTGTCTCGCGGCAACCGCCAGATCCTCTTCTTCTGCCTTGGATTCTTGTGCCCATTCTTCTGGATGGTGGCCGCCTTCCTCCCCTTGCCGCATCGACCCATGGAAACCATCATGACCAACCCCGAGGCTTTGCAAGACATCCCCGAACTCGAAGGCGAGAAAAGCAACTACCCTCAGGGCCTGCAGGTCGAGATGAGGAACTGGGACCTGGAGCGCAAGTATCTCAAGGCTCGCTGGTGGAGAAATCTCAACCGCATCATGAGTTTTGTGGGTGTCGCCTTGATTGGCGCCATCATTGCTCTCGCTATCATCGCTTCCAGATAAGCGGGTCGATTCACCTCTGGTTACGATTAATGTTTTTATTTCTTTGTTTATCTTTTGTTCATCATTTTATTGCATATACCCCGGCGGCCTCTTCGACATATTCCAACCACCAGATCTCACGAGGTCTCCTACCAACCAACACGGCACAAATAGCCACATACAAAGTGTACATCTCTTGTGCATACCGAACTCAACACATAGCCAACCAACAACTCCTACCATCATCCTTTCTAAAAAGGATTGGATAATGTATACAGAACTATCTATCTATCTATCATATAGATGATTTGTCTTTCGAGACAAGCAAAATTCAAAATGAAACCTCCCACGCAAAAAGACGGAATCAATCTTCAGTGTCTCAATTATGTGCTTTTACAAGTGCCGAGTGCAGAAAGAGCGATCATCAGGGCTGTGATGCCATAGTTCAACGCAGATATTAAACATGAAACCTAGTACAGAAAGGGCAACCCACCACACAAGACATTGCACCTTCTTGGAACGATGGGTCGATGCGTGGAAGCCACTCACAGGTTTCAAGATTTTTCTGGAAGGAACCAAGGAAAGCATTGTTTCAGACCGGATGTTCATGGGACTCCTCGTCTCCGTTTGTTGTGGTTCGAGGTGCAATTCTTACATGAGGTGACGACACGAAGAGCCAAGACAGGAAGGGGAATATGGTGAGAAAAACAATGTTGGTATCATAAAGAGCTAGTAAGAAAAAGTCTCAAAAGTGCCAGACTTGTGAAAAGAAAACACCGAACGCTATGCTAAACGAACCTCTATCCATTAACCCATCTCTATCAACCCAATAACCACAATGATAACACAGCAGCAACCGCAAAAGCCAACGAAGAGGTACCACTGACAGTAGGTGCGGCATTCAAATAATACACTGCACCAAGGTAACTGCAAGTGACCTGTCCATCATCACTTCTCTGTCCGTAATCGACTTCAAGCCCTCTGCCCGGATCCGGACAGCCGAATCCTAAAGCAGCAGGACAGCTGCGGACAAGACTGAAACACAGATCCTCGCAGGGTTTGACTTCCTTGTAGGGTCCAGGGGCAATCTGGTCAACGATGATGCTCGGGTTGCGGGAGCTGTTGGTTGCGCTCACTGACCCGTAGGTTTGACGGAAGGCGTCGCTGTCGCTGGGGGCAGAGGTCATAGGGATGTACTGTTGGTCTAGCTGGCCTTGGACTTGTTGGAACATGTCTGGATTGGGCATGCTGCCGATGGAAGAAGAAGACGAGTTGATGGGCTTTTGACCCATGTTGCGAGGCTGCAGCCATGGCAAGGGTGAAGAAAAGTCTTCGCAGCGTGGCATGGTGACGGCACAAAGCCATTGCTTGTAGGCATCGGCGCAGTCGTCGCAGTTTTTGGCAGGTGAGTACTGTGCCGATAAAGTTGTGTTGCAAGGAATCTGGTCCAGCGATTTGGCAAAGTTCTCATACAGACCAGCTGCGTACGAGTCGTAGACAGCGCTCAGAGAGGGTTGATCCGGATATCTGTCCTGGTTGCTGGGCACGGCGTAAGCAACATCGTGGCAGAAGGTCAAGTTGAAGACGAGTGCACACTTGTTGTCCGACTTTGTCTTGAAGCTGACGGGCTGCCAGACTTGACCTCCACCACCGACGACGCCACTGCCAGTCTTTGTAGAATTGCCTTCCATGGCCAGAACACTAAAGTACGAGGTGCTGCCATTCAGCTCCTGGATGTAAAACTGCTCCTTGGGCTTGTGACCCAAACCGCGGGTGATCATGCCTGATTGAACCGAGCTCGAAGCATTGTTGATTCTAGCATGGGTCATGCCGCAGTAACTGTTCCTCATACCGTCCAGGCTTCTGTCGAGAGTGGGCTGGACAAAGACGGTGAAGGGCGAGGTAAGATTCATCCATTGTTGATAGGTGGTTTCGTTGGGATTGGCTTGAGTCAAGTTGTTTGTGACGAGGAGAGCGGCGTGGGTGTCTGTGTCGACGAGATAGAGGAAGGGCGAATCGGGGTGAGCGCCGTGGTAGTAATTGTCAATGGAGGCGGCGATTTCGTAGTTCCAGATACCAGAGAAGTTTGCGGGCACTTGAGGAGCGTGGACGGACATGTAAATGTCTGTGGTAGCATTCATCGAGTAATTGGCGAAACCCTCGTTGAGCGTGATGGCAACTTGTCGGTTGGCAGGAGCATTTGGGCCAGGCTCTTTGTTCGAGGTAGCATTAGAGACGTAGAGAGTAAGCTGAGGAGGAGTAGTCGTCTGGTTTGTCGAGCCGTTCCACTGGGGTTGTAGACAAGTCGTGACGGAGATGTAGACCAGGCGTGTCGAGGGATTCTGGCGCTTGTAGATGGTGCCAGAGTCACCCGTATCGCCATCATCAATGCTGCTTGGGAGGCCGTCGGTGAGATTTGCGTAGGGAGCCCAGAGCGAAGCATTGCTGAAGTGCCAGATGGTCGTATTGCCCGCCTCGATGTTAAGCAGGCCCGGCACGTTGCTTCCACCCAATGTCACTACGTCTCCCACAGCTCTTTTTGTATGGTGTACATCTTGATTGTCTGCGACTGAGTCCCCGTCGGCATCTTGTGGGTCTTCCAGGTCGTCTGTAAGGTCGAGGGCGTAGTCGTTCAGTGTGATGAGCGGGGAGGCAGGGCTCAGAGTTTCTATCTCAGCGGCATAGGCGAAGTGCGGATTCCACAGGAAAAGATAGATGGACAGGACAATGAGCGATGCCGCCAGCGACACGATGAAGCGACATTGCAGCGGACTCAGCTTGGGAAAGTGCATTGCATAGCGCTGCCTAAACACTTGCAACAATTATCGCATCAACCCTCTTGACTTTGACTCTCCTGGACCCTTGCCAAGACCTGCGTCGTAAGCATGTGAAAGTGCTTTGATATCCATCAACATCTTGCTGTATTCTATCCTTTCTTTTCCTTGTGCTGTATCAACTTGACATAATCTTACATTAGTCTTTCATATCCTTCGTCCACACATGACTCCCGCCATGACCCTCCCGCTAAATGCTACACTGCCATGACCTTTGCACTGCACACCTGCGCCAAACGCCTGTAGAACTGTTCAACTCATATATCCACATCGTCTTTACATCATTCCCATCATCGGTGAGCTGGCGTAAGCCATGGGCTTGATATCCGGGTGCTTGACTGCATCGAACTGCTTGAACTGCAGCTTGTAGTCGTCTTCGATGTTGATGAACGCTCCCCTGTTGCCTGTCGAGTCGCAATAGTTGGGTGCTGAGAAGATGGTGATGCACTTGCTGTCGTGCTCTTCCTCGTATCCGTCCATTCTGACCTCGTGACTGCGGATGATGGCTTCCAGTCCGTTCTTCTCGCAGAATCTCTTGGTCACATCTGGTCCGAATTGTAGTCCCACTCCGCGCTTGCTGGGTCCTCTTCCGGGTGCTGTCTGGGGGTCCGTCCACAACATCTCCATCATCAATCCGCTGTGCCCGGGCTGTTTCTGGTTGTGTCTGTTGAGCTTCCTTACGTCGTCCAGCGTGATGTTGTCATCCGAGAAGAGTCCTCCGTGAAGGACAAAGTACTTGTCGCCGATCAATGTAGCCAGGGGCAATGCGCTGAAGGATTCTGAGAAGAGCTTGAAGGTACGGTCGTTGTACTTGGCCTTGCATTCTCCTTCGAATCCGTACATTCTGTTCATGTCGTCGGTCTCGTGGTTTCCGCGGTTCAGGAACATGGACTTGGGGTACAGCCACTTATAGGCGTATAGGAGGAGGGCGATTTCGCATGACCAGCTGCCTCTGTCGACAAAGTCTCCGTTGAACAGGTAAGCGTGGTCGGCTGAAGGGCGACCGTTCATTCTGAAGATCTCCATCAGATCAAAGTATTGGCCTGCAGAAAGCGTTAGTAAACGAGCTAAGCACAACAAGTGATGCAGAAAACAAACCGTGAGTGTCACCACAGACAGTAATCTTCTTGCCCTGATCAACGTGTGTCTCAACCATGGTGGGCTCATTGTAACAGATTTCCTTGACGGCCAGAACAATCTGGTAAACGTATTTCAGAGGGAGTTTCTTGCCGTTCTTGAAACGCTCAATCAAATCTTCGACAAACTCCAGCGTCATCTTGTCTCCGAGCTTGACACCATCGTAATCAGAGGGAATGGCCATGTTGACCAGGTCTAGACCCTCGGCGGCAGAGGGGGCATCGGGGGCTTCGATAGCCTTGAGGAAGGCATCACGCTTGATGACCTTCTGGCAAGCATCGTGTTGAGCGCGGGCAACCTTGTCCGAGGGCTGCTTCTTGACAACCATCTTCCAGTCATTGATGGCATCGGCATGTCTCAGGATGGCGGTGTTGGCGACGGCACGACGATAGTAGGCCTAGTGGAGGAGTGAGCAGGAGAGCACGTGGGCAGATAGAACATGTCGTTTCGCACCTTGACAAAGTCAGGGTTTAGCTCAATGGCCTTGGTAGCATCAGCGACAGCATATCCGTATGCTTCGAGGCGAATGTGAGCCTGGCGCGAAGAAGTCAGTGAGGAGAAGCAGCAGGTGGATGGCGAGAATGTGCGAACCTGGGCTCTGTTGGTGTAGAATGAAGGTTCTTTGTCGTATTTCTCGATAGCCTGTGAGTAGAAATCGATTGCTTTGGGCCACTCCTTATTCTTGAAAGCATCGTTGCCCTGGTTCTTGAGGGCGGTTGCCTCCTCCATGGTCATGGTGGGGGTGGGTTATATAAGGTCGTTGTAGAAGATGGCTGAGGCGAAGCTGAATGCCAGTATATAGACCAAGTAGGAAGCTGAGCAAGCCGGAACGAATAAATAAAATATTCGTGACTCGGGAATGCAGGTAGGTGATTGTCGAAAGTGGAAGATGGTGGAATTTCGAAAACAGCACAGACACTTTGATATGGCATTCTGGTGTTGCTCGCCGCCGCCGCCTCGGTCGAGAAAGCTTGGCCTGTGGTGCCTGCCATGTGGAGTGGAAAGTTGTAGTTTTAGCCGAAGCGCGGTGAGCAACTCTTAGCGCGCTCTGGATGCGTCTCGCTTTGAGGTCCATCGATTGAATCATTCACCATCGTCGTCTGCTCGCGACAAAGCCACCAACATCTCCGTTATACGCCCTCTGTCGCTCTTCCATCTTTATCGCCAACTGTCACTCACATCACAATGTCCAACTTCGTACCACCCTCACAACACCGCTCGCTGCGCGCCTGCATGGTCTGCAGCATCGTCCTTCCAGGCTCGCGCTTCCGCCGTGAAGGATGTCCCAACTGCGAAGAGTTTCTCGAACTCTCTGGTCATGACGACGCCATCCAGGAATGCACCAGCCAGGTCTTTGAGGGCCTCATCACTCTGACAGACCCCGGTTCTAGCTGGGTCGCCAGATGGCAGCGTCTCGACAGCTATGTTCCTGGAATTTACGCCGTCAAGGTTACCGGCATTGTAAGTGTTTTTGTCACATCTATACCGCTTCTTCTGTACTGACTTTGTCTTGCAGCTGCCAGAAGAGATCATCTCTACCGTCGAGGCCGCTGGTGTCAAGTACATCCCGTGAGTTCACACTTGCCCTTGTTCTCGAGTGTTTAAACTAACATGATTCAGTCGCGACGGAACTAGCATCGACGACATGTAATCGCCTACCTCGCATAACTTGTTCCTTATGCACGAATCATCCATGAAAAGAGCGACGGCGTTATGAGGCTGGGAAAATGTTTTGGCAGAGCGGGTATGCCACGGATATTGCATTATGATACCCCGACACACAGAGAGTCTCCTTCATCATCAAATGGAAAACCTGGATTTCTCAATCAGGCTCCGGCTCAATACATGCCACCAGCATTGACCACAATACACTCACACTCACAACCACCCCGGACAGGACCAGCGATATCCTTTTGGCCGCATCTGCGATCGCGCAAACTCGCAGTCGTCAATGGGTCCGTCATCAAACCCGTGGTAGTCATCTCCCACATTCTCCTCGGTCAGGACCTGGATTATGTTAGCGCATGGACATACGTAGACTACCAGGCATACTTCGAGCTCCTCTTTCAAAGATTCCTTGAGAATCGTCATGTCCATACGGAGCTTTAGTCTTGCTAATGTCCGTGCTTCTCGATTAGCAGGATCGAGAGCGTGGATAGCTCTGTTACAAGCTTCGATATAGTCATGCAATGCGTTTATGTCCCTTTCGCGAGAGCCCGTAAAGATGTATTCCTTGACCCAGGCTTTCTCTACCACTCGCTCGGGCTCGTCGTCAACCTCTTCTTCTTCAGGCCTCTCGGGTAGAGAGAAGCCTGAGGATGTCGATCGGTCAAAGACAGCTAGATCCTTGATGCGTACAAACCTCCAGCCTCCCATCTCAACATACTGAGGTGGAAGTGGCTTCCCTACAGCATCCGTACGCTCACGCAGCTTCTGCTTCTGCCAGAGCACGTATCCGTAAGGTGGCGCTGGAGGAGACTGCGTTGGTTCCATCGACAAGCTAGAATCCTGTCTGACTCCAAGATATGGCCCTACTGACGGGTATCGAGACACGAGAAATAGATGTTATGGATTCGCAGCTCCGAGGCTTGAGTCAAGTCAGGTTTTGATCGAATAAGTGCAGCTTGGAGTTGGCTCGCACTTAGATATATGTATATATAGAAATTGCATGTTAACTTATTCGCAACTTCTTGCAGGGGCTGTGTAGATGACTTCGTTCTCCAGGCAGGTGATGTGCAGAGTACAAGGGACCAGAGCGTCAGTACCATCGAACATGCGAAACGCATCTAACCTTGAATCCTGCTACACGAGCAAACATCCTTCCCGTGTGCTAAACTTTGTTACTCCAGTCCCTTACGCACCTCTCTCATATGAAGGGGTGAAACCTAATGCTCGCTATAAAAAGGCACAGTAATCTCTGGATCCAGATGGATCCAGAGAGAGCATTAAAGATCACCATATCTCAACGGATTCGGTCCAGTCCTTGTGAACATTATGCGTTTTGATAGGTAGCTGCGTTACCAACATTTGTACACGGGGAGGATGGACCAATGGTATCTGGACGTGGACTTGGAGACTGTCGTCTTCATGTGTCCATATGGGGTCTTGTAGACGGCAAACAATCAAGAAATCGAGGGCTTGTGTCGTGATAGGTCAGAGCCTTGGGTTCTGTGACGCACAGAACGAAGAAACTATTTTTGTTACAAGTGTGGTACCGCGCAGTAGATTTGGAAGCAATGCAACATGATGCGGATTCGGAGATGGAGAGCAAGTCGTGTATTGCGCGGTACAGTTTCTGATTTGTTGTTCCTGGGACAGATCGAGAGACAGCAAGAGCACAAGTACTGTCCAGCCGAGCTTGAAAGTCACCAACTGCTTAGATCCAAGCTAGATCGATACAGGTCTTTTGATAATGGGATCGATTGATTGTAGAGTGAACGCCAAGAGTGAAGAAGACAAAGTCGGCGGAGGGAGCGGCAAAATCCGAGGATTCGATGCGGGAGTTCGAGATGGCGGACCAACGTCGCAAGCACCAGCTCCAGCAGACATCTCGCAATTGACGAACTCACTCGCTCGACCGCCGCTCATCATGAACTCCTTCCGTGTCGCCCGCGCCGCTCTGCGCGTCCGCCCTACCGCCTTCGCCGCTCCTCTTGCCCGTAGAGGCTACGCCGATGTCGCCTCGGACAAGATCCAGCTGTCTCTGTCCCTTCCTCACCAAGTACGCTCGCTCCGCTCTGCTCCGTCTATACACCTTGCCCAATCGGTTCCTCGTCAGAAAGAGAACAGAAAATGATGGGCTTTTGCTAATATATGCTCGCACTACAGGCCGTCTACAAGTCGCAGGATGTGTACGAATCCCCACAATTTTCCCTGATAGCGCCATCAGACATCGCCGAGCACGACTAATCTTTGGACTCTACAGTGTTCAGGTCAACATTCCCGCCGAGACTGGTGACATGGGTGTCCTCGCCAGCCACGTTCCCTCCATTGAGCAGCTGAGACCTGGTCTCGTTGAGGTTATCGAGGAGTCCGCCGGCAGCAAGCAGTTCTTCCGTACGTCTCACTTCGCACATCTCGGACCTCAAGCACAAAACACGCAGGATACGGAAAGATGTTGGATTCGAGAAGACGGCTGACACATGGAATAATAGTCTCTGGTGGTTTCGCTACCGTCCAGCCCGGCTCCAAGCTCAGCATCAACGCCGTTGAGGGTTTCCCCCTTGAGGACTTCAGCGCTGAGGTATGCATATGCGACAAAAGTCTCGAGTGGTCCGGAAGCTGACAAGATATACAGGCCGTCAGAAACCAGATCGCTGAGGCCCAGAAGATCGCAAGCGGCAGTGGCAGCGAGCAGGACATCGCTGAGGCCAAGATTGAGCTTGAGGTGAGCGATTCACAAATTACTATCGGCCGTTCTCGAACTTGCTAACACAAGACAGGTTTTGGAGAGCCTCCAGGGATTCCTGAAATAAGTGCACTAGCGGTTGTACTTAGGTCGCATCTCTAAAATGTATAGTAAATCGTCTGCTTTGCCCGAGGCTTTGTTCATATTTTGGTCCGTCGCGCCTTCTCGTCTTGATACGTGAGCTTCAAGCGACTGCCAGTTTTGACGCAGCTTGAATATGTACACCCTGGCTTCATCTTTGTTCCTACTTCTTGCACAGCCATCCATTCCATCGCTTAACTCACTGTACAGTCTGTCAGCTTCTTCATCGTATTCCTACCTATTCAGTATCAATGGTCAATGCAAAGGCGTGGATCGCAGCCCTCGTCTTCAAGCTCAAGCTCAAATCGACGGCCCTCAGTGCCAAACTTAGACGGACCCCAAAGTCAACCCCGGCTCAAACCCCTGCCCAAGCTCCCAACCACTAAGGCTGCATCCACAAGCCAGCGTCGTTGGGACGCTCCGGACGTCGTAGCTGGTCGCGTTGATGATCGGATCCGCACAATCAACAGCCTTCAGCAGTTGCCGTCTCTAGTACCCAAGAGATCTGAACCTGTTCTTCCGCCGAGCCAACCACCCGTATTATTCTCAGAAGATGAGTTCCGACGAGCTTCACCATTTCCCCGAAGAGATTCTGCTCAAAGCCCTATCCGACCTGAAACACCCCTCTCACAATCACATCCCCGCTTGAGCCCTCTGGTTCACTGTCCCATGCCGAAGCGATATCAACCACGACTGTCGGCAAATATCGAGAAGGTGGCAGTACCAATCGACGAACAATTGATGTGCTATCGACACGGTCGCAAGCTCAAACTAAGAAAAAGCGTACCAGCTGGCATGGACAAAGCTTCCAGTGGTTCGTACATTCCTACCGGCCCTATGATCAGACAACAAGTCGATCCATTGAGTCCGTGGGCTGTTGGAAGACGTCTTGCGAAGACCAGTGGAACAACAGTCTCTCCCGACATATGTTCCGATTGCCTTGCCGAACAACGAATCCTGGAGCGTGAAATCGAGTCCAAGACTCCTACTCCCCGAACTCTACCTGTCCAACCATTGAAATCTGCAAGCAGCTCTATATACACCGAACCCGGCACACCTCCTGAGTCTGACCAGCCGTCAAACGTCCTTGTTGGAACAACCATCGACAATCAAACAATCCAAGTGCCCGGAGCCACAGTATCTGACCTACCTCCAGACAGATTTGGCGGTATTGTGGCAACGGATCTCGGCGACATGATTGACGCCATCATTGTCGAGCACAGTGGCAGTCTAGGCAAAGTCATCTCCAATATCCGTAATGGTATGCCAGATAGTGATTGGACCCAGAAGCTCTCACGCGATCTTGCTAAGGTTTCGGAAGCGGTAGCGACTCTCCCAGAAGATGACATTCGACAAGCTCCTGCTTTCTCCCGGAACATCAATGGCCGACGCTCAATCATACTAGATGCTTCACCTGATGCCCTCCGACGACGAGCAAATACTATGCCTGAACTGCTTGACTTGGTCGAAGCTGCAACGGAGGAGTTTGGCATGGCAAGCTCGAACGTTCCCAGACGGGAGTTTAATCTGGATCAACCACGCATGCCAGGCGATTTCCCTCACACCCCGAGAGCTCACTCGTCCACAACCATCGACTCACCTGTTGCCCGTCCAGCCATGCAACCTGCTTCGTCTGCAGAGTCTGAAGCGTCTATCTCAGCAATCACGCCCCAAGCACTTGAGACAGTGCGCAGATCTGAGCCATCGGTAGCAGCGAACCAGGCCCTCAAGGTGCAGCCTGTCACATCGTCAGTCATGGCAATCGAGCCGTCAACTTCAGAAGCAGACGAAGACGAGGCGACTCTTGTCGAACATGAATTGTTGCTTCCTAGTGTGAACCCATCTACCAAATCCCAACAAGGTCAAAGCACCTCTGGCAAAGCATCGACTGCTCAGCAGCGGAGTCGAATTCCGAAGGCTTCCGCAATACCTTTAGTCAGGCCCTTGTATACATCGTCTGACACACCACGCTCAGATTCAGCCAAACCAAAGCCCAGTGTGGTAGCCAAGCAACATCAGCAGCAGCGAACGTTCCAGCAGGGTTGGTTGAGAGAAGCAGCTGTAATTGAGAGGGCTCAAAGGCGGAGCAGGAGCAGGAGCAGAGGTGCAAGTCGTGCATGAGAATTCATAAGTCTAGTCTCGATACTTCCTAAGAATCAACCTGTGCCTCTCCATGCCGCTATTTTCTGCGTATTCTTTGACCATGACTTTGTAGATGACCTCAATACTGGTCGGCCTCTTCCTCCTCTTCAGCTTCGGCCAATTCTGCGAGACGCTCCATCTCAGCTTCACCGATGTCATCCTCATCTTCAGCTTCGGCTAGTTCAGCGAGACGTTCTATCTCAGCTTCGGCCAATTCGGCGACACGTTCCACCTCAGCCTCGTGGTCAGCAGCGCCATCTTCTAGCTCTCCTTCGGCAAAGTCGGCATCCTTTTCCAGCCGTGCTTCAGCAACGTCGACATCATGTTCAGTCTCTCCTCCAGCAGCTTTGGTCTTATTTCCCGCCTCTCCAAGAGAATTGTGAGCATTGTCCTCGACCTCTTCTTCAGTAATGTCGGCATCGTCTTCCACCTCTCCTTCCGTGACACTGTCATCGTCATCCACCTCTCCCTCAGCCAGCGTTGCGTTACGCTTGTCGACATCAGCCTCAGTCCCGGTGATCTGATGCTCGTGCCAATCGCTAGGTCTGCGGCTCTTGAGGTTCTCGTCCACTTCATCAAGTATAGCACGCAACTCGAGCCGGCGGCTCTCTGCGCCTAGATATTTGTTGTGAATGCACCAATAAGCATAGGTAGATTCTGCCCTGGCGCGAATTTCCTGATTCATGATCAATGTGTATTCAGACAGCATCTTCGATACGGACTTACCTCTGCTTCGCGCCAGTCTTTTGCGCAGCATGCGAGTAGTGCGTAATAGCGTGTGCGCAGGTAGCTGGGGCTGGTGTCTCGGAATACGGTGTCGATGTGTGCAATGCATCCCTTGAGATCGCCTTCGTTGTAGAGTTCGAGGGCTGCTTTGAGCTCGTTTTTCCATTGCTGCATGTTGAGAGTGTGTGGCAGTGTGAGATTTTTGACGACGGGCGATGTGATTGTGCTGTTGTCAAGATCGATAAAGTGACGGTTGGTATTGGTGACAGGGAAAGAGCAATCGCGCTGGGAAGGTTTGCTGAAACGCGCAAGTGACGTGGAAAGTGTATGAAGTTTTGGTTTCGTATTGCATGTGTAGATGGTTTTCTGTTATTCTGACTTCCGTCTGCTTTTCACATTCACACCTACATATCATCGTCGTATATGTGATCTTCCATCGTTCGCGCGAGAAATAACAGAAGCATTCCTTAGTCACTGACTCTGCGCGAGTCAAAAGCGGCGCTCTTCTTCTCAGCGTCATCCCAAGCGACCTGGTCTTCAGACATGCCTTCAGCACCTTCAGGGATAATAGTGCCATCGAGCGCCATCATATCTCTCTCAGCCATCTCTTCGAATCTCAAGCCCATCTGCTTGATAATCTTTTGGTTTTCAGTGGGCCAAACAGTGCAAATAGCATAGTAGATCACAAAACTGGTTGTGAAACTCAACATCCAGCCGAGATGGCCCATGTGAAGGGCAACAGTGCCGACATTGGCGCCCAAACTGCCCACGAAGCCAGGGAAGGGAAGAGCGATACCGCAAAGGTAGGCGATGACAGCTTGAATGTTCCAGCCGAATTTGTAGTAGTAGTGAGGGTTCTCCTTGCCGCCGTTGTAGCAGTGGGCGATAAAGATGTTGCCGCGGGTCAGGCAGAAGTATTCGCAGACCATGATTGCGACTACTGAAGCCATGAAGAGACCGTATCCGGCGAGGAAAGTGGTGAAGACGGAGGCAGAGGCGAGGATCTTCCAAGGGACTATTGTGCTTTTGTTAGCGAATGGTTTGGTCTGAAGCAGGAAACGCATGAGGCTTACCGATAGCGAAACCCAAGCAGGTGACGAGGAATTGTCCACGAGGGATTGTGATAAGACGAGGGAACAACATGCTAGAGTCTGAGCCGAAGGGGATCATGTTGGCAGCGACATTGGTTCCCAACAAACTGACCGACCAGCATCCGGCAGTGAGGAAGACAGCAAAGCGGACGTCACTTCTCCAGTATCTATTCATGATTGCGTCGAGAAGATCCCACTGGTTCCAGAGCGACAGACCCCACGCGTTGTTGATGGCGGCAGTGGACAAAATACCCAGACTGGCAGAGAGTGTGACAGCGAGTGGGTTTGTGATCATCTGCGACCACATGGCACCGGACTTTGTCTTTGACCATCTGGCAATATCAGGCTGGTTGGTGATCAGAGTGGCAGTGTTACCGAGACCTGCGTTGACTGCGTTCATGAAGAACCATCCCCATTTTCCAGATGCGCTTACTCCAGCAGCTTCTGACAGCTTGCTGGTATTGAGCTCACCGTGGGTGTTGGCCATGCAGAAGATGAAGAGTCCCCACACAGCCGGGATCATGAGCGCCGTCTTGACATTGAAGAAAGTGCGCAGCTGGTAAGGACGCATCATGGCTAGAGGGAAGTGTGCTAGCCAGAATAGGAAGAAGGCAAGCATGCCTGCAGAGGTGATGCCTTGCGACTTGGGGATGTGGTTGGGGATATCGGTGTAATTGTGTCCAAACACAGCACGCAGCATATTAGCCACCAACGAGGCACCTGAGAAGGCTTGCACACCGAACCAGATGCTGTCGGACATCTTGGTTAGACGTTTGTGTCTCAAGGACTGCCAAAAATCGAACTTACATCGCCAAAATTGCTCTAGCACCCACAAAGTAGTATGATCCCCACATACCAAAGACACTCCTAGCCACGATTGGATAGCCTATGTGATATCGTGACGCTGCTCGGGAGTTGAAGAGCATGGCAATAGAGCTGATAAACTGGGAGATGAAGATGGCCAGGATGGCCTGCCAGTAGTTGAGGCCAATACCGATCAAACTCGAGCCCAGGGTCCAGTTACCAAACGACAAGGCGAAGTAGAAGATGACATAGTTGTACCCTGTCACCTTGATTAGACATCCGTGTTCAGGATTGTCCAAAGGGGGTACTTACACCTCCAGGTGCGCTTCTCGGGGGGTGTAGGGTCGAGATCCACGTTTGACCACGTCTGACCCGTCTCTCCGTTCGAATGGCGATCCAGTGCCGTGTCTGGCACGAGAACCCATTGCTTGAAGTTATCCCAGCTCTTGAAAGCGTTGACGGCATTCTTTTTCTTGTCCATGGCTGAAGCCTTTGCGGTTTGGAAAGTCATGGTTGGGCGATCGCTGAGATATATCCAGAGGAGCGGGCGAGGATGCAGGCGCAAGCCGTCCTTTATCTGTGCAGCGTGCCTTATCTGATAGCGACAGAGATAGCGGCGACGAGACAGAAAGGGAAGGGAAAGAAGGAGGGGAGAAAAATCCGGAGCAACCAAAGACACAAAAAGAACAAGCCTCTCTGGCCTCGGCGGGTTTAGGGCGGAATTTAGTTGTAAATTTAAACAGTGATAAGAGTAGGTACGATTGTACGTGTAGGTTTTAGTTTCGCCGCGGTGTCATGGTTTGAGGCTTCTTTTTTTGCCAACCGTGCTGTAACCTTGCGCACGCTGCGTGAGGAGAACGAAAAACTATGGCTCCTCGGCATGACCTCCTACCTAAAACAGTTGGCGCTGAACCTGTCGCGTGCCCTCCTACTTCAAAAACAGGTAGGATTGGCACCAGAGGATGCAACATCAAAGGCGAATAGACGGCATATTCGAGTCGGTCTCCCTGGCTGCAGGGATACATGCGAACTCGAGGGTCTGGACTCACTGATTTCGCATCCAGAAGACTTGGGGCTCACGCCGGCCTCTTCACGGTCCATCTTTTTCGAAATGTGCCATGGCCTGTGGGGTTTGACGTCTGGGGGATCTGGAAATCGGGAATCGGGCAGCGGGCAAGGCTTCATCAACATTTCTACTATCTGCAACGTGTTTATCGGGTGGGAGCATACTAGACTATACCACGCTTGAACGAGGTCTGTCAATCGAACGAAGCAGTTCATCGTCTCGCTTCTTCTGACATCTCATTACTTGATAATTTGTGCTCGTCGTTGTCCTCCCAAGACTCTAGCTTCTCGGCAGCTTGGAAGTGCTAATCGAGAACTCAGAAGCGCCACTGCCGGCCAGGGTCAACCTGCTAACAATATTCGGCACCGAGGCTCAGGAAGCCGAGCATTGGAATCGGTAGGAGATAAGCCGAACAGCTTCTGTATCCAAGACCAAAGTGCTGGTTGAGCTCTTGAGCATCAGACATATTCAAATACGCAACCATGTCACAGAAGACCATTCTAATCACCGGCACCAACC
>Ga0268251_10000342_pt1 | contig 15153 bp, 17 predicted proteins | sample AgamicAsMae_FD_200527 | JGI IMG/M metagenome (GOLD analysis project Ga0268251, IMG submission 200527) | Agave microbial communities from Guanajuato, Mexico - As.Ma.e (v2) (version 2) | ecosystem: Host-associated > Plants > Phyllosphere > Phylloplane/Leaf | place: Guanajuato, Mexico | collected...
GAATATGTGTGTAGCCCATGATGAGAGTCTTATGTTCAGTCGTCGCTGTCACTGGCCACTTCCTGCTCATCATCTTCATCGTCCTCGTCGAAAGTCATCTCTGCGTCGCTGTCGTTGTCAAAGTCGTCCTCGACCTCTGAGTCGCTCCAGCTGAACAGATTGTCCTCGACTTCCGGTTTGTAGGTGGCATGTTCTGTGGGCATGACGAAGCCCTCGGGGATGTCGGCTTTGCTAGCCTCGACATCTTGACGAGCTCTTTGCTTGTATGCCTCGGGATGGTTGCGAAGCATGACTCCGGCGTCGACGTTGGCTGGTGAGGAGGGTTCGGCATCGTCGAGGAGGGACATGATACTGAGGAGGACGGACTCGACGCGTTGAGCGGGCGACCAGCGTTCGGCAGCGAGTTCGCCCGACATTTCGTCTTCGCCAGGAGGGTGGAGGATTGAGATACAGAGTTTGCCGTCGGGGTAGACATTGGGATGGAACATGGGGCGGGTGAACTTGAACTCTGCCATGTTGATTAGCACTGCGATGATGAGAGTGATGACAAGATCACATACCAGGAGGGCTGTAGGGGTAGTTGCGAGGGAATGTCATCTTGGCCTTGAAGAAGGCACCATTGTAGATCGAGTCCGGGTTGATGACCATGAGGGCGACATGCCATTCAAACATGTTCTCGTTGATGAGCTGCACATCAGAGGGTTAGCATCGTGATTGGTACTCCACTATCGCAACAGGGCGACATACCTCGATGTTGGTCCAAGGTTCCTTGGAGAGAGCCTTGAACTCGGACATTAGGATCTTCTCCGCCATGATGTACGAGAGAGGGGTCGACGGCGTCGGGTATGCTTGGTTGTGGATGGAGAAGGCGGGCGGTTGAGTATTGGTGATATAGAGGAAACGGATCGCGTGTACTGGGTTTGAAGAAATTCGACAGAGAAGGTTGCTCGTTGGCTCAAAAGTCAAAGAAAGGGCGAGTTGGTGAATGTTCCGCTTTGGGAAGTTTCGCGATTCGTAAAAGTGAAGGCGGTCGCCAACGCGGGAGATTCAGGAATGATTGAGACTCGGCCTGGCCACGGTGTACCTATGTATAATCCTATTGTCCAACCTATCATTCCTTTCCATATATAGACTCTTATTGTACGCCTCGGACTCCTTATTCAGGTTCTTGATAAATAGGTAGCCAGCCACTTTCAATCTGCGTGACCCATTCACGTCATGCGTAACGGCCATGCTTGCTTTATCGAAGTGGAACATCCGGCTTCTCTACCAAATCCCATCACAAGGCTCGGTCAAGGGGATCGAAATCAAATAAATGATGTTAAAACGTGATTTTGTTCATTGCAAAGGAGATCCGACTTTCCCGCTGGCATATGCTGCAATCGCCGTCACTGATATTCAACGCCTGAACACCGTGCCCAAACGCCGCCTTTCCTTTCCGCGCGCGCGTACTATACATTGTAATGCGCTTTACTTTTGATACCATCTCTTCCGCCCAGCAGTCAAGTGTACATTTACTCGCTGTCAGAGCTGTCGGCCTTGCTCTTGCTCTTTCTCTTCTCCTTCTTCTCGGCCTTCTTCTTCTTGCGCTCAGCCTTCTCCTCGGCTGACTCTCCGTCACGCTTGCGCTTCTTGTCCTTCTTTGAGCCAGCATCCTCCATGGTGGCATCCTTGACATCTGAGCCATCTCCTGCAACAGCGGGGGCGGCCATAACCTCATCGGTGGATGTGGTGTCCTTGGACTGACCAGTGATACCCTCCTTGACGGGGGCAGCCTCAGTTGCGATCTTCTCGGCACCAGTGGTTGACTCGCCGTTGACAGTCAGGTTGAAGTCCTTGTACTCAGCGTTCCACTTGGCGGGGGTGGCCTCGTTGGGGCGGCCGTACTTGTCGAGCTTGCCGCTCTCCTTCATCTTCTTCTTCTCGGTAGCGACAGGGCCCATGCCCCAGCGGCGAGGGTAGAGGTCACGCTCCATGATGCAACGCTTGACCTTGGCAACAACACCGTGGTCGCAAGTCGAGAGCTCGACGGTCGACATCTGGGCAATGGCAATGGCGATGGCCTCACCCTTGGTGGTGATCAGAACAATCTCCTCGTGAACCTCAATGCCGGATTCTGTAGATTGTTAGTAAAACGATGATTGTTTGTGAAGCAAGACAGAACATACCGTATCTCAACAGACCAGGGATCATGAGCTTGGCACCGTAGCAGACGGCGTTGACGGCAGAGTCCTTGACAACGACACGCTTGTAGGTGGTGAGAAGAGACTCGAGAGGGCTGATGACTGAGCGGAGGTAGCTCTCGTCGCGCTGGTTGTCGTAGAGGTATTGGGCGTCAAGGACGTCGTGGAGGGTGACGAGGTTCTTCTGCTCGTCCATGGCACCGGATCGTACACGTCTCAGCTCCTGCATGTGAGCACCGACACCCAACAAGAGACCAAGGTGGACACAGAGTGTACGGATGTAGGTACCAGCCTCGCAAGAAACCCAGAAGACACCGAGCTGTCTCTCGTTGTCGAACTCGTAAAGCTTGCTCTCGTGGATGGTTCTGATACGAAGCTGTCTCTTGACGGCCGAAATAAGAGGAGGACGCTGGAAGAGAGCACCGGTGAGGGTCTCGAGGGCGCGGGCGAATTGTGCCTCGCCACCGGGGAGCTTGTTGTGAAGTCTGATGACACAGACGTACTCCTTACCGGCACCCTGCTGGGACTTGACCAGGCGGGTGGCGCGGTCAATGCAGACAATCAAACATCCAGTGACCTTGGGATCGAGAGTACCGGAGTGACCAGTGCGCTCGCAACGGAGAATGCGCTTGATCCAGGCGACGACTTCGTGCGAAGAGGGGTTGGAGGGCTTGTCGAGGTTGATAACACCGGAGGAGATGTATGACTTGAGGTCGCGCTTGAGGGGAGTTGCGCCAGCGGGGATGGGGGTGAAATGACCAGTGCGAACAAGGACTGCGCGCAGGTGTGTTAGTTGCAGGAATCAATCACAACGTGGAAGCTCTACGACGTACGCTGGTCCCAGTTCTTCAGAAGCAGCGGCCAGGCACTGGTGTCGATGGTGGGTGTAATGTTCTCGGGCTTGATCGAGTAATCAGCCTCGCCGGCCTTGACGAGCGCCATTTTGAATGTATAGTCTTGTTGGAAATGGATTAAAACTGCTGTCCTCCAAGACGTCTAATGTCGCTGTCGATGAACAGATCCTAAATTTTTTGCGAAAGCTTTACTGAGCCGTGCGAAGGGCTTGGCGGTGTGCAGAGCTTGACGCGGCCGGGTCTATGTCGGCAATCGTCAGCAAGCATGGTGGGTATCTCCAATAGCGTTAGGTTCAATGTCCTACAGCACTCAGACAAGCAGTATATGTTTGATGTACGTGTTCGGGAAAACGGGAGATGCTTATCCTAGACATAACTGGCTCTAAAAGATGTGCCTCAATGGTTGGCGACCACGTCTATGTTCTGACCTTCCGAGTGTCTTAGTGTACAATTGCTAGCGAAGGGCAAGCGTTTTTCTGGCCTGCACAACTTGATTTAGGGACAGTGATTTTTCTTCCATTACTACAGATATGTAAGAGAAAGTACAGCATCAAGCGCAAAAGAGTTCTGGTAGGTTCGTACGGACGGAGCCAACGCGCGAAAGAATTGGCTGGCGCTTGCTGCAGGACAGCCCGTGACAACTCAGCTTCATATACGCTCCCAAACAACACAACATCATCTATCCTCCTAAATGCCGGTTTGGCGCAGGGGTAATGCGTCGAACTTGTAATGCGAAGATCGCTTGGTCGACATGACTTTCTCTGTTGATCATATAAAATTTGACTTAAGAGGAGTTGTCAACTAACCCGTGGCTGTCGAAGGGTTGGCTAGCCATTATAGCAGGACAGCCCGTGACAACTCGACTGCATTTGTACTCCCCAAGAACATAACAATATCCATCTTTCGAAACCCCAATTTGGAGGCGCGAAATTCTGTGCACATTTTTCAAGTAGATAATTTGGATGGTTCGGGATTTTGTCATTTTTATGAAGTTCGACACAAAACTTACTTGTTCAGGGATGTGAGACCAATGTAAGTCATACCAAAGTACCGTAAACACACTCTGATGGTGCAACTTCATTGTGATACAACATCTGCAACATCTCACTCCCGCTCTCAAGTCTACATATAGACGGGACTGAAACTATCTAAATGCACAGTCCTTTCATGATGGCAGGCACCTCCATAGAGAGTCGGCGACAATCATGAGTCTCAATGGATCCTGTTTGTTCAAGCAAAATATTGTGCATTTCTATAGCTACAGCAGTCACGTCATTTCACATGGGGAAAAGAGAAGAAGATTGAAGGTTTGGAATTGAGCTGTTCTCTGACCTCTGAAGAGATACATTTACAGTAATGTGCGAGCTATTGTACAGCGAACCAGCCTCCCAGATACGAATCGAGCAACAACAGCATGCCCACGTGCGAGAATCGACACCATGCGTGGGTCTTTTCCAAAAAGTAGAGTGATGTTGCCGCTCTGTGTGACAGATGGCTTCCAGTGGGATTTGACGAGATGGAAGATCTTCACACATAGGTATATTGACGGTCGACCTCATCACAGCCTCTGAAGAAGTCTGAGAGCGAGGCGGTGTCTCGTCTCATCTTGTCTGCACGATGTCTCTCTGCACCCGATTACGTATGCAGTGTACCAGACGTACATGATAATGGGGCCGGCGGTGATGTCACTGGTCATCTTGACCACCCAGGGACCTCGATATGTTGTTTGCTCTCTTTCTTCAAGAGGTCGAGCAATTGGCGAAGCTGACTGGTTTCCGGTAGGCAAGATATGACAAAGGACGCAGTGTGGCTGTTGTGGCGGTCTGTCTGGTTGTCGGTGGCATCCATGGGCGGAAGATGGCGGTTTGGGTGACTTCTGATGGAAGAATTGACATCCCGAGAAGCGCTGACCGATTATTGTGCATTGCGGTCGGTGAAGGTACTCGAGTCTGTGCTTGTCGGGGATTGATGCAGGGATGGTGAAGGCTTGAAAGCGAGCGCTGATGGTGTAAAGACATCAAGGTTCTCGTGTCTTCGGGGAGGTTGTTCTCAGCGAAGCGAGTGTTCTTCAGCGACATGGTGATGGAAGCTTTTGTTGTAGAGGCATTGGCAATGGCAATTGTTCACCATAAATCACAAAGATCTCCGCACCACAATGTTCTCGGTTCCGAGCCACAAGATGGTGTATGTGCTTGGTAACGCACGATGAACCATGTAGAGCATATGGTTTCCTGCTGGGCGTCCCTTCCGGATGGGCATGACTGCAGCACTGACGAGCCTGTTAGCGACGATACCATCATCAACCATGCGCTCAAGACATACAAGGGAAGCGCTTCATCTGAGGCACTGTCGTTCAGGAAATTGTCATTGCGCGTCCGTTGGCGCGCAGCGCACTCTGTCAGGAGTACATCTTACTTCATATTTGGGCACTTGCGACCTGACCAAGTGAATGGACATGCCGACTTAGTGGTTGGCGATCTAGGACGCCCCGCTGACAGAGTGCGCGACGGAGAAGACATAGCAAAGAGAGGGTTGTTGATAATGGTAGAGCGCGTGGTGGAGTTCAAGATGCATGGTGTCCTGCGAGGCGGCGAGGCTGTTAGTGGGAAGACCACCATTGACTATGCGCTTTGAACTTACTGAGTACAAGGACAGTCTGTATCCGAGGCACTGTCACCAGAAGTCCTCATTGCATGTCCGTTGGCGCGCACTGTGCCTGGATACACCTTATTGTCCAGCGAAATCCAATTTGCGCTTCTGCTATCATCAGCAAGTCAATGCCGTGGCCGAGTGCAATGCATCGCAGACACAGTGCGCTATGGAGAAGGTGTGGCGGAGGGAGTGGATGGTGGGAGGCGGAAGAGTGTGTTGTGTTTGATGATGGGAAGAGAAGGAGAAGCGCAGAAGACGAGCACAACAAGTAAAATGGAAGCCGACCGCGACCGCCGACCAAACAGAGCAAACATGCTCGGGACATTCACTTCTTTGAATTGAATGCAAGTGAGGCCAAACCTTGCGTACGCTTACAGCAAATAACCTAGCTTGGTCTACGATCGCCATATCACCACAAAAATCAAGCTTACGGTATGAATAAGAAGAGAGTGATATTGCATAGCAATGAGCGCTCTTCGGAGTTACTTACACCGCTCATGCGTGATAGAAGAGGCGGCTTACATGATATGTGCTCCAGTCAACCATAGTGGTTGTCCTGTACAGCAAGTTTGCAGAAGGATGGACGCTACGAGGCGCGCTGTTGTGATTGAAGAGACTCGTGCACTGATCAGGATGCGTTCCGTTCGCGAAGCCATGTGTTTGGTACAACCCTGTCCTCTGCGGCGAGCCTCGATCGCAGGACAGACCGACCATTTCAGAGCTGTTCTGCATTGAATTCTCAAGCTATAGGAAAGCTTCCAATGCATCTTGGTCGATCATACCGAAGTATAGCATGATAGTGGCTTAATCATTGGAGAATCTTGTAGATGATATATTTGAAGCTTGTCACCAGAAAAGCGTCGACTTCATCACCTCGTCTACTCTCGTCCTAACATACAACGTCTCTGACCTAGACGCCAAGCTGTTTAGAACTGATGGAAAGTTATTTGTATCATGGTTAAGCAAAGAAGATAGAGAGAAAAGGCTATAGCGCGAGATCTAGCAGACCTCTTGATGGGCAAAAAGTGCAAAAAATGATCTATCCAGAGGATTTGGTTTATGCCGATTGCCTGAATCGAACAAGCGATCTTCGCATTACAAGTGCGACGCGTTACCCCTGCGCCAAACCGGCATTTAGGAGGATAGATGATGTTGTGTTGTTTGGGAGCGTATATGAAGCTGAGTTGTCACGGGCTGTCCTGCATGTTCAAAGCAATCTATGATTTGTGATGTGTTGTTCCGATAGACAATTAACCCAGATGAGCTTAGATGAACAACCAGTAACATAGAAGAACAACCATCAGTGGTGACAAAGCGTATGTGGTGAACAAAGGCTGAACCGCGCAGCAGACGACGCACTTAAAGAGAAAAATCATTAGGTTGCAAAGTCTGCCGGTTACCCGATTGGCAGAGGCGACCGGCCGGACATGTAATTCTTGTCTCTCTTCTTATCTTTTTACAAGACTTAAGTCTTTGGCTAGGAACAGATGATAATGTGGTGTGACTTAGACACATATGGAATATCGACATGAATATTATGTTGCTCTGCCTGCTCTCTCCACTGGCTTCATTTCTTCCTATCTTTGTCTGCTCTTCTCGCAGCTGTCTAGTCAACTTGCTCTTGTGTGCTGCTATGCGGTCTTCGGCTCACTTGCTGATTTTGGTCCATGAAACTGGTTTTGCTGCTACAATTGTTACTTTCCTCTCGACCTGGTTCTCTATAAGACTTCATACAGTTCGATGATCCAGAAGGACTGACTCGTAATCGCATATTGCTCCATTTAGTGTGCCTACTCCGACTATGGTATCTTGATACCCTCCTTCGTGCAATGCCGCGGGAAGACATTGGCAGTGCTTCTTTGCCGCCACACTTTCAGCCTTACCTTTGTGATTATTCGTTTATGCATAGTGGCCGTATAGTAGCAATCCTGATGAAGAGCGTGTTTGTATTTCTTTTCTCCTGGTTAGCAGTTTCATGTTCACCAGAGCACAGTACAAATGGTTCGAAAGAGAATACCAATCTGTTCTTTTCTATTTACGATATCCAGGCAACCTCGCCTACATTCTCTTCTGAGTCCTCCTCGTCTTAACCATAGAACTCAAGATCGGGGGGAATCTCGAAAGGAGGAGAGATAGCCGAGTGGCGGCAATCGATCTCCACAAACCAAGAGGCCCAGTGAAGGAGGGGACGCTTGAGGGTGATGGTCTTTAGACTATCACCATTGGTTGCATCTCTGACAACTCGAGTCGTGGTATCAGTGGGAATCTTAGTCATTGTGCCTGAGATGACGATCATCTGCTCTTTGGCACGGCTAAACGCGACACAACAGCGTTTCTTGTCCTGAAGGAAGCCCTCGTAATCATCGTTGACGACGTCAAAGATGACAAGATGAGCTTCATGACCATGAGCGGAACCGATAGTGGATAGCTGAGGCAGTTGAGCGGTGGTCCAACCTTGGCGACGAAGTTTGGTAAACAGACGGCGGTACAACTCCTTCTGCTTTGCGTATGGAACGATGAGCATCACATTCTGACGGGTAGCGTCACCAAAGTCCTTGCGGACCTTGGGAAGGACGATATCGACAACGTAGGCGGCGAAGCCGGGATTCGCACGAGACTTTGAGTCCTTGGCTCTCATGGTAGGTGAGTCAACCACGACGTGTAGGAGGCGCTTTTGGTAATCGGACTGAGCGGCGATGTCGTTGTCAGGAATGTTTGCAATTCTGCCCATGAGCGTGGTGTGCTCATATAGATCGCCTTTCATGCTATGACTCGTCCGAATACGCATGTCATAGTGAAGTTCATTCAACAGCTTAAACAGCTTCTCATGCTGGCGCCACTGAACATTCAAGCGATCGACCGGGTGACCCGCAAGATAGAGTCTGAGGAACAGAGACATATCAGACTGCTTGTAGAAGACATCAACAGTGTCTTCGGCTTTGCGTCCGGAGGGGTTTATCACGCCGCTTTGTTCGAGATCGCCGTACATAGCCCAAACGCAGATGTTCGGCGAATACTTGCAGGAGGCAACCGCGATCAGTGATGGTGGTTCAGCAGAGGCTTGGGCCTCGTCACTGAACAAAGCGATGACAGCATCTTGGCCGAAGTGCTCGCTGATCTCCTGGCTGCCCACGTTCTCGAGCGTGCCAACAAGCATCTTGGCCTTACGAACCACCTCTGCACGGAGGGCAGCATAAGCAAATTGAAAACGTGTAAAGCGCTTCTCACTCCAGAACTTCGAATCAGAGAAAGGGTGCTCTTCGAGGGCTGCAAGACCTTTTCTGAAGACTTCGCGGAAGTCGTACAGGGTCCTGTCAGTGTAGATGGGATACCCGTTCTCGAAGCCGGAGGGGAACTTTCGTTTCATGGGGGGCATGTCGCTTCTCCCAGAGTTTTCGAGCACGCGGTGCTGAATGGAGTGAGTTGACAGCAGACGAGAACGCTTATTCTTGTTCTCGGCAAGTTCGGCGCTGGCGGGATCCAGAAGAAGCATCTCATTCTCATCTGCCTGCCTCTCGGTAGTCAAGGTTGTGACACTCTCGATGGAAGCGGCGTAGATACGAAGAGGTGGCTCCTCATCGGGAAACATGGTGATGTATTTGATGATCATGAGGTCCAGGGTAGCGTGATTGGGACCATGACAGATAATCTTGATGTCAACTTGCATGCAGAAGCGCATGAGGTGGAGCATTACCTCAGTTTTGCCAGCACCACTGGAACCAGTAAGAAGCGCCATACCGCCAGGAGCTTCCAAGAACGTATCAATGTGTGCACGCTGTGCCTCGTCCCATTCGTGGGCACTGTTGAGGACTTCGAGAGCTTGGTGCCACTTCTCGCTCGAGCAAGTGACAGGGGTAGCCAGATCTCTCGCAGCGAGGTGCGCACCATCGTTGAGCAGAGCAGGCCACTTTTTAGTGACCCATGATTCGCGAGCGTAAGTCTTAGCAACAGCATTGATCATCGCAGCGCAGCTGTCATGGGCGATCTTGAAAGTCAAGCATGCCGTGTACGAAAAGGCGGTTCTGGAAGTTGCGAGAGGGGCAGTCAAGCCGGCGAGGTCATCGGTCTGCGTCAAATCTACGGCGACGAGCGCATCACAGTCAAGACCGTAAACATTGCTGATGATTCTTCCCATGACGTGGAATGGCCCTCCATCATTGGTATTGTACTCCTCATCGCCAGGCTGCCTGATTTCGTACATGTTGGCATTGATCTCGAACCCAACTAGAAAGGTGATGCGCTCATCGCTAGACAAGTCAACAGAGAAGGGCTTATCCCAGGTGATGCAAAGGAGGACCAGATCTCTGTCAGTCAAGAGCTTGGCATTCACTTTCTTCTCTAAGAGAGAGGAGAGGGCAAAGGATGCCCCGACGTGCTGGACGTGAACGCTTGTGGCAAGTCTGACGAGTGCTTCATCAGCATCTTGCCATGCGTTGCGAGGTGGCTCCGGCAAGCAGGGGTGGGCCTCATCGTATATCCTGAATGGACGTGGCATGATATTGTACTGGGCAACGGGCTTGTGATTGGCGTTGCGGTACTGGTAGTACGATAGCTGGGTCATGTTCTTCTTCAGACAACCAGAGACGTTTCCCTCAAAGGGAAGTAAGTTCAGCATCTTGTCGACGGCGTTGCTTTCACCGCTTGCATGAGCCTCTTGGTCCTTCTTGTTGGGCTGAATGAGAATCGTGACGTGCAAAATCTTGCCCTCAGAATTAGTGGCCAAGCTGCACAGCTTTGTGGTCATTCCTCGTTCGTAACTGCTGAGCTGGAGATTGCCCACGCGATTATGGCCTGTGGGAAATTCAATCAGACATTTGAGGTTGTTGGCGGTAGCGCCCATGGTGTCGAAAGATATCTTGGCAGTAGGGTACTCCTGCTTGTAGTCGATTTTGAGGTTGAAGATCTGATTAGGAGCTTGTGATCTGTCTTCAGCGCTCTTGTAAATTCGACCGAAGGCAAGGTCAATGGAGCCATGGTGCTCAGGAATGAGGTTGCCGTCGTCATCGACAGCTTCGTTCTTGCGTCGCAGATCTTGTGTGAGGCGGAGTCTGGGAGCACAGCCCTCAGCGGACTCGAGGCTGAAAGCCAACTCCACACTCTTTGCATCCTCGACTCTCTGATCGGGATACCAACAGGCCTTATCCTCAAGTGATTCGGGGTCCTCGACCTTGACTCTGCATTTGAAGGAGTGATAAGAGCCAACCTTCGACTCAGGTGAAGGGTTCTGGATACGAGCTATGATGGTGTCCTTGGTGATGGCATCTTTGCCAGCCATGGGCTGGAGCTGGATGGCGTCCATGTCGTGGCGGTTATGGTGTGGTGGTTTGAAGAAGGAAGGAAGGAAGGAAGGAAGGAAAGGAGGGAGCAGGAAGAAAAGGCGCAAGAGGTGAAAGTCGATGCTAGTGACAGTGAGGCTTGAACCGGCGACTTCTACCCAACTCCTTCCGCTTCACTGATCATAGAGTTGCATAACGGCAGAGCTTTTTCCCTGTGAGCAGCATGTCTTTGGGGTAGCCATGAAAATGCACAGTTCTTTCATCAAGAGTGAAGCATCCGCTGAGATTCATTGTATCGTTGGCTCTCTTTGGACTCTCCCACCATCTAGAAAGAACTGTGCATTTTGATAGCTTCAACTGTCGTGGAGGGAGGACAAGAGATACAGACTTGAACACTCTCGTACACCAGAGTGTATATCTCTTACTCTCGCTTCACAGAAACAGATGCTATAAAAGGCACACTAGTATCGAGACTCAAGGTGCATCCGGTGAGAGTGGTGTACATTAAGACTTCCAGTGGATACTTCCTACCGATCAGAAAGAACTGTGCATTTTTATAGCATCTGTGTGACACACCTTTACATACCGAGATAACGACGCGAGTGGGCGTCTCCTTCATGCACCGTCGCATGCATCCATAGATTAATTAATGAGGGTCAACACTGCTGATATCATTAGTTCCCACGACATAAACATAGTCTTTAGCGATGATTGAACACTCACAATATCCAAATGCGTCCCTTCAAGCTGACAAAAGATTTGTGCAGTGCCGCTGGCGTTTGTGGACAAAATCGCAACAGACATAGGAATAAACATTTTGTTTTCAGCCATATTTCAGTCATTTACTCGTTCTTGTTCTCATGGCACACATGCAAATATTGGTATTGTCGTAGTAGTGACCGAGTAAGCCACAGAAGCTGAGGTTGGCAAGGTGAGCTTGGCGAAGCAAACACGGTCACATTTCATTATTTTTTTCATCACTTATTTATCACTTTATTGGATCTCGATGGTATTGGAAACCTCTGATTCCTTGTTGATCCCTGTCGAACGAGGAAGGCAAACATTTGAACATGTCATTCCAATACCTAGACTTGAAATGCCATTCAAGAAAGTCGAGACCCCATCGCTTCTCGATGAGTATCATTCTGTTTCTCGAAACTACTGTGCCTTGTCACAGTCACAAGTATCATACACCTCTACACACTGAGAGGAATGGCTGTTATGGAAGTATGCTTGGTGATGGAAGAAAAACATTTATTTCTTGGATACGAGCCACACGCAGGCCGTCCGAAGCATGCGCGGTAGCAGCTGAGAGTACCTGACGTGCCATATGAATACAAGATACCATGCTCGATAAGATGAATATCAAACGCTCCGAACGCCAGAGTCGGCTGCCTGGCCTACCCAGAAGAGTTGAAGAAGCGACATAGAAAAGTCTCGGTGATCTAACACAAGCATTAGTAAGTACATCCCGTCAAGCAGTATGCGGATTCTGCTTACAAGAGATATGTGCGTTCAGGTATGCATGCGAGATGACCGAGTAGTCGGAGAAAAGTATTCCACGGATTATAAATCCAATCTTCAGCCGCATCTCACGGAGCCATCAACCAATGTTGAACTGCTCTGCGAAAACCAGCTGCGCAGAAGATAGAGGCACTTGAGCTGTTCACGACTGAGTGAGCCCCACGTTGAGCTTCCACAACTGACAAAGGCAGGTGGAGCGCTTACTAAGCTTGCCAACCAGTGCTTGGAATCTCTTGCCTTTGACTTCCCTTTCTGGGTCTTTGGCTCCCTCATACCAACTTTCGCTCTTTTCCTTACCACCGATCAGCCAGATGTCTGAGTTGACGGGGAATGACCAGCTGAGGAGGAATCTCGGGAGTTGGATCTTGCAGAGTGCGTCTTTTTGCTGTTGGCTCAGTGCATGCAAGAGGAAGCAGAGTGCATCCGATGGAGTCAAGGAGATGATGAGAGATTTGTGAGTCCAGATATTGTTGAATGCAAGACGATAGATTAGGCGATTGATCAGGAGCAGGTTGCGTGGGTAGTTGGAGACTGTGTAACGTCTCCGACGAGGGATGAAGGTGAACAGAGTGCGCGTCAAGGAGCCTGCATTCGGTGCCAGGCATACACTCATTGGTTCAGTATTGACGCAGTAGAGAATGATCAGGTCAAGGAGCTCGATAGGCAGATCGAGAATGTTGAGACCCTGCTCTGAAGGAGTCTGCTGCATGGTGGAAGGAATTGAAGACAAATGCGGCTCTGCGGTGAATCTGTTCGTGTGAGGTGCACTCCTGTGGTTTCCGTGAAATGTTGGATGATAAGTTGTATAGAGTGAATTGAGAGCGACGAGGCACAGTAGATTCAGGAGAAGGGCGGCCATCTCAAATAGGCAGGAACGACTGACATGAGAATCACAAAATCAAGAACGAAACCAGGCGGTCGCCAATGGATTGAACGTAAAAACTATACCATGAATAATTGAAGCTAGCCATACAACTTGCGAGTGTCTCTGGATGACGGTCATTCGGTGCAACTTTGGGCCTAAGACTTACAAAGATTAAGTGGACGGAAGGTTGTCAGAATAAGAGTCGAGTTCGATGACACATGGTCTTCTGACACCTCCAAGCCATGTTACTAAGTGCCACGACGTCGATTGCAACCTCGGCGCAAGGGAGGTGACGTTTTTTGCACAGCAAGAATCTCAACAAACCTTGGCCGTAGACCGGCAGGTGACGTTGGTTAATATTTTTGGGGATGATGTCTAACTTCCAAACCTCATCTGAGCCTGGGCATATTTGTACAAACCACGCAGGAAGACTTGGTATCCAACGCCGTTGTTGTCAGGGACATGGCTGGTGATCAGAATATGTCAGCTTTTGGGTGGCTTGTGGAGCAATGGAAGCCTCGTTTCGTCAAAGGGTGTGACTTACAAAATCTCGGTGAGTCTCAACTGCCACGGAGGATAGCCTTTCAAGTGGACACTATCAGCGAACAACATCAGTAGGTCAGGCTCTCCCATGACGCTCTCGGTGAGCTCGGCATCAACCAGGTCCATAGAAATATCGTTGGGAGCAAGTTTTCCCTTCTGGCTCATCTCAGCCAATGTCTTTGTCAAGTCAACGAGGGTGCCACGACCATCCGAAGCCGACAAAAGCAGGATGGAGAGATGGGGAGGCGACTTTGAAGAAGTGGAGTGTAGAGAGGATTTGGGCGAAGCAGGCGGCGAGAAGGATTGCATGTGAGGAGCGCCGAGCGAAAGGGTTGGCTTGTTCGGATTGTCATGACCGAAATAAGCGGCCAAGGTACGGGAGATGCGGCGGTGTACGAGTGGCAGAGACTGTTTGAGGAGACCTGGAAGCGGTTAGACAGGAGACGTGGCCAGGATGGGCGGACCGTGGTACCGGATGGTTCGTAAATGCTCAGCAGGGGCACGCCAGCGCAGGCGGACCAAGCAGCGACCTCGCAAACATTGTGGATCAGAGCTTCCAGGCTCGAGTTGTCGCGCGTGTTGTCATCGAGCTCGAGGATGACCGACAAGTGCTTGGGGACTTTCTTCAGGCGGTGGACATCTTTTTGGATGTACTCTGGGGTACGGTGGTGGTAGTACAGGACGGCAAAGAGGCGGTCGATCAGATTGTGGTATGCGACGCGGAAGCGGTGGTAGACGGAGAAGGCGAAATGGATGAGGTTGTACAGTAAGAGATGCAGGGCAGCCTTGATCAGCTGGCGTAGCGGTTGCGTTCGCTGTTGCTTGCCAGGTGAAGCATCGGGAAGATAGGGTTGCAATAATCGCTCGCGTTCTTGTGCCGACAGTGGGCGTCCATCAGGACCAACATTACTACGGAGGGCCTCTTGTTCGCGTAGTCCAGCCATTGTGATTGACTCGGTGTGGAAGGTGCGATTGACCAGAATAATTGCAGGCAGGAGCGACGTCAGCCCCTCCCCGTTCTCCGCGTGCTTTCACGCTTGGTCCAGCAACGCGTCTCCACCGCTGCTCCTCCCTGCCCCGCTGTCATGTCATTGTAGACTTGACATAATTATATCAGTCCTGCATTGTCATGTCCTCGTCGACAGACCGGTAGTGCGAGCAAGACGACCGCAATGCCTTCAGCTGCCGACAACGCGTCCATCTTCTCGGGCGTCTCGGCTGCCCCTTCCCGCTTCGGTGCCTCGCGACAACCCCAG
>Ga0268251_10000343_pt1 | contig 15153 bp, 12 predicted proteins | sample AgamicAsMae_FD_200527 | JGI IMG/M metagenome (GOLD analysis project Ga0268251, IMG submission 200527) | Agave microbial communities from Guanajuato, Mexico - As.Ma.e (v2) (version 2) | ecosystem: Host-associated > Plants > Phyllosphere > Phylloplane/Leaf | place: Guanajuato, Mexico | collected...
GTAACATATTCATCCGCCGCCTTCCCAACGGCAAACCCGAACTCGTCCTCATCGACCACGGCCTCTACATCCGCATGTCCCCCGAATTCCGCCACGACTACGCTCTGTTCTGGAAATCCCTCATGACCTTCGACAACGATACCATCGGCCGCATCGTAAAAGGTTGGGGTATCAATTCTCCAGACCTATTCGCTTCTGCAACGCTCATGCGTCCTTATACCGGCGGCGACAACAGCACCAGCGAAAGCATAAAGAAACTCACAAAAGCAGAGCAAAAAGCCCGCGCCTACGAGATGCAAATGCAAATGCGCAACGGCATCCGACAAATCTTGGGCGACGAAAAGAAATGGCCTCAAGAACTCATCTTTATCGGTCGCAACCTTCGCATCGTGCAAGGAAATAATCAATTCCTGGGTTCGCCTGTGAACCGCGTCAAGATTACTGGACTCTGGGCGTCTAGGGCGCTCACTGAACAACCACATCTTACCATTTCTCAACGCTGGAAGTATTATGCAAATCATTTGGTCTTTAGGGCTGTGTTGGTTGCCACGGATGTGTGGTTCTGGTATGCAAAGATCAAGCAGTGGTTTGGATTGGGTAAAGGTATGGACGCCGATATCGAGGAGCAGATGAGGGCGGTGGCTGGGGATATGGGTATCGAACTTAACCATGGCATCTTTGAAGGATAGAGGAAGGCTAGTGGTGCCACTTCATAGAACATTTTTCTCATCTCTCCTTCTTTCTTGTTAATGTATAGTCATCTCATCTACGCGTGTCGACAGCGCAAATATCAACTCACGCATGAGCTTCCACATTAGAAGATATAGTTGTCAATATAAGCTTGGGTCAGGCTGATTGTGAACTTGTGTATAATTCATAAGGCTAGCGATAAACAAACAGTGTTGGTGTGTAGAGTGCATGTACAGATAGCCAAACAATCGGCTTTTCCGGCGCGAGACAGGTAAATCAGGAGCGTGAATTTGGTCGTAAAGCAGATATGAAAGGCGGCGTGAATTAGATAGCAAACAAAAAGGGTATGGGGTATAATAATGTTTGTGCAAGAAGAGAAGATTCGACGGCAAGGACAGGGGATGAGAGGGCGAGGTCGTTCGGGGTGGTGTGGTGAAGGGCAGGGCGGTCTTCACATGACGGAGCAACTGCTTTGCTTGTCGCCTTTGACATTCTTGACCTGCAGAGCGACGCGAGCAGCCTCGGTAAAGGCTTCGTTGACTCCGCGATTCTTCATGGCCGAGCACTCTGCGCTCACGGTTAGCATGTCCGTCGGGCGTTGGTGCCTTGTATTCGAAACATACCAAGATATCTGAGCGCCTTGATCTTCTCGGCTACGGCAAGACCGCGCTTGTAGTCGATCATGGGACGTTTGGGCTCGGTTGACTCTTCATCGTCGTTCGCTTGCTCTCGCAAATCGCACTTCAAGGCCACGAGAACGAGCTTGACACCAGGGCAGTTTTCGGCGATTTCAGCTACCCATTTTGATTCGACGTTCTCGAGCGAGTCCGGTGAGTCGACCTGTTAAGAAGGTTGTTAGGCGAGATTGCGGATGGAACTTGATCGCAACGTACACTGAAGCAGAGCATGATGGCGTGCGTATCGTCGTAGGAGAGGGAGCGCAAACGGTCGAACTCCTCTTGGCCGGCGGTATCCCAGAGGGAGAGTTCTACGTGAACGTTGTCGATGAAGATGTCGTGGACATAATTTTCTGAGTCGCGTCAGTGTTGAGCAAAGAGCGGTTGTGTTCAAGAGGCGGTACCAAAGACGGTGGGTTCGCTGTGGACGGGAAGCCGGGTTAGCGATCAGCGGTTGGCACGAGGGTGCGAATCGTCTTACTAGACTGTAGGGAAGTATCTGGTCGCGTGTTAGCAGAGTCGCAAGGGTGGCTGTAGCAGGTGTTTCATACCCTCTCGTGAAGACGTTTAATAGCGAAGTCTTTCCGCAAGCACCATCGCCTCTGGACACGGCAATGTATCAGTATAACTAGTCGCAGACGGATTCCGGATATGAGATCAGACGCACAGCAGGACCAGCTTGCGCTGGACGGTCTTTGTTCCACCACAGAGAGGCATGTCGAGAGGCGTGTGTTGGGTGGTAGAGGGAGTGGCTGAACAGAGGGCAGCGAGCTGAGGGCGTGGTCGTGGGCGGGTGGTGGTTTAGTGCGTCGGCGGAGGCTGGGGATGATGGCGTAGAGTTTGGCTTGATCCGAAAGCTGACGTACGAGAGACGACACTGGACAGGGCTGATCGACTGGCGATTGGGTCTGAGGCAGATGTCGATGGATAGCAATAGGAAGTCAAGTCGTGGTAGAGGAAGACACGAGCAGACTCGACGTCGATGCGAGCGTTGATAATTCAACAGCGTTGGCTCTGACTCTGGTTGCTACGAGCGAGATCACTGTTGGAACGGCTTGCTTTAGAGCTACGCACAAGCCACCCACCTGTACCCCGACTTCTAGTCGCAACCACTCCGCACTCCAGCGACAGTCTTGTCTGTGGCCATAGAGAACTTCGCCCTAAGCCCACTGAGCCTGGATCTGTGTTTACTCTCTCAATGCTAAAGTCTCATCTGATCTTGTTGCGGTCGATGTGCTTGGAACATCTCGTCTGTTGCTCTGCGGCGGTCATGCTTGAGATAAGTCTGTTGTCCAGGCCTCTTGGCACGTGTTCCAGGCATATCTCAGCTCAACTCTGATATACTGCGCACTCAGAGATGCTCTCTAGCACTGTAGATGGCCACATAGATAGCCGAGTAGCGAATGCTCTCGTAAAGCTGTACATGTTCAGCGAACTTGTAGAAAGAACGAACCTCAGACTGGAGAGCAAGAGAAAGCCGCCAACGCCAAGCCTCTTATCTTATCGGAGGACAACACCGTCATCAAGCGCGGAGCTCGCTTTCACTTGTTTGCCTGGCCATTCGCGAGGTATTCAGTCGTGCAAAGTACCGTCCACCGGGTTCTGAATCTTGTGCTTCGTCGACACTCACCGCGCCTCTCGTGCTACCCATCACTGTACCTTGTGTACAAGAATCGACCTGTCGACTTCCCTTCACCGCACAACAAGCCGCCACAATGTCCGACGACGATGATTTCATGCAGGACTCTGACCAGGAGGAGTACGGAACATGCGCTACGCTCATGTATGCAGCCAACCAGACCGCTGACTGTTGCCCAGCTACGATTTCGAGTACGAAGATGAAGACGAGGACCAGGGCGGCGACGTTGACATCGAGAACAAATACTACAATGCCAAGCAGATGAAGGCCGACAGTCCAGAAGAGGCCATCGATGAGTTTCTGGGTGTTCCTGCTCTCGAAGAGGAGAAGGGAGACTGGTGTGTGCCGCTGCCCTTGTCAGTCGACACACCTTGAACTGACACAAGCCAGGGGATTCAAAGGCTTGAAGCAGGCCATCAAACTCGAGTTCAAGCTCCGTCGCTACGATCAAGCCGTCCAACACTACCAGGAGTTACTCACCTATGTCAAGTCAGCCGTCACGCGCAACTACTCGGAAAAGTCCATCAACAACATGCTCGACTTCATCGAAAAGAACGCAGAGGATGACGCTGCCAACAAGTGCATGGAGCAGTTCTACTCCAAGACACTCGACTCTTTCCAGAGCACAAATAACGAGCGTCTCTGGCTCAAGACAAACACAAAGTTGGCCCGTCTCTGGCTTGATCAGAAGGACTACCGTCGCCTGACCGACAAGGTGCGCGAGCTACACAAGGCCTGTCAGTTGGAAGACGGTTCCGACGATCCAAGCAAGGGCACATACTCGCTCGAAGTCTACGCTCTCGAGATTCTCATGTACGCCGAAACTCGCAACAACAAGCGCCTGAAGGTCCGTGTCGACATCTCATGATTTTGATTGACGCCGTGAGCCGCCAGCTAATCTTACCATCTCATTTTAGGCCCTCTATCAACGCGCTCTCAAGGTCAGATCGGCCGTGCCCCATCCCAAGATTATGGGCATCATCCGAGAATGTGGTGGCAAGATGCACATGAGTGAAGGTTCGGGAACGCCACGCTTGCGCCTTTTCACACCCCCATTGCTGACCCCCTCGTGCAGAAAATTGGAAGGAGGCTCAATCCGACTTCTTCGAGTCGTTCCGCAATTACGATGAGGCCGGCTCGTTGCAGAGAATCCAAGTGCTCAAGTATCTGGTCCTGACGACCATGCTTATGGGTTCCGATATCAATCCCTTTGATTCGCAGGAGACCAAGCCATACAAGAACGATCCTCGTATCGCTGCCATGACCGAGCTGGTCGATGCTTATCAGCGAGATGACATTCACCGGTACGAGTCAATCCTGCAGAAAAACAAGGATCTGTTGGCCGACCCCTTCATTGCCGAGAACATTGACGAAGTCACGCGAAACATGCGCACAAAGGCCGTTGTCAAGCTGGTTGCTCCTTACACACGTTTCCGCCTCTCCTTCATCGCCAAGCAGCTGAACATCTCCATCCCAGAGGTCCAAGACATCGTAGGCTTCTTGATCATGGACCAGAAGCTCCACGGTAAGATCAACCAAGAAGCCGGAACCGTCGACATTGAGAGTAGGGCAGACTTGGATCGCATGCACGCAGTCACAGACTGGACCTCAGCAGTTCGTTCACTGGCTGCGTTCGTCTTGAACGATGGTGAGGGTTTCAAAGGTGACGATGGGGCGCTTTCCATGGGAAATCCCGAGGCGTACCTCACTCCCTCCTCGCAGCGGACCAACATGCCTTCCGGGAAGCGCAGGCTTCAATCCCGGGTCCCAGGTTGAGCTCATCTCGACATGACTTGCATACATCTCGGGTGTCATCCAATCACGGTCCTTTGCTCTGCCTCCACACCATGCCTCCACAATAATGCCACAAATATGCAACGGATGGCGTACCTGGCGATACCCGGAACGTTATTTGGAAGAACTATTATGCGCCCCATCGCTTGCGCATGCTGCTGACACAAAGCGGCCTATGCCCCTCTCCTCCCAACCTCCCTCTGGGCGTTTTTTGTGCTCCCGTCAGCGATTGACGAGATATCGCTCGTAAACAGCTCCTTCTATCAATACGCTCCGGACAGTCATGGGCACCAACGGTTTTTTTCTTTTCTCGCTCAGTGGTAGCACAAGCATTAATATCCTTGACCAACACGGACAGGTCTCATCTCTGAGGGTGGGGCGGCGGGTGTTGAGTGTGTGATAGCTCGAGCAACGTGGATAGAAGGCCAACAAAATAACGAAGTACAATGATTAGTTATTGAGAACCCGACGCAAAGGTCGAGATAAATTAAAGACATGGCGAGAGATGTTGCATGGGATCATCCCGTGCTCGTAAGCTTGCAGGCAAACAACAGGTCTTGCCGACGAGAGACAGGTTAAAGAGCTTGCATGCTGCATTGTCGTGTAGTCAAGTCTTTGTACTACTAGGATGAACACATAGCTCCCCGCTCTTTCGGAGCCGCCCAATGATCTACTGCGGCCCGGAAGCTCCTGATCGGTTAGTTGGCATCAAACCCAGCCTACCATCGACGAACCCTGTGCGCTCAGATTAGTTACCCACTCTGTCGGGTCATGGAGCACCCACTTCGCTCAGTCTCTCGACCTGTCGCTTTTGCTCCTGAGAGACGCTGTTCGAAGTTAGATTCCCACTCTGCGTGCTACTTCAATCCCAATATGCACTTGCAGCGTCAGGAACTTGACACCGTCGTTCGAATCGCTCAAAAGCTGTCGTGATCTCGTATCTGGACTCGGAGTCAGCGTGCCGACCTTTTGTCGACTTGGATCATCTCAGAGACAATGCATTTGGCCTTGTCCTACTCGAAAGATCAGCCTCTGTTTCACAGTGCAAGCTTGGTGATGGTTTGATGTGCATGAGGCGCCGAGTCTAGTGGTTTTCTAGATTGGCTCCCAGCGGTGCAGCAGTCCCAGTCGATTGCCACGCTCCATCTTCGTGACCCGATCGGATATGTATGCTCTGATACATTTTTTTTTTATCCCGGCACGCGCTTTCGGTGCCTGGCAGGAGTCAAGCCGCATGACCTATACTCCCATTCGTCTCTCTTCATATAGTGGCTCCTGTATCCTCTCGTTCTACCGCAGCAAGGGAACCGAACATTTGATCAACCTTTCCCAGACTTACGGATCCCTTTCTTTTCTACTTCCACCGTCGTGCCAGTACCTCTCCGGCTTCCTGCACCTCAATCTATCACGTAGGGGACAAGGCTATTGTGTGAAAAAGCCATCCACCCCTCACGCCCACGACCTGCGTGATAGACCTCCTGCTACCTTTGTTGTTTTCTTCTTGTTCCGTCCTTCGCGCATCTCTCCCATCATTCTTTGCTTCTCAAGCTGCCCGCCTGCCTGTTCTTCTCTTGCTCTTACTTGCCACGATCGGCGTGTTGATCAGCACGACACATTCAATCGCTTAACATAGACCACCGACTACTGTCGCCATGTATACGTACGTGGGAGTGCCCAACTACTACCAGGGCGACCAGATGTATCCCTATGGCGATTTTCCGTCATACACCACGTCGTACCGGCCAGCAGAGATGCAGATGCCAATGCGGCCATCGGCGCTTGGAATGCCCGAGCTTCATCATCATCAGCAACACTATCACCAGCCCTTGGTTGACCACTCTCCATACATCCACAGTCATCAACACCATCAACCCTCACCGCCTCAACACACGCCTGCAGTCATGGCCTACTCGCAGTCGGAAGACGAAATGGCACAGCTCCAGAAGTTGTCAGCCGAGTTCCAGCCTGAGGTGACGGTGAGTTTGCTTCCTTCCCCGCACCCGCCCGGGTCGTTTCGTTGCACAAGCTTTCGGACCCCGTTGACTGACTTGTTTATCAGGGACCTCTTGTTGGCGAGAAACAACTGACCAGTGCTCTCATCGAAGAGTATGCTGCTGCCGATCCAGTCTATCGCACAAAAACTTCGGTGCGATTTTGTCGACTCTTACTCATTATCACATGTCTAATGTTTCTGTGACAGGCACTTCCTCTCAAGTACTCTCACTATCGTACTACTCGTGGTGATGGCAGATGTGGCTGGAGAGGTGAGTAACAGTTCTTGTCCTTTCACTTAAAGAAAGATTCTGACATGTGTTAGCCGTCGCCTTCGGCTATTTCGAGAATCTTTTCCGCGCCGGTGACAGACACAAGTTCTTGGAGGAGGAAACTCGTCTCAAGTCGTTGGGCAATGTCATCAACATGGCTGGCTACAGCCAGTTCATCTGGGAAGATTTTGCCGATGAAATATATGCTCTATTGCGCAAATGCATGTCGGCTTCCTCGGCCAACTCTGAAGCCTTTCTACTTGAGCACTTCAACAATGAAGAGATTCAAAATCAGATCATCACATATCTCAAGGTATGTTATACAAGGGTCCGAGTGGCGCAACCACGTACTGACCCCGGTAGACCCTCACCTCGGCTTGGATGAAGACTCGTGCCAAAGACTACGCTCCTTTTGTGCTCCCTCACACCGTTGCCAGTTACTGCGATGCCAACATCGACCCTCATCAGATCGAGATTGACCACCCTGGAATGCAAGCTCTGACTGATGTCTTACTCAAGCCCGCTGGTATTGCTCTAGAAGTCATCTACCTCGATCGTAGCGCTGGTGTTGAGGTGAACGCGCATCAGTTTGCGCCCGACCTTACCCATGCCCACACCATTCGCCTCCTCTACAGACCGTAAGTCATCATTGGTTGCTCCCTGTATCACAATACTAATGTCACTTCCAGTGGTCATTACGATATACTGTATCAGCCGGATCAAATCTTCTCGCAGCCCCCGCCAAGTCAACCTATCGCTGTACCCACATACTTGCAGTCTTCTCTCCACCACTACGAGGAACCTGTCATGGATCTTGGCATGTCCGACTTCATGACCATGATTCCTGGCATGTCACTGCTGTCCAACCAATCCAACTGGATGCCCAACCAGTTCTATGGCGTCTCCGACTATTCTGCCCCCACTACTGCGGTGCCACCTGTGCCAGCTCCGGCACCATTGCCTGTTCAACACCACGCACCACCTCCTGTCGTTCCTATCGCCACTCCAGCCTACGTGCCCGCCGTTCAGACTCCTTCGCCTACTGCAACAGTTGATCACACCTTCTCACCTGTATCCCAGACCACCTTCTTCAACTACGACCAGCTGAGCTATGGCGGCAAAGGAAACTTCAGACCATCTACTCACATGTTTGAGCAGAATGGACAGAATGTTATAGATGCAACTGCTCAAAACTCTGTCTGTCAAACAGCTCAGTTCAAGCAGTAAGTCATGCAAGCAGTCTTGTCCAACTTCGACTTTCTAACACTCTATAGTTCCCACTTCAACCGCACACACTTCTTGAACCCCGACTTCCATCCCGATGAATGGGATCCTAGCAAGGAATACATTGTTCCCAACCCGCGTGGCAAGAGTAAGTTTGGCCGTTGATCGTGCCCAACTCTCGTCTGCACCGGCAAATCGATCGTCTACAACAGTTCAACGCAACCACTATTCGGAACCTTCACTCGTTTCAAATCGACAGCCACAGCAACCCCAGTTTGACGACGTAACGACATAAGACATAACTCAGGGTCACCCCTTTTCTTTAATCTCTGCTTTTTCTCCTGTTAGAACTCAAGTCATTCAAGTCGCAACCAAGTATCATTTAGCGAAGGCGTTCTCAGTGCGTCTTTGGTGCATTGCCTTACTTTCTTTTCCTTCTCTCTTTTTTCTGGGCAGTATCTACGGTTGGCGTTCGAAGGGGTTTATGCGAAGGTTATCATGACGATATGTCTTAACGCCTGCGGACACTCGTAAGAGGTCCGACTAAAAAGATCAAGGGAGTTTCGAGGATCATCACTCCTGCTTCTCGGACACGCAGGGCCAGGGGTCGATAGGATGTTGTTTCCTTTCTCATAGCTAGTTTCTAAATCTAACAATCAAACCTCTCCACTCGATGTTCCCACTCGGTGTGTCGCGCGACTCGCGTGAAGAAACCTGATTCACCAACATTTAACTACGACTGCCGATTGACCTCACCATTCAGAAGAAACTCTCACAAATCATATGCTATTCTCGGATGGGCATTGAGCAGCACCTCATTGCGTGTTTGAGGCTATCGAAAGTATGGTTCATGGCCCACCGTCCATGCTCTCCAGCCATGCTCCAGCCTCCAGCCACCCTTCGCTGTCAAGCTTGGAGCAGCTTCGGACCGCACCGTACCCGTGATTTTGACAGAAGTATCAACCACTTGACAGCTCATCAAGTTTCTGACCAAATCAGGACCACTCTCAAAGTGCTTGTATATTGCCTCGCTTCTTCCGGAAAGTTGCACCTTTCAGACCAAAGCCATGTCGAGATGACCTGTCCTTGGCGCATTTTCGTCGCGATCTCGCATCGCTCTACAGATTGTTGAACGTCACGCATGTCTAGATCGATGGGTCTCTTGAATCATTAGCACATACAGTAGTCAAGAAGAAGGGCAAAAGGTAGATAGATTGGATGACTAGGCTGAGAGATGACAAGCCAAGAGAAGCGGGACAGATCATTCTTCCGGCCAATCATCACGTCGGCTACGTCTCCCTGAAGACGCGCTTTCCTTTTCGCAATCGTCCATCATTCCTCCCGTCGATTGGGCCCGAACAGATCCCGGACTTTGTCACTCTCCCTGTCTCTAGACTCTATGGATCGAAGTCATCTATCTTACATGAAAATAGGAGGTGGACAACGTCCAATGCCATCATGCAAGAAATTTGTCAATCGAGTGGGTCGTCCGCGTACATCGTTCTCCCTGACTTAGGGACGTCTTCACAATCCACGCCGTCACCAGTACGTTCGGCAGGCACCCAATGCACGTCTCTTTCCTTGCAGCATCCAAATTCTGTATGCAACAGTCTGTTCAGTCAACACGATCGAGAGACTCAACGACAGATGTGATCCTCCATTGCTTGACAACATCTGTCTACGTTCTCTGGACAAATCTCGGTCGTCTGGATATTCAGGGCTCTCCAAAGGATGCGGGTCGGTATCCTCACCCATTCCCGCAATCGAGATGGCGCCAATGCAAGTAATATATTGCGCAACTCGAGCGTCAAGCGCGTCTTGCCAAAGCCACCCTTTCCTCCCCCCGTCGATCAGTCGTCTGGATAGTGCTGCTTGTTGGACTTGCTGGATTTTTAATATCCACGACCCACGCGCAAAATACAAACGATGCCTGAACGATGGCTAAGGATCAAACCTGAAGGGTCCGCCGTCCCCCCGGCGCGAATGGCATCAGCATCATCCACTGGCGCCCATGCAATGCACCTTTTGCGCCGAACACCGCGCTACGACAATTGCTGGTATGTTCTCGTTCCCCTTCCGGTTTCACACCCCCCTGTTCCCACTTTGTGATATCACTTGGAGAAATCTCATGATCGATTTGATTGTTTTCTTGACCTGTCATCGTGTTTTTGAAGGATCACCTCGGTACAGGACCTCTCGCCTGGGACCTTGATTCTGTGCCCCTGGTTGCTTACATCCCAACATGGAGGGTCAGATCTCTTCTCCAGCTGTCTTGGGTCATCAGCCCGCTGTCTCGGAGGAAGAATTCGATCTCCAGGTATGCTGCACGTCGACTAACACAGAGATATTAGATCTGGGCCGTGACGTTGAAGTGGAAGTAGAACCGCACTCGTGAGCTGCCGGTCCCTTGCTTCGGATCCGAAAGCTGTGTTTGCAACTGAGACACGTGTTTGCCGAAAAATGACAATCGCCTCACGCGTTCTCTGCTGCAAGGGAGTTCAATGCAATCCGCCGTCGATGGATCAGTCACCTCAAATCCCTTCCGTCGGTTCTGACAAGGGTAGTCGCATGTTTCAGAAACCGATAAGCAAGTCTGATGACTCCAGACTCCAGAAGTTGAAGTTCGAGCTGCTGCTATCCGCTGCGAACGAGGAATCAGAGTGATCTTGCATATTCGTGTTGCTTCTTGGTCCGAAGTTGAATGGTCTTTGCGCTGCATAGATCAGGTAATCTGAGTTTCCGATCTCTCGCTAATGCAATGTACACGATGTCTGCGAGATTGACAGGTATGCAAGCCTTTGTCTGTGTTCGAACTCGAAACGTTCGAACTACATGCTAAGAACAATACTCTCTCGTCCCAATTTCTCTCGGGTCTCGAGCCAACATACCCCATACAGATCAGAGGGCGTCGATGAGGGACTTCCAACATCCCTGTAAGCTCGCTGAGAGATTACAAGCCCTGGCTTCTGCCGAACCATTGGGACTCATGAGCTATTTGTGGTTCCTCGGAATGTCATTCGTCAACTATTCACGTCTCCTCCGATCAAGTACGATCACCATCTCCACCAACGATGGCCGTGAATAGTTCGCGTAGAACGATCGAGTCTCGCTGGTGCCTGTGGTGATTCTGCTCTCGATCTTAATTTCATCGAGACCCACGCCAGCAACGAGGATGTGTATGCTTAATCTCGCCATGATTTCGCCCGGAGCCTTGATAGACTCGTATGTGATACCCCATCACACTCTTATCCGTAGCCTCGCGAGACCTTTTGTCTCAGCTGTAGAGCAACAACGTAGGCTTATGGTTACTTCCCATCTGAAAATGTTCTTGTAAGGAGATGAAACGCGCGAACATCTGTCATTTCCTCGTTCAGGTGCTCGCTGCTCCCGCTCAGGTAGATTTGCACATGTCAATCTCTGGAGTTCTATACTTGCCACTTCAGCCATAGACCTTGAACAGCTGGTTGTGCCTTGTCTTTCGAAAGTAGGTTTGCTGTTAGTGGAAGGCACCAACCATGAATCCTGCGGCTCTTCTCTCGGGACTGTACATAACCATAATGATTGTGGATGCAAGTTAACACGAAAGAAGTCCGACCTGGACCTGTCTCTCTTGGTCTGAAGAAGCCACAATTACAGTACGTGGCAGCAGTGGAACTTGATTCTCCAGCGCTCGCAACGCTTACCGGTGTTCTTGATTCCGCCTGTGTGTTGCTGACGCAATATGGACTACTGCCGTCACAAAGTTGATGTTGATCCTCGCCATTGAGAGCATTCAAGACGGATGCTCGCTATCGAGAATGTTCGGCTCTGATCCTCTTACCTGTTGGTCCTCTGTAACAGATACAAGAGAGTATTTCATCTATCCTCTAGATCAACACGTACTGAAAAGCTTGACAAAGAGCTTGATCGGTGAGACGACTGTGCAAAACGACCAAGTACTCGAGGTATACAGGATAACCCTGCTCTTGTCTGAATTTCTGTAAAAACACACGTCAGCAACGACAACATATACAATTTGCCTTCAGAATACTTATCCCAAGCGATATAGAGCTCTGCTACTGTCTCTAATAGATGCTGTTGGTCAGATCTGGCACTCCAGATGATTCCGAGGGTTTTTCTCGGTACAACTCATCTGACGGTGTCGTATCCGTATATCTGCACCTAGCTCTGCTGCGAGAAAGTATGTAAAAGAATAACCTCACTCTCTATGTTCCTAAAGCCTATAAAAGACTCAGTGCATACACACAATGCATGACTACTATACCATCTTTGCTTAACCAGAACCACTTGGCCGCGTACCGCGATCATCATATCCATCTGTCTTGATGGAAGGTTATATACTTACAGAGTGACCTAGCGTCCATCAGTCAACAGCCAGTTCACACAGTGAACTAGATCAATCAGACCTGCCGGGGTAGCTCAATCGGTAGAGCGTGTGGCTCTTATCTTCTCTCAGATATTCCAAACCTCAAGGTCGCGGGTTCGAGCCCCGCCTTCGGCTATTCCTATACATACGTTGACTTCTCTTTTTGCATTTTGTTGTCTGCTGTCTTACGACAAGAACACAGCGCACGAAAAGGCTGAGGATTTTTTCTTGCTTAGCGAAGCCGACGAAGCGGAAACGCACGAGGGATTTGTCCTAGCGTTAGGTCTGAGCTTGGCGGACAGGGTCAGCGCTGGCTGCGGTATACTTTGCCCTTCAACCAAACTCGAGCTTGTAGGTACGCAGACTCTCCAAGTTGCAGCATACAGGCAGCCTTAGGCAGGAACGACACGAGATGATTAGGGCATAGTTTCAGATGATGCTGACGTTTGTTTATAACTGAAAGAAAGCATTATTGATTCCTATCTATCATATCTCGTAAGCGTCCCGAAAGAATTTCTTGTCTATCAGTCTACCCATCATGCACCGTTCTGCTTGATCTTCTGAGGCTCAACGTTCCAAATCATCTCGGCATACTCCTCGATACAACGATCGGCGGTGAAGAAACCCATGCGTGCAACTGCGAGAATGGTCTTGTGGAGCCAAGCCTCCTGGTCCTTGAAGGCCTCGTCAATGGCATCGTGGGTCTTGCAGTATGCTTCAAAGTCGGCAGAAGTCAACCAGTGATCGTGGTTGACGACAGTGTTTGTCAGAGCGGAGAACTCGTCTGAGTGGCCAAACATGCCATCGTGAATAGCATCAAAGACCTTCTGGAGACCATCATCAATCAGGACACCTTCGTAGGTGTGTTGATGACGGATATCCTCGACGTCCTCGGCCAGGTTACCGAACAGGAAGATGTTGTCCTCACCGATTTCTCTGGTGATCTCAATGTTGGCACCATCGCAGGTTCCAATAATGAGACCACCGTTGAGGACGAACTTCATGTTCGAAGTACCCGAAGCCTCAGTACCGGCAGTCGAGATGTGCTCACTAATATCAGAGGCAGGCGCGATGATCTCACACTTGGAGACGTTGTAGTCCTCGATGAAGATGACCTTCAAGGCATCACCAATTTCAGGGTCGTTGTTGACAACTCTGCCAACCTCGTTGACAAGATGAATGATACACTTGGCCATCCAGTAACCAGGAGCAGCCTTGCCACCGAAGATGGAAACTCTGGGCTGCATCTTCTTTCTCTCCTCTGGTGACATGGCCTTGAGAGCCAAGTAGCGGTGGATGACACCGAAGATGTTGAGCTGCTGACGCTTGTACTCGTGAATACGCTTGACCTGAATATCGAACAGAGCTGCAGGGTTGACCTTCACGCCGGTGGTCTCCTTGATGTAGTTAGCAAGACGAGTCTTGTTGGCAAATTTGATGTCTTGGAATGCTTTGCGGAACTGCTTGTCGTCGGCATATGTCTCGATCTTGTGCAGAAGGGTAAGATCCTTCAAGAAGTCATATCCACCGAGCTTCGAAGCAATAAGCTCGGACAGCTTAGGGTTGGCTTGATGCAGCCAACGACGAGGAGTGATGCCGTTAGTGACGTTAGTGAACTTGTCTTGACCATAAATCTTGACAAAGTCCTTGAAGATGGTTGTCTTGATCAGGTCGGAGTGCAGCTCTGCTACGCCGTTGACCTTGTGAGAACCAACGATGGCGAGGAAAGCCATGCGAATCATCTTTGGGTTGGACTCCTCGACGATGGAAACACGAGAAAGCATGTCACGGTCCTTGGGGAAGGTACGCTCGACATACTGCAAGAAGTGCAGGTTGATCTCGTAGATGATCTCAAGGTGGCGGGGAAGCAGGTGCTGGATCAATGGGACAGACCATTTCTCGAGAGCCTCTGCCATGACGGTGTGGTTGGTGTAGCCGAAAGTGTTCACAACAATGCTCCAAGCAGTGTCCCAGTCAAGACCTTCGTTGTCAACCAAGATACGCTGCAGTTCTGGGATGGCAAGAGTCGGGTGTGTGTCGTTGAGCTGGATGGCAATCTGGTTGGGGAACTCCTTCCAGGCCTTCTTTGACTTCTTGAACCGACGGACAATGTCGTTGAGCGAGGCAGCACACCAGAAGTACTGCTGCTTGAGACGAAGCTCCTTACCACGGTCAAGGCTGTGTGGCTGTCAGTATGCAGTTTGTTGTCGATTGTCAGGCTCAACTTACTTGTCGTTGGGGTACAAGACGGCAGAGATGGTCTCGGCTCTCATCTGGTCATGTACAGACTGCTCATACTCGCCGGAGTTGAACTTTTGGAAGTCGAACTCGCCGCTGGCGGCCTTGCTGGACCATAGACGCAAGTTGTTGGTAGTAGGCGTGTTGTAGCCAGGAATAGGTACGTCGTAGGCATTGGCAGTTACTATCTCGCCATTCTCCCATACCGAAACCTGTCTTCCATTGTCATCATTGTACTTGCGAACATTACCATAAAACTGG
>Ga0268251_10000344_pt1 | contig 15141 bp, 17 predicted proteins | sample AgamicAsMae_FD_200527 | JGI IMG/M metagenome (GOLD analysis project Ga0268251, IMG submission 200527) | Agave microbial communities from Guanajuato, Mexico - As.Ma.e (v2) (version 2) | ecosystem: Host-associated > Plants > Phyllosphere > Phylloplane/Leaf | place: Guanajuato, Mexico | collected...
TCTGCTCGACCTTGATAAGGAAACGACGTTGGAAGTTGAGAAGTTTGTCAAGGTTGTGGAAGATCTGATGGCTCACATCGCCCGAAACGACACCTTTGCTTTCGCAGAGCTGCTTGAAAGCCTGTAAGAGTTCAAGATGCTGTACGTATGTTCTTTCGGTTTGGACCAGTTCTTCGACAATGTGTTGTCGCTGACTGCGTTTTCCAGAGTGTGCGGCGATCTGATCCGGGCGGAGGTCTTCAATGATATGTTGCTGTACCATTATATCGAGCAATCTTGAAACCATTCTTACGACCTGGACAAATTAGAAAGAACAAGATATGTTGGGTTAAGAGAGTGATTACCTTGACAAAGCCACCAATGTCATCTTGGTAGAGATCGTAGAGAATGAAACAGTCCTCTACTGAAAAGTTGAGACCGTTGATGCAACCGCGCAAGAAACTCGATGTGAGGGCCTTTCCTTGTTTGGCAACGCTGATCTTGGAGACATCGACTTCAACAGGTTGATCGGGTCGCAGGATGTTGTATAGGGAGACGAGCGGATAGCCAAGCTGGAAGGTCTTCCAGATCAGCTGAACAACGTCGAGATCGTCATGCTGTTGTTCTGTTTCCAAGAAGTAGTCATCGAAGCCAGGGACCGCCAGGAGACGTTGGCGCAAGGTTATGCACATCTGAAACAGGGAAGCATCCTTGTCAGCAACCTTGTTCATGACATTGCCCGATGGCTCGACATTTCCCTGGACGGTAGAAGGGGCGGGTGAGAGCGAAGGCGTCGGCGGCACGTTGAACAGAGTAGATGTTGATGTGCCTTGAGTTGTGTCCGAGTTCCTAGATAGAACCGAGTGTATAGAATGCGAGGAGTGGGTGTGGTTCTGAGACTGGACCAGCGGCGAGGTTGCGGAAGGCATTTTATTGTAGAAAGCCTGGGGCGCGGTATGTGTTCGGGTCATTCCAGCATGAGAGGCAACCTGCATGATTGGGGGAGAGATCCAGGCGCGCGCGCAGACGTGGTATATAACGGAAAGCACACGTGGGCGTGTGTGTCGAGGTTAGAAACAGGTTTGGAGCGATGGCAGGATGCAGGTCGTCGGAGTTCACAAGCGCGTGCCGTGCGCGGTCGGAAGGTGTGAGAGCGCGATGCGGATGCAAAGATCTACAAGGGCATGTGTCTGAAGAAAGGCCGACTCTTTCTCAGGTGACAATCCCTCCTTCCTTGAGTGGGCGTGGACAAGGAGTGAGTGAGTGATTGCAGTGGTGGGGCCCGTGTGGAAGCCACTTTCTGGCCGTGGCTTTGGCTTGTTGTATATGTCTTGTTTGTGAGTGAAGGAGCGACTACGACTCTAGCGGCGACGGTTGGACACGACACTTTCCCGGCGGACTGGGCTGGAGAATCTTCACTGTTGCAGCGGCGACGACGACTTGGGACAGAGAGGTGAACAATGAAAGACAGACGGACACAGGCTCACACAAGGAATAGCGAGCACAGGCGGGCGGCCCTTCTCAAAGGACCCTGCTCTTTCTGGAGAGCCCCCGGCTCTTTCCTTTGTGAAACGCGCATGGGCCCCCCTTCCACATTTACCCTACCACTGGTCCACCACCATGCACACGCTCCCAGTAGATCAGCCTCTCTTGTTACAAGACCTGCCGCCTGCACCGTGACTCTTCCGGCTCTGCCTTGATGTCCCTCGACATCTCCAACCTTGTTCTGCGTGATCCGTGACTGTCTTTGCTCCTTGACCGCCTTGGAATAATCACAAGCGCCGGCAAGCCCGTCAGGTAGTAGTCCTGTAGAGCGCCTTGTTACTGGAGGCTGCGGCGATCACGCGAGGGCCACCGTCTTCTCCTCGCTTTCCTCGCCAAAGCAATCCGGATTGACGATCGTCCGTCCCGCCCGCCCAGTCGACTGAAATTCGTTCCTGACTCTTAGCACCAGGCAAAGGTCACTAAGTCGTCGCCGGAGAAGCAAACTCTGTTGATTGGCCCACGGGGGTGCTGACTCTGCGAGCAAGTCCTGATGCCAACTTCCTGACACACAGCAGAGTCAAAGAGAAGCGCCGCTCGCTGGACTCTGATCGCGCCTTCCGTCCCGACATTTAGCCCGATCATCATCTTGTTTACAATACCAAACTTGTCTTGCCTTGGCCACCAAAACACTCGTGCGAGCAGACGCCTGAAATGGCCCAAGAAGAAATGAAGGTCGACGAGGGCTACTCAGGAGGCTCCGAGGAAACGAGAAGTCTATCCGACAGCGATTCTACCATGCACATCGATCCCGTCGACGGTCATGTTTCAAAGTCATCCACACCCAACTTCGAGTCGATGCTTTCGGGCGTCCTAGGCCTGCCCCCGGCCCAAAGATCAGCCTTCATAGCCTCTCTGCTGCAACTGCTACCAGAGTCTGAGCGATATGGTATTTGCATAACTCGGTCATATCCACGCAGCACCCATCTGACCTGTGGCAGAAACCGCCTACACAGCTTTGCGCTCGCTGCGCACTTCGTCCATCGCATCCATAGTCGAGCGCCTCAACCCCCTCCTTCATCTTGATCCAGTAGTCTTCCTACCGCCCGAAATTACCTCTCAAATCTTCCTTCACCTCTCACCCTCCGATCTCCTCCGATGCTCGACCGCTTCCCGGCTCTGGCGCGAACGTGTCTTAGACAGCACCTTGTGGAGGACCTTCTTCGCCCGCGAAGGATGGATGCCAGATCTCGCAGAGGTCAGGAGTGGCGAAGCTGCTGAAGCCAGACGCCGCGTCCTGTCGCGCAGCACTCCCCAAAAGCCTCCTAGAAGGAAACCTGATGGCGAACTCGAGAGAAGTGGAAGCATCAAAAGAGCAAAGGAAACCGTCAACGGATGGAATGAACAACACAGTACTCTCGAGGCCGACGAGGATGCTGTTCTGCAGGATCCAGAAGATGGTGCTGCTTCACTGTCCGCCATGAGCCTCGCTTCCGAAGCCGATTACCTTGACATCATACCCGGAACGGATCTCTCTTCAAACTTGCTTCCCCAACTCTCTCCACTGCTCTATAACACATACGCTTCTGCGCCACGCATCAACTGGTTATACCTCTATAAGCAGCGGCGCCGACTAGAAGACAATTGGAACAAGGGGCGATACACGACATTCCAGCTGCCACATCCTGACCATCCCGAGGAAGCTCATGACGAGTGCGTCTACACGATACAGCACTCGCGTGACTGGCTAGTAAGTGGTAGTCGCGACAAGACCATTGCCATCTGGGATCTGGAGACTCAGAGGCGTGTGAGGACTCTCTCGGGAGCTCATATTGCGTCTGTGCTGTGTCTGCAGTTCGATGAGCGCCCGGACCAAGATATCGTGGTTTCGGGCGGAAGTGACTCCTTTGTGGTCATCTGGCGCTTCTCGACTGGTCGCATCATTCGCAAGATGGACGAAGCACATACTGAATCCGTACTCAACCTACGTTTCGATGACGACCTGCTGATAACCTGCTCAAAGGATAAGACCATCAAGATCTGGAATCGTAGAGAACTCTTTTTGGATAACGATCTCGTTCCGGCAGTGGCGAAACGTCAGTTGGAAATCGGCCATCCTATGAACCCTATCAAAGAGTACTCACTGCTACTCACACTTCTCGGCCATGGTGCAGCAGTCAATGCAATTCAAATGCATCAAGGTCAGATCGTTTCCGCTTCCGGAGATCGAACCATCAAGCAATGGGACATCAATACTGGTATATGCACAAGGACGTTTACCGGTCACACCAAAGGCATTGCCTGTGTGCAGTACGATGGTCGCCGTATCGTGAGTGGCAGCAGCGACAACACTGTCCGTATTTTTGACGCAGCTACGTCTGCAGAAGTTGCTTGTCTACCCGGCCACAGCAACTTGGTGCGTACTGTCCAGGCTCGCTTTGGTGATATGGCTATCTCATCGGAAGAGCTCGAGGCCGATGCACGCGCCGTCGATGAGAAATTCCATGACGCTCGCATGAATGGTTTGAACCCTGATCAAAACAGAGTCCGGGGTCAGCGCAACGCTGGCTCGAGCAACCCCAACGAGGTATGTGCCGTTGGTGCAAAGATTCCACCGGGAGGTGGTGGTAATGCCTGGAGCCGTATCGTATCAGGCTCCTACGATGAGACAGTCATCATTTGGAAGAAGGACTCTGACGGTAAGTGGGTTCCGAGCAGGAGATTGCGGCAAGACGAGATTCTCCAAAATAGACGGAGGTCTCGGGTGCAAGCTGCAGCTGCTGTCCAGCAGGCAACGCAACAGCCACGCCAGAACAGTGCAGACGAGCAAGACACAAATGTACAGCCAGCTCAGTCCACTCTCTCGGCCTCGGCGCCGGTCCAAGATGCACAGCTCCAACAAGACCTCCAACAGCTAGCCCAAATAAACATGCAGCAACAAGCCCACCAGCATGCACAGAACCACGCCGGGCCGGCTGCTCCACCTGCTAATCACCATCATCATCACGGTCACCACGGAGCTGCTGGACACCACGGCCGTCATCGTGTCAGAGAAGACAGCAATCGTGTTTTCAAGCTTCAATTCGACAGTCGACGTATCGTTTGTTGTTCACAGAACAGAGTCATTGTAGGCTGGGACTTTGCTGCTGGCGATACCGATCTCGAACAGGCGAGTCGTTTCTTTGGCGAGACGGACTAGGTCATGGCAATCACGGTGGTCTAAGTTTCGATCGAATTGTTGCATGCCTTGAGAGTCATGGTCGTCTTGAACAGTCCTTGAGCATCTTTCCTGGCGAAGGTTGTACTTTTAAGAGTCACGAAGCTCTTGACGAGCAAATACATAATGAATTGATTGTATACAATGTATCACACATTGTCCACCTATCCAGTCTCCTCGAAGCGCCATGACCCTGACCCGCGCGATGCTCGTAGAAAAATCAGGATTGTTCTTGGAAATGCAAACATCAGGTGATGTTTGTCGGACGGAGATTTACTCGACTGTTTACGTACGCGCAAGATACGAGCCTAAGGGGTGTAGATATAAAGAGCATGCAGGAGTCACAGAAAGAGTGCTTCCCTGCTCATCTCCATCTCCAAGCCGATCCCCGCCATGCCCCCACGTGCATGTCGAGTCGTTTGCGTTCAGACCAGCTGCAATGCACAGCGTGCGTTGCTACCAGAGCTTCGGTTAAGCAGTCAGCGCTATTGATTTAGATGCAGATCTACTCTGATGGTCAAAGAAAAGACAGCCGCAGCTTTTGGACATGTCGCAGTCAGCCAAAGAGGTAGGAGCAAGCACAGAGGCGCAGTGTTGAGCTGCAAGCGCTTCACGGCTGGCGAGGCGGTCTGCAGGTTGGCACACTCGCGGCACGTCTTGTGTGCAGCGATAAGAGTGTCGAAGGCGGGATCCAAGACATTGCTTTTGATCGAGAGACAGAGCGGTCATCTGGGCAAAGTTTTGGCCAGCGAAGCGCCGGCAACGGTATCCGTCAGTGCGCCGGAGAAGATGATGGCAGCTTCCCAACAGCTCGCAAGCCGAGAGGAGAGCCAGTTCTTTCCATTATTTGATAAGACCCCCGACACTCTTGCAGTTGACAAACGCTCATCGCTCATCACTGCCTTCTAATCGATAGCCAAACGACACAGGCCACCCATTTCTTCCGAGCAAAAAACACCAGCCTCTCCAAGCCATGTCAGAGAACACCGGTCCCAAGGGTACGTGAGTCAACAGCTCTATCGTTGCTTTCCCGTCATCGGCCCAGCTTCTTGTCTTTTTGTCCTTCTCTCCTTCACACCCAACACCATGCGGCCTCTTGCTCAATTCGCTGTACGAGCTTCTCGCTCTGGCAGAGCATTGCGTGCATTCAAGCCTACACCCAATCGCTTCTTCCACACATCACCACGCTCGCTGTGTCCGGACCCTCAGAACGAGAACGACGATGACTACCGTACCATTGCCCACACAACACGACCATCCTAACAAGCGACAATGCTGACCATCTATTTGTACAGGCGGCTTCGCCCACACCCTCGCCGAGCGCGTTGAGCAATGGAGCACCAGCATGGAGAAGTCCGACCCTGACTTCTTCCCCAAGTCAGCAAAGGGCCAGTCACCCAAGATTCTCTGGATCGGATGCGCTGACTCTCGTATCCCCGAATCCACCATTTTGGGTCTGAAGCCTGGCGAGGTTTTCGTCCACCGCAACATTGCCAACATCATCACACCCACCGACATCAACTCGCTTTCCGTCATTGAGTTCGCCGTTGCTCACCTCAAGGTCGAACACATTCTCGTCTGCGGCCACACCAGCTGTGGTGGTGTCAATGCCGCCCTTGGAAACACCAGACTTGGTCTTCTCGACGTTTGGCTGCAGCCCATGCGCCAGTTGAGAATGGAGCACACAGAAGAGCTGGAGAAGATGGGATCTCAGGCTGAGAAGACCCACAGACTCAGTCAGTTCAACATTTTGCGCAGTCTCGACACTCTGAGAATGAACCCTACCGTCATCGACGCCATGGCCGAGCGCAACTTGGAGCTGCACGGTGTCATCTACCACGTTGAGAACGGCAAGCTTGAGGTTGTCGAGTCCACCGAGGAGGAGAACAGACTGAAGAAGCGTCTTGCTGCCTTCACCACAAAGACTGCATAAGTGCAATGTATACATTTTTGAAAGGGCCCTCTCGAGGTCCGTGGAGTAATTTTGGAGTAGGCATTGGCAAACACTCGGTATGGCCTATTATGATAAACAGGAGGTGGGGACTATTGGACGAAAGCTAGCTCTACAGGTTGAGCGTGTTCAATCGCGGCAACACATAATCAACATCGAATTCACATCAACCGACTTTGCTCATATATGGCCAATCTTCCAAATACTTCGTGAGTCAGCGTATCCACTTTGTGGAGCCATTGCGATGCCGGATGTTCGGACATAGCGGCATAGCTCCATGGTAATGGAATAAGTTGCTTTGTCTTCTGCCTTCAATTCTTACAAACACAACTGAGCTAGCAGGACAACATGCACGAACTAGCAGCGTACGCCAAACCGCAAGAGTCCAAGATGAAGTACCAGTAGTGAGTTCTGTGATTTTCTGCTGGGATCGGCCATCCATATCCTGACCTTCGACCTAATCTAGCTTGGGACAATCCGGACTCAAGGTCTCTCAGATCATTCTGGGAGCCATGTCATATGGTTCCTCCAAATGGCAGGACTGGGTGTTGGACGAGGAGCAAGCATTGTGAGCATTTACCCACTCAAAGAGAGTAAGAAGCAGCAATTAGCTAACTCCTTCTTCAAGACCTCTACTCAAATATGCCTACGACCGCGGCATCAATACTTGGGATACTGTTCGTCTCTCCCATTCCCGCTGCCATAACCCGACTACTCACAACTCCACAGGCCGACGTCTACTCCAACGGCCGCAGCGAAGAAATCATCGGCAAGGCAATCACAGAATACAAAATTCCTCGCCATCGCCTCGTGCTGCTGACAAAATGCTACTTTGGCGTCACTGACGACGACAACAATGTTCACCAACCCACGATCCCTGAAATGATGACCAATGACGGGGATCTGGTGAACCGCGTGGGATTATCGAGAAAGCATATCTTTGATGCCGTGGAAGCTAGTGTGAAGAGATTGGGTACTTATATCGATGTGTAAGTTTTCTTGGAAAACATCTTTTTGTTTCTTTGTCTCGTTGTGGTAGAGAAGAAACTTGCTGATGAGAAATGCGGAAACGTACAGATTGCAAATCCACAGGCTGGACAGAGAAGCCCCGAAAAAGGAAATCATGAAGGCATTGAACGATGTCGTTGAAAAGGGCTGGGTGCGCTACATCGGTGCTTCTTCAATGGCAGCTTGGGAGTTCCAACAACTGCAGGTAAGCTCTACTCTCTTTTCTTCTTCCTCTGATCGCACGAGACCAAGGCAAAGCAAAAGAAGGAGAAAAGACTGACGAAAGAATTCATCAAAAAAGAACATTGCAGAAACAAACAACTACCACAAATTCATCAGCATGCAAAACTACCACAACCTCCTCTACCGCGAGGAAGAACGCGAGATGATACCCTATTGCAAAGCCACTGGCGTGGGCTTGATCCCCTGGTCCCCCATGGCCCGCGGCATCCTCGCCCGCCCTTGGTCCTCTCGCACATCAACCCGCGAGTCCTCTGACAACACACTCAAAGCTTTGATCCGTAACAAAGAAACCTCCACCGACGAAAAGATCGTGAAGAAAGTTGAGGAAATGGCAGAGAGAAAGGGAATCAGTATGGCGGGTGTGGCGGTGGGGTGGAGTGTTGCCAAAGGCGACATTCCGATTTTGGGGTTGAGCAGTAAGGAGAGGATTGATGAGGCGTGTGCGAATTGTAGGGTGAAGTTGAGTGAAGGGGAGATTGCCGAGTTGGAGGAGTTGTATGTGGCTAAGGCTGTTAGTGGGTTTTAGAGGATCCTTTGGATGATGAAACACAGAGATTAGGGGTAGAATGATGGAGCATGTAGACATGAAAATATCTCATTGCCAAAATAAACGAATAGCTCTATATTTCCATCCACCCCTTTTCCAATACCTCTGACTTTTGACACGGGAAGCTCTAGTAAGTACCAGCCTTGCCAGCACAACCCATATTATCGATCCAATACTCGCATTGCTTCTTAATCAAATCCGTGCCCGTCTCCAGTTGCTCGGTCAAAGGCACTTTGCCGGTCTTCTCGGCCGTGTAAGCAAAGTAATCCGACAACACCATTTTGTTGACGTTGACGCGTGTGACTCCTCTCTCGATGCATTTGAATAGGATCTCGGGGATGAATTCGTTGGTGCCGTGGAGCACGATTTGGACTCTGTCGTCTACTTTTTTCTGAATGGCTTCGAGACTGTTGTTTCGGTCGTTAGTAAAGGGTTGCTGGATGGAGGTTTGGATCGAGGGAGAGAGAGAGGGAGAATAAGCTTACCGGTCGTAGTCCAGATGGATGTTTTCCACGCCGTGGTAATCACCATGTACATTTCCGAACGCAGGAGCCAGGAAATCAATCCCGGTAGCGATGAAATCGTCGACTTCCTCTGCTGTGGTCATCATGCCCTCCAGTTCTGCAGTATCCTTGACGCCGTCTTCGCCTCCTTCGATACGTCCCGGCTCGGCTTCAGTAGCGATGCCCTTGGAATGGCACAACTTCACAAGCTCAGTGGTTTTGGCAAGGTTCTCCTCTTTCTCATAGTGTGACATGTCCACCATGATGGAATCGAACATGGGTGTACCGTCATGTTTCTTGAGATCTGCAGCTCGCTTGATGACTTCCGGATCTTGAGCATGGTCCATGTGTAGAGTTACGGGTACTGAGGCGGCTGCACAGGCTTCGGCGGCGGCAGACACGAAGGAAGGTGAATAGTGCAGTGCCCAAGGGAAGAGCAGAATTTGGAGAGGTGCCTTTTTTGCTTCGGCGGCGCGGATGGCGCCGATGATGGTTTCAAGGTTGTACGATACGACTCCCAGGACGCCGTATTTGCCTTTGGCTGCTGCGTTGAGCATGCGTACGGCTGGGTTGTTGGTGAGCTTTTGGAGTGCCATTGTTGCTGATTATGGTAGGCTTAATTGGAATCTATGATAGTGTGTTGACTAAGATTTGTTTCCTCCTTGAAAAGCAGAGCGAGTCGAATTGGAATGAACAGAGGGGTTTCTAGAAGAAGATAAAACTATCGCGCCGTCCATGTTCGAGGATATATAAACAACCGGTAAGGTCATTGCCCCGCTACTTCTACCCCACCGGTCTTCTCGCCGAATCCGTCTCCCGCGTTGCCCACCCTGGGCTTCCGAAGCATTCTGCCGAGCGGAGGAGAGTGGAGGATCCTCGGAGGATGCACGCCGTGGTCATCGGTCGTTTTGCCGAAGAGGCTATTCGGTGTGACATGTGCCGATGCCGGAAGTCGGGTAGCGATTGCGAATGATGATGCATTCTTGTATATATTCAGTCTATGAAGGTCTGCTGAGTCCTCAGGTTGCAGCAAAAGGCCGCCTCGCTTTGATGAGAGGATGCCAGAAAGAGAGTCTGGACAGGAATAATGAAACAAGAAATGAGAATAGTCCAAAAAGAAGATGCTTTTCCACACGTACTCGTAACTTCGTTCATGTATTGGGCAGCAAGGCATTAATCATTACTAACCGAGCAGATGTCGAGCGACAGGCCTGCAGAGCCTCTTCCAAGAGGTTTCGAGAAACAGACGTGTCGAACCGTGTTGGCAGGTGGCATGCATGAGTACTGACCTGACAACCTCGTGCAGACCAACAAGCTTATGCATAGTACCGGAGGATACCAGTATGGCGGCTCGCAGGGTATCCGTCTCGTAAGACATACTGTCGTGCATGGCCTCATCTTCGAGTGTCCTTTGTGGATACATCATGGGTGTCGACGTTGCTCATAGGATCCATCCAACCATGAGTGGTTTGAGGTGTGAGGATTTCGGAAATGCTTTGTCCTAGTTGGCATGTCCGTTCGTAGACACGTCTTCTTCTACTTCAACGTACTTGGCACATGCAAAGTAGCCTTTGTTCTCGACCACACCACGGTTCTTGACGACAGCCGTGTACTTGATGACCCATTGAGGGATGACCTGGCCGTCCATCTTTTGACCGTTCTCTTGACGCTTTCTCTTCTCTCCAATCTTCTCCGAGGCTTGCGACAGGACACCAGCACCTTCGTGATCGAGAAGTCCTCTAATGGTACCACGAGGCATGATATTGACCGAGTCATTGTTGACGAGCAGTTCAACGTTCTTGCTCTTGGCCAGGCTAGATAGCGGCTGGGGTACGCTACAACAGTCGCGTAGACTGATTTGGTTGACCGAAGGCTGAACACTTGCCTTCTCGAGGAAAGGTTGCAGGCGGTTTGCGCCAAACTCGGATACACCTAGTCTTCGTACCAGTCCATCTTTGTGCAGCTTTTCGACCAGCTTCCAGGTCTCCAGCTGGTTGTCCACAGGCTCAGGAGAAGATTCCTTTGTTCCTCTGCTCTTGATCTTGTCCGGGCAGCACTCGCTCTCCTCGTCAAAGTAGACACCAGGGAACGAAACAATCAAGAGGTCGACATTGGGCATGTGCAGCTCCTTCTGAACCAGATCAATCGCTTGACGAAGATGCTCCCCTCTTGCAGAAGTGTCTTCATCGGAAAGGAAGAAGATCTTTGCGGTTATATCATATTGGTCTCTCTCTTCGTGTAGGGAACTGTTGGTGAAGTCGAGTCGTGGGATGTACATCGTTTTGGCGTCGTCCGAGTACGAGACCCAATCCGCATGTTGAGAAGTGCCATTCTGCTTGGGCTCTTGTGAGAGTTCTTTGGCCTCCTGCTGTGCGCCCTCGAAACTGTCGCGTAGGCTCCATGTGAGTTCGGTATGGGAATTGTCGGCGGCATTCACGCCTTGTTGAAGCATGGTATTGCTAGAAGATATGAGCACAAGCCGGCATGACGCAGTGTAGTAAGCATTACCCGGTGGATAGAATAATGGTTTCGGCCGTCATGATTGTTGAGGTGGATTTCTAAGCGGAAAAAGTAGGAGATGATTAGGACGCTCGAAAAATGCAGGAAATGTACAAAAAAGCAAAAGGCAGCAGGATGCAATGCGAGTGCGACGATTGGAACAGCAGAGAGCAGGCAGATGTCGTGTGAGTGGCGGTAGGAATACTTGAGAAAAGGTAGAGGAGTGGGATGGTGGGATGGGATTGTATGATTTGGGGCTGACTTGAGGAAAGCGCTATCGCCGAGGTTGGCCGAAAGCCAAAAAGGCAGTTGCGGCGCGGAGGGACAAAGTCTGGAGCAGGTGCCAGGTGTGAGGGCTGCGACTGTGACAGGCTGGCTGTTGGCATCGTACACTCAGGAGGGGCATTGTTTCTCGACGCAGCAAGCTACTCTCTACTTTCAACAACCAAGATGCCCATCAAGTAGGCCGCTCTCTCTGTCCGGGAGTGCTTGCCCTTGCTAACGCGCTCGCTAGATATCTGATTCTGTTGTCAAGGCAGGGCAAAGTGGTGAGCGCAGCAGCGTGCGAGCTGCAGAGTGGCAGGAGCTAACGCAACCAACACAGCGCCTCGCAAAGTGGTTCACAACACTGTCGCCCAAGGACAAGGCAAAGATTATCAAGGATGTATCGCAGCTAGTCCTTGCCCGCCGCACGCGCATGTGCAACTTCCTCGAGTACAAGGGTCGGTCGCATCGTGTCCCCCACCCACGCACCAATCCACAAGCTGACGGATTGTGTCAAAGATTCGAAAGTTGTCTACCGCCGCTACGCTTCCCTCTTTTTCATCGCCGGTTGCGCCTCCGACGACAATGAGCTCATCACACTAGAAATTGTCCATCGCTATGTCGAGCAGATGGACAAATACTACGGCAATGTCTGCGAGCTCGACATTATCTTCAATTTCCAAAAAGCATACTTTATCCTCGACGAGCTACTGCTAGCTGGAGAGATGCAAGAGAGCAGCAAGAAGAATGTGCTCAGGTGTATTGGCCAGCAAGACAGTCTTGAAGACATGGAGGTACGCATTCCCATCTCTACACACTCGCCGTCGCTTCTCGCAATTCCTGCATACGCTGCTGCTGCTTCGAGAATTCGACGCCGCTTTTCATCCCAGCCAACACCACTCTCATCCATCTGGCATCTGCCAACACGTACTCACACTCATCCAGGTCGAAGACGAAGCCGTTACGCGCATCATGTAGAGGCAGCCTTTCAACCATGCCGCCGTCGACATGACCGCTTCTCATACTTCCCAGCACTCGCAGCATTTTATGGCGTTACATCGGAAAACAGGAGTTACTGGTGGTTCTGTGATTTGCATTTGGACAACGATACCACAACATGTGCACTACTAGCAATACAAACGAGTGTCCCTCGCCTTAGGCAGGGCTTCCGGGTCTTAGACCTGCTGCTCAATCATAATGACCATCCAACGATGCCCTTTTTGGTTCAGGCTCTTGGTGTGACTCTGCTGCGTTTGCTCTTGCTATCTGTCTCTCTGTCCTTCGCTTCCTGTTCTTACTGAGATCAATTGGCTGTCTTGGTTATTGACCTCGTCGTGGTGTATTGACTTTGTCTTTTTTAGGTCCTTGTCTCGACTCAAGATGTCCCTCTTTTAGACACTTGTGTCATGGATATCAACAACAACAAAGCGAATCACAACAAGCGGCCACGTTCTCGACATGTTGGTTGATACGTCAAACTGAGACGGTTGTTTTGGCAGACAGATGTTTGAGGTCCGGGCTCTGATTGGCGGCTGGAAGCTGGCAGCCGGCAGCCAAACCGCGCATGCGTCACCAAAGCCCCAAACCGCCGAGCGTCGAGAGAGGGACCGCATTCGGCCACAGCCAGTCTCGCGATCCAACGGGCCCCTCGGCCGCTCGTAATACACCACTGCACAGCTATCACCACCACTCATCCTTGCTCTCTTCCGTCCCCCAGCGATTTATTATTCGACCCAGCACCATTATCCACATCTGCGACCGACTGCGACACTCGTATACCCGGTCGACCGCTTATCAGCAGCCGTTCGACTCCTGCTTGCGCACTACCGCCAGTCGTCGCATCTCGTCACGCGTTTCTATCAAGCACCTTACACACATCCTTCACTCGCCCAGCAAACATCTGGACGAATCTCTACCACTCTATACCGACAACTATCCTTATCGTATCACGTAACATCCGCCTAGCAACGGCGCATCAACCTGCACCATGAAGGTGAGCTCATCCGACGCGACATCATTCGCAGCCTGCTAATCTGTGTTCAGTACGTTCCTCTGCGCGACTTCCAAGTCATCACAGATGCCCTCAATTTCTCGACCACCGACCTGCACGTCATTGGCAGCTGCGACCTCTACACAACGAAAGCTGCTGGTAGCGACAAGAAGCTGTACAAGAACATTGAAAACTCGCTCGAAAAGGAACATGGAAATTTGTTGCGCTTGGCCGCATCGCTATCGCCCCCATCAATTCCCATCGACAGCAGGAAGAAAGAGCGCAAGCCATCAGTCCACATGCCCGAGATCAATCTTTCCCGCGACAGCCCTTTCGGTTCTTTCAACCAGATCAGCGCAAGACGAACTTTCGCCTATCTTATCGCAACCCTTAACGCATCACATCCTGACTACGACTTCTCACACATCCTCCGTCCTACCGACTTCCGCAAGACAACAGGCACAGCAATCAGGAGAAGCGTCGATAGCACCCTCATGAACATGCGCCCTCGTCGCATGTCCACTCTTCTGTCACCTCATGCCAAATCGTCTCTGAGTGCTGGTTCACCTCAAGGCATCACTTCACCAAATGCAGAGTTTGTATGGGGCGAGCATATGTGGAAGCTGATGGACAAGGAGATGGACCTCAAAGCCTGTGAGAAGTACACATGGGATCCTGAGGATGATCCCTTCGAAGGCGAAAGTGCTTTGTGGAGTCAACACTACTTCTTCTTCAACAAGGACAAGAAGAGAGTTTGCTACCTCAATTTCCGCTCATTTAGTGTCTTGTCACACTCACCCGCAAACGGTATGCATCCACGCACCGTCCCCATCACCAATCCTGGAGTTGGAGAGGGAGCAGGAAAGAGAGCCCAGTACTGGCTTGGCCACAGTGTTGATGACGACGATGTCGACAACTGGAAAGAGGACGACGATCTCGAGTTTGATGACTCGATGAGCATCGACAACGACAGCAATGAAGGCGAGTACAGGAACGACCTCGACGATGTCCGCGACAAGCTCGAGGACGGCTACTACGCCTGGGCTGATGGCACTGTTGATTCGACCGACGCCTCTGGTTGGGATCCTCGTCGCATGCACCGTGGCTCTAGTGAGGGTCCGGCTGATGCCATGGAGATCTGATCTGCTGAGCAAGATATCACATCTTGATGGTCATCGCGGCCATCACTATTCACGAACGCTGGACGTTAATTTCTTGTTCATACTAAGTTCTAATCTGGGGATCGGAGTGGTTCATGGCAGGGTTGGCAATGGAGTTTGGGGTGTTTTCTCTTTCTTCTGCTTTTATGACTATACCAGGTGCTGGGTGCTTGGAGTGGGAGATAGCCAAGTGACTCGGCCTGGATGGATGTGTTAATACCGCCTACATCGTGTTTTACCTGAGAACAAAGGAAGTTCGCAATTACTACAACGAGATTCTCTGCATCTTGTGCCAGTC
>Ga0268251_10000345_pt1 | contig 15124 bp, 21 predicted proteins | sample AgamicAsMae_FD_200527 | JGI IMG/M metagenome (GOLD analysis project Ga0268251, IMG submission 200527) | Agave microbial communities from Guanajuato, Mexico - As.Ma.e (v2) (version 2) | ecosystem: Host-associated > Plants > Phyllosphere > Phylloplane/Leaf | place: Guanajuato, Mexico | collected...
GCATGTATGAAGCCGATTTTACGTCCTCACTTCCTTACCAACGAAGCGAGTTGGTGGCTGTATCCGAGACACGAGCCGATGATAGGTCACTCATGTTCTATAAAACATTGCCCATGTCAGAGGTGATAGATTCAGAAACCAAGTGATGAAGAAGACAGATGCGAGACGATGTCCATTGAGACACTCATCGTTCTGCCATGAACAGTGTGGAGACCATGCTGAACCATAGACATCTGTATGTAGCAGTGAGAACATTCATGGTTCAGTCAAAAGACTCTGTTGTGGATGTTGTTCGACAAGTAGGACGAGAGGTTGAATATGATCAGCCTTCGCACTTACAGGCTAGGGCTGGCTTCGGCAGATGCCGGCGTAGGTAGTCTCCCTCTTGTTGTGGCAGACCAGCACGATACTCAGCATCGCACATGCAGTCAATCACACCTGCCTCGTTGCCTTCGATTGAGGAAGATGTCAGAACAGTCCTGACATCCGTACGCACGATTGTGGACCGCCGCACCTTCGTCAAAATAATCGATAAAACCTACTGCTCTGCGCCCATGGCGATCCCTTGAACAATGGACCACCACGACTTCAAACAGCTCCATACGGCACAAAAAGCAAAAGAGAAGGGAAAACACATACACGGACACGGTCTTCAATGAGGCTGGCGCACCACGCGATGTCAAGTCATCTCGAGACCTGTTGAGCTGCAGAGTTGCTGCCGTGCACGACCTGCAGACTTTGATCTGACTACACGCGTTCTGCTTCGTAATCTGCATGTTACAAACTCTTTTCAATTTCTTCGTTCAATCGGCCGTAGGTGGGCTTCGAGCATACTGTTTGGATTCGCAGAAGTTAGACGTTCGAGGATCGAAGCACTACCTTTCTCTGCATACTCCACAACGTCCACTCGAGCCTCTAGCTGGAGAACCTCTATGTAAGTGCTATGGGTCTGATTGCCGTAAGACAAGACACGGTCGAGTCAATCTCTTGACCGAATTATAAACGCTGCTCAATATTCAGCAAGACCTGCGCCAATCGTTGTCCCTTACCTTCAACAGGTCCGCGCGGCAGCACACAACTCTTCAGACAGTCACGTCGTATCCTGTTGAGCGACGATCATGTAGGACCCGGCCAGGAGAACACTTCGTGGTCGGTGATACGGAAGGTGGCGCCCTGATTTACACAGCAGTCGATGAGGGGTAAGGCGGCTCTTGCAACAAGTCTCACCTCTTAGTAAGTGGGGTACTGTCTTCAAATAGACCATTCTTCCTTCTTCAATTGATCCTCCTCCTTCACCTGTACCTGTTCGAGCTCATACCTGCTCTACTGTTGACGTCAATTGTCGTGTATCGGCATCTTGTTCTACACCCCGCATCAGCTCTCCACCGCGGAACACATTTCCGCACCAATTCGAAACCACACACCCATTACATCAGAAAGATTTTATACAAAATGGCAAAAGGCAGTTGCATGTGTGGCGAGGTCCACTATGAATACACTGTAAGCTACCTCGATCTCCATTTGCCCATCTCCATCCTGACCCCGTCCTCAGGGCGAGCCAGAAGTAACAGCCCTCTGCCACTGCACCGACTGCCAAAAATGGACCGGCGCAGCCTACACCTCCAACGTCGTCGTCCCACGCAAAAGCTTCAACGTCACAAAGGGCAAGCCCAAAGACTACGATGCCACTGGTGCTTCCGGAAAAATCAACAAGCATTGGTTTTGCTCAACCTGCGGGTCCTCTTTGTACACTGAGTTGGAGATTATGCCGGATTCGACCTGTATCAAGAGTGGAGGCTTGGATGGTGGTGCTGCTAATCATGATATCAAGGTTGAGTTTTACAACAAGGATAGATTGGGATACACCAAGCCGGTCGAGGGGGCTGATCAGAAGTCTGAGTTTTCTTGAAGATGGAAGATGGAAGATGAATATTTTGGATAGCAATGTTGGTCTGAGTTGGCAGATAACATCGCCGGTGTGGGAAGCTTGGGGAGAATGAATTTTTTTGGCAGATTATCTTGGAATATGGAAGTCATTGACCCTCAAGTATGGTTTCGTGTGTCGTCCAGATTTGAAGAAGTGACGAGCTTCTACGAGGATTACTCACCAAGACCAATGGAGCTGCTACCTCTATCAATCGTGAAATCACTCGAAAAGACAATTGCGCGATTTGTCGTGACACTGATAACAATATTCAGACAGTATTGATTCGAATGATTGCACAAGTTTTGGGCGATACTACTGCTATGTCTTCGGAGGGCTGTGAGTATCAGATGATCGAAACTATTCATGATGAGTAAATATAGGATCTTCATCTTATATCAAAGATTTAGATGAGGAAGTATGATGACATGTGGCAAGTAGCTTTGGGTCAAATGAGATGGTAGCATGTTAAGGACTTGAACAGAACCCATAGGGTTAGATCGAGTATGGTTCTGAAAGAGAAAAAAGAAAGGAAAAAGAGAAAAAGCGATTTTGAGCAGGGTGATACTTCCAGCCATAGGTTTATCAGAGTTTGATGGACACATGGGCAACAAACCACTTCTATTTCTTGATGTTGACATGTTGAGTGGTCCAGAATTATTTTCTATTGCTCCTGAAAAGATTGAAGACTGTTTGGGGGAATGTGTCGAAGCATACGTACATGTTCGAAAAAAAGCTGCATTGTCATGATCCTTACTCACGAGATCTAATACCACGACAAGACAATAAAGTGTTTCAAAGGATATCACGAGCGTGTGAGCTCACCATTTGAGCTGGTGGAGAAGTGAATTGCAGAGAGGTAAAGTACATTGTTTCGTACATTATATTATATGCTATCCAAGACATCCATGGTTCGGCCCCATAAAAGAGCCTTTGCTCTGCTTTACATCTGTTGCAACCAGAATACAAGCAAAGGAAGAAAGAAGAAAAGAACGAGTGGGGGTATCGTAAGGTCAAAGAGTCTGGCATAGTGTTCCAGAAAAGAGTAGAAGTAGGCGTAAAAGAAGGCTCGGCATGCACCGTGAGAGATGCTAGCCCAAGAACATAGAAGGATAGCGCCAGACCGGAAGTAGTGTAGTCTCGGAGGTAGAAAGTAAAGGTGATCGCCGATGACCTTGACCAGCAAGGACGTCTGGAAAACGAGTCACTCAGAACGTCATGCTGTCAAACGATGTGTCGGAAGCGTCTTCTCGTGGCGATAGTAATGGCAAGTCGTAGAATGAAGAAAATGCTGTTCTTGCCAGTTCGAACTGCATACGTGCTTCCTTGACAACGTAGGCGAGGGCGTCACAGATTTGATCTAGAGCAAAGCCACTGTAGTGAAGGTCGATACAGAGATTGAGAATGACCTCTATCCGTGCGCATGCCTTCTCAATGCGTGTGAGCCCCAAGACCAGGGACGCGCAACGAAGGGATTGTGCACTTGTGTTAAGTCGTGATAGGTTTATGTGAATACTGAGAGATACAAATGTCAGGATATGAGCATGTTGGAAGTAGGATCAAACATACAGGCTATCGTTCATGGTGCTTAATGTCTCTGGAGCCATGACTAGATATTCACAGACGATATCCTTGCTGAACATCCCACTTGGTGTGTCAAGATCGAGGAGTTCTTGGAAGACGTCCATGTTGACAGATTGGCCAAGCTTCTCCAATGCGAGTGCTTGCGTTGACATCGCCGATTTGATGTTATTGGTAGGTTGAAACGACAAGGATAAGCTTGCACGTTTTGCTTGGATGCTTGATGGCGGGTTGACTGCCATAGTGTTTTAAATGTTTCAGAGGTTCAGAGTGTGTTTGATGGGAGATGGGGGAGAAAGAGGATATATCTTGGAGGTTGGCATGGATTTGCTGCAACTGGAGAGGAACGACTGATACTTGCAGGACGCCACACAATTCGAGGATACCGCCAAACTCCGATCGACGATCCGTATTAAAGGGTGAAAGCATGCACCCGCCGCCGAGCTCTAGACAAGACGTGGACAACAAGATGCGCCCCGGGCGGTGCAGTGGCTTGCCGCCTGACAGTTTCCAGACCAGTCTGCTAGCCAATGTGAATTGCATACACACGGGACGATCTCCTAGCAAAATCCGATATTCAATTGATGCCATTCTGATCAGATAGTTATGCGTCCACGTTGTTCTTGCGTCCGATCGGCCCGCAGAGATGATTGTACTAAGGTCGAGGCATGATTCAAGGCACGCTCGATGCGCATGCTGAAGTCAGGGCTGACCGCTGGCTGTCTGTTCTTGACCAGACAGTGAACCATGCCATCGTGCTAACAATGGTTATACTCGGGAGCAAGTCGGCTTCGAGTGGAGACGTGATCTTGCCGAAGGGAAGAGACACCACATAATAAGAAGCGACGAATCAGATCTCTTGCGCAGTGATTCACCGTACGGCCAGGGCCTCCTAAAGTCGAGATTGGATCCGTGGCAGTGTGGCCTGAACGATGAGTGGCTCTGGCTCTGACGTTCTAGCCCGTTGCCGGAGTCAGACCCCCGGAGTGGCACCCTTACTTGCATGCATTCCTTCGAGACCAGGATCTGGACTTGCTTCTTAGTCAAGGCGCGAGCCGCGATGTGTGACAGGTTGAAAAAGAGTTCAACGGACGGCAAGCCTCAAGGTAGTGGAGCGTTTCCTGCACAGAACAGGGACGGGCGTCGGTTGTGAACCGAACACAATCGAAACAATCTGCGCACTGGAGCTTACTCGTACTCACGGCGCAAGGTTTCTATGAAGTGCTGTGAATGGGCGAAATCGACGCCAGAGAGGCGCGACAGGTTGGCGCGCGTGGTCCGAAATTCCTCCACACAAGAAAGACCGTTCCAGGCCCTGAGGCTTGACCCTTCCATCTTTCCACAGTCGCGCTTCGGCAACTTTTCGTCGCATATAGAAGAGAGTACGACTGTTTGTTTAGAATAATCAGGCACGTTACGACGGTAACCTGCTGGCATGTAAGACTCGAATCACAAGCATTGCTGCAATGCTGCCCGTCCCGAGATGCAGTCTCTCTGACAGCACGTGCAGGCATCGTGCTGCCCACACTGCCAGCAAGTTGAGCCTAATCCGGCTCCTGCTCTCACGGCCAACTCAGCAGGGTTTTGTGAGACCACTCAGCCATGGCTTGTCTTCAGAATGATTAGATTGCCTAGAGCATGTCCACACAGAATCATCCAAGGCTTGCAGGACGAAACCCAACGTCGGACTCGGAGTACGCGTCCTAGCGTAGACCGCAAACTGCTCGCCAGCCACATCAAGGTGATCAGTATTCAGAATGATTAGTATTCGAACAAAAGCCACATTTCTACTCTGGTTACAGCACGTCTCTCAGCCATACGGACACGTTTCCGACGTCCATGAGGCTTGCACTTCCAAGGTCGCATACGCTGCGAGGCTGGCAATCTTCAGCCCAGTCTTGTCAGCCGTGTCAGAAGCCACGAGTCCTCTCACAAGGAACCTCTTTCATGTGCACCTGATCAAGATCGAAGATGATGTCCAGAGACAAGGGAAGCTAGGTAACAACTAGAGTGTCTACATATGAGAGAAGACACACTGGCCAGTGGCAAAGCTGCTTCAGAACACTAATCTCAACTTTAGTTTATCCTCCTTGACGATCTCGTCTTCCATGCTCACAAGCTCTTCCATGTCCCATGGACAGCTTACGTACCTCCCACCAAGCCATTCTTTGCGCTCAGCAGCCAACCATGCGATTGTATCGCCGGCCAGATCTGAAGTATCGGGAAATTTGTTGCGAATCTCTTCAGGTGCTACGCCTTCACTGATCTTTGTTTTGATAGCTCCTGGATTAACACAGAATGTCAAGAGTCCTGCTCCGCTGTATTCAAGCTGCAGAGACTCTGTCCATCTCAGAATTGCAAGCTTCGAACTTCGGTAGTTTGCGCTGCCAGGACGAACGTTCAACGCGCCTGAAGAGGCTAGGTTGATCATCGTGCATAATCCATCCAAGCTATCCTTGGTGGACAGTAGCAAGGGTAAGAACGTACGTGCCATGTTCATGAGGCCGTGAACATTGACTTCCCAAGTTCGCCAGAGTACTTGCGGATCCGAGTCAAGTAAGGACTTGTTGGGTTCCATATGGGCCGCATTGTTGACAACAAGGTCCAATCGACCATTGAAAGTCTCTGCCACGACTTTGTGCAATGCTTGCACACTTTCTGGGCTTGATATATCGGCCGAGGCACTGAGTACAACCGGTTCAGGACGCCCTGCGTGCACTGCAGCAAGCTTCAGTCGTTCGACGAGGTCTTGCGATACACCATGTATATCGGTCACTGCAATGGCAGATGCTCCTGCGCGTGCAACGGCTGTAGCTGTGGCATAACCGACTCCTGTTTCCCATGCTGCGCCTGTGATTAGGACATGTTTTCCCTCGAGACTGAGTTTGAGAGGGGAAATGTAATCGTAGGTCGAAGAGTGTCTTTTAGAGGTAAACAAGCCACCGGACTGTTCAAGGGGATCTGGTTTGTTGGAGGTCATATCCGTTTTGAAGAGGAGGGAAAGTCTTTCTGAGTATCGGGAAATCACTTCAAATCGTTTATGGCAGCGACTACACGATGGCTGAGAAGAGGACGCTCAGATTTTGTCACACATCTTAGTCATCCGGATGTCGGCGGTATACAACTCGTACTCGATTCCATAGCTGGCAGGAGCGACGCCAGAAGTTGCCAATCGCGTTCTAGTGATGCTGGGCGTACGAACAGAGCGCGACGAAGAGGAAGTCCCAACCACCGATCTCGTCTTGAATCATCGGGACTCGGCATAGCCCTAATTGATGACTCTGAATGATACCCCACACTCCTTCCACACATATCACACTCAACCTTCCATCACAACGCACTTACTCCGTCTTTCAGCATACTGTAGATCCACACTAAGTGCTGAATCTGGCGCATCATGTTGACAGGTATCGCCCACATAAACCTTACGGTTCCCACGAACTCGCTGGATGAAGCGGAGGAGTTCTACAGCAAGACTCTTGGTATGCAGCGTGTTCCAGTGCCTGCTCTACAAAAGGTGAGGTCCTTTCTGTGTATGCAATCCTATCTTTGTACTCATTACTTTCGAAAACAGGACAGACTTGCGTGGTATGTTATATGAAGTCGCCCATCTGCGACACGCCCAATATCCAGAGCCATGACTTACGAGCAACACTCAGGTTCGACATCACACCAAACGGTCAGCAAGTCCATATAGCTTTCGGTCCAGATAGCGAGGAATCTTCTCGCCACCCATGTTTCCGCGTAGAGTCTCAAGAAGCTCTTCTGAAGCTCCAAAAACGCGTGTTTGAGCATTTCGAAGCCGGAGGCAAAGGAGCCCCCAAAGCGGCTGATAAGCCTGGAGCGGAGAACTCAGGTATGTTGATGCACAATTCTGTATGACTCTGCAGGCTTTGAACTGATGACACGGAACAGGCGCAAAAGGGGTAGAGTACCCAAGCAGATTCTTTGCGAGAGATTACGCTGGAAACCGACTCGAGTTTAGCTTGTGAGGTGCTAACTCCGACTACGAGTTCATCTCATCTCTTTCTACCCGGTATATTATTCATTCATTCTTGAACTATCATCTCCCTGGCACATCGGCTAGAGAAGCAGACTAGACCCGCACATGCATTGCACTTTCCGCTCTGAGTGTGGGGTAAACGGCAGCGGCATATTTAGCCAGTGGGGTAGTCATTGTAACTCTCCCCTTCTGCATGAAATCTGTATCTCATTGTTCATTGAGACCAGGATGTACGATTTAGCCGCCAAGACAGCCATGGAGTAGCTGAGGGGATCAATGACTGTGTGCCGGGTAGCCGGTATACCGCTATGGAGCCCAGCAGCATCGTCATTGATCTTGTAACACAAAGTTGTAGGTACAGAGCTATATAAGTGCTGGGGTGACCCGAATGTACTAAGTTGCAACTTCGGCCATCTAAGACAAGATGAAGAAACAGATTTCCTTTGGTCTGCTCTTTTTGGGAAGTCATGCTCTTGCATCTCCCAGTACAAACCAGCTTGGAGACATCCATATCCTAGCTGCTGATGACCTGATCAGTACGTATTCAATAGATAGACTACTCTTGCATCACTGACCAATGCTCAAAGCAACGGACAATAGCACTACGAGTGCCGCACTGCTCTTGAGCAGTCCAGTGACACTGACATCTGCTCTTCATGCATGCGAATCGTTGTCTGAGGATCTATGGTCACCTTCTTCTGCCAAACCTTTCACAGCTGGTTTAAACAGCTCGCTTGCATACGAAGTCTATACTGGGCGTCTTGCAAGCAACCAGCTCATGTGGATCAGTCAGTCCCACTCGAAATTGCAATCAAGACATTCTGGACCTCCTGTGCACCCGGGACCTCCTCACCAGGCACCAAAGTGTACAGCGATGGATGTTCACGGACAGACACACTCCGTCAGTTGCAGCGAGAAACTCCCCACTCTCTGTTCCCAGACCGCACCAGCTTCCAATATCACATATGCGAACACCTCTCCCCCATATCAAATCTCCCAATCTGTCGGCTCACAGACACTAGTTGGATATCGTGACTTCTTGACTTTTAGATTCATGGGTGTTCGATTTGCTGCTGAGCCGGAGAGATTCACATATTCTTCTGTCTATGACGGGACGGGAGTTAATGAAGCTCTCGAGCCTGCCCCTGAGTGTTTAACTCTGCCGAACAATGGATCCACAGATTGTTTGTTCCTCAACATATGGACCACTAATCTGCCTGGTTCATCTGCAAAGAAGGAGCTCAAGCCAGTGATGGTGTACATCTATGGTGGAGGATTCACCACCGGCTCTGCAAGTAACCCGACCAACGATGGCGGCAATCTGGCTGCACGTGGAGATGTGGTTGTTGTCGATATTGCCTATCGTCTGTCCACACTTGGGTTCCTTGCCCTCGACGATGGGATACACAATGGCAACTACTTCCTCTCTGATCAGATCGCCGGTCTAGAATGGGTTCAGAAATACATCGAACACTTTGGAGGTGACCCGTCTCGTGTTACGATCTTTGGTGAGAGTGCCGGGGCAGAGTCTGTGAATGCTCTCATTGCTTCTCCGAAGGGTAAAGGTCTTTTCCATGGTGCGATATTGCAGTCGAACTACTATCAGCCCTATGTTCCTCTGGCTACTGCCATCAACCAGACCACAGTGCCTATTCTCAACCAGACGGGTTGTGCTACCGCTGCCGATCAGTTGGCTTGCCTTCAAGCTTACAATGCTACTGCGTTGCTCAGTCTTAAGACTGTCTTCAAGTGAGTTTAATCCGAGCATACATGAGCCCACAGTACTGACATATCTCAAGCTACCCTGTCGTAGATGGCACTTACCTCCTAACCACCTTCATCGACCTCAACAGCACCACAAACACCACAAACCGCGTTCCCCTGATGCTAGGCGTGAACCGCGACGAAGAAGGTGTGCTCGGCACAGTCTACCCAACCACCAACCTCACCACCGGCATCAAAGACATCGCAGCAGCAGATCATCTCAACGCCGCTGCAATCTTGAACTCGCACCTCTTCCCCCTCGGCACCAGCACAACCAACAACTTGACCCTCGATGTCTTCAACACCACCACCCGCATATCCACCGATGCCTCTTTCCGCTGCGTCAACCAATTTTCCGCTTACGCTGGAGTCGCCAATGGAGTGCTTCCCAACACATGGTTTTTTGAATTCAATCGCACATACCAAGATCCAGGCTACAATCCCAATGGCATTTGTGCTGCTCCCGTCACTTCCACTCACCCTTATGGCGACCCTTCGCTCGAGTACTTCAAATGCCACGCCGGCGATCTCGCAAATACTTTTGGCAATGTAGCTCGAGTAGGCTTCCCCGATCGCGATGGCTTGGATGCAAAGTTCGGTGGTCTCATCACTGATTATTGGACGGCTTTTGCAAGAGGTGGTGACCCCAATCCGGCAGAGGCGTATTTGAGGGCAAGAGGGTATTGGAGTACTATTGGACAGATTGCAGAGTCTGGGCCTTGGGAGAATGTGGAGGCAAAGGCACCGAGGATGATGGAGTTGCAGTGGAATTCGGTGATGATGCCGTTTAGGGATGTGGAGCAGTGTGCTGTTTTGGGATTTCCTTTGGATTATTTGACGAGGTGAGAGGTTGAGTGGGCTAGCTACAGGTAGAGTACGTCGGAAGAGAGCGTAGTAAGAAATGGAGAATATGACTGTACAAAGGTCGACCCCATGGGACCCCTTGACTAATGCTTGTGAATGCTCGATATGAATAACAATAATGCTTTTGCTTGTGCCACAAGGTCTAGACAGACATTTATTTCTAGAAACAAGATGCAGATATGCAAAATAATACCCAATCTCCAACACTACTGCTCGGCAATCCTCCATGCCCTCAAAGGTAAACTCTGCAGTTGCAGTGCCTTAGGCTTAATAAAGCCCCAGAAAGTCACTACACCAATTATGATGCAAAGAACATTGACAATGTAGTATCCATCAGTGGTGATATTGCAAGTTCCGCCTCCGTTGACACAGATATGACGGTCGTTCTCGAGAGCGCAGGAGAAGGGCTTGGTGATGAGGTCGCCCTTGAAGTCGGGAGGTGGGATGGAGGCGGGTGTGCATGTTGCAGCTGTGAACATGTCGACGAACTTGAGGATGAAGAAGCGAGGGAAGGTGCCACCGAGGTTACTAACACTGCAAGAGAAAGGTGTTAGTGTGTACGACCAGACGAAGGATACAATGAAGGGAACTTACGTGGCGAGGAGAGTCATGTAGGTGCCGCCGATATGGGGATCAGCAATCTTTGCGTGGAAAGCGCTGACGGCAACAAACATGACAGTGCTCATGAAGGTGCTGAAGACGTGCTCGACAATAACGACGCAGAGGTATGGAAGATTGGTACCACCGCTGGGGAAGATCATGACCGTGAACTGAGCAAAAGCAGCAGCGACGAGTCTGCCAACGAATGCCCAACACCAAAGACGCATGGGAGCATATTGCTCGCTCCACTTTCCAGCATAGTAACCTAGCGAAATTTCGAAGGGGAAATCGATAAGAACAGTCAAAGCGAGATCTTCCTGGCTGAAGCCTTTCTCCAGCAACTTGAGGTTGGTGACGGCGTCGTTTGCCTGGAAGCCAATCTTTGCAATGAGATGGATGACGATGAAAGTTTGGATGTTCTTGAGGCTCAGAATGCCACCCATGACTCTGTAGACCTCCATGATACCGTCTCTTTCCTTGGTCTTGTCTTCTTTCTTGAGCAGAGCGAGGCCGAGAGTAACAAGGAGGTATGCCCATCCCCAGAAGCTGAGATAGCCGCCCAGTGTAAGGAGACCATGCTCTCCAGGAACGCTGCGGAACCACTTGTTGGCAAAGTCCTTGGAAGAGAGAGCGAGGAAGACGGTGTAGGAGAGGAACTGGCCAGCGGTAAGACCAACGGTTTGAGCGGTACTGGCGTAAGAGAGGTTGGACGGCGACAGAAGGGTAAGTGCCCAGCCTAGACAATGTTAGCACGGAGTCGTCTCAAAGGTCAAGGGCACACATACCATCTACAGCAATATCCTGAGTTGCGCACATCAGAACCAGAGCGAACCACCATCCAGTAAAGTTCCAGACACCAGCACCACCATTTTCACCAGCCTTGACCATCATCTCTTCAACGTGGGAGCCAAGCCAGATCATGCCAAAACCACTGATTGTCTGGATGGGGAGGATCCAACTCTTTCTTCTGCCCAATTTGGGCGTCCAAACGGCATCAACAATGGGTGACCATAGCAGCTTGAGCGAATAGGGGTATGAAGCGAGCGAGTAAACACCGATTTGGCCGTAGGAAAGATGCGACTTGAGGAGGAAAGGGACCGAGCCAGCGGCCAGGCCCATGGGGATGCCTTGCAAGAAGTATAGCAAGACGAGTAATAGGAAATTGCGCTTGTCTTGCTCGGGGAGGTCTGTGAAGCCTTTGGACGCAGCGGACTCTTTGTGGGTGGTCGGCGGAGGTTCATTGTCAAGGGTAAAGGAACTTCTGCTCATGAGGTTGGCCGTCATGGTGGCAGAGTCTGGGGATTCGAGCGAGGCATGCTTGCGCCGTTGTTCGAGCAGATTTCCAGACATGTTGTTTTCGTCTGCGGTGGACGAGGCGGACGAGGGAGCAGAGCCCGTAGCCCTGCTAGGTCTGCTGGATGCGCCGTTGGCTTTCCTGGGCATCGGAGAAGGCGAGTTGGCCAAGTTGATGTCTATCGGGCGCGAGTGGTGCGAGTTGGCAGCTCCTACGTCGATTGGTCGCGGTCTTCTGTTTTCTCTGGATACAAACGTGTCCAGACGGATATCGCTCGGCTCGTTATCGATATCCACTGTATGAGAGTGGGGATGCGCGTGGAATAGCTCGTTGGACAGCGTAGCAGACATGCACCGGAGTTTGAGTTCTGCAATCAGCAACGGTATTGCCTTACAACAGACTATGTACAAAAGATGCCATCCAGCAACTTTTCCCTTGGTCCAACAGTGTCGATGAAACACCACGCAGGTCCACACTTCTCCTTTCGTAACGTGGCCCTTGCTCGCGCGCGCCCTGTTCCGCAGAGCCGCTTGCTGCCAAGATCCTGCCCCTTTGCCGATCTCTCTGACCTGTCGTTCTTCTGCCCGTCCAATTCTTGGGAGAGACATGCATCTTCCAGCAATATCCTGACTGCATCTCATTGGATGTGAACTTCCCGTTTGAGACTCCCAACCACTTTGTGCTTGACCTCCCGAACAGCTCTCATCCCTCAAGCTTGCACCATTCGCCCTATAGATTTGCTATCGTTTCCGACACAGTCAGTGGATATAGCTTATGAACTCTCCGAATTCGTGGTTTTTGAATATGAGTAGTCGTGCAATCAAACGTCTAGAGAATCTGAGGTCAATGTGGAAGCTCTGTCGTCAATCTCGTTTGCATGCATGTAACCGCTGTGGACCTTCAAGACAGCACAGCAATCTATCATAAAGAAAGCGCTTCAGCGAATGCCCAAGTATCTTTCTCCTTCCTTTTCTCTCTTCCACTCTGCAGAAGTGCGATCGAAACTTCTTCATCAGTCAGCAATTTCTTGTTTGTCATCCCTGATCTCAACCCGCCACACTAAAAGAGAGTATCAGCGATTTGACTTCTCTGTGTTTGTAATTGGAACACACTTACACATCAAGGCTTCAAGGATCTCTGCTTCTCTTTCCAGTCTTGTGCCAGCACCTGGCGAAAGGAGAAACCTGGTTTCTCTCGACATGGCGTCTTCCACTGCCGACACCACCGTTTCTGATGGCCTGACCAATGTTCGTTACCCAGTCTGCACATTGAGACTAAATGCTTACATGGAAACAGCTACAAATCACAAGTCAGAACTCCACCATGCATCACGATACCCCAGACAGCCTCAACCAGCCTGCTGTGAGCAGTGGTGTCAAGCCGACTCTGGAGACTCTGCTCCCTGAAATCAAGGATGAAATCTTCTCCCACCTGTTGCTGGCCGCCAAAGTCAAGTACTCAACCAATGGATCGTTCCCAGGTCACAGATACAAGTTCGACGTGCAAATCATGCGTGTCAGCAAACAGATGAAACAGGATGCTACTGCATACCTCTACAGTCAGAATGAGTTTGCTCTCATCAGCTCCAAGTTCTTCGCTTCCAACATTGACAGAGGACGCTTCCTACCTACTGTCGCGATTGGCAAGGCCGCCAGAACCTTCAAGGGCCCCGCCATAGAAGCCACCATCGCCCATGTCGGAGAAACTCTTTGCATATGCTGCAATCCTGAGCAGCACAAGACCAAAGACCGAGCAACCCATGCTTTGTTTCTGGTCGCCGACCTCGAGCACTTGATACGAGAACTGCGCTTGACATATCACATGTGGCCCTCCAAGCCTATCTACATCGTGTCCGAGCCCAACGCGTCTCCGGTCGAACATGTCCCTGTCAACGTCGACACTCAAGTCAGGGTGGTCTGGAAGGTCAATCCGTCACACCGAAAGGATTTGACGGTTGCAGAACACCGGGCTAGACAAATCCGTCTGCTTGGTTATCTCGACTTCCCTACTGGTTGTGGCAAAAAAATCTCCGTCGTTGGAGTTGACAAGGATATCGCTCGCAGAGTCGTCGGACAAGATATGCCACGCATCTTGTCCATCGATGCTGTCGGATGGGACCTCTACAACCTCCTCAAAGCTCAAAAGAGACACCTCGACACGATCTTGTCTGAGAACTCGGCTCATCTTTTGGATCTCATCCACTCTTACACCGACCTCGCTTGTGCAGGATGGCCTCTGGATATACAAGGCTTCTGGAGATGCGCCTCAGTGACCACCAATGTCGAGATGCGTGACAGAATGACCAGCTTGTGCCTTCTGCCCTTTGACAAGCTTGACGAGAAGAATTATCAGGCTCGGATCAGAGGCTCGTGGCAGATGGGCGTTCTGTGTCTGGTACTTGACTGTCTGTACACGGTTGCAAAGCTCTGTGTAGAGAACGGATCTGATGCTCACCTTCGTGAATGCATTCAACTCATCGCGGAACTGGATATGCATACATTCCGCCCCAACCATCTCTACTTGTTCCCGGCCAGGCTCCGGGTCTTAATGAGTCATCACGTGGTATGGCTAGGTATGAATGAGCCCTCGCCCTCAGCTCCTGGGGCACTCGCTCAAGGCATATCAATGCTGGGCCAGGCAAGAAAGTTGCTCCCTGCAGATGACCAAGATGATGTCTGGCGGCACCTAAACACAGACTGGGAGTTCTTGAGCAAAGTCGAAGCAGTAAGTCCGGGATAAGACTTGACGAGGATATAGCTGACCCGTATCATCTTTCTCCAGGGCGAAGTACAGCTCTACTCCAGAAACCTTGGATCCTTCCCGTCCCGATGCGTCAACTTTCAAGGCTTACTCGACCGCCCACGCCTTCACAATACACCTTTCCATCCCGAACCTCCTCGCGAAGCATTCAGCGGCTGGACCACCAAGCGAGAGTTCCCGAAGCCAGAAGTGGCAGCACACATGATCAAGTTCTCGGACGAATATTCCAAGCTCAATTTCATACAGCGCGTCCACAGGTCGGCCGAGGCTGCGCTCTACAATGCACACACCCTTACTGCGTTTGTCAACCCCCCTGCGGGCCAGAGTGCTAATA
>Ga0268251_10000346_pt1 | contig 15108 bp, 17 predicted proteins | sample AgamicAsMae_FD_200527 | JGI IMG/M metagenome (GOLD analysis project Ga0268251, IMG submission 200527) | Agave microbial communities from Guanajuato, Mexico - As.Ma.e (v2) (version 2) | ecosystem: Host-associated > Plants > Phyllosphere > Phylloplane/Leaf | place: Guanajuato, Mexico | collected...
GGGGAGGTGAGGGTCCTCGGTGGCCATGGCGATGGGCAGGTCCATGAGGTGGTCCATGGTGTCCATGAGGAGGACCATGTCTTCTGCCGCGATGAGCCCAAGGGCCCCAAAATTCCTGACCCTCAAAAGGATTGAATTCGGCAGTGGGACCTCTACCTTCGGCGAAGGGAGAAGCACCCTGGTTGTTCTGCATGCTGGCGATAAAGTCCCAGAAGTTGTTGGCTTGGTTCATGTTTCTTGTGTTCGACATATTGATTGATGATGGAAGAAGAAAAAGATATGAGATGGTTCGAACAAGCCTACCTTATATGTATACCTACCTTCAGAAAGCTCCAGGCAACAGTATCGAAGACGTGTACACAGAGTCGTCACATCATCAGCCACAACAGCTCTGAGCTCCCGTCTATTCGTTCATGAACATTTCCAATCATCGCAATGGAAGAGCCTGGAAGAGGCAAGTGTGCACCAGAAGGCGGGGGAATAGGCAACTCTGAGCCACGCGTTCGTAGCATTCGCCACAAGGAGGGCAAGTTCGCCCGCAAAGCCGCTGTGGCGTATGCATATCGCCACAGCACAGGAGAAAGCGTTGTTCAATTGGCTGCTCACGCCGCAAGTAATCGATTTGTTTCTCGCAGTGGTGACTCAGCCAGGTGGAAGATGTCGAGGCAGCAAGGAGATGCTGTCGGAGGACGGGGATAGATTCGGCCGACCAGCTTTGAACCTCTTGGCGACTTGATTCAAGACACAGAATCGAAATGTTTTTCGGAAGCGTCCTCGTCGGTCTTCTTTCCTCCTTCAGCAGCGACGCTCGGCCGACGGCCGTAAGTCAGCACCTTGTATTTCAAGTGCCAGAAGGATTCCCATGTGAAAACGTTATCCATATCGCCGACTCGCCGCGCTGAAAACTTCTCGATTCATGAGAATAACCTCAAGGTTATAGGCTTTGCGAAAGTGTATGCAAGAGAGATGGAAAGAAGAGCGAGAGATTCAACCAAGGCCGCGTCCAGGCGAGAAGGGCGAGAGAAGGGCCGCCGGAGCAAGCTCCAGATTTTGGTTCAGTGATGTCAAAGGCTTCGATGCAATCGACAGAGACCAGAGTCGAGATGCTTTGAGATGGATGCGCGCCATCAAAATCGATCCCCATGCGTCCGAAAGGAGTTGGGTTTTAGGGTATCGCTACCAATCGATCGTGATGGTCCGTCATGATAGTCCTACAGCATGCACCATGTGGCAAGCCATGTGCGCGGTCGATGATGGGGACTTGAGGCTCGAGACAGCGAGCCATGGGAGGTACTTCTGCTAGGTACCTTGGATGATCAAGCTGATCCCGAGTCAGGAGCGAGACAACCTTTGCTCTTCCAAGAACAAATATGAAGCAACATGAATCCGAAGCCAAGCATCAAAGATAGCTTGATCGTTTGATGGATAGATTGGAGAGATGAGATGCAATCGCAGAATCCACAGCAACTGCACAACGCTGAGATTGGCAGACTTACGGGCCAGAAATCATCTACCATACATCGCACTGCGTCAGCAAGCATAAGCAAGTGCAAGAAGATATTTGGTCTCCACGATTTTGTCGGCAGAAGGGAATAAATTAACTTCGGTGAGATAGGATGTCTTTCGAAAAACTGGCTATAACGCGCGAGCCAATGGACGAAAAGCACCCTACAAGCAGGACAGAAGTGATTACAGTCGAAGAAGGGCCGCTGACCAAAAGACCAGCCCACCATTGGAATACGAGTCAACCATCCCACCATCTTCTCTCCTCGCTCTCCTCTGGTTTGTGTCTGTTCCGGCTCGGTCCTGTTTGTTCCCTCGTGGCTTATGCTTGTCTGGTGTGGGGCGCTCTCCAGCATTTCAGCAAGAGTGCTCGTGCGAGCTCCTTCCAGCTTCAGACCTGCCCTCAACACCTGCCACCGTGGCCGTTGCTCTTCTTTCAACGCCTTGTGTTCGGTCCTTTCTCATTGAAACTCCACATACATGCGTTCTTGTTATATAAGAAATCAATAAACCAGTGGAGCATCAAATAAAACACAGGAACAACAATGGAGTGTGTCTGTTCTTCCGAACCATTCAACCCAATAAGCGAAAGGGCCTACCTTTATGGTTACGTACATAAGCCCCGTCTACTTGTTTGCTTATCCATGGATTGGAAGTAGGGTCGTGGAATTATATCCGCGCTTTCTCGGTAGAATGCAAAATATGTTTCGAGTCTCAAGTCGATCTTCATCATTCTGGCCTTGGCACCGCTTTTCATGAGACAGCCATGGCCCATGTCATATGCAACTGTGGATGATCGACCTTCAGGATCCGGCTTCGCGACCGTCACTTGCCGACCCCTTTCGTGTTGGGAAATGCTTACCCTGGCACAGCGTCAGCCCCCAGCAAATCCTCGTCATGTCAAAGCACTGGTAGAAGAAGAAACAATGTACAGTGTCAATCAGTGACGACGGACGATATAGAGATACGAGATAGACGAAGTCGGAATGACGAGAGGGAGAATGTTTTAGAAGGTGGAAATAATCGTGTAATTGCATATTCTAGAATAAACTCCTCATCCATGGTATCAACCGGAAAAAGCAAGCCAAAACTCCCATGTCAACCAAGGCACCAATGCCGTATAGTTGTGATGCTCCCAAGATGCGCCATACAGTAAACAAAAACGAAAGAATTAATGGGCTAATACCCGACCGGATAAGTGGTATCATTCGCGCAAAGCGTCAATGAAGTGAAGAAAACGTGCTCTGCTGCGACCAGGCGACAGTCAGAGAGAAGCGAGAAAGGAAGCGCTCAAACGCAGCATAAAGATTGCGGAAACGTTGACGCTCAAGCTTGGTTATGCGTGAAGCTGGCGTGTCGTTATAGTCGATAAGGTCATCAAATTAGAAGGTGCTCCAGTTCCAGTTGCCGCCAACGGACTGAGCAACGCTGCCGATGGGCTGTTGTTCTCCAGAAGACTTGTTCTGGTTGGGAACGCCGACGGGCTGAGTGAACATGGTTTCGTTGCTGTCTCTGCTAGTGACACTGTTGGTACGCGAAGGACGAACAGCGCGCCATGCACGGTAGTCGGTCCAGCAGTTATCGCAAGCACGCTGGAGAGTACCCTCGGAGTGGAAGCGAGCTTCTTGGTCGAGAGGGATAGCATGAGGGCTGTGACTGCTGCAGAAGATGTCTCCACAGCGACGGCAGTGATGACGACGGTTGAGGATAGAGAAAGGACGAGCGCATGTTGAGGACTTGCACTGAGCAGCGGTGCTGTCAGGCTTCCAGTGGTTTCTGGTGGGTGCACCAGTGACGGCACTCTTTGTCTCGTTCCATTCGTCAGAGACTACTCGCGAGATGCTGGCAGGACCCCAGGGACCGAAAGATCTGGAATCGTCCTCGTCGGGGCTGAGAGGAGGAGACGCAAGACTAGCAGGAGCGACGAACTTGAAACCATCGCTGGACATGTCCATGCTGCTGTGTGCGCTGCGGGGAGGGGTCAAAGACGTTTGTCTCGAACCAGGCAACTCTGTGGGGCGCAGGACTGCAGGGATGTAGAGAGGCTGCTTTGGCTGGCGAACCTGCTTGGCGTGCATGTAGGCGGAGCGGCTGGAAGGAGAGACATTGTTTGAGGGAGGAGTGGTCGAATCGCCATACTGAGGCTGGCTGGTGTAGATGTAGGTGGGCGACTGCAGAGGTTGAGGGTGCTGGGCGAAAGTGGTGGCCATGTTGAATATTGGTCGTGTGATGAGTCGATCTAGAACATAAAAAGATGTGGAGGGTGGTCGTTAAGTATCCGGAAGTAGGATATCGTAGGTTGTGGGGAGATGCAAGGAGAAATGCGAAATGTCGGTCTGCCCCAGGGGGATGAGATGATCCAAATGGAGATGCACAAGGGCTGCGAGATAAGGAAGAGAGCTGGCCAACCAGGTACTTGGACAGTCTACTGCAAGGTGCAAGGCTACCCGGGTTTCAGGTATGTCGCGTGAGAAAAGGAGGATGTAGATAAGAGGTAAATAACAAGAGTTGGTGGCTGTGGTATGTAGTGTAGCACACGATGACCTTTTGGGCAAGACAGGTGGGCGAGATGGGCTATGTATATGAGGCCACTCGCGTGCAGCATAACAGTTGACTGGGGCAGATGGGGGCTTGACACGGCACGCCTAGCCTGGCGAGCGCAACAAGGTTTGAGTTACGTCCGGCGGCGGCGCTATGGGTGGTTAGGTGGATAACGAGACCCTTGGCGAAGGGATCAATTGCGACTCAAAGCGCCGACCGAGATTCAACGCTGTCAACCTGTGCGAGCAACCGTGTGCTGGGGAGAGATAGAGCGGCGGGGCCCTGCTGACCATGCCGTATGACATCTTCCTCGGGTCTAACGCCGAGTCGCAACGACTGCAGCTCTTCTTTGATTTTGCGAGGCGAGCAGGCGACAAGAAGAAAATGCCATACACTTTTCGACACCGCTGCAGCAAAGCAATACTCATCAAATCTTAATTCATATCTTTCTAGCGACGCAGCCAAAAGGATCTACGAGATGCCTTTCTTTTTCACGGGTCTGCATCATCCTGCATGGCTGGCCGCCGCCCCATTCCGTTTTAGGACTGCTCGACTCAGGTATGAAGATAAGCCAGTATGCTCTGATTGGCTCTCTTTCACTGTCGCATGCCCGACCTTCTTTTCTCAACAACCTCGTAGCCGCTACGCCTTTAGCATTCCTAGTGGCGGCCACCAGTTCTCGTGTGAACTTACGGTCCGGCAGGACTGAGGTTATGCTGCAAGCCATCCGACCCGACCGCGTATATGCGCTGTTCGTGGTTGGCTGCACCAACTCACAAGTTCGCAACCTGTAACGGTCCCCGGTCTCTTCGCTGCATTCTTCAGCCATGCGTTCTGGTGCGGAAGCACCATGCTGCAGCCGCGGAGCCTGAGTCGCCTTTGGCATATCTGTTAACTGCTTGTCAACCAGGTTTCATGCGAAGATACCACTTGCACTCTCGCGTGTAACAGGTCTGAATGAGATGTTTCCTCCTCAAACCGCCTCTAGACTCCTTCTCCTGACTCTAGCCTCCACTTCCGATGTTCCAGCATCCTTCGCTATGTGCTTGGGAGCGACCTTCACAGGTCTACCCGGAGCAACTACATAGACAGGCTGCTTACCGCAAGTTACCGTCGTCAAATCAAAGCACCGACAAACGCCCATACCAGCCCATAAATCTGGCTGCACAAAGCCACGAGGAAGGTTCGAATTATTGACACATCGATTCCACCTTAACATACGGCCCTCCTCGAAGAACGAAAGGACAGTGCTCGGCTCATCTTTATTTGGCTGGCCCCGCCAAGCTTCGTTGCGCATCGCTTCCATGTGGCAGCCCTGGCCGGGCTTGAGACATTGAAATTCAATTGCATTCAACCGAGGCCTTCCGCCGTCCGTCTCGCTCTCGGTAGTCATGTCCTTTTGCAACGACTCGGTGTCAGGGTCGGCTGACTGCTGGCAGTTGATATCTATGGCGATGCGACAGGTCTAGAGAGACGATCTAGGACTGCTATTCTGGTGGATGAAACAGTATTCAGATGATCCCAAAATCCAGGCTTGCATCTCAACCCTCCTGTATGACGCTTACCCGGAATCGATTCGTTCTCTGATTGGCTCTACCATGTGGGTAAGGGCAGAGCGAAAACGAACATCACCTCCCGTCTGATTATCGTGTGTGAAATGCTTTTTGGCAAGCATACACCAAGTCGTGTCTTTCTCTATCGTTGTGTTGTTGGACAGAATAGTTATGAAATGCTACTCGGTCGAGCAGAGCAGCGCTATTGTAGTCGTTCATGAAAAATGTTATAATCCAGCAGTATTCATGAAACAACATATTTCTAGACCGCTCCCGAATCTAGGACAGATCTACGGGTACACGCATGCAGGCATCAGCACTTCGGACTTGCTCAACGCACGCCGCTCGACTCTCTATTATCCAGTGCTTCCAAACTCATAAGTCGTCTCTTCTGAATCTGCTTCGCGTTCCTGGGCCAAGCCGAGGTTCGCTGTAGAGCAACGGCAGTGTGAGGGGTAGAATCCGACGCTCATCTCTAAAAGAGTTGCAAGTGCACATCCATAGCACGACGACAAGTCGTTCTCCTGCTACGGTATTGATTGTTTTGGTTTCATCCAGTATTGGACGGTTTGCGGTATATCTCTCAAAAGCCAAGCTACAAGCCCAAATCTCGGCATCAACGGGGTTCCACGTTGCCGCCATTCGATATGTCAAACCAACGTCGTACGACCCAACAAACCCCGAGTCCCCTGTCTCCTTTCCAGGGCGACCGGATCTTGACTGAAGACCAATGGACTACGTTGGCGTCAATCGTTGACACTATAATATCCCCAGAGACACAAACTATCGGGGAGATCACGAAGGAGGCTCAATTCAAAGCTGCCGTTGATACTATCAAGCACCATACTAACGTTGAAGATGAAGCTCTATTGTCTGAATACTTGGCAGAATCGGCCACTGCATGTCCAGAGTTCAGAGAAGCAATCTACAGGCTGCTCGTGAACCAGATTCATGAAGAAGGAAGAAAGCAGCTCGTGGGTGTGCTCGATGCTTTGACGTAGTAGACTCCTTGCACTCAATCGTCACTCAGTCGCTAATCTCATGCAGTAATTCCCGTACTTCTTGGCTCCTGACCGGACACTTAACGCCGTTTGCACAACTCTCCTTGCGCCAGCGAGAAAGGGTGATTCAATCATGGGCCACAGCACGTTTGCAAATCTTCCGAGCGCTCTTCAGGTCGTTCAGCGATATGGCCAAGGCTTACTGGACGCGTATATCCCCTACACTTGGTCGTATCTTATCCTACCCTTATACCCCTATCAATCATAGCTACGGTCCAGGCTTTGACTTTCCGTTCGTCGTGTTCCCACCACTTCCCAAAGGCTCTACGCTCGTTCCAGCAACCTTCGAAACCGATGTCCTCATCATTGGGAGTGGTTGCACTGGTGCAGTCGCGGCCTCTGTTCTTGCACGTTCTGGATTAGATGTTGTAGTGGCCGAGAAAGGCTATCATTGGAAGCCTAATCATTTGCCCATGTCGGAGAAGAACGGAATGGTACATTTGTTTGCCAATGGAGGCGTTACACTTTCTGATACTGGTAAGATGGGGATCATAGCTGGGTCATGCTTCGGCGGCGGAGGCACGGTGAACTGGTCTGCATCACTCCAACTCCAGCCATTCGTCCGACAAGAATTCGCCAGAGTGCACGATTTGCCATACTTCGAGAGCTCTGCCTTCCAACAGGACATGGACGCAGTATGCGAAACTATGGGTGTCGGAACTCAAGGGATCAAACACAACGCCGGAAACCGCATGCTTCTGGATGGTGCGAAGAAGCTCGGTATGCGGGCCAAGCCCGTGCCCCAGAACACAGCCGGGGAAGCTCACCAGTGCGGTTACTGTACGATGGGCTGTGGAAGCTGCGGTAAGAAAGGACCGACCGAGAGCTGGCTCCCTGACGCTGCTCGACACGGTGCCAGATTTATCGAAGGATTCCAGTGTGAGAAAGTAATATTTGCTCAGGACAAAACACAGGACGGAAAGCAGATTGCTATCGGCGCTCAAGGTGTTTGGACCTCCAGAGACGAATCTGGCGGTGTATCTGGAGAGGTTTACAGGCGTCCAGTGACAATCTATGCCAGGCGTGCCGTGGTTGTAGCTGCTGGAGCACTGGGAGGTACTTCGCTGCTTCTCGAGAGGAGCGGTATCAAGAATCCACACCTTGGCAAGCACTTGAAATTGCATCCTGTCAACACTCTATTCGGTGTCTTTGATGAGGACATTATGCCGTGGGAAGGTGGTATTTTGACCTCGGTTGTCAATGAATACGAGAACATCGACTCAACAGGCTACGGATGTAAGCTAGAGTGTGTCACAATGCTCCCAAGCATGGTACTACCATTGATGGACTGGAGATCTGGTTTGGAATGGAAGGTACACGCTGCTAAATTCAAGCGTATGGCAGGCTGGATCTCACTTGCTAGAGACCAAGGCGAAGGTGAAGTTTACGCTGATCCAGTGGACAAATACCGAGTCAGAGTCAAGTACGACACGTCAAAGTCGGATCAGAAGAATATTGCAGTCGGCCTTGTCGCACTCGCAAAGATCGCCTATATCGAAGGGGCACGCGAGATACACGTCGGTGTTGCGGGCGTACCTCCCTTCATACGCCGGCCATCTGTCAAAACGTACTCATCGGCGATCGATGCCAGCCAGACTGGGGAAAATACTGGAGTCATGACCAGCATAAACGACCCCAACTTCTCACAGTGGCTCTCCCGTCTGGAACATTTTGCTGTCAGAGGGCTGCCAGGTGATGCTGGGCAGGTGTCAGCTCACCAGATGGGCACGGCAAGAATGGGTTCCTCGCCCACAAACAGCGTTGTGGACTCGCGAGGCGCTGTGTGGAACACACAATCTCTCTTTGTAGCTGACACATCTGTGTTCCCAGGAGCAAGCGGAGTGAACCCGATGATCACAGGTATGGCGATTGCCAGAGGTATTGCTCGAGGCATCGTCGAGGATTTAGGTCTTGCATCGACGCATCAATCACCAAAAGCAAAGCTGTGATGCAAAGCAGCCCGACGAAGTGGTTGGGTGGTGCGGGTTCACCCTGCTCGAGCTGTCTCGCATCCCATGCGAGTCATTAAGCTTAAAACAGCGGAAACGATTACATAACACATATAACTCAATCTACTTACCGAACCAGAATTATACTTTTGTGGTGTGCATAGCTGGAGCAACCAACAAAACGCCATCATCTCTTCACTCTCGCGTATTCGCAACCTATTATTGATTGTTATTGCCGGTTGTTCTAGAAGGTGGAATCTCAACGTGGCAGACTGGCATGGTATGGCGCCTTCCGCTGCCGTCCACCGCCTCGTAGCTTTGAAACCACGCCGCGGACTGGACTGCAGTCCACGGTAATTGCTCCGAGTTGAAGTCGACACGAGATGGTTGACAAAGCATAGGCGCAGCGCGAATGCAGCACTCGTACGATGGTGCTATGGACCTGCAATGCGCATCTAGAACTGGAGCTATCTTTGCCTGACTAGCAGGCCAGCGGAGGGCTTGTAGACTGTTACGTGTCGCTTCACAACGCAAGACATGAGACAATGGTCAGAGATGATATTCAGCCGCCATCCATAGTACCCACCACTATGTCAACACGGACTCTAGCAGATCAATATCTTCTCCACCAAGCCCTCATAATAAATTGTATGGTTACTGATCTTCATACAGGATGGTCAGATTCAACAGATTGAACAAACGTGAAAAGATAGATTGTCATCTTCATTCGCTTCGCCATACGGAACAATCAAAGCTCTTCTTTGGCGGCTCTGCTGCTCGGACTACCAACCTTCGGAAGTGACCTGCCCAGCCTCGCGCAAGCATTTGTCGTGGCTTGGACACACGACACCTTACCAAGAATTGACTATGCAAATGTTCCCTGTTCCGCCCCGCCGCGAGCACATGGAACCAAAAACGGTGAGCAATCCGAACGCCCGTCTCTGCGCGAGCGAGCATATCCGTAGTCCCGACAATTTGAACCGGACCGAGTTCATTCTTCCTCTACAGCAAGACGCCAGCCAAGCCAACATTTGATATGCAGCTTGGTTCAACTGCACCTGCTGATGGCTTTACTCAAAACCTAGACAAGAGCGTGGCGGTCTAGGGTGCTGACATCCATTTGCCCTTTTTTCTGTCATGTTGGCGTCAAACGGAAACTCTTAGACCCTTGAACCCTCTGGAAGTCTATTTCCCCTGTTTCTTTTTTGCCCTCGTCGTCGCGTGTCATCAAGTCCCCTCTCATTTTGTAGATCTCAAGAGACGAGACGGGGAGACGGGGGAAACAAGCAAAGGGCGCGCACCGAGGGTCGTCCGAGAACTCAACCCACAAAACAAAGACGATCCCTGCGTGAACAAGGGACGGGTTGGGGCTCACAAACGCTGTTTTTCGAAGTGGCAGTGACAAGCGATGGTTCGGGGTCTCGGAAAGCATGCTTACACGGTGCTTGGACGGCAATTGTGGTCGGTCGTTGTTCTCGCTTGCTTGCAGTCGTGGTGGCCAACCTCGACGGTCACGTTCGCACTTTCCACAACGGACTCGAGATCCAGATTCCAGATGGCCGTATCTCTCGCTTGGCACGGCAGCTTCGGAAGCCAGATGTAAGCCTCGCTGGTATGTACGGACAGACAACTGTGCGGCCACTCCACAATATGAGGTATATAAACGGTGAAAGACAGACTTTTTCTCATCAATCTCTTCTTAGCTCAGTTGGTTTAGAGCGTCTGACTGTAATTGTTAATTGTCATCAGAAGGTCCTTTGTTCGACTCAGAGAGAGGAGATTTCTTTTTTGCCCTTGTCACCCTCGTCTCGAGCAGGTGGTCTTCTTGCTCTTTCTGCAAATGCCTACAGGGTACGAGTGTGTCTTTCCTAGTTACCTGATATTTTGCTTCATCAACTGCTCAGGATGCCGTACATCTGTTCGCCCTGGTTTTAACCAATCCATATCTTTGCGTCGGTGTCACAGCTTTCCGGACTAGAAAGGTGACTCCCAACATGAAGACACACCTCTCCACACCACAACACTATATGATGTGAATATGGATCACAAAAGATGGAGTAGACGGTAGAAGAGAAAACTGCAGTGACCAAGAAGCAATATCTCATGTCGTTGACTCCCAATGGAGATGCTCAGTGTTATCTGAGCATGTATCAGGGGCGACCCTGTCAGATTGTCTCAGATGCGCTCCACCACAAACACTCGAAAGATTGCATGAGGTCTGTGTGAGTAATGCTAAACCATCTGCTTCATCGAATTGGCGTGAGTGATATATAGATTCCGTTGAGGGTCGGTTCAAAAAGTTCCTCATTGCTCTACCACGAATAGTCTTGCCCGAGTAAACATGGCATTTTCATCTTCATGTCAGTCAAAGATTATTGACAAAGTAAAATGCTATTACTTGCTAGAGTGCTGGCTAGGTGCGCCAACTCATAGTCATCATTGAGTCAATGTGTATGATGTATGATGTATGTTGAAAACAGACTCACATCAGCATGAGCTGAAAACTACAGTGACCACCTTGCAGACGTGTTGACTCCAAGGCACAGCGATGGTAAGTCAATACCATCTTGCAATGGATAATATCCATAGTTCGGATTCAAACAGTGGCTTAGTTGGTATCGGTATTAAGTGTCTCGTTGTCGAAAGAGTCGACAGGGCAGAGAGAAAGAGCCGATCGTGAAAGAATTTTGTAGAGCACAATTTGCTCGCGATAAGCAGGAGTAGTCTGTTATGTGCTACAAGTTCACGGGAAGAGTTTAAGAAGTGGCTGTCAAGAGGCAGTATGATCGCTGCCTGTCCGATCTGAACACGAAGAGAGATGACAAGTAACGAGAAATTGTCAACCTTAGATGTAGGGTAAACTGTCAAAGTTGGAATCAGGCCAGAGACATTGCTATCGATATAGCCGTCCAATGATTGCCAGTAGACCTTGAGAACTAAGAGGGAATGTTGCTTGATTCTTACGTACATTGTGGCCAGTCTGAGTACGACGCTCCATATCTTTAGACAGGTAGACGTTGCGAGAAACATGTCACTTTGTCAGGACCATGGCATCTCCTCATCCGCGCGAACGTGCTAGCTGCCGCCTCCTTCAGCAAGCCATGGTCAGAGTCTCGTTCGCTAGCGAAACAGCAGAATGCCGACAACCGAACGCAGGGCATCATAGGTCCCAGGATATGTCGCTATCTCCACAGCTTGAAATATAGGATTCTGAGCTACGAATCAGGGGATAAGATGGTGGCCACGGATTCCTCAACCTTCCTGTAGTGAATTCGTGGATAGGAGATACCTAGGAAGATGGCAGTGAACTTAAGCGCCAGCGAGCCCGTGGTTAAAGAGTAAGGAAAAGCAAGTTTTGCTGAAGCTATAAGGGTTATGATGCTTTAGGCCAGTTCCCGCAAACGCGACCCGCAGGCTGAGGTCCAGACCGTGATTGGACAGCAAGACTTCAGTTTGACAGATGAATGATTGAATGTTAGCAGAGATGAGAGAAATCATTTCACCAAAGCTTGTGATCATGCATGACCAAAAGAAGGACATCTTGCGTATAAGAGTATATGCCGATGAAGCATAGGATGACCAGTAGGAGGCACTCGAAGTAAGCGAGCATTGGCTACTTGTTTACTCGGAGCAAAAGATATGTCCACAGGTAACCAATGGCATTTGTGTGATGCGTCAGTTCTGTAAGACACTGTGTAGGACGTCAAGATAGCATTTTGTTCTGGAAGAAGGAGAATGGCAGCACAGTGCTTGCGGATACTCCAATCACCTCGTCCGTCTTCTAGACACAGGTCAGTTGTCATGAACCGTTTATCGATGCATCATGGAGAATTGAAACTCTGAGAGCGTAAAGTTTGTTCCGTGCAAGTCTCTTGACCGTGAGATCTCTTCTTGTGAGGCACTTTAACTGCCGACGTACGACAGAAGGGCAAGGTGATCGAAATCGTCAGGCTGAGACGAGCGATTGCGTGCAACGGGCTGACAATCTCTGGAGCGGAGCTGGCGGATGAGTTCATGGAGGACGCGATCAAACAATGCCTGGTCTAATTGAGCTTTCGCAAGCTCAATGTAGGCCGTGTTGTCAATACGGTGACCTTCCCACTTGGGCTGTGATGTACAATACCACACACGATATACTTGGCCGGTCTCATGCACTTTCTTGGCTGTACGATGGTGATCAGGCCTTCCGTCGATAGGACCGTGTCGAGGACAGTGGATGTGCTTGCGGTAATAATGATGTAGCGTCTGGGCCAGATATAATCTACCACCTTCGACAGCCATGCCGACTCTGGGGTTCAATGTCACAGTTGGTAGTGGTTGAGCAGACTGTAATCCTCTGGATGGCTGACAGACAAGCATTGATGAATCAGACTCAACTACGAGCTTGTCTCTTTGGTGACGCAAGACAGGCAAGGGAGTCGCATAAGATAGAACTGCTTCCTGATCATCGTTGGGTTTGTGTGGATGGTCGGAGCCGGACTGACGTGGAATTTGAGGTCGGGGCTGATCCTTGCGTCGCTGGAGAGGTTCGATGACTTGCGTTGGTTCAATAAATGTTCCTCGAGATGGATGATCGTCATAGGAACCTTCGTCGCAGGAGCTTTCGTCGCTAGAACGGTCGTCACTGGAGTCATCGTCACTGCTAAGCACAACATGGCGATAGTCAAAGAACATCGCCTGAGCTTCTTCATCGATGGGAACGCCTCCATCAGGGGAGGGAGACCTTGTCGTGGCCTCTGCAGAATCTGTCGGAGGTGAAGATGGCATCGCACTGCTTTGAGGTCGATCTGCTTCGTGATTGACCGGTTTCTGGTGTGGAACGAGGAAGGAAGCTGGGTCAGACGCGTCGTCTCTATCTCGCTCCTTGCTGCGGTAAGGTAAGTTCTGAAGATTGTGCATGACGAGATGAGCGCGATGATTGATAGCACTGCAAGAGAATGGCGATGGTAGTTGTTGAAAAACCAAAGCAGACTGGGTCGAGTCAATCTTTTAGTGCATACTTCGCCTGCTCCAAGACAGTCAGTGTTAAGTGAGCAATTCGATGTGTCGCGAAAGAAATGGAAGTGACATCTGATTCGTGTTGCTTTCTCTCGTTCGCGGCGACTACAAGGCGCGTGTCTTGAGGAAAGCGCGACTCTGACGCATCGACCTGCCAAGAGAAGTCGGAGAAACCACGGCTGGTCGCGCAAGGAAAGCTTCAAAAAGATTTTCAGCTTGCAGTCAACATCTTTTCACCATCATCAAGAGCTTTTGCTTGCTTCGACATAGCCGCCGCGGCGCCATACGCAGCTGAGAGATATACTGAAGCTCTCATCATCGCATGGCATGCCGTGACAGCGCTGCATCTGTAACGCGAAAGCTGCATTTGATAAGCGCTGTGGACCGGTCAACACACCCCTGCCAAACACTAGGTATGCATCCCTTCCTGTATCTCACTCTACCCATCGAGGTGATGAAATTCCTGCGCAAAATTCACAGACCTGTTCGGAAACAAACAATGTCGAGAAAATGCTTGGAGACCTTCTGATCTTTCACCAAATACCCTTTTCGTCCAAGACTGCTGCACGTAAGCCTTGAATACTGACTGGGAGTCACAGGTCTCGACCATCAAAGTGTCTGTCGCCGGGTCGAACGGCAAGTCGTACCCTACATAGAGTTAGATATCATAATCCAAACCTCGGTTGAAATCCTTCATCGCACCTATTGAGCCGTGCTCTGTACAACGATCTTTACCATGCACCGTAGCGAGCCGGAATTATCCTTCTCATCAGCTGCCACCTTTTGCTTCGTTCAGCCATATGCTGTGCGCCAGTGATCGATTGTGGCATGTGTTGCGACAAGACATCTCGAGAAGGCGGTCGGAGACACCGCCGGCTACGCCGAGAATGAAATGCCGACTGTCCACAGTCCACCTTTGTGATACAGGATCGTGGCAGTTAGGGGCTGTGAATGTTTCCTAGAAAATATGATATTGGTGATACTAAACGCTCAGCCTCTTAATTGAGCAAACACTGCCTGACTACTGAGGAGAAGAAAAGGGCATCCATATCCTGTCTCTGTATCACCCATTGACGCCGATCATTTCCATCTTGTGGATTCGCAACAACAGAGGCACAAACATTGCGCCCTTGGTTACACCGTGGCGCGGCGACTCTGGTGTGAGTGCGACTACTCTGCTCGATCACTGTCCATCCACATGATCAGGTCAGTATCGTCGATCGCAATGTATCGTATCATGTTGATGTGTTCGCGTCTTGGATAGGGACATTTTTTCGACAGGCACCATTCGTCTTTCTGAGCTGTCACCGGAGCGTCTTTTCCGGATCCCGAGGTCTGACTGGACGCGGTTCGGCGACGCAGAAGCTTCTGCCCTTCAGCTCTGAGCTGACAACCGTCGACACGAACTTTGTCTCTGCCGCAATCGTTGACCGGTACTCAACATAGATTGCACAGGGGATCTCAGGAGGGACTGCAGGATTGCCAGAAGACCAGGATCTATAC